>JACXTT010000711.1_pt1 | contig 56939 bp, 48 predicted proteins | sample 9270951 | NCBI WGS metagenome assembly JACXTT01 (sample SAMN15532306, study PRJNA645909) | rock metagenome | isolation source: weathered quartz diorite | place: Puerto Rico | collected 2017-06-21
GCCGTTCCTCGCGGTCATTGCAAAACCTAGCACAACTAAAAAAATGCAACCCGCAAACTCTAGCGAGCACCGTGGACCTGATTCCACAGCACAGGCCATTTAAACTGGGGGATGGCAAGAGCACTCTAGACTATCGACTGAAAAGAAAGAACAAGCTGGTTTGCTATCCTGTGTGAGCCATGCAAAATCAGATCGCTCACATTGATCACTTGCAAATCGCGGCGCCTGAAGGGTGTGAAGCGGCAGCCCGCGAATTCTGCGGAACGTTACTTGGTCTCAAGGAGCTTGAAAAGCCCCCGGCTTTGCGAGGACGGGGAGGCTGCTGGTTCCAGTGCGGTCCACAACAGCTGCATATCGGTGTCGAGAGTGAGTTCCGTCCAGCAAAGAAGGCTCATCCAGCATTTGCTGTTCTCAACTTCGACGCGTTGCGTAATTCACTACTCGCCCGTGGCATTCGAGTCGTCGACGATGCATCCATTCCCTCCACGCCACGCTTGCACGCTGAGGACCCCTGGGGCAATCGCCTCGAATTCGTCCAACAACAGCTACGAGATTGAGGTTGCCCGCCGCTGAGCGCGACTCTTATCGCTTCAACCGCGCATCCTTCGCTCCGCGCCTGCCGCGACGCTGGACGTTCCGTGACACGGAAGTTACACTTTTACTTTTCACTGTCACTAGCGAAGCTCTTGTGGGGGAACCTACTTCCAGATGCTGCGATTCTTCACCGCAGGTGAATCACACGGACAGGCGCTTCTGGCCTTCCTTTCCGGGCTTCCTGCCGCGATGCCCGTTGATGTGGATTTCATCAACCACGAGCTGCACCGCCGCCAACTCGGTTATGGCCGCGGAGGCCGGCAGAAAATCGAAAAGGATCGTGCGGACATTTTTGCAGGCGTACGTCACGGAAAAACAATCGGCGCGCCGGTTGCCCTGCGCATCGAAAACCGTGATTGGGTCAACTGGGAAAAGATTCTGCCCGTCGAAGCCTCAACGGAATCCGCCGCCAATGAGAGAAAGCTCCTGGCCCCACGGCCCGGCCACGCCGACCTCGCCGGTTCACAAAAATTCAATTTTCATGATGCCCGTTACGTTCTGGAACGCGCTTCGGCTCGCGAGACCGCTGCCCGCGTGGCCGCGGGAGCATTCGCAAGGCTTCTTCTCCGCGAGCTAGGCACCGAAATTGCCAGCCACACCGTGCAGGTTGGCCACGTACGACTCGACCGGGCCGCGCACTGGGATGAAATCCGCGCCGCGTGCGCGGACCTCGAATCGCCCCTGCGTTGCGTCGATCTAGGAGTGCAGAAAAAAATGATGACGGAAGTTGACGCGGCTCTCAAAGCCGGAGACACCGTCGGTGGTATTTTCGAAGTCGTTGCCCACAACGTACCTGTAGGCCTTGGCAGCCATTCCCAATGGGACGAAAAGCTGGATGGCAAACTCGCGCAAGCGCTGATGAGTATTCAAGCCGTAAAGGGAGTGGAAATCGGCGCTGGGGTCACGGCAGCCGGTTCCTACGGCAGCGAGGTCCAGGACGAAATTTCCTACGACAAAACCGCGAAGCGTTTCCGGCGTTCCAGCAATCGCGCTGGCGGCCTTGAAGGCGGAATCACCAACGGAGAAGACGTCGTGGTCCGGGGCTACTTGAAACCTATTTCGACGCTACGCCGCCCCCTCGCCACTGCAGATATGGTCACGAAGGAACCCGTACGTGCTGCGTACGAGCGTTCCGACTGGTGCGTTGTCCCAGCCGCCGGGGTTGCCGGCGAGGCCATGGTGGCACTTGTGCTGGCGGACGCTTTTCTGCAAAAATTTGGAGGAGACTCTCTCGCCGAGATGCGGCGAAATTTTGACAACTATGCCCGACAAATCGACGAGTTCTGAACCCCTGACACCCGCGCCGGAAATCGCTGCCGCCCCGCGCAAGATCCATCCGATCGTCAAGTACGGCGATCCCATCTTGGAAAAATCCACTCCGACGGTAAAGAAGTTTGGCGCCGAACTTGAGGAGCTTGCCGAAGACATGTTCGCATCCATGTATGCCGCTCAGGGCGTCGGCCTGGCCGCTCCTCAGATCGGTTTGAGCCTTCGGATTGCGGTCGTTGACGTTACCGGCGGCAAAAATCCGGAAGCGAAGTTTGTTCTTGCCAACCCCGAGATCGTTCACGCCGAAGGTGAGCTTCGCGAGGAGGAGGGCTGCTTGTCGGTTCCCGGGTTCCGGGGTTATGTGGTCCGTCCGCAATTCGTCACTGTTCGCGCACAGGATCTGAAGGGCAACGAGTTTGAGATTCGCGGCGAAAACTTGCTGGCGCGCGCATTCTGTCACGAAATCGATCATCTCAATGGCATTCTCTTTCTTCAGCACCTCAGCATGCTGAAGCGCGACCTCATCAAGCGAAAAATCAAGAAACTCAAAAAACAGGGCGAGTGGTAAACGCCGGAGAGGATGCGCAGTGCGCATCGTATTCTGCGGCACGCCGCAGTTTGCTGTTCCCGCCTTTAAGCATATTCTCGCTCAGCCCGACTTCCAGATCGTCGGCGTGATGACTCAACCTGATCGCCCCAGCGGCCGCGGCATGAAGCTATCCTTCTCTCCGGTGAAGGAAGCCGCGCTTGCAGCGCGTTTGCCGGTTCATCAGCCGGAAAAAATTCGTTCTCCTGAAACCCAAGCACTGTTGGAAGAGCTCGCGCCGGATTGCATCGTCATCATCGCTTACGGCCAAATCATTCCCGCACGTTTGCTCTCGATTCCCAAGTACGGCTGGATAAATCTTCACGCTTCCCTGCTCCCGAAATATCGAGGTGCCGCACCGATCAACTGGGCCATCGTTCATGGCGAAACAAAAACCGGCGTGACTTCCATGCGCATCGATGCCGGCATGGACACCGGCGAAATGCTGCTGCAACGCGAAATCGAAATCGACCCCAAGGAAACGGCCCCGGAATTGTCCGCCCGTTTGGCCGAAGCGGGCGCTCCACTAATGGTGGAAACGCTAGGCGGCCTCGCCGCAGGAACGCTCTCCGGCCGCGCTCAGGACGGCGATCAAGCCACCTACGCGCCTCTGCTAAAGAAAGAAGACGGCCGTCTCGATTGGAACTGCCCGGCGCAGGATATCTACAATCGGATTCGCGGCTTTGCCCTGTGGCCTGGGGCTTACGCCACCTTTCGCGGCAAAACGTGTCACTTGTGGGGCGACCCGGTGTCTAAGCAAAGGGGTAGCGATGACTCCAGTCGAATAGACTACCTTCCGGGCAGGCTCATCCAGCAAAAGCATGAATTGTTCGTGGCGTGCGGTAACGCAACTATCTTGCGTCTCACGGCCGTCAAAGTGGAAGGGCGCAAGCAGGTAACGGCGGCGGAATTTGCCAATAGCGCGCAATTGCGGGCGGGTGAACGCTTTAGCAACAGCTGATTTGCGGACAGGTAAACGCTGAGGCATACTGATTTCCTGCGCCACTTGCGCCACCAGTAGCATTTTGTGAAGAACCGGATCGGGAGCTCGCAGTCCATGAAATGTTTCGTATCCTCCGCAAAAAGCGGGAAATTTTGCGCTCGCGAACGGGAGTTTCTGTGTTCCGCGGCTTGCTGGGTGCTTTCCGCTCAGCTCGCGGGCTTGCCGGTGGTTTCCCTTGCCGGTGAGAACGCAGTCGATAAAAAACAGACCACCAGCGATCCTGTTCTCCAAACCATGCAAGGCGAGCTCGCCCGCGCATCCCAGGATCTTGCGAAGGCGGACCCACCGCCTTATTTCCTCAGCTACACAGTCTACGACCAGGATCTTGTCGTACTCGTCGGCGCTTACGGTAGTTTGCTCACCGATGCCTCTCTTCAGCGCCGGCAGGCCGACGTGACTATGCGTGTGGGATCCCCAACTCTTGACAACACTCACGGACAGAGCCGCGGGAGCGGCGTCACCTCCGGAACACTGCCCCAGGGCGAGAACCCCGACGCCCTGGCCCGTGTCCTCTGGGAACTTACCGACCGCGAGTACAAGCGCGCTGCTCCGGCATACTTGAACGTAAAGACCAACACCGCGGTTCGTGCCGAAGAAGAAGACAAGTCGCCCGACTTTTCCAAAGAGACGTCGGTGACGCATCTCGCGGATTCCAAACCATCGCCAGCGTTCGACCGCACCGCGTGGGAAGGAGAAATACGCAGAATTTCCGCCGCTTTCCGAAAGTATCCCGTCGTTTATTTCGCCTCGGTGGTCTTGCAGGTACAGAACTCTAATTCGCGGCTGGTCTCCAGCGAAGGCGCAACCATTGTTACGCCAAGCGTTTCCACACGGCTCGTCATGGAAGCGCAAACACGCGCCGACGACGGCATGGAACTCCTCCGGGTGGAAACATTCCAGGCTCCTTCGGCGAGCGGTTTGCCGAGCGAATCGGAGCTGACTGCAAAAGTGGGCAAGATGGCAGCGGATTTGAAAGCTCTCCGGAGCGCGCCAGTTGCCGAACCTTATGACGGTCCCGCGCTCCTGAGCGGCCGCGCTGCCGCCGTATTTTTCCACGAGGTGCTGGGCCACCGCCTGGAAGGTCATCGTCAAAAAGACGAAGAGGAGGGACAGACCTTCACGAAAAAAGTGAACCAGGAGGTCTTGCCCAAATTCCTCAGCGTGGCCGACGACCCCACGATCCAGGAACTCGCCGGCGTGAAACTCGCAGGCTCCTATTCTTTTGACAATGAGGGGACTCCGGCGCAGCGCGTGGAGGTCATTCAAGGCGGCGTCCTGAAAAATTTCTTGATGTCCCGCATGCCTATCAAGGATTTCAGCCAGTCGAACGGCCATGGCCGCAATCAGCCGGGATTGATGCCCACAGGACGCCAGGGCAACCTGATTGTCACCTCCACTCAGAGCATTCCTGAAAATAAGCTGCGAGAGAAGCTGATCGATGAGGTAAAAAAACAGGGCAAGCCGTACGGCTTATATTTCGATGACATACAAGGCGGATTTACGCTGACACAGCGCGCGCTTCCGCAAGCTTTTCAAGTTCTCCCCGTGATTGTGTATCGCGTATATGCCGATGGAAGGCCGGATGAATTGGTGCGCGGGGTGGATATCGTAGGCACGCCGCTGGCCGCGCTGACGCGCATTATGCTCACCGGCGACGCTCAGCATGTGTTTAACGGCGTGTGCGGCGCTGAGAGCGGCCAGGTGCCCGTCTCCGCGATAGCACCCGCCATGCTCTTCTCGGAGATGGAAGTGCAAAAACGTGCGCACGCACATGACCGACCGCCCATTCTGCCTCCACCGGGTTTTGAGAGCGCCACCACGGCACAAGACGCGCAACCCCACCCTGAGGTGAAACAATGAAAATTCCTCTTGATGTGGCGCGACTTCTTGTGACGGCATTTCTCTTCACTGGTGGTGGACGCATTTTGCCTGCAGCTCCCCGCGATGCAAGACCGGGGACAGACTCCACGAACACGAGCGCGGCCGCGCGCGCAGCCGCGAATGGCGACGCCGTGCTCGAAGCTCTGCTGACCGAACTTCACCGCTCCAAGGCTCAGCTCAAGATGGATCAGGTGCAGCCCCCGTATTACATCGAATACCGCGTGAACGATGTGAACGAATATGTGGCAGAGGCGGCTTTCGGCGCTCTGCGCGAACACCAGAACATTCGCGTCCGCGTTCTTCGCGTCGTTGTCCGTATTGGCGATTACAAACAGGACAGCTACATTGGCCAGGGCATGGGAGAGACGAACATCCTTCCCCTGGATGACGACCCCATCGCTCTGCGTCGTCAGATCTGGCTGGCCACCGACGAGGCCTACAAGGCTGCCGGGCAAGCGCTGACGGAGAAACAAGCGGCACTCAAACAATTCAGCACGGAAGAACATCCCGTCGACGATTTCGCGAAAGCCCCTGTCGTTACCTCCGTCGAGCCGATGGTCAAACTCCAGCTAGACGAAGCCGCATGGATAAGGACGCTCGAAGACGTTACAGGTCTTTACCGGCAATATCCCGACGTGCAATCGGTGACCGCTTCGGCCCGCTTTTCCTCAATCAACGAATATCTGGTCAATTCCGAAGGCACGGTGACGCGCAGCGGTAAAAATACCTTCAGCGTGCAGTTAAATGGCTCGGCGCAAGCGGCGGACGGCATGCGGCTTAGCCGCAACCCTTTCTGGATGACGGCACGCTTGGAAGAATTGCCGGTGCACGATGCTTTTGTGGCCGAGTCTCGGAAAATGCTCGACACACTCATCGCTCTGCGGCAGGCGCCCATCGTGGAAGAAGATTTCCGCGGCCCAGTGCTCTTTTCCCCCGATGCCGCCGACGACATTGTGGCCTCGATGATCGGAACCAATGTGCTGGGACGCAAACCGCAGCTGGGCAAGCCGAATCGCACCACAGGCGCTTTTGCCACGAGTTACAAGACGCGAGTTTTGCCTAATTTTCTGTCCGTTGTGGACGATCCTACGTTAAAGGAGTTCCAGGGAAAAAGTTTGGTGGGAAACTACGACGTGGATGATGAAGGAGTGCCGGCGCAGCCCATTACACTCATCGATTCTGGAACGCTTACCAATTATCTTTTAGGACGCCAGCCGATCCGCGACTTCCCTTCCTCGAACGGACACGGCCGCGCCGCGCCGGGCGCTTTTCCTGCCCCCAATCTGGGCGTCCTGCTGCTGAAAAGCTCCGAAGAGCAATCGCCCGAAGCGCTGAAAAAGCGCATCATGCAAATGGTGAGCGACCAGGGTAGGCCCTATGGCTACCGCGTGGAAACCATGGGTGGCTCCGCGCCGCGTCTCCTCTATCGCGTTTATGCAAAAGATGGCCACGAAGAGCTGGTTCGCGGGGCCGTTTTCAACGAATTGGACCTGCGCGCTCTGCGCAGCGACTTGATCGCCGTTGGCAACGACCCGCTGGTAAGCAATCGGGTCGGCGGAGTTCCGACGACCATCATCAGCCCTTCCTTGTTGTTCGATGAATTGGAAGTCAAGCGCGCGGACACTAGCAAGGACAAGTTGCCCGATTATGCTGCCCCGCCCCTTGTGAAAAAATAACGCAGGACTTTCTCACATTCGGTGGCAGCTGAAAACTGATCGTGGATACTTCCCATGACCTTGCGCGAAAGACTCGAATGGCTCACCCGCATGACACTTCTTGCCTTTATCCTCATGTCCGCAGCCTTCTTAAGCGCCATCACCGCGATGCGTATCGCCATTCACGGCCGGGAAGTCATCATGCCCAATCTCGTCGGCAAGAATGTAGCGGATGCGAGCAAACTTTTGCAGTCGCGTGGCCTGATGTTGCGGGTGGCGGACAGAATCTACACGGATCTTCCCATCAATGTGGTGGTGCGGCAAACGCCGCCGGCCGGATTACTGATGAAAGTGTCGCAGCAGGCTCACGTAGTGCTCAGTCTTGGGCAGCGTGAGCTGCAGATCCCTGCGCTCGAAGGTAATACGCTGCGCGCCGGCCGAATCGAGTTGCTGCGGGCAGGCTTGCAGGTGGGCGAAGTTTCGGACGTAAATATGCCGGATACAGCCGATACCGTGTTGATCCAAAATCCCAAGCCAGGAGCCGGAGCCGCAACACCTCGAGTGGACGTCCTGGTTTCGCAAGGGCCGCGCGAGGCCGCTTTTGTAATGCCGCATCTAACCGGGATGAATGAAAACGACGCTCAACACCGCCTGGATGTTGCCGGCCTTCGCCGCAAAGTGAACTACGTATCCGCCCCGCAATGGCCCCACGGGGCTGTAATCGACCAGACGCCTCTTGCTGGGACGCGAATCCCCGCTTCGTCCACCATCGAACTCACCGTAGCCAACTAACCGCTGGAATTCGATTGCCCGGTGACCTCCGATTTAATGCGGTGGGGAACCAGCGCGGTGTTTGGCCTTAATCAGCACGTCAATGGAATCGGGGCCGCCATTCCAAAAATCGAGGCGCACTCGACCGTCAGGGAGTTGGGTGATAGTGGCGGGAACACTGCTGGCGGTTAGGTACCATCCCGCTGGCAATACCACGGCATTGCGGGGTCGGCCGAGGCTGCGGTCGAAAACAAGCTCATCGCCGTCGCGGCGGTAGCTGATAGGCGCCGTATACGTTTCCGAGATGCGCAAGCGCACCGACTGGCCCTTCTTCACGGAAGGAAATGGAATCACGACAATTTGCGTAGTGGGCTTGATCGGCTCGCCAGCCTCAATCTTGGCGGCTGTGAGTTCGGCCCCCGTTAATAGGCGCGTGGAGAGTTTTTCGCCAGTGTCAAGAATGTAGGCGGAGGGGTCGGATACGGTACTCCCTTCGCGGACGATATTAAGGTATTTATCCACCCCGGGCCGCGATTCGGTGTAATCGTGGTAGAGGCTGAAAGCGTGCGTTTCCGGCTGGTGCAGGAAGTACACGATGTCCCGATCCTGATGGGCGCGGTCGGAAAGGCGCTCCCGCTCGGTTTCGCCGGAGAACGGCGCTTCCCAGCTCTTGGCCTCGGCGGGCGCATGCGGTACCGCGGAGGGGCCCGTTTGCGCACCGGGCTTTGCGCGGAGAATCAACGGAGCTTCGCCATCTGCCGCGTTGAGGAAACTGATCGCGACGCGGCCGTCGGGTTGTGTCAGAACTTGCGAGGGAACGTTGCATGCGATTAACTCGTAACCTACCGGGAGCACCACACTGTTACGTTTGATGCTGAGGGGACGATCGAAAACGATGACAGCTCCGTCGCGGTAGTAGCTCTTGGCATCTTTATAAGTCTTTAGGATTAAGAGCCGGCCTTGGCCATCAGGTGGGACGGCGCGGGCGAGGTGCACCTTGATGTAGTTGGTGGAGGCATCCGCATCTGCGATGAGCGGATCCTTGCGGGCGTCGGCACCAGTGACGTTTTCAAATTCCAGGGGATTCCCGGTCATGGCATCGAACACGGCTTCGTCTGACGCGGAGCTGCCTTTGCGAATGGGATTGAAGTAAACCCGAGCGCCGGCGGTCGTTGCGCTGACCTCGTAATAAATCCTGAAGGTTGCCGTTTCGGGGGCCAGCAGCTCGTATCGCGTATACTCGTCGCTTTCTGTTTGTCTTGCGGCAGCCAAACCAAGAGCAGCACCTGCGGGCTGTTGCGCCTGAGATGAGAACCCAGTGAGCGACAACATTCCGGCGGTGATTGCGCGAACAATCGTTCGAGACACGGAAATTCTCCTTGAGGGCATGCCCCACGGGATTACCGTGGGCGCAAGATTCAAAACTGAGGCCTAGCTGCCTTTTTCGAGGAGTGTCTTCCAACGCGCCCAAGCATCGCTCCGGGCCTTGCGATTGGCATCGTTCGCATCGGGGGCCTCACCAGCACGCATGAAGCCGTGGCCGGCACCGTCGTAAACGACGGGATCGAACGTTTTGCCCGCGACCTTCATCTGTTCGCGCGTCTCCGGCAGTGTGGCATTGATACGCGCATCGTTGCCGCCATAAAAACCGTGGACGGGACTTTTGATCCGGGCCATTGCATCCTTGTCCGGCGGAACGCCGTAAAAGACAAACGCTGCCGCAAGATCAATGCGATTGGTAGCGAACCGGAAAGTCTGTCCGCCTCCCCAGCAGAAACCCGCGACAAAGAGTTTGCCATTGGAGGCAGGGAGCTTGATGCCATAATCCGCGGCGGCGGTTAGATCGGCCGTGACTTGATCGGGATTTAGCTTGCTGACCGCCTCCGTGGCCTGACTCGCCGGAAAATCAGAGCTGCGGCCGCCGTTGGGGGCCATTCCTGAAAGGAGATCAGGCGCGACAGCGATGTAGCCGGTTTCCGCTACCTGGTCGGCCAGATCCTGCACCCAATCCGTCAAGCCGAAAATTTCGTGAATCACAAGAACGACGGGCCGCTTGTCTTTCGATTCGGGATAGGCGACGAACGTCTCGACCGCGCGGCTCTCATGCTTCACCGTGACCCATTCGTGGTGGCGGGAAGATTTTTCAAGATTGGCGCGGGCCCAATCCTGTGCGGAGGCGACTCGTGCAGCAAGAATAAGAAATAAAAAAATCGTAAAACGTCTCATGGGCATTCTCCCCAAGCTGGCCGCTTGAAAACACGCCTGTTCTTGTCGGCGAACGCGCATGATCATATAGGCGCGGGGTGAGCGCAGGCAAGTAGAGTGAACGGAAACTGGGCTGAGGGGCCTACCGCATTGAACTTATCAGGCGAAGAAATCGTATCTTGAGTGATACGGAGGACGCTGATGAATCAGCATGCAATCTCTCGCAAGCATTCGAAGACACTTCAATATTGGACGATCACCGGAATCGCATTGCTCGGAATCATGTGCGCCGCCACCCTGCCGTTGCAAGCGCAGGTCAAGAAAGAGTCGAAGGATCAAAGCGACGCAGGGCTCATCCTCAGCCCGCATGCCACCGCCAAGGAAGTCGGACTTCCCATCTATCCCGAAGCGCGGCCTCACAAGGACGAAGGAGAAAACTCGCAGGCGGTTCAGCTTGGTTTGTGGGACAGTTCGTTTGGTTTCAAATTGGTGGTACTGAAAATGGAGTCGGACGATGCGCCGGATAAGATCGCCGCATTTTATCAAAAGCATCTTGCCAGATATGGAAGAGTTCTGAATTGCACAGACGGGGGCCCTGTATCAGAAGAGAAGGGCAAATCGCCCAAAGAGATTACCTGCGATGAAAAGCCGGGGAAAGGCGGGCAGGTCTTCAAAGCAGGCACGAAAGAAAGGCAGCATGTCGTGGGAATTCAACCGAACGGAATGGGCAGCCTGTTTCAGTTGGTGTATGTTGAAGCGCGAGGAGAACAGAAGCCGCTCTGAGAGAAACCGCCGGAAGCAACCCCTCACCCCATCAGGCTGCATCCCAGTGAAGGGGATCACTAGCGGGGCCGGTCAAAGCTCCAATTTCTCTGCCTCCCTGGCCATTAGTTCAGGTTATACTTAAAAATCGGAGACTGTGTCACCTCTGACGTGCCCTGTTCGGGCACGGATGCGCGGGGCGGCCACTCAAAAGTCGAAATGTTTCGTCGAGGTGATGTTTGCGTCGAACTTTCATAACCATAACGACCGCATTTCTCTTGCTGGGCGCCGTGCGATGCGACGCTCAGATTTTCCACAAGAAGAAGAAGGTCAATAAGTCCACGAGCGCTGATAACACGGCCGAACCGGACAAGATTCTGTATGACCGTTCCTTGGCGAATATCAAACGCGGAAGGCACGAAGTCGGACGGCTGGGACTGCAAACGCTCATCAACACATATCCTGACAGCGAATATCTGGCCAAAGCGAAACTGGCGATCGCCGATTCGTATTACAAAGAGGGCGGAACGGCGAACATGACCCAGGCCATCAACGGGTACAAAGATTTCATCGTGTTCTTCCCCTTCCTTTCGGAAGCTTCGTACGCGCAACTGCAAGTAGCCATGGGGCATTACCGGCAAATGGAAAAGCCCGACCGCGACCGGACGCAGGCAAAGGCGGCTGAGGAAGAATTCCAGACTTTTTTGCAGAAGTATCCTAAAGACCCGCTTGCACCGCGGGCGGAGCAGAAGTTGCGCGAAGTGCAAGAGATCCTCGCCGAGGGCGACTACCGCATCGGCTATTTTTACTACGTGAAAGGCGATCAACGCGCGGCTGCCGCCAGGTTGATCACGATCGCCAAAAGGTATCCCCTCTACAGCAAGTCGGACAAAACACTGTGGATGCTTGGGAGCATTTTTGAGAAGAGCGAGCACAAAGAAGTCGCGTCCGTCTACTACGGAACCATCGTCCGGAATTATCCGCTGTCAGGCTTGGCGGACAACGCAAAGGACAAGTTGAAAGCGTTTGGTGTTCCGGTGCCCCAGCCGGATCCCAAAGCGTTGGCGTGGCAGCAGGCAGAGTTGAGCGCACCCCGCCCCCGTACTCCCCTGCTGAAGAGACCGCTCGCCTTGGTGCAATCCGGCGCTGGACGAGAGAAGGAGCTTGCAGCACGGAATGGTTCGCCAAACCTGCAACCGGAAGAGGATAATTCGTCGGCGACGGACATTCTATCCGGTGGCAACAAATCAAGAATTGTAGGAGGCGGAAGTGGACCCGGCAGCACCGCAGTAGTGGAAACAGTGACGCCCGGGACCAGCGGCTCTGCTACGGGGAGCGAGCCCGCCGCCAGCCCGGAAGGATCGGCTGCGGCTACTACAGGCGAGGCCGGTGGGACGAATCCTCCTGCGGCCGAAGACCCGAATAGTGCGCCAGCGCCGGCCGCGTCAGCACCTGCACAAGAGACGGGGACAACGAGCACCGCGGCAGAAACCACTCCGGGTTCAAGCACTGCTACGACAGAGTCGGCGAGCGGGACGAGCACTGATCCGGCGCAAAAAACGGACGGAACCAGCACAGATTCCGCCCAGACACCGGATGCAACGAAGACGGATGCCGCGCAAGACCCTTCGCAAAAACCCGCTAACGATGACACCAAGAAAGAATCGAGCAGCAAGAAGAAGAAGGGTCTTCGCAAAATCGTCCCTTGGTAGTGCAAGGCGTTGTTCCAGATCAGGATTGGCAGGGGTACGGCTCAGGGCCGTACCCCTAGTTTTTTGAGAGGATTGCTGGGGCCCCCAGCCGGCAAAAGTGGCATGTTCACTTCCGACACACCGCTTTCCGGTTGCGATTGACGCGATACACTGCGAATGCTCCAATGAAAAGGTGCCATACTGTGCCCGGTCGAGAAGCGGTCGTGCGGACAGGCATACGTGGGGCAATTCGGAGGACGGTCAGTGCCCAAGATCCTGGTAGCGGACGATAACAGCAACATCCAGAAGATGGTGGGGCTGGCCCTGAAAGATCAGGGAATTGACGTGGTCGCCGTTGGGAACGGCGAGGCCGCGGTGCGAAAGATTTCGGATATTCGTCCCGATTTAGTTTTGGCAGATGTGTTCATGCCCGTCCGTAATGGCTACGAAGTTTGCCAGTATGTCAAAGCGGATTCCTCCTTGTCGCATATCCCTGTAATTCTTCTCGTTGGCGCTTTTGACCCGTTGGATGAACAAGAAGCGCAGCGGGTGGGCGCGGATGGCGTCTTAAAAAAGCCTTTTGTCCCCCCAGAACCTCTGATTTCGATGGTGAAATCGGCTCTGTCCCGGGCGGGAGGTTCGCTCGCAGCGGCAACAGCGGATAAGAACAGCCCAGCGCATGCGGTGGAAGCACGGTCGGTCCCAGCAACTATTAATGCTCCCACCGATGGCATACCCGAAGTCGTGGCCTATTCCCATGCATCTCCGGAAGCGGCGGTAGCTGAAGCGGAAACCTTCGTCGAAGATGTGCCAGCACGGCCCGCGGAACTTAAGATTGAATCGGGATCGCTGCCTGCAGCGTTCGGCAGTTTGTTGGAAACTCCGGAAGTCGCCCAAGAGCAAGAGGAAGACTTTGTGAGCACGGCTCAGCCGTCCGCGGTTCTCGAACGACACTGGCATTCGGGTGAACCCAACGAAGAAGAAGCCGAAGTAGAAGAGGAAGAGCCGGCGTCTTCTTGGCGCCGGGACGGTGGAGACGAAGCATTAGCCGAAGAGACGACCACCGGCGCGGCGCATGATTGGCGCGATACGCCACTCGCTGAGGCCGAAGCGCCTGCGAAGAACAACTATTCGGGATTTGTGGATGCGGAGGAAACTCAAGAGTTCGTGTCTGCCTCGGTCCCCCAAACAATTCCTGCGGATCCAGTAATACCGCAGAACGCGGACGGGCCGACGGCTGCCTCGAAAGAGAAGGAGAAATCAACTCCCGCGATGGTTTCAGCGGAACCTGCTCCATCGAATGCCTGGATGACGCCTCCGGCTCCAGTAACCACCGCTCCGCCAGCGGAACCTGCAAAGCCGGCTGCGGCAGGCTCTTGGTTCAGTGTGTCGCCCAATCCATGGGAGGCGGAAGCTCAGCAGGCAAGTCAACTTGCCTCAACCTGGGATGCTCCTAAACCACCGGCTCTTGAACCGAAGAAAATAGAGACACCGGCTAGTGAAACTATTTCCGCTGTCGTAAGAGAACCCGCAATTCCCGAGGTAACCGTGGAAGCAATTCGCGAAGAGGCAGTACACGTGGCAGAGAGCGTGGCACAGACCGCAGGAACAACCGGTGCGGCAAAGTCGGCCTCGCCTGATGTGGACATGGACGCCATGGTGGCCAAGGTCATGTCCAAGATGAATCCAGACGTGCTGCAGGCCCTGACTCGAGAACTTTTAAAGCCGATGATCGAGACAATTGTGAGAGACGAACTCGGCGCCAAGAAGTCCTAGCTTCTTTCCCTGGTCCTGAAGATATGATTTTCCCGTGTTGTAACCACATTGACGCGGTCGCTTTCCCCCTCGTATAGTCGAAGATTACTCTTAACAAGCGGAAGCACGTGTGTGCGTGTGCTCCCGCGGGAAGACGCGGAACCACTTTCAACAATGGCTCGCGAGATTGCCAAGGCTTACGAACCGCAACAGATTGAACCGCGTTGGGCGGAATATTGGGTTAAGGAAGGTCTGTTCTACGCGGATGTAGGCGCGCCCGGGCCGGTTTTTTCGATCGTCATTCCGCCGCCGAACGTGACCGGTTCTCTGCATATCGGACACATGCTCGAACACACCGAAATTGATGTACTCACGCGCTGGCATCGGATGCACGGGTTCAACACGTTGTACTTGCCAGGAACGGACCATGCGGGAATCTCGACGCAACGTGTAGTGGTCAAGTACCTTGCTGACCAAGGCCTCAATTACCAAAAGCTGGGGCGCGAAAGATTTGAAAAAGAGGTGTGGAGATGGAAGGAAGAGGCGGGCGGACAAATCACGGAGCAGATGAGAGGAATCGGGGAGAGCTGCGACTGGTCAAGGGAGAAGTTCACACTTTCGCCAGAGATGTCGCGCGTAGTACGAGAAGTTTTTGTCCGGCTCTATGAAGAGGGGCTGATTTATCGCGGTCATTACCTGACGAACTGGTGCCCGGTATGCCAAACGGTACTGAGCGACCTGGAAGTGGTGCACGAGGAGCGCCAAGGGCATCTGTGGAAGATCAGATATCCGGTCGTGGGCAGCCAAGAATTTCTTGTGGTCGCTACCACGCGGCCTGAAACCATGCTGGGCGATACGGCCGTGGCAGTGCATCCAGAGGACGAACGGTACAAGCACTTGGTCGGCAAAAAGGCGCTCTTGCCCTTGATGAATCGGGAGATTCCGATTATCGCGGATAAAATGGTGGACCGCGAATTTGGAACGGGCGCTGTCAAGATCACGCCGGCACATGATCCCAACGATTTTGAAGTTGGGCGGCGGCACAACTTGCCGGAGATCGACGTCATGACCTCCGACGCGCGCATGAGCGGCTCCGCAGGCGCTTATGCCGGGATGGATCGCTTTGAAGCGCGAAAAAAAGTTGTGGAAGATTTGAAAGTGCTCGGATTGCTCGAGCGCGTGATCGAACACACGCACGCCATCGCGCTGTGCGAACGAAGCAAGACCATCGTCGAGCCTCGGGCTTCAACGCAGTGGTTCTGCAGGATGAAGCCGCTGGCGGAACCCGCGATTGCTGCCGTCGAGCGCGGTGAAATTCTGATGGTTCCCGAAAACCGTCGCGAGGAATATTTCAACTGGATGCGGAATATTCGCGACTGGACGCTTTCACGCCAGCTCTGGTGGGGGCACCGGATACCAGCGTGGTATTGCGATGAGCACAAGCACGTTACCGTCGCGAGAGAGGCTCCCACGAAATGCTCAGCATGCGGGTCATCGAAGCTGACGCAGGATCCCGATGTTTTGGACACCTGGTTCAGTTCCGGGCTTTGGCCATTCTCGACACTGGGTTGGCCGGAAAAAACCGCGGATTATGAAAAATATTATCCGACGAGCTTGCTGATCACCGGGTACGACATCCTGTTTTTCTGGGTGGCGCGCATGATCATGCTGGGCCTGCACTTCACCGAGAAAGTTCCTTTTCGCGCAGTGTATTTGCATTCGCTGGTGCGGACATCGGGCGGCGAGAAGATGTCGAAATCCAAAGGAACGGGACTCGATCCCGTCGCTTTGAATGAACAGTACGGGACGGATGCGATGCGATTCTGTCTCGCCTCTATGGCGGCCCCGGGGACCGACATCGTTTTGACAGACGACCGGTTGGCAGGCTCGCGCAATTTTGCCAACAAAATCTGGAATGCCTCGCGGTTTTTGTTCGTGAACTTGGAAAAGTTCGAGCAGGCAGGTGCATCCCTGGAGGAACTGGCATCGCCGGCCGTTCGAGCTAAGGCTCCTTATTCGGTTGGTGGCAGCGTTCCATTGGTGGATGCTTGGATTTTCGACAGGTTAGCTTCGACTATCGAGACCATCAACGACGCGCTGACGAATTACCGCTTCCACGAAGCAGCGCAGAGTGTGTATCAATTTTTCTGGGGCGATTTTTGCGATTGGTATATCGAATGGGTGAAGCCGGAACTACAGAGCGCGGACCAGGAACGCGCGGTTGTGGCCTGGAAAAATCTGTTTGCAATATTTGACGCGGCGCTGCGATTGCTTCATCCACTCATGCCGTTTTTGACAGAAGAGCTTTGGCATAAGTTGCCGCAAGCTGCTGGAGCAAAGTCGATTGCGTTGCAGGCGTTTCCTGAGACCGCCGCCGACTGGAAGAATCCACAAGCTCGGGAAGGCTTCGCGCTGATTCAACAGGTAATAAGTGAGTTTCGAGAAATTCGCGCGCAAATGAAGTTGGAGGCGAAAAAGAGAGTGCCCGGCGACTTTTCGGCTGGAAATACCGAACTGCGAAATCTAATCACCGAACATCGTGATGGTCTGCAACGGCTGGCTTTTCTCACCCACTTGAATATTTTTGCCGAACACTTGCCGCAGGACGGCGGGCTCCTGCGCTCGACCGCCCAGTTCGATGCTCGAATCGCAAGTGTTGCCGAGGCAGCGGATAGCGCACTGGAGCTGCCTCGTTTGCGTAAGGAGATCGATCGGATCTCAAAAGATATTGCCTTCAAAGAAAAACAACTGGGCGACCCGACATTCCGCAGCCGCGCACCCGAAAAGATCATCCTGGGCATGGAAGCAACTCTCCAGGAGCGGCGGATAGAGCTGAACAAGCTTTCAGTTCGGCTGGCCCAAATAGAGAAAAGTTCGTAGAACGAATCGAGCGCAGCCACATTATGGATTGGGATTCGGCAGCGGTTCTCAATTTCATCCGAAAGGCATTGGAGGAAGATGTTGGGCGGGGCGACGCTACGTCGCTGGCTACGGTCCCTGAAAACGCGATAGCGCGGGCACGCATTCTCGCGAAGGCACCTTTGGTCTGCGCGGGACTCCCCGCCGCGGAGCGTGTCTTCCGTATGCTCGACCCTGCAATCAAGATCGAACTCTTGGCAAAAGACGGCGACGTGGTCGAAATGCCCCGGGACTTGATGCGCTTGCGCGGACGAGCGCGGGCGATTCTTACGGGAGAGCGTGTGGCGCTGAATTTTCTGGCTCATTTGAGCGGAATCGCAACGCTGACGCAGCACTTCGTCAAAGAGCTTGCAGGGACGAGAGTCAAAATTCGCGATACGCGCAAGACCACACCGGGGCTCCGGATGTTTGAAAAATATGCCGTGCGCATGGGCGGCGGAACGAATCACCGCTTCGGACTCCACGACGCCATCTTACTGAAAGAGAACCACATCACAATGGCGGGTGGCGTCAAGGCCGCACTGGACAAGGCGCATACGTACGCCGCGACACAGGTGCCCCTGCAAGAGATGAGTTCTTATGAAGCGGCCGGGGCCCGCCACAACTCCAATGCGAGCTCTTCCCTTCCCGTCCAAATTGAGGTGAAGAACACGGACGAACTTCGCGAAGCGCTGGGGGCAGGCGCCGAATCGGTCCTGCTGGACAATATGACTCCTGAACAGGCGCGCACTTGCGTTGCCCTGGCGCAAAGCCTTCGCAGCGATTGTGCAATTGAAATTTCTGGCGGCATCACGCTCGAAAATGCGCGGTCCTACGCGGAAACAGGTGCCGATTTTCTCTCTTCGGGCGCGCTGACGCACTCTGCTCCGGCTGCGGATCTGAGCTTGCTTGTAGACAGCATCGAAGAAACGTAAGCTGTGGCGGCACGATAAACCTCTCAAACACCTTATGGCACAAGAATCGCTCCCCGGAACGACGGACAAACGGCTGGCGGGATTGCTTACTTTGCTCGTGGAAAACGCGACCATCGTCATCAGCGGGGCGAGAATTGCGCGAGAGATCGGCGTGTCACGCTCGACCGTCTGGCGCTGGGTGACGCGCTTGCGCGAACTCGGTGTGCGCGTCAAAGGCGAACAGCGCACCGGCTATTTCCTCGAACAGGTCCCTGACATCCTTACGCCGGATATGCTGCGGCAGCGGCTCAAAGGCAGCCTCTTCGGAAAACGCATCTTTCACTTTTTCAAAACGGTTTCCACGAACCGTGTGGCGCTGGAACTCGGACACGCGGCCGAGCCGGAAGGCGCAGTGGTGCTTGCGGAGGAGCAAACAGCCGGCAAGGGACGCGCGGGACGCACTTGGCAATCGGAACGTGCCGCCGGAATCTATGTCACATTGCTCCTCCGTCCGCGGCTCGCTCCGGTGCAAGCTCCGCTCTTGACGATGATGGCCGGACTTTCGGTGCGTGCCGCTGTGGAGGCGCAGACAGGTCTCTTGGTGGACTTAAAATGGCCCAACGATCTCTTCGTCGGCGGAAAAAAGTTGGGTGGTATCTTAACCGAAATGCACGCCGAGCCAGGGCAGGTGCGGTTTGTAATCGTAGGGATAGGCTTGAACGTAAACCAGGAGAAATTTGGGAGTGATCTGAGAGCGATCGCCACGTCCCTGCGAATCGAAACCGGCAAGCCGCAATCGAGACTCGATTTGCTCGTGCGGTTGCTGCGCGAATTCCAGAAAGACTACAATCGTTTTCTGCGGGAAGGGTCTGCCGGTATCGCAGAAAACTTTGCGGCGGTTTCGAGCTACGCAAAAGGCAAGCGCGTGCGGGTGACGAATGGCACGGATAGTTTTACGGGAACGACCGCGGGACTTGCACCGGAGGGATTGTTGAAAGTGAAGCGTGATGACGGAGAGATGGTTACGGTGATTGCTGGGGATGTCACGGAGGCGCCCTAGATGCTTCTCACCATTGATGTCGGCAATACCAACACCGTGCTCGGGGTATTCCGCGGCGAGGAATTGATCGCCAATTGGCGCCTGACGACGGCGCGCGAACAGACCATCGACGAATATGGCGTTCTGACCCGCAACCTCTTTACACTGGCTAAGCTGGACCGGGATGCGATCGGCGGCGTGATCATCAGCTCCGTGGTGCCGCCAGTGAATTGGACGTTGGCGGAGATGTCGCGAATTTATTTTGGCAAAAGTGCCTTGTTCGTGGAGCTGGGAGTTAAAACCGGGATGGCCGTGCTAGTGGACAATCCGATGGAAGTCGGCGCCGACCGAATCGTGAATGGCGTGGCGGCGTTTCATAAATACGGCGGGCCGTGCATAGTTGTGGATTTTGGCACGGCAATCACCTTCGACGCCATCTCCGAACGGGGAGAATATCTAGGGGGCGTGATTGCTCCGGGGATTGGAATTGCCTCGGAAGCGTTGTTTGCGCGGGCGGCCAGGCTGCCACGGGTGGAAATTAAGGATCCAGGAAAAGTTATCGGCACAAACACGGTAACGCACATCCAGGCTGGTTTGTACTATGGGGCGGTTGACATGGTGGACGGAATGATCGCGCGGATGAAAAAAGAATTGGGCGAGCATTCGAAAGTCGTTGCAACGGGCGGACAAGCAAGACTCGTTGCGCGCGGGTCTAAACAGATCCAAAATACTGACGAATTTCTGACGCTCACCGGGTTGCGGCTTATCTGGGAGAAGAATCAGGCCCACGAAGCCGGCAAGGGAGCGGCCGCAACTCACGCTGCCGGCAAAACGCCTCCCACAAAAAAGGCGCTCCGCTAGCCCGCTGAAGACATGGAAGGCTGGAACTACTTCAACTATTTCACGGAGATCGAAGAATATTTTTGGAAAAAGCGCGGTGCGCATCTCCTCGTATCACCGCTGGACTGGGCCATTATGGAGACTTGGCAGAAGGCAGGCGTTCCGCTGGAAGCTGTACTGGCCGGAATCGATCGGGCATTTGAAAGCTACGGGCGCTCTCGCCGCGGCGCCGGAAAACTTCTGAAGAGCCTGGCCTACTGCACGGACGCGGTGCTCGAGGCGGCGGAAGAAAAACTAGAGGCCGCCGCCGGAAGTTCGTCTGCTACCGGCCGATCTAAGACCTCTGAGACCTTTTCGCGCGATGAACTGAAAACTTACTTCGCCAAGAATGTTACTCGGTTGGTGAAAGCGGGCGAGAAAGAAAGCGTCCGGAACGGGGAGCTTGCCGCAAGGCTGAGAGAAATTGCCACGGCGCTGGCGGACTGTGCATTGCTTTTGGAAACGCCCGCCGTGATCGACTTCGAGGACTTGGAAAGACGGTTGACGGTGCTGGATGAAAAGTTGTACGCCACCTTGACCACTCAGGCGAGCGAGGAGTGCATGCTAAAAATCCGGCGCGAGATGGATGGACAGCTCACCCCGTACCGGCGAAAAATGAAAGCGGAGCAGTTGGCCCTTATCGAGAAACAGTACATCCAGAAGCGTTTGCTTGAAGAATTCGGCCTGCCGCGCCTGAGCCTGTATTATTTTTCCTGACGGACGTTTGCTACCCTATCGCTGCTTTTCTTGCCACACGAAACATCGCAGAATGGGATCACACAATTATGGCTGACGAGCTCATATTATCGATTGAGAAGCTTGTGTATGGCGGGGACGGATTGTCGCACGCAGACGGGAAGACTGTCTTTGTTCCCTACGTTTTGCCGGGAGAATCGGTGCGCGCGGTAACGAAGTCGAAAAAGAAAAATGTGATCTGGGCGGAGCTTCTGGAAGTTAGTTCCGCAGCGAAAGAACGCGAGAAGGCACGCTGCGCGCATTTTCAAAGATGCGGCGGATGTCACTACCAACATATTCCTGCGACGGAGCAAGTTCCATTTAAGAAGGAGATCCTGAAGGAAACCTTGTCGCGGCTCGGCGGAATTACGTGGGATGGCCCCGTTCAGGTACACACCGCGGAACCATACGGATATCGCAATCGCGCACAGTGGGCAGTCCGCAGCGGCATGCCTCGGGCGATTGGCTATTTTTTGCCTGAAAGCCCCGTCATTGTTCCCATTGATGAGTGCCCCGTCTTGTCGCCGAAACTAGCGCAAGGGTTTGCACAATTACAGGAGATGGCTCGGTCGGGGAGCTTGCCCGCGGGAATCCAGGAAATTGAGGCCTTTGCGGATTCCTCAGATGAAAAGATCGCGCTTAATGTGGCCTTCGAGCGATTTGCGAAGCCCGCCGCTGAACTCGCAGTCACTTTCCGTTCAGCTCTGGGACAAATCGAGGGCCTGCTTTTGTTGGACCAGAAAAGAAACAACTTTGAACTCAACGGACACGGCTACATCGTTCATGAAGCAGGTGGATACTGGTTCCAGGTGAGTCACCTGTCGTTTTTCCAGGTGAACCGATTCTTGATCGAAGACTTGTTGAAGTCCGTAACGGCGGGCGCAAGCGGCGAGCTGGCACTCGATTTATATGCAGGGGTGGGTTTCTTCACCTTGCCCCTGGCGCGCGCGTTTCGCAGAGTGATCAGCGTGGACGCAAACCTGGCAGCTACGCGCGATTTACGTGTAAACGCGGAGAAGGCGGGAGTGCAGGTGACATCCCACAACGAACACGCTGAAGACTTTCTCGGCAAAACGCAGGAGAAGCCGGATTTGGTGGTGCTGGATCCCCCGCGCGCAGGGCTTGGTGCTGAAGCAGCGGCCAAGCTGGCGAAATTGGGCTCCCAGGAAATTGTGTATTTGTCCTGCGATCCGTCCACGCTGGCGAGGGACCTCGCTGTGTTGGCAGGCTCGCAAAAAAAGGCGGGTGGTGTGCCGGCAGATCGCCCGCGCTATGAGATCTCCTCGATGGACCTGTTCGATCTGTTCCCGCAGACCTTTCATATCGAAACGCTTGTGCGGTTGAAACGTGTCTCGTGAAGGTCCCGGCCGTTGCGATCGTCGCGATTTCTGCCTGCGGCATCGTCCTCGGCTTGTACTTCCCTGTCGCGCCTCCTTACCACCTATATGCCATTCTTTCGATCTGCTTTTCAGCGGTGGGCTTGCTCATCCTCGTGGGAATTCTTCTCTCGAAACTTGGGAAACTCGTCCTTGCTGCAATGGCTTCGCTCCTCAGTTGGACTTTATTGGGAGTTCTGCCACGCCCAGCCTCGCTTGGCCGTAATTTCAGCCCGTGAGAACAACCCCTATGGGCATCCGAACCAGGAGCTGCTCGAACGATTGGAACGCGCGAGTGCAAGTCCTGCGAACCGACCGCGACGGCGCCGTGCGCATCCTAACCGACGGATCAAACATTGAAGTCACGCGCTTCGTAGCCTGCCCCGAGGGAAATGAGAGTGCTTCACGGTAATCGCAAACGCCAAATTAGTAGCAACCCTAACAGGAACAGCACAAACCCACTCGCGGCCTGATATTCTCGGTTTTTCTTGTACTGTGTGAAGGAAAACGACCCCGCTCCGCCGGTGGAGATTTTTGCTGCCGTCAACCGCGGAATAAAAAGCGGAACGGTTCGCGCGTACTCGTCAAACGCCGAGCCGTGTCGAGCCCGGAGCTCCACTTCTTCCTTGCGCATGACGGCAGAGTAAAAAATTGCAAAATAGGAGGCGAGTACACTCGCCGAAATCCAGGAGCGTGCGGCTAGGGCCGCGCCAAACGCTAAGAGCGCGCTCCCGAGATACAGCGGGTTGCGTGTACGTGCGTACGGACCTGTTACTGTCAGAGTTTCGTGTTTGTGAAGGTAGCCAGCCGCAGACGCGCGGAGCCACAGTCCCCAAATGCCAACAAGCGCGCCCAGGAAAATGCTCGACGGCGTAGGTCTTGAGAACCACAGCACGGCGATTGCCAGTGGGTAACCAAGCCGTACGCGCCAGCGAACAAAAAATCCCCGAGCGACCATCATCTGAGGTCTCCGATCCGGCGCCGAACCGCATCGAAGACAGCATCCACTTCGATGGCAAGCATGGAAGGATGAGGTTGGTCGCCGCGCCGGTGGGTTGCGGTTACCCCGAGCGCGCGAAGAACGATATCTTCGGTTGATGTCCCTGTCCGGAAATTGACTTGCCTATACGGACCGTTGCGGGCAGGATCGGTTGGTCCGAACAGAGCAACTGCAGGAGTGCCAAGCGCGATTGCGAGATGGAGCGGGCCCGTGTCACCGCCCACAACGCACAGCGCGCGGGACAGAACTCCCATCAATGGCCCGAGTTCACCATCATATAGAAGTGGGTCCGCCTCGCCGCTTGCAGCCCGCACGGCGGCCGCCAATTCCTTCTCTCCCGGGCCGTAGTTCACGATACAGCGAAGCCCCAGCTCGCTGCGAATTTTCCCGCAGAGCGCGCCAAATCTCTCCGCGGGCCAGCACTTCGAGCGCCAACCACCCCCGGGGCTCAAGACAACGTAGCGATCAATGTGTGCATCACGCAAAAACTGGGTGGCAGTTGACTCGTCTACCGCCGGCACGTGCAAACTAAGCGTCGCCACACTGCTTTGCGCTCCGGCTCGCAACGAGAGCTCACCGTTTTGGTCCGCAATGTGTCTGGCAGTGGCGCGAACTCGATCGGTATACAGAACCGGCACAGCGAATTCGCGTATGGTAGCGGACGAAAATCCGATCCGGCGCTTTACTCCCCCCAGGAACAGCAGTACTGCCGACTTCCACAATCCCTGATAGTCGATAGAAGCCGTCCACTCCGTGTGTCGCACGCGATCAATAGCTTCCCGCAGTGACGACCAGGATCGCGTCTCGACCGTCCACACTTGAGAAGCGAGCGAACTACTCTCCACCAGAAATTTCCACCGGGGATGCGTAAGCCAGACGAGTTCGGAATTCGGAAAAGATTCTCGCAATCCCGCGACGGCTGGGAAGGTGTGGACGATATCGCCGAGGGAACCTAAACGCACCACCAGAAAACGGAGCTCAGGCATGCGGGGCCTTGCGAACGTATTCTAGAAATTTGCGCGTCGAGTGCTCCTTCGGATCGCCCACGATGGCTACCCGGATTCCGAGGCGAGCTGCGGTCGCGCGCTCGGGTACTGTATCCGCACTGTAATCGGTTCCCTTCGCATGAACGTCTGGGCGCAAGAATTCAAGCAGGGCTTCTACGTTCGGCTCGTCAAAGATCACCACATAATCGACGGCGCGGAGCGCGGCGACTAGCTGGGCGCGGGCTCTCTCGTCGAGAATGGGCCGGCCTGGACCTTTCAGCTCGCGCGCGCCGCTGTCCGCGTTCACCCCGACGGCGAGAACGTCTCCTTCTTTTTTCGCTCCATCCAGGTAACGGACGTGTCCGACGTGCAGCGCGTCAAAACAGCCGTTGGCCAAAACGACGCGCTGTCCGCGCTGCTTGTGACCCGCCAGTCGTTCACGCAATTGATCACGGGAGACTATCTTGGATTCTGCACTGCGCATAAGTCAGGAACCCGCACCGCCGGCATCGCGGCGAATCGCATCGAGTAGCTCGGTACGAGTCACCGTGGCAGTGCCTCGCTTCATTACCACCAAGCCCCCAGCAATGTTGGCGATATGCGACGCCTCAAGAGGAGAAGCCCCGCAGGCAACAGCAAGGGTGTAAGCGGCCAGGACCGTGTCCCCAGCTCCGGTGACGTCCACAGCCTGATCGCTGCCGTGCACCGGTATTTGCGTGAACCGATCTCCCCGCTCGAACAGCGCCATGCCGTCCCTGCCCCGCGTGACAAGGAGCGCGTCAAGCTTCATTGCGGCAATCGTCGCACGGCCGCAGCGCGCAAGCTCTTCAAGATTTTTCCCAATAGAAATGTGATGCAAAGCCTCGAGCTCCGCTTCATTGGGCGTGGCCGAAGTGACGCCGCATCTTGCATACGCGCTGAGGTTGTGTCGCGCATCAAGAGTGACCCGCAGCTTACCCCCACGTTTCAGAGTCACCTGCCGTACTAGCTCGGGAGTGGCAACGCCGAATCCGTAATCCGAGACCGCAAGCGCATCTGCGGAGCGGATGCTCGCCTTCAATTTTTCTTGCAGCCTTCTTCGGGCGACTTCCCCGGGCGGCGATTGCGGTTCGCTATCCACGCGAAGAACCTGCTGGGCCACCGTATGTGCCCATCCGGCAAGGAATCGCGTCTTCCTTGGCGTGGTCCAGCTCTTGGCAAGCACAACGCCGGAAGTATTGATCTTTTTTTCTCCAAAATAGGCGAGCAGCGCTTCGCCTGCAAGGTCATCACCCACCACCGTGATGGGAAGCACTCTCGCTCCCAGTGCGGCCAGATTATTGGCGGCGTTGGCGCCGCCGCCCGGGACAATCTGCGTTTCGCGGTGGCGAAGAATCAAAACGGGTGCTTCCCGGGAGACACGGGATATTTCACCGAGCTGAAATTCATCAGCCACGAAATCGCCGAGGAGAACAACCGTCTTCGTCGGGAAACGTTCGACGCAATCTGCGAGGGCGAGCAGGTCAACGGACTGTGATTCGGTCTTTGGTGAGCGGCGGCGCTTCATTTCGACTGCCTCAGAATCCAATCTGTAGCCTGGGCGAGGTCGTTCGCGACATACTCGGGCCGCTGCGGCCAGCTCGCTCTGCGCAAGGCGAACTCACCTTCTCCATATCCAGTGCGTACGAGTACCCCACGAGCGCAGACATGATGGGCGAGTTCCATATCCACGTAACGATCTCCAACCACAATAGAGCGCTTGAGGTCGAGGGAATGTTCCCGAGCCGCTCGCTCTAGCATTCCAGGTTTCGGCTTGCGGCAGTCGCAGGCGTCCCGGGAAGTGTGTGGACAATAGTAGAAACCATCGACATGCGCATCCTTCGCTGCAAGTTGTTCGCTCATGAGGTCGTGGATGGCCTTCACGAAGGACTCGGGAAAATAGCCACGCCCAACACCAGACTGATTCGTGATCACAATTACTGGCAGCGGGGCTTGATTGAAGCGGCGAATAGCCTCCGCCACAAAGGGAAACATACGAAATCGGCTGATATGATTCAAGTAGCCCACTTCCTCGATCAGGGTGCCGTCGCGATCCAGAAAGACCGCAGGGCGGAGCGCACCGACGTCAGACAGGGCGCACCTCCAGCGCAGACAGCCACGGCTGCGCTGCCGCTTCCACCGCTTGTGGGGAAATCTTAGTCATGCAGCGATGATCCGTCGGGCAGTGACGCAGAAAACAAGGACTGCAATAGGGTCTCTCCCGGACGATGCTCGAGCGCGGAGTCACCGGCGCGGTGCCCAGTGGGTCGGTGGGACCGAAAATCGCTACCACCGGTAAACCAACAGCAGCCGCCACATGCATGGCACCGGAATCGTTGCCGAGGAATAAGTGACATTGTGAAAGCAGCGTGGGCAAATCGGCAATCGTGGTTTTCCCTGTTAGATTAATCGGCGCTCGACGCAGGCCGGTCGCGATGGCCCTGGAAACCTTTGTCTCCGCGGACGTGCCAAACAGAATCACGTCGGCATCGCCTTGCGTCTGCAGCCGATTCAGCGCCTCGGCAAAACGATTCGGGGGCCAGCATTTCGCCGAGCCGTACGACGCTCCCGCGCCCACGGCAATGCGCAGCGCGTGCGGCCGGGAACCCGCGCCGAGGAGAAACTCCGCGGCCCTCTGCCGGTCCTGTTCAGGAACGTTAAGTGAAATAACCGCTTCGTCGGGAAGCGAATCGGCCCACCCAATGCGCCGAAGCAATTCGAGGTAATAAAATTTTTCGTGCGCCGGTATTTCACCTGTCTTGGGGACTCGCACTGCCTCGGTCAGAAGGAATCCGCGCGCATCTCGTGAATAACCGATGCGCTTCGGAATTCCCGCGCGCCAGGCGACCCACGCCGCATCAAACGCGTTTTGCAAAAGCAAAGCCACGTCAAACTCTTGTTCGCGCAACTCAGCCGCGAGCCGTTCCCGGCCGCCGATCCCCGCGTGAATCCCGCCACGATCGTACCTGATGATTTGGTCGCAGATTTGCTGATCTCGATAAATGTCCCCCACATAGGACAACGCCAAAATCGAGATTTCTGCATCCGCAAATCGCTTGCGCACGGCGCGCAGTGCCGGCAGGGCCATGATGGCGTCGCCCACCCAATTCGTCGCGCGGATCAGGATTTTCATCCTGCGGCTCCCACTCGCGTTTCGAGCGCGCGGTCAACAACGGCAAGCAAGTCGTCTTCCGGAGCCAGCTCGAGATCAATCACCGAGATATAAACAGGAATCGAGGGGAATCTCAAACCGGCGAGATTCTGCGCGTCTTTTTCGGTGGTGACAAGAGCCTTCACGTTCGCCTGGGTGGCCGCCCGTTCGAGCAGCGCGATATCACGGGCGCCGTAGCGGAAATGATCGCGAAAGACCCGCGTGCCTGCAACCGGCACTCGCCAGCTCTCAAGATTGCAAAAGAACGCTTCCGGATTCCCGATGCCGCAGAACGCAAAAAATGGGCCGGGACCCAGCGTCTCCGCCTGAAAAATTGTTGTATCCCCGCCGAGCAGTCTAAACCCCACCAGCCGGGTTTCTGCTGCAAACACACGGATCTTCCCCATTTTCTGGATAGCCGCCCGTGCACTGGGCGCATTTTCGACGCGAGTGAATACCAGGAGATTAGCCCGCATCATCGCCGAGAACGGCTCGCGAAGATTTCCCGCAGGCAGCAGCTGTTCCTTCGCCATCTCTCGCGAAGCATCGATGAGAACGATGTCCAAATCGCGCGCCAGCGCCAGATGCTGAAATCCGTCATCCAACAGAAAAACGTCGATGTTGCGCTGCGATTCAATACGCTTCCCTTCCAGGAAACGGTTTCTGCCGATGCCGAATTCAACCCGATCCTGCAACCGCTGTTTCATCAGCTCGATCTCATCGCTGCTGCCGTTCGAACCGCGATAACCCCTGCTCAATATGGCGACCTTTTTCCCTTGGGCGTGCAATCTTTCCGCCAGCCAAAGCACCATCGGCGTCTTTCCCGTCCCTCCAACGGTGAGGTTGCCGATGCTGATCACGGTCCCCCGAAGCCGCTTCTGCCGGAGCCAGCCGCGCGCGTACAGCAAGAGTCGCACCCGAACGTACACGCCGTAGACAACAGACAGCGGCGAGAGCAGCAGCCGGGCTGTCGCTGAGCGATTCATTTATTTTTCGTTCGCGCTGGTGGGCAGATAAGTCGAGATTTCCGCCAGCGCGCGATTCGTAGCGCCACGGCTGCCCTCGACCAAGCCCCGCGCCGTCTCACCCATCTGCTTCATGCGTCCCGGGTCTCGAAAAAGCTCGATCCAGGCAACCCCAGCGTCCTCCGGACTGTCCACCTGAATGGCTGCTCCCGCTGCCACAAACCGCTCGGCAATCTGCAAAAAATTTTCCATCGATGGTCCGAAAACAGGAATTTTGCCAAACGCCGCCGGCTCGAGAATATTATGTCCGCCCGAAGGTACCAGCGATCCTCCAACGAAAGCGCCATCGGCGACGCGATAAAGCGAAGCCAGCTCTCCTATGCTATCGAGCAGTAGGACCGTCACGTCTTTGGGAATCGCTGCATCGCCATTCTTGGGCGTCTTGTCTTGTGCGGTTCTCGCGATGGGCAATTGCGACCTGCGGATGTACTTCCGGTGAGACTCCTCAATGAATTCGGCCGCGGCATCAAAGCGTTCCGGCTTGCGCGGAGCAAACACTAGAAATGAATTTGGGTACTCGCCCTGGAGCGTCCCAAAAGCGATGAGCGCCATCGGCTCTTCCGTGGCTACTACGCTTCCCGCAACAATGATGGGGGAGCGTCCCTGCAGTTTTGCCTCCCTCTCCAGCCAGCTCGCCAGCGGCGTCGGGGCCGGCAGTTCCTGGTCATATTTCAAATTACCACTGACTTGAACACGATCAACGGGCGCACCTAGAGCGCGGATCCGTGCCGCATCGTTTTCGCTCTGCATCAGGAACGAGGTTGCGCAGGAGAGCGCCCGGCGCAAGAATGGGCCCAGAAAAAGGCCAAAGGCTTTGAAATATCTTTGGTAGCGGGCAAAAGAGCGGTCCGATATACGGGCACTGACAAACATCATTGGAATCCCGTTCCTATGGGCTTCGCGAAGAAAATTCGGCCAGATTTCTGTTTCGAGTATGATAACCATAGCGGGCTTCACAGCGCGCAGGGCACGACGCACGCAAAAAGCCCAATCAAGTGGAAAATAAACAACCGCATCCGCGAAAGGTATGCGCTCGCGCGCCAGTGCCTGGCCGGTTATAGTCGTTGTGGAAAAGACGAGCGGCCGATGTGGATAAGTTTCCTTCAGCCGTTGTGCAAGCCTAACGCTCGACAGCGCTTCGCCAACGGAAACTGCGTGAATCCAAATGGCGCCCGGCCGATCCTGCGGCAGTTTACTCAGCGAGGGGAACGACAATCCAAGCCGCTGGCCCAAATTCGAAAAATGTTTGCCGTGACGCAAGCCCTGCACCACCCAGAAAGGGGTAAGCAGAAGAGCAGCAATGCCCATGAGGAAGCTATAAATGAAATACACTAATCGGTGCTCCGGTCTGTGCCGCCCCGCGGCAACCCAGCGGTGTGGCGCGCAGGGCAACCCCGCGTGACCCCCGGGAATCGAAGGCCCCAAGATGCAAAAGTTCTATTATAACCGGATGCGAACAATTACCATCTTCATTCCACAGTTTGTCGCTCTGCTTGTCCTCGTTCCCTTCGCAAGTCCACAGCAACACCCTTTGAAAGCCGCTTCATTGGAATCCCACGAAGGTATGACTATTTCAGTGCTGCCCTGGACAGAAGTAGGACAGTACAAGGAGAAATTCCCAAAAAAATCTCCTCTCTCGGCCGGCGTTCTGGCTGTCCTGATAACATTTCGAAACGATACGGATGACAGCATAAAAATCAATCTGGAAAGGATCCGCCTTCTCGTTTTGCTTTCTGACAATGACCGCCAGCAAATCGAACCTCTTTCGTCTTCCGGTCTCGCTGACGCCGTTCTTCACCCCAGTGCCCAAGACCCCACGGCAACCCGCAGAAGATTTCCAATCCCCCACGGCGGCCCGAACGGCAGGCACGACAAAAATTGGACGGAACTCGAGAAGACCGCTCGAGAGGCAGGATTGCCGGGAGGCATCGTTGCCCCACACAGTGCCCTCCAGGGCTTGCTCTATTTCGACTTGCAGGGGCAGTTTGATCTCCTCGGTACCGCGCATCTCTACCTGCCCGAATTGCAAGTCCTCGAAAAAAATCGCTCCCTCACCTACTTCGATATGGAGTTGAGCCGGGTAAGAGAACACTGATTCCACAATCCGCCGGATGCGCCTAGGAGCCGCTCACTGACGCTCTGCCGGCTGCATCTTCGCATCCCCGAAAAAAGAAGTATTGCCACGGTTTGCGCACTTGCTCTCGCTCAGCTACCATTACTGCTTGCAGTTTTCTTTAAACACCGCGGACTCATGCCCACTTTCCTGGACGAACTAAACCTCGAACAACGCCTGGCCGCGGAGACCACGGAAGGTCCAGTGCTGATTCTGGCGGGCGCCGGTACCGGCAAGACCCGCGCCATCACTTTCCGCATGGCAAACTTGATCGCGCGCGGCGTTCCTGCGGAAGCCATTCTCGCCGTAACCTTCACGAACAAAGCAGCCGAAGAAATGCGCATGCGCGTGTCCAACCTCCTCTCGCGCGCCGGCGTTGCACCCGCGCAACCTTGGGTTTCGACGTTTCATTCCCTGTGTGCTCGGCTCTTGCGTCGCGAAGCGCCAAGCGCGGGCCTGCCACGCGATTTTGCTATATACGACGACGATGACCAGCTTGCGGCCGTGAAGTTGGCCATGGCCAAACTGGGCGTCGAAGAAGATGATCTGACGCCGCGAAATATTTTGAGCCGCATCAGTTTTGCCAAAAATCACAGCCAGACACCTGAAATGATGCGTTCCGAAACGATAGGGCCGGATGGCCGCCGCGCCGCGGACATCTTCGCCGCATACGAAAAGCTGCTTCAACAAAGCAATGCGCTGGACTTCGACGATTTGTTGTTGCGTTCGGCCCGCCTGTTGCGCGAATCCCCGTCGGTCCGCGAAAAATGGCAAGCCCGCTTCCAATACATCCACGTCGACGAATATCAGGACACGAACCGCGTGCAGTACGAGCTGCTTCGCCTCCTCACGGGCCCCCAGCTGAACGTCTGCGTGGTCGGTGATGAAGACCAGTCCATCTACCGCTGGCGTGGCGCCGATGTCTCCATCCTCCTGAGTTTCTCCCGCGACTTTCCCGCCGCGCGCGTTGTTCGGCTCGAGCGCAACTACCGCTCCACCCAAAATATTTTGGATGCTGCGGGAACGTTGGTTAAGAACAATCCGGATCGCCTCGGCAAGACGCTCAGCGCCACGAAGGGGCCAGGCGGAAACCTGCGGTATTTTGAAGCGCGCGACGCTCAGGCCGAGGCGGAATTTGCTGCCGAAGAGCTAGAACGCCTGCTCAACGACGATTCTTCACAAACGTGCGCTGTGGAATATCGGACCAATTTCCAGTCCCGGGCCTTTGAAGAAGTTTTTCGACGGCGCGGCCTGCGCTATAAGTTGGTGGGTGGTTTCAGTTTTTATAATCGGGCGGAAGTGAAAGACGTCCTGGCTTATGTGCGTTTGGCGATGCACCCGGAAGATGATGTCTCCCTCCTGCGCGTGCTTAACGTTCCTCCCCGCGGTATCGGCAAGACAACCGTGGATTCGCTTCGCGATCTCTCACGGGCGGATGCTTCTACCCTATGGTCTGCAATCGAAAAGACCGTCTCAAGTACTGGGGCTGGCCGGGTCATTGCACCCCTGCGTGCCTTTCAAGAGCTGATCGGCAAGCTGCAATCAGCCATCGAAGTAAAACAACCGGCCAACTTTCTGCGATTTGTTCTGGAAGAAACCGGTTACATCGACATGCTCAAGGATCGCAACACGCCGGAAGACGTCGGGCGAATCGAAAATTTGGAGGAGCTCACGCGCGCCGTCGCGGAAAGCATGGACGCCGGCGAAACATTTACCGATTTTCTTGACGCGGCGGCCCTGGTCAGCGATGCAGACTCCTTCGAGGACAAGCCTGGCGTAACTCTGATTACTCTGCACAGTACCAAGGGGTTGGAATTCGATCATGTTTTCTTGACGGGCATGGATGAGGGCATTTGTCCCCACGGCCGCTCCATTAGCGAGGAGAAAGGCATTGAAGAGGAGCGACGGCTCTGCTACGTGGGGATGACGCGAGCGCGGACTTCGCTGACTCTCACACGCGCGGTCTACCGCCGCATTTTTGGCAACGAACAGCGGCTCCGTGCTTCCAAGCCTTCCCGATTTCTAGAGGAAATCCCAAGCGAGTTGGTCACAACTGTGCGCGGGTCGATGGCCGAGATCGGTGAATCGCGGCACTATGAACCCAACCCGGAGTATTCCTACACTCCGGAAGAATTCTTGCGCCGCGTGCGGGGCGGCAAAACAACCGCTCTGCCCGCGCCCCGCCGCAAACAGGTCTCCCGGTCGTTTGTCAGGCCGTCTGTAAAGCAGGGCGCGAATTCTGATCCGCTCCTCGGCCGAAAAGTCCGGCATCCCGACTATGGGTTGGGAACAATTGTGGGAGTGGAGGGCGACGAAGACGACCGGAAAGTTTCTGTGAGTTTTCCGGGCCGTGGGACAAAGAAGTTCGTCGAGCGCTATGCGCAACTCGAGCAGGTGTGAGCGCTCGCACACAAGGATTACCGCGCGCTACAATGGGTTGCACGGCTTTGCGTCTCAGGATACAGTGAGGCGGTTTTCATCCCTCAAATCAGTTGGTCCGGCAACGTTGCGGTCCCTACTTGCCTGGACGCGATCGGAGAGCCTGGGTGGGTTCACAATATCTCCGCTGCAAAGACATCGATCAGCTCGTTTCGGATTCTGAGCACCCGGAAAAACGGCTCAAAAAAACCCTGGGATGGATAAGCCTGACTGCGTTGGGAATCGGCGCCATCATCGGCACAGGTATTTTCGTATTGACTGGTACAGCCGCGGCTGGAGAGCAAGTCGAGGTTCCCTCCATCCTGAAAGCCCCCGTCTTGGATGTTTTGTTCCACGGCATGCACGCGACTGGCACTTCCGGGCGTCCCGGCGCCGGACCCGCCATTGCTCTTTCGTTTTTCCTCGTCGCCATCGTCTGCGGCTTCGCCGGACTTTGCTACGCGGAACTCTCCTCCATGATTCCGATCGCCGGCAGTGCCTACACCTACACCTATGCCACGATGGGTGAGCTTGCCGCTTGGATTATTGGCTGGGATTTAATTCTCGAGTATGCCGTTTCCAATATGGCCGTCGCCGTTGGCTTCTCTGCGTATGTCAACAGTCTCCTGGAAACGTTTGGCCTTAATCTCCCCGCGGTCTTGAGCACTCCTGCCTACACTCCGGGCGGTGGCTGGGTGGCGCACTTTAATATCGTGGGCTTCCTTATCGTAATGCTGCTCACGGTTCTGCTGATCGTAGGAATTCGCGAGTCGGCGGAAGCCAACAGCGTCATGGTGGGTATCAAACTCGTCGCTATATTCGTCTTTATCGTCTTCGCCTCGAAATATATCCGTCCCGTGAACTGGCATCCTTTCATGCCCAATGGATTCCAAGGGGTTCTTACCGGCGGCGCGATTGTCTTTTTCAGTTACATCGGTTTTGACTCTGTCTCTACAGCAGCGGAGGAATGTAAGAATCCCAAGCGTGATTTACCCCTCGGCATCATGGCCTCCCTGTTTATTTGCGCTGTGCTCTACGTTGGCGTGGCCATTGTCCTAACAGGCATCCAGCCCTTCCAAATCTTTAAGGGCGATGCGGCGCCCGTGGCGACAGCCCTCCACAATATCGGCCTCGATAATCTCCAGCGTTGGGTAACGATCGGAGCCCTGATGGGCATGGTCTCGTCGCTGCTGGTTTATCAATACGGCCAGGCTCGAGTGTGGTTTGCGATGTCGCGAGACGGACTGCTGCCTGCGGCGTTTTCCAAGGTCCACAAGCGGTTTCGCACACCTCACATAGCCACTTGGGTCGCCGGCATTTTCGTGGGGATACCTGCGGGCATCTTCGATATCGGTACCCTGGCCGATCTTTCGAACATCGGAACGCTTTTTGCCTTCGTGCTTGTTGCGGCAGCCGTCCTGGTGCTTCGCAGATCGCAACCCGACCGGCCTCGCGGCTTCCGGGTGCCATTCGTTCCGTTCATACCGGTTCTCTCGATTGTGACCTGCGTAATTTTGATGGCCAGCCTGACGCTTGAGAATTGGATCCGCTTTTTTGTCTGGTTGGCGATCGGATTGGTAATCTATATTTTGTACAGCCAGAAGCACAGCACGCTGGGGACTTCGAACAGGACTTGAGGATCTTGGGAGTAGGGGCGATGAAGGCAGGAAAATCGCGGTCGCGGGGACTGATCCTCCTGGCGGTTGCGGCCATGCTCGTGCTCCCATCGCCTGATGCTCGAGCCTGGGGCCAGAACAGTCACAAGCTGGTCGTAAACCAGGCAATCGAGACTCTTCCTGCGGACATCCGTTTTTTCTTTGAACTAAACCGCGGTATCTTGTCGCAGCATGTCTCCGACCCTTTGGATGCTTTGCGAAAGACGCCCGCGGAACGTCATAACCATTTCCTTTTTCTCGACAGGTACGGGCGTTTCCCATTCGACGCTCTGCCGCGCAATTACAAAGCAGCCGTGACGAAATACACCAAAGCAAGGCTCGAGGCCAACGGCCTCCTCCCCTGGCAGATCGGCGTCTATAGCGAAAAGCTGACGGAGGCGATGAAAGGGGGCCGGTGGGAAGAAGCAAAGCTCGACGCCGCAATTCTTGCAAATTACGTAGCAGAAGCCCACGATCCTTTCAATACCACGGAAAATTTTGACGGCCATTTGTCCGGCCAACTCGGCGTCAACGACCGTTTCGGGGCCACGCTCGTCGACAGGTACTCCTCCTTCTTCCCTCTGCGTCCAAACGACGCCAGCTTCATCAATGATCCTACCGATCATGCCTTCGAGGCCTGCCTCAGCTCGCATAGTTGGGTAGAGACCATTCTCCTCGCAGACCGCAACTCCAGGCACGGCGAGCACTCTTATAACGATGCGTATTACGATAGTTTTTATAACCGGGCCGCGGCCATCCTGATCCGCCAGCTCTCCGATGCCGCAACCGATGTCGGCTCTTACTGGTTGACTGCCTGGGTCAATGCTGGACGGCCTCAATTGCCGCGGTAATCTCTCCTTGTCGAATCCTAGCGCGCTGCCCGAAAGCATCACTTCCCTTCCCAAAGCCGAACTGCACCTCCACCTTGAGGGCTCTATCCAAGCGCCAACGGTGCGGTCTCTGATGTCGCGCTACGGACTAAACGTATCAGAAGAAGAAATCAAACTGCGCTATGCTTACAGCAACTTCTCGGAGTTTATCGAAGCATTCAAATGGGTGACCTGTTTTCTTCGCGAACCTCAAGACTATGCCTTGATCACGCGCGATCTAGCCGAACACCTTCTCTTGCAAGGCGTGGTCTATGCCGAGGTGACTCTTTCCGTCGGTGTCATGTTGCTGCGCAAGCAGCGCCCCGCGGCGAACTTCGAAGCCATCCTTCGCGAATCCGAGCACTTTGCGGGACGCGGCTTGCGTCTCAATTGGATTTTTGATGCCGCGCGCCAGTTTGGGGCCGAAGCAGCAATGCAAGTGGTCAATGCCGCTCGTGACTGCGCCTCTCCATCGATAGTCGCCTTCGGAATCGGCGGCGACGAGCTCAGTGTTGACACCGGGGAATTTCGTTCCGTCTACGATGAAGCGGCTAACCTCGGGCTTCACCGCTTGATGCATGCTGGCGAGGTGGGTGGCCCGGCAAAAATCCGCGAAGCGATCGAACTGCTCGGTGTGGAGCGCATTGGCCACGGCATTGCTTCCATCAACGACCCTGCACTCATGGATCTCCTTGCCGAGCGCCGCATTCCTCTGGAAATTTGTCCTACGAGTAACGTCAAGACGGGAGCCCTCGGATTGCAACTGCATCGGCCCCACCCGGCCATCGAAGAACATCCCCTGCCGCAACTCTTTCGCCACGGAATTCCTGTCGTGCTATCGACCGACGATCCCGCCATGTTCCACACCACGCTCACGGAGGAATACGAGAATGCTCACCGCATGGGGCTCAGCAAACCCGAGCTCGCGCATCTTGCCTCCCTCAGCTTCGAATACGCGTTTCTAGGCGACGTGGAGAAACGCGCGTTTCAGCGCAGCTCCCGCGAATAGGCAAAATGACCATTCGGCCGCACCGGCGGCGATTGCTTCCGATGTTATACTGAACCCATGAAAGCACACGTCTGGGTTTTGCCGAAAAGAACGGTGCTCGATCCGCAAGGACAGACCATTCAGCACGCCCTTGCTGGATTGGGCTACGCCGCCGTCAAAGATGTACGCCAGGGAAAATTCTTCGTGCTGAACCTAGATGGTTGGAACCGCGATGAAGCCCAAAAACAGTTGGAAAAGATCTCCAAAGAAGTGTTAACCAACCCCGTCATCGAGGAATACCGATTTGAGATCGTCGAATAGAACCGGCGCAACGCGCCGCACAGGCGTGCTAGCCTCTTAATATCAAGCTCAGGAGACTCCGCACATGTGCGGGATTGTCGGCTACATCGGGCCAAAAACGGTTGTCCCGGTCATCATCGAGGGATTGCGCAAGCTGGAATACCGCGGCTACGACTCCGCCGGTATTGCCGTCGTCAACGGAACCGGAAAGCTCGAAATTCGCCGCGCACCTGGAAAACTCCGAAATCTCGAAGAAGTCATTCAAAAGTCGCCCTTCGAAGGGACCTTTGGTATTGGACACACCCGCTGGGCCACCCACGGCCGCCCTACCGAAGAAAACGCTCATCCGCACCGCGACTGCACCGGTGAGATCGTCGTCGTGCACAACGGCATCATTGAAAATTACCTCGAACTAAAAGAGCGGCTTCAGCGCGAAGGCCACAAGTTCGTTACGGAAACGGACACCGAAGTCGTCGCTCACTTGGTGGAACAAAATTCGAAAGGTGGCGTCCCACTCGAAGAAGCGGTGCGCAAGTGTCTAAAAGACCTTCGCGGAATCTATGCCCTGGTCTTTATCTCGGCAAAAGATCCGCACAAAATCGTCGCTGCCCGCATGGGTCCTCCTGCCGTAGTCGGACTCGGTCAAGGTGAATATTTCGTCGCCAGCGATATTCCGGCGCTCCTCGAGCACACCCGCGAAATCTTTTTCCTCGCCGATGGTGACATTGCCGTCCTCACGCAAAAGGGTGTTCAGGTGATGGACCACGGGGGCCGCACTGTGGAGCGCCCCGCTCATCATGTTGCCTGGGACCCGGTCATGGCCGAAAAGGGCGGCTATAAGCATTTCATGCAGAAGGAAATCTTCGAACAGCCCCGCGCAGTCAGGGACACTCTTCTGGGTCGCATCTCTCAGGACACTGGTCACATATTCCTCGATGAAATGGCCATCCCCGAGCAGCAGTTCCAGGAATTCCAGCAGGTCCGCATCGTTGCCTGCGGCACGAGCTGGCACGCTGGACTCGCCGGCAAATTCATGATCGAGCGCCTGGCGCGTTTGCCGGTCGAGGTCGATTACGGCAGCGAGTTCCGGTACCGCGATCCCATCCTCAATGCCAGGACGCTCACCGTCTGTATTAGCCAATCCGGTGAAACCGCTGACACACTCGCCGCGCAGCGCGAAGCTAAACTAAAGGGTTCGCCCACGGTCGCCATCTGCAACGTGATGGGCTCCATGATCACTCGCGAGGCAGCAGGTACGATCCTCACGCACGCGGGCCCCGAAATTGGCGTCGCTTCCACCAAAGCGTTTACGGCCCAACTCACTGCGCTCTTGCTCTTGGCCGCGCATCTTGGCCAGTTGCGCGGTAAGCTGACCGGCGAAGCCGCGAAAAATCTTCTCCAGGAATTTACGCGCATGCCTCACAAAATGGAGATAGCGTTGCAAGCCGACGAGTCCGGCTTTTATGAAAACCTCGCGCGCCAGTTCTTCCGTTTCACGGATTTCCTTTACCTTGGCCGCGGCATTCACTACCCCATCGCCCTCGAGGGCGCTTTGAAGCTAAAGGAGATTTCCTACATTCACGCGGAAGGCTACCCCGCCGGGGAAATGAAGCACGGGCCAAACGCCCTAATTGACGAAAATCTGCCTGTCGTAGTTCTTGCCACCCGCGATGAGTCCGATCCCCAGGCGATGACTCGCTACGAAAAAAGCGTTTCGAACATTAAGGAAGTAAAAGCACGCGACGGCATCGTGATTTCCATCGTCACCAAAGGCGACCACGTCGCCCGTGAAGCTTCTGACCACATCATCGAGCTCCCCCCCGCACCTGAATTGCTCGTGCCTCTTCTCGAGATTATCCCTCTTCAGCTTCTCGCTTATCACATTGCGATCCGCCGTGGCTGCGATGTGGACCAGCCTCGTAACCTCGCTAAATCCGTCACCGTCGAATAGCTTGCCCGCAGAACGGGCAGAGTCCACGTTTCTGCAAGCACTTGTAGGGGCGCAGCATGCTGCGCCCCAGCTGGCAACCAGTCGGCCGCAATCGCCTCTTTTCCGCTAGAATAAATCTATGCTTCGGGTTATCCGAATCTTTCCCTCATCTCTTCCTCTAGCACTCTTCCTTGTCTGGGTACCTGCGGCCTTGCATGCACAAGACACTGCGGCCTCACCGCTCAAGGAACTTCATGCCGAAGGTTTGAAAACCATCACTGAAGCAAACGTCGCCTCGATTGCCGGTCTCCAGGCTGGTGCGCAGGTCAGCCGAAAGGATCTGCAGTCGGCGGCCGACCGCCTAGTGCAGTCCGGGCTCTTCGCAAAAGTTAGCTACGACTTCCGCAGCAAGGGCGAAGGCGTGTCCGTCACTTACCACATGCAGGAATCCGCTCGTATCCCCGCTTATTTCGATAATTTCCCATGGTTCTCTGACGGCGAATTGGCCGAGGCTATTCGCAAGAAACTTGCCTTCTACGATGGCACTCTTCCCGAGGTCGGCGACGTGATTGATCAGGCGGGTGAAGCCCTAAACGATTTGCTCACTTCGCGCGGCTTGCAGGCTGCCGTCGACCATAAGATTCTTCCCAATCCGTTCGGTGACGGCAACGTTCAGGAATTTCAGATTCAGGGCGCGACCCTCAAAGTCGCTTCGGTTGACTTCAGCGATCCCACCGTCGCTTCATCTCCTGCGGTGGAGCAGCACATTTCAGAACTCCTGGGAAGGCCATATTCGCGCCTTACCATCGACTTGTTTCTTTCCGAAAACGTCCGTCCTTTTTTCCTCGAGAAAGGCTTCCTGCGCGCGAAACTCGGACCGCCGGAAGTGCGGTTGACGGGAAATCCTAATAAAAAGCTGCCCGAAGAGATTCCCGTTTTCGTCCCCGTAGCTCCCGGCACGGTCTATCAATGGAAAGGTGTAGATTGGACCGGCAATTCTGTGCTTTCCTCGATCACTCTGACCTCTAGCCTCGGCTTCAAGCCCGGAGATGTTGCCAACGGAATGGCCATCGAAGCAGCCTGGGATACCGTTCGCGAGGAGTATGGTCATCGTGGTTTTCTCGAGGCCAAGGTGGACCCTTCCCCAACGTATGATGACCAGGCGCACACGATCTCCTACTTGGTGAAGATCGGTGAGGGCAAGCATTACAAATTTGGAGCCATGGTTCTCACGGGAATTTCTCCGGCTGCCGAACGCCGGCTCCGCGAGGCTTGGCCGATCCCTGCGGGAGAAATTTTCGACAAGACAATTTTTGAAGACTTCCTGACTAAGCTGCAAGTGCACCCGGAAAAGATCTTTGGCGATCTTCCCGTGCACTACGAGAATGTGGGGCATTGGCTTAAGACGGACCCCGAAATGAGCGTGGCCGATGTGCTGCTCGATTTCAAGTGAATCTTACTTTCCATCGCACGCTCCGCCTACGCAGCCCAGCCCTGGAGTATACTTTTGTCCTAGATGAAAACTCTTATTCACATCCATTCCACCGAACTGAACCATCCCCGCAAATTTGCGGAAGCAACTGCGGATGAGAAAGAAAACCTCCTTCTATCTCGCTTGGCGGCGCTTCCTTCGCTCCTGATTGCCTTGTCCGGAGGCGCTGACTCTGCCTACCTGGCCTGGGCCGCGAACCGTGCACTCGGCGATAAGGCCCTCTCTCTGACCGCGCTCTCCGCCAGTTTTTCTGCGCACGACCGTGCCCAGGTTCAGGAATTCGTCCAAGCACTTCGTCTGCCTCACGAATTTGTGGAAACACACGAGCTGGAAAACCCCGCCTATCGCGCTAACGCTGCTGATCGCTGTTATTTCTGCAAGGACGAGCTTTTCTCCGTCCTCGACAAAATCGCAAACGACCGTGGATTCGCCGCCGCCGCGTATGGCGTGAACGCCGATGACACCCTCGATTTCCGTCCGGGGCACCGCGCCGCTAGGGAACATCAAATCCTCGCTCCTTTGCTTGACGCCCACCTATACAAGGCAGAGATTCGCGCCCTCTCTCATCGCGCCGGCCTGCCCACTTGGGACCGCCCCGCATCCGCTTGCCTTTCCTCCCGCTTGCCGTACGGAACCGAGGTAACTTCCGAACGTCTTTCCCTGATCGAGCGCGGCGAAGCCGCTCTCCGCGAACTCGGCTTTCGTCAATTTCGCGTCCGGCTCCATGACAAACTGGCGCGCGTCGAAATCGCCCTCGACGAACTGTCTCGCGCGATGACTCCGGACATGGCTGCGGCCATCTCCGAACGTCTCAAAGCCTCTGGCTTCACTTACGTGGCCCTCGACTTGGAAGGTTACAGGCAAGGATCTCTCAATGAAGGCCTTGCCCGCAAAACTGATGCGGCTCGCTAGGGCGCTTTCGGAACATAATTCCCTGCTCATGCGTATCTCTAGCTAGGGAACAGCGCAATTTGTCGCTGGGGAAAATGACGAGGGAACGATGACGCGATGCAGTAGGCTCGCCGCACCAATGGGATCTCTTGCAGTCGCTTTGGCGCTCGCGGGATGTGCCTTTGGACCTCCCGCAACTGGCAGCTTCGAACGCACTTTGGACGTGGCGGGACCCATTCGGTTGGAATTGTCGGGCGCTGCTGGCGATATCTCCATCAAAGGAACTTCCGATAAAAAAGTCCATATTCATGCTCAAGTGCGTGTTACCGGATTTGGCTTTGAAAGTCCGGATAAGCGGCTGGCCGAACTCATCGCCAATCCCCCGGTGGAACAGAAGGGCGACACAATCCGCATCGGCAAGGATTTCACTCATCTTCACCACGTTTCGATTTCTTATGTCATTGATGTGCCCCGCGAAACCGAAGTCAGCACCACCCTCGTTTCGGGCTCCGAGACTGTACGCGGTGTACGTGGGCCTGTGAAAGTAACGGCCGTTTCCGGCTCGATTCATGTCGACGGTATCGACCGCGACGCCGAGCTATCCACAGTGAGTGGTTCGATCGATGCAAATAATGTCAACGATGACGTTCGCGCCTCCAGTGCCTCGGGCACCGTTAGCGTGTCCAACGCCAAGGGCGCGGTCAGCGCCAAAGCGCTATCGGGATCGACCCTGGTCACCAATCCCGGAGGGCGGGTCGAGGCAGGAACCGCCAGCGGCTCCATCGACGTGCAAGGCACTAACAGCGACGTGAAGGCGCAGGCTGCCTCTGGTCGCATCACGGTTCGCGGAAACCCCGTTGGGAATAGCTATTGGGACTTGCAGACAGCTTCCGGTACCGTGCAGATCGCCGTGCCTCCTGCCGCAAACTTTCATCTTTCCGCCGAAGCGATTTCCGGACAGATTCGCGCGGACATCCCCATCGTCATCGAAGAACAAGGCAAGCATTCGCTTCGCGCGAGAGTGGGTGACGACGGCGGCCGCGTTGAAGTCCACACTGTTTCCGGTGAAATTCAGATCCGCGGGATCTCCTGATAACAGCCGCATCCCTTGCGCAGTTGTAGGGGCCGTCTTTTTGCCCCGAGCTTGCCTGCCACAGGCAGGCGAAGCCGAGGGGCCTAGGCGGGCCTTGTGGACGAGTGGGCGTAGTCACCTTCAATGGGCGGAAACCGCCGGGAACGCCGCGCCAATCTCGCGCGCCGCCAGAATCGTATTGACGTGAATGCGCACCGTGTCTTCCACGTTCCGTGCGTAGCCTCCCGCTAGGGTCGTCGCCACGGGAATGCCGCGTTTGCGCGCTTCCTCAAACACTTTGCGGTCGCGCACCAAAAGTCCTTGCTTTGTTAAACACAATCCTCCGAGCTGGTCTTCGCAATAGGGATCGGCGCCTCCGATATAAAAAGCGATGTCTGGCCGAAACTGGTCGAGGCTGGCAGCCACCGCCGGTAGCAGCACGTTGAGATATTCCTCGTCGTCCGCGCGATCCCACATATGCAGGTCCACCGTCGAATCCGGCTTGTGCGCGGGATAGTTGTTCTCCTGGTGAATGGAAAGCGTGAACACCGATTTGTCGTTGCGGAAAATCGCGGCGGTACCGTTGCCGTGATGCACGTCCGTGTCTATGACCATCGCCTTTGCAACGGCGCCATCCACCTGAAGACGGCGAATTGCGATTGCCACATCGTGAATCGCGCAAAAACCCTCTCCATGGCCCGGATACGCGTGATGAAATCCCCCCCCAAGATTGCATCCGAATCCATCTCGCAGCGCGCACTGCCCGGCAAGGATGCTGCCGCCCGCCGCAAGCCACACAGCTTCCACAAGCTCCGGTGAGTACGGCACTTCCAGCTTCATCATATCGCTCGCGGTTAAAGTTCCTGTCTTCAGTTTCTTTACCCAATCCGCGGTGTGCACGCGAAGCACATCTTCATCCGACGCGGAAAACGGCTCAAGAAAATCCTCTTTCCCTGCGATTCCCTCGCGAGAAAGTGTTTCGGCGATCAGGCGGAATTTTTGGGACGGAAAAACGTGCGGGCCAAGGTTGAGGTCGTACCGGCTGTGAAAAATCAGTTTGAAAGGCAACATGTGGCGGGTAACAGCTAGTTCTCGCGTTCGAGGATGAAATCCGGCAGCGTCAGAAGCGCGCGCCCGTATTCGCTATCCACGCGGCCATCCAGGCAAGCCTTGGCGCGCCGTGCGTAATCGTGGGCCATCGTTCTTGCGCGATCGAGCGCCCCGGAATCCCGCACCAGGGAAACAATCGTTTCCGGCTTTACGGAATTGAATTCTTTTTCTTCCAGGACTCGCGCTACCAGTTCGCGCGCCTCGCCATGCCCATTTTCCATCGCGTAAATCAGGGGCAGAGTTACTTTTCCCTCTTTCAGATCGCTGAGAACGGGCTTGCCTAGCTGCTCCGAGGACGCTGTAAAATCCAGCAGATCATCGATAAGTTGGAAGGCCAAGCCCGCGTAACGTCCGTACTCGGCGAGTGACTCCTCCTCTTCTCCTTCGAGACCCCCAAGCACGCCGCCCAGGCGCGCGCAACCGCTGAATAGGCACGCCGTCTTATAAGTCGCCAGCCGCAGCGCGTCTTCTTCGGTCACATCAATGCGGCCGATTTTGGCAAGTTGGATCAGTTCTCCTTCGACCATCTTTTGCGTAAGATCAATCAAAACATCCAGAATGCGGAAGTTGCGCTCCTCGAGCGCCATCTGAAACGACTGCATGTAAAGCCAGTCACCCGTGAGCACGCTGCGATGATTGCCCCATCGCGAATTTGCCGAAGGACGCCCCCGGCGAGTATCGGCGCTGTCAATTACGTCGTCGTGAATCAGCGTCGCGCTGTGAAGAAGTTCGACTACGGCCGCGAGCCGGATCGCGCCGGGGGCGCGATCCCCCGCGCTCGCGTAATTAGCGGAAAGAAGAAGAAGGGCGGGGCGCAGGCGCTTCCCACCCCCACCCAGGAGATAGCTGCTGATTTCCGAGACCGACTCAAAGGCGACAGCGGTCTGCCGTGTGAGTTCCTGCTCGACCAGAGCGAGGTCGTCGCGAACGAGATCGAATATCTCCCTAGCCGTAAGAAGCGGGATGGCCTTCCTCCTGGCCTGCATGAAATTCCTTGTTTCCGTGCCCAAAGCAAAATCGATTTAATACCGCATTTCAGCTTGGGACACCGTCGGCTTTTCCAATTGGAAAAACCGCCGGAAATTTGCAGCCGTTGCTGCCGCGAATTCTTCTGGCGCTAAGTCTCTCACATTCGCAAGCGTCCGCGCTACTTCCGCCACGTATGCAGGCTCATTGCGCTTGCCCCGGAAAAGTTGCGGCGCAAGGTACGGAGAGTCCGTTTCAATCAGAATCTTCTCCAGGGGCAAATGTTTTGCAATGACGCGCAGATTCTGCGTTTTCGGATAAGTCGCATTCCCCGCAAAGGAAATCAGAAAACCCATGTCAATTCCCCGCTTGGCGTCTTCGAGCGTGCTGCTGAAACAGTGCAGCACCCCGCCAAGCCCCGTGGGCCGCCACACCTCTTCCAAAATGTTTAGACAATCTACCCAGGCATCGCGGCAATGAATGACAATCGGCAGCCTGGCGTGCTTTGCCAGAGTCATTTGCTCGCGGAAAACTTTCGCTTGCACCTCGCGTGGCGAGTGGTCGTAGTAATAGTCCAGGCCGATCTCGCCCCAGGCGATGACTTTGGGGTGCTTCGCCAACACGGCAAGCTCATCCAGATGTCTTGGCGTGATCTCTTTCGCCTCGTGCGGATGAATGCCCACGGTCGCATAAATCCAGTCGTGCCGCTCAGCAAAAGGCAGCGCCGAATCTAGCTTCTCTGGACCCGGGCCGGTCCCGATAGCAAGCAAAGTTGTTACGCCTGCGGCGCGGGCGCGGTCGAGCACGGCTTCGCGGTCTTTCGCAAATTGCGGAAAATCAATGTGCGCGTGCGAGTCGATCAGTTCCATTATGTGTGAAGGCCACAATTCGCGGCAACCGTAGGGGCACGATATATCTTGCCCTACTTCAATCTCGCGCCAATCTCCACGTCTTCGTCGGGGAAACCCGCGAGGACGGGCCGCCCTTCGGCACCTACCGACGCGGCGATGATCATGCCATTGGATTCGACACCGCGCAGCTTGCGCGGTGCTAGGTTTACGACGACCGCGACCTTGCGGCCCACCAATTTCTCCGGCTCGTAATACTGGGCGATGCCGGCGCAAATCTGGCGGATCTCCGTGCCGATGTCCACGGTCAGCTTCAGAAGCTTGTCCGCGCCAACAATCCGCTCGGCGGTCTTGATCTGCCCGACGCGCATCTCTACTTTGGCAAAATCTTCGATGCCGATTTTATCGGGAGCCGCTTGCGGCGCCGCTGCCGCCGGTGTGGCCCCGGCAGAGGCCGCTGCACTCGCTGCCACAGGCGCCGGTTGTTTCGCTGGTTCGTTTTCCATCGCTTCCATCCTCTCTATGGCTTCCTGATGTTCTATTCGCGGAAACACTGCTCTGACCACCCCGATTCGACTTCCTGCCTTTAATTGACCCCAATCTAGCTGGTCTATACGCTGCGACGCGACTGAGCCAAGCTGACCCAGTTGTTTCCAAATCTGATCGGTCGTGCTCGGAAGCACAGGATGGGCAAGGATGGTGATGATCCGCAGTGCCTCGGCAGAATCGTAGAGAACGTTCGCCAACTCTTGTGCCTTCGCGCTGTCTTTTGCCAATACCCATGGCTTCTCTCGGACGAGAAAGGAATCTACGTGGGAAATGAGTCGCCAAATATCATGAAGCGCGAGTGAAAACTGGTACTCGTTATAGTGGCCAAGATCCGTCGTGCCAGCATTCCCTACGATCATCCAAATCGTCGGTCTGAACATCTCTCGAAGCACGTTTCCCACACTATCGACATGCCCGGTTGCTGGCACGGGGATTCGGCCGCTGCAATTTTGCTCGATCATCGTAAGGACGCGGCTGGCGAGGTTGCCGAGGCCATTAGCAAGGTCAGCGTTGTATCGCGTCACCAGCGCGTCATAGCTGAAGTTGCCGTCCTGGCCAAAGACAGTCTCACGCAATAGGTAGTAGCGCAGCGCGTCCATTCCCAGTACGCCCACAATCGGGCGTGGCGTCACTACATTCCCTTTGGATTTGCTCATCTTGGCCGCGTCCATCAGGAACCAGCCGTGAGACCACACCTGCTTGGGCAAGGGCAGCATGGCCGCCATCAGAAACGCGGGCCAGTAAACCGTGTGAAAACGAATGATGTCTTTGCCGACCAGGTGCACATCGGCCGGCCAATATCCGCGCCGCTCATAATCGGGGCCGCCTACGGCGCTGAGGTAGGCAGTCAGCGCATCGAACCACACATAGAAAACGTGTGGCTCTTCCCCGGGAACGGGAATGCCCCAGCGAATGGACGTGCGGGTAATACTGAGGTCTCTCAGCCCGCCCTCGACAAAACTCAGAATTTCGTTGCGGCGCGTATCCGGCTGAATGAAGTTTGGATTCTTCTTATAAAAATCGAGCAGCGGCTTTTGAAACGCGGAAAGTTTGAAGAAGTAGTTTTCTTCGGAGACCGTTTCCGTGGGACGCCCGCAATCGGGACAATTTTCCCCGGGCTTCACATCCACGTAGGCATTGTCGTAAATGCAATATTGCCCGGTGTAGTGGCCCTTGTAGATGTAACCGTTTTCGCGGCACAGCCGAAAGAGCCACTGCACGGTGCGAGCGTGCATGAGATCGGTCGTGCGGATAAATTCGTCGGCGGGAATGCCGAGTTCATCCCAGAGCGCGCGCCATTCGTCGGCCATCCGGGCCACAAATTCTGCTTCGGGCATGCCCGCCCTTTTTGCCGCGCGCTCCACGTTTACGCCGTGCTCGTCAGTGCCCGTGGTCATGACCACGTCGTAGCCGCGCATGCGTTTGTAGCGCCGGATCGTGTCGCACACGATGGTCGTGTACACGTGGCCGATGTGCGGCAAGCCGTTCGTGTAGTAGATCGGCGTGGTCAGATAAAACTTTGGTTTTTCCTGGGCCATTTTTCGCTTTTCAGTTTTCTGTTGTCACTATATATCGTGATATATCGTGCCGGGCTGAGGTGATAGAAATTACGAATCCCCTTCGTAGCGTCGGAGCGCTTCGGCGATGACGCGCTGAAGCGGCACGTTTTTTTCAACGGCCAGTTTCCGGCAATCATCGTATTCGGGAGCGACATGCAGGATACGCCCGTTCACGCGCGAGACTTTGATGCGCACCTCTCCGAAACTCGTGGCCACGCTCACGAATTCGCGCGGCAGCACGCGGCGCTGCGCCCGATAGGTACGCGCACCAAACGTGGTCGTTTCCGCAAAAATCAGCGACATCAGACTGTTGGTATCCCCTAGCTTGCACAAAACCGTCAGTAGCGTCCCGGGACGGTTTTTTTTCATCTGCACCGGCGTGGTGTAAACGTCGAGAGCCCCCGCCGCCAGCGCTTTCTCGAGAAAATAGCCATAGATTTGCGGGTTCATGTCGTCGAGATTCGCCTCGATGACAGCGATTTCTTCGTCGAAACCCGCGACAGTTTTTTCCGCGGCTTCGCCAATCATAATGCGCACCACATTGGGCTGACCTTCCAGGTCCGCCGCGCCTGCGCCGTAGCCGATCGCGCTCACACTCATGAGAGGTTGCGGCCCGAAAGTTTCGCAAAGTGTGGAAACGATCGCCGCTCCGGTGGGAGTGACAAGCTCCCGCTGGACCCCGTTCGAGTACGTCGGTTTCCCCTGCAACAAATTCGCCGTGGCAGGCGCTGGCACGGGCAGAATGCCATGGGCCATCTTTGCGGTGCCGCCGCCCACGTTCAGAGCCGAACAAGCGAAACGTTCGATTCCGAGCGCGTGAAATCCGATGCAAGCACCCACGATGTCCACAATGGCATCCACGGCGCCTACTTCGTGGAAATGAATCTTTTCGATCGGCACATCGTGAACGTGGGCTTCTGCCTCACCGAGTTTCGTAAATATCGCGGCAGCGCGCTCACGAACGCTGGGCGCAAGCTGGGACTTCTGCAAAATGTCCAAAATCGTGCTGAGCGAGCGGTGCTTCTGCTGATCCCCGGTCGTCACCTTAGCCCAGGTGGCAGCCATGCCATTCTTCCAAACCTTTTCAGCGGATAGCTCCCAGCCAGACACCTGGAGTCCGCGGAGTTCAGTACGCAGATGCTCGGCGTCGCAGCCGGCATCGACCAGCGCGCCAAGCGTCATATCTCCGCTGATTCCGCTAAAGCAATCAAAATACGCAAGTTTCATGGCTGAAATCTTTTCGCCAGATTCTGGTTCACCGTTTCGCTGTCACACCCGAATTGATACTATCGGCGCACTCACGCACTGTCAAACCGCTGCGTTCAAAGTCATCGCGGGCCACTTCTGTGATCCAAGACCATCTTGCGTACTAGGCCCGTTTCCAATTTGCACGCTGAATCGCGCGACTGACCTCAGCGATCCCTTCCCGGGCCCATTGCATCATAGCTAAATCTCTAGTTATCCTCGTCTTCGATGCGTCCCCTCCTTCAGCTTGGCTCGAGAGGACTATTGGCACATCCAATCCTGGGCGTAACGAGGCAGACTTGCAGCGCGCGGTAATAACCCTAGGCTCGAACCTTCTTGCCCTCCTTCTTGCCCTCCTTCTTGCCCTCCTTCTTGCCCTCACAGCTTCTCCCATCGCCGCCTCGTGGCCCAGCACCCAACAACAATCCGCTCCTGAAGTCACCTACTTGTCTACCGACGCAAAGGCGATGATTGATGACGCCTGCAATGTTGACCGCCAGTTTCATGGCTCGACTGAGTACTACGCCTGCGTCAGCAACCAGATTGCCGCGCTGCGAAAATTTTCTGGAAAGCCGGACCTCTCCCAGCTGTCTTTCCAGCAAAGAACGATAGTCTCTGATGCCTGCGATGCTGACCGCTTCCTGCATGGTTCGGCCAAATACTACGCCTGTATCAATAACCGGGTCGTTAAGCTCGAAAAGCAAGCGACCAGTGTCTCTCCACCACGGGTGGTTCCGGCAATCACTCAACAAACTGCCAAGCGGCGCAGTGAAAAGCCTGTTTGGGAATCGTCCGCTCTAATAGTGATCGGTTTCCTATTTCTTCTCTCTCTCATCTGGCTTGCTGCCAGCCCGCGATTTCTGCCGCAGACTTTCCCCATCCTCTGCTCCTTTGACCACGGGACAACGGCTCTCTATACTGTTGCACCTTGCCACCGGGACAACGAATCTATTTCGGCAAGTTAGCTTAGCTGCTGCCTGGACGCTCCATGGCACCAGCTGCGTTCCAATGAGGTCTCGTGTACCAAACACTTACAAATAGACTACGTAACGCCCTGGAAGCGCACATACGCGAGAAGTATGGCTTTGCACTGCCGATTTCGCTCGAGCGGCCGCCGAAGATTGAGATGGGGGAAGCCGCCTCTCCCGTATGTTTTGAGCTGGCAAAACGCTTGAAACGCTTGCCACGTCAAATCGCCCAGGAAGTTGCGGGGAGTCTCGGAAAGATCGAGGGTATTCAGCGGCTGGAAGTTGCGGGCGGCGGGTATCTGAACGCGTACTTCGACCGCGGAGCGTTCTGGGCCAGCACGCACGAAGAAGCGAAACAAAGCGCGGAGGAACACAAATCCGAAGAAATTCAGGGGGCCCAGGGGTTTGTACTTGCAAACCCCCGAAAAATAATCGTCGAGCATACCAGCATCAACCCAAACAAGGCGGCGCACATCGGACACGTGCGCAATGCCGTCCTGGGCGACACCATGGCCCGGACACTGCGGCACATCGGGTACAACGTGCAGGTGCAAAACTACATCGACAACACCGGCGTGCAAGTGGCCGACGTGGTGATTGGTTTTCTGCGCATGGAGCAGAGGTCATCCATTGGCGTGAAGATCCTCGCGAAGGAGCCGCGGTTCGACTACTACTGCTGGGACCTGTACGCCAAGGCTACGCACTTTCTTGACGAGGACAAAGCGCGGGCGGCCGCGTTCCGCTCGGAAACGTTGCGGGCCATCGAGGAAGGGCGCGGCGAAGATGCGGATGTGGCACGAGAGATCGCGGATGCCATTGTCACTTGCCATTTGCGAACGATGGCGCGCCTGGGAATTTTCTACGAATTGCTGGCGAGAGAGAGCGAGATTCTTCACCTGAAATTCTGGGACGCGGCGTTTGAGAAACTAAAAAAGTCGGGCGCGATTCATCTCGCGGCGAGCGGGAAGATGGCAGGCTGCTGGGTGTTGCCGTGGAAAGATAAGGAAGTTGAGAAGCTAAGAGAGACAAAGGAAGTGGAGCAGCAAAAATCGGAAACAGACGAGGAAAATTCGCAGGACAAGATTATCGTGCGGTCGAACGGCACGGTGACGTACGTCGGCAAGGACATTGCTTATCAGCTCTGGAAATTCGGATTGCTCGGCAAGGACTTTCATTACACGAAATGGACGGATGCACCGGAAGGAAAAATTGTTTGGGCGACAACAAGCGGGGCCGATGACGCGGGCGCGCCAAACTTCGGCGCGCCCGCAGCGACGGTATATAACGTCATCGACACGCGACAAGCTTACTTGCAGCAAGTTGTCGCGGCAGGCTTGCGTGCGCTTGGACACGGCAAAGCGGCGGACAACTCGATTCACCTCTCTTATGAAGTTGTAGCTCTGACACCACGATGCGCCGCGGAGATGGGCTACGAACTGTCTCCGGAGGAGACCGAAAAGCCATACGTGGAAGTGAGCGGGCGCAAAGGACTCGGCGTGAAGGCCGACGACCTGCTCGACAAGCTGGAAGCAGCGACGCTTGCAGAAGTTCGGGAACGCCATCCCGGGATGAGTGCGCCGGAGCAGGTGCAGACGGCATACATGATCGCGGTGGGCGCGCTGCGATTTTTCCTGTTGAAGTTCACCCGCACGGCGATTATCGCCTTTGATTTCAAGGACGCCCTGAGCTTTGAGGGAGAGACGGGGCCGTACTGCCAATATGCCGTGGTGCGTGCACGCGGGATCTGGCGCAAAGGGGCGGAGAGTGCACCGGATATGACCAGCGCTGCTAACGTTGCTGAGGCCTCCAGGATTTTTGAATCATCGAAACCGGAAGCAGCCCGCAAGTTCTTGGAGGGCCCAGGCAATAACGATCTGTGGGAACTTGTACTAGCCGCGGGCTCACTAGATAGCGCGGTGGATGCTACGATTGGCGCCCAAGAGCCTGCGTTCGTCGCGAAATACACGTTTCAACTGGCGCAGGCGTTCAACAATTTCTACCACAAGCATCACATCCTCTCCGAATCCGACGAACAGAAGCGGGCGTTCTTGGTGGGGTTGACCGAATTGGTCGAGAGGCAGCTCGTAAATGCGCTCGAATTACTGGGCATTGAGGCGCCCCAAAAGATGTGAAGTTTCCACGTAGGGGCGCTGTTTTATCCCGAGCGAATGTGAGGGAATGCCACGCCCCGAACAATGAGATGTAATGAAATGAGGTACTCAGCTGGACATGACGAGATGGACCAGGGTACGCAAGGCGACGCCCGTAGGGCCTTTGGCGAGCCAGGGCTTGGCGTCGTCGTTCCAGGCGGTGCCGGCAATGTCGAGGTGAATCCACGGCGTGTCGCCGGCGAACTCCTTGATGAACATGGCGCCCGTTATGGCACCGCCCCCCTTGCCGCTGCCGATATTTTGGATGTCGGCCACGGTGCCTTTGATGAATTCGCGATACTCTTCGTCGAGGGGCATTTGCCACATTTTCTCGCCCGTAGCTTTGGCGCTGGCGAGGAGTTTGTCCGTCCATGGTTGGTCGGAGCCGAACACGCCGACATTGATGTTGGCGAGGGCGACGACGATGGCGCCGGTTAGGGTGGCCGCGTCAACAAGATGAGTGGCGCCAAGCTGCTTAGCGTAGGTGATGGCATCAGCGAGAATGAGCCGGCCTTCGGCATCGGTGTTAAGAACTTCGATGGTCTTGCCGGACATGGCGGTCTGAATATCACCAGGTTTCTGGGCCTTCCCGCCGGGCATGTTTTCCGTCGAGGGCACAACGCTGATGACTTTGACGGTTGGCTTGAGGGCGGCGAGGGCGCGCATGACGCCGAGTATGGTGGCTCCCCCGGCCATGTCGTACTTCATTTTTTCCATGCCATCGGCCGGCTTGATGGATATGCCGCCGGTGTCGAAGGTTACAGCTTTCCCAACGAGGGCGATCACCGGCGCGCCGGGCTTGGGATTAGGAGGAGTGTAGGTAACGACGATCATGCGGGGCGGCTCGATGCTGCCCTGCGCAACGCTTAGAAGCGCGCCCATTTTCAGTTCTGCGATTTTCTTTTCGTCGAGAATTTCGACGGCAAGGCCGGCTTCCCTGGCCATGGCTTCGGCCTTCTCCGCCAGAATTTTCGGCGTGAGTTTGTTGGAAGGTTCGTTGACAAGATCGCGAGTGAAGTTTTGTGCCTCGGCGATAACGCGCCCGCGGGTCAAGCCTTTTTCGCCGGCGGCACGTTCGGCGTCGGAATAGCCGACCAGCGCGACGCTGTCGACCGATTTGTCATTCTTCTTGTCCGTCTTGTATTTGTCGCTTTCAAAATTGGCGGCAAGAATGCCTTCAGCGACAACCTGGGCCGAATCTTCGTTCGCGTCCGTCTCTCTTACCAAAAAGGCGATTTGCTTCACGGATTTGGACTTGAGATGCCGCAAAGCCGCGCCGGCGATTTTCCGGAGTGTCGCGCCATTAAATTGCTCGCGCTTCCCTGCCCCGACGAGGAGTAATCGTGCGGCTTTTAGGCCGGCCGTTGCGTGCACGAGCGTGAACTCAAGCGTCTTGCCTGTGAGCTCCCCACCTTTCGCAAGCTTGCCGAGCAGACCCCCACTGGCCTGATCGATCTCGGCAATGAGCCCCTGTACGGGGTCGGCCTCCTCGAACACATAGGTGGCAAGCGCTTCGCTTTCAAGTCCTACGTACGGCCTAGTATCCAGCATGATCTGCATAATGACTTTATCGCCTCCGGTTGCGATACATGGCTTCTTCTGCTTCCCTGCGAGCCTCTTTGGTGCGTTCATCCTGGCGGCGGTCCCACTGCTTCTTGCCCTGTGCCAGGGCGATTTCACATTTTGCGAGGCCGTTCCGAAAGTAGATACGCAGGGGGATAACGGTCAAACCCTTCGCCTGCGTGCGTGCGGCCAATTTGTAAATCTCGTTCTTATGGAGCAAGAGCTTGCGTGAGCCGAGAGGCTCATGATTCCAAGGGCCCCCCGGCATATATTGGGCGATGTGGGCGTTGACGAGCCAAGCACCATTGGACTTGAATTCGACATAGGCGTCCCGAATATTCGCTTTTCCTTCGCGCAAAGCCTTCACTTCCGTGCCGTGAAGGACCAGGCCGGCTTCATGTTTTTCCAGAAGATGGTAGTTGAAAGAGGCGGCGCGGTTCTGCGCGACAATTTTTTCATCCTTCTTCTCACTCTTTTTCTCGGGCTTTTTCGGAGGCTTGGTCACGGCACTCCATGATACCGAAAAGAGACAGAAATTCTTAGCGGCGACGTTACTTACTTGGCCGACAGCCAACCATCCCATGCTTGCCCGGCCTCTAACCCGATGCTAGACTTCGGCAGTACCATGTCCCAAGGGCGGAGAGTCCATGCACCGTTATGGAAAGCTGGTTCTATGCGCAAGTATCGGGTTGTTCGCCGCAGGCTGTCCGAAGGGGCAGACGGACTATAACCACGGGCGCAAAGCAGAAACTCTCCAGGACTACGACGCAGCGTTCGATTATTACCTCAAGGCCCTCAAATCCGACCCTGAGAACGCGACTTACAAGATCAAACTGAACAGGATACGCTTCGAGGCGAGCGAATTCCATGTCAAGCAGGGTTTGAAATTAAGAGACAAGGGTGATCTACAGGGCGCGATCGGGGAATTTCAGCATGCCCTTGTCATTGATCCCTCCAGCCCGATCGCGGACCAGGAACTTCAGAAAACCGCGGCCATGTTGGGGGAAAAAGAGCGCGCCGCGGATGCCGCCGGTGCGCCCCCAGCAGACCCGAACGAACAGGCGCTGGCAACGACACCGGCCGAGATCAAACCCCTTTCGCGTGCCCCGATTAATCTGAAAATGTCGAATGATTCGAAAGTGGTATTTGACACTATCGGGAAGCTTGCAGGGCTGACGGTAATTTACGATCCGGACTATCCGGCACGCCGGATCACGGCAGAACTCAACAATATCACCCTGGAACAGGCCCTGGATATCGTGTCACTGGAGAGCAAGGCTTTCTGGAAGCCTGTGACTGAAAACATCATCATGGTGATCCAGGACACGAGGCAAAAGCATTTGGATTATGAAGAACAACTCGTGCGTACGTTTTACCTTTCCAACACCGTCCAACCGCAAGACCTGACCGAAATTGTGACTGGTCTCCGGCAACTGCTGCAATTGACGCGGATCCAGCAGATCAATTCACAGAATGCCATCATTGTGCGCGACACGCCGGACAAAATCGCGCTTGCGGAGAAAATGATCCGCGACATTGACAAGGCCCGGCCGGAAGTAGTGATTCAGGTTGAAGTGCTCGAAGCACGCACGGATCGTTTACGCGATTTGGGTGTCCTGCCCGGGCAGCATGCGTCTATTGCGGTTATTCCGCCGGGAACAACGAGCACCACGTCAGGCAGTTCGACAACATCGAGCAGCACGGCGAACAATCTTACGCTGAATCAACTACGTCATCTGACCGGCTCGGACTACAGTGTTACGCTGCCGAGCTTCACCGCGAATGCGATCCTGACCGACACGGCAACGAAGATCATTCAAAACCCGGAGATCCGTTCCGTGGATGGGCAAACAGCAAAGCTGCGGATCGGCGACAAGATACCGATTGCCACGGGAAGCTTTCAGGCTGGCGTGGGCGTAGGAACTGCGGGGGGCGCAGGTCTGGTCAATCCCCTAGTCAACACACAATTTCAATACCTGGATGTCGGGGTAAACGTGGACATTACGCCCCGAGTGCACCCGAATCGCGAAGTCAGCATGAAAGTGAAAGTGGAGGTTTCATCGCATACTGGCGATGCAACCATCGGTGGTATCACGCAGCCGATTATCAGCCAGCGTGTCATCGAACATGACATCCGTCTGAAGGAAGGCGAGGTCAACATCCTTGGAGGTCTTGCCCAGAGGACTAATACGAAATCATTGAACGGGTGGCCGGGCCTGGCAAAAATGCCGCTGCTCCATTACTTGTTCTCTGACAATCAGTCAGAGGTTCAGGAAGACGAAGTGTTAATCGTGCTTATACCTCATATCGTTCGAATTCCTGAATGGACGAAGGCAAATCTGCGGCCCGTGCTTTCAGGTACCGACACGAACGTACAAATAAGACGGGAGGCCGAAGTGCGGGCGCCAGCGAACTCGATTCCGCCACCAGGAGCAGCCGCACCGGTGAGTGCAGGAGCAACTCCCACGGCACCAGAGGCTGCGAGTGCGGAGCAGGGTGCGACAACGGCGCGAATGCGTTTTGAGCCACAGTCCTTTACGCTGAAAGTGGGGCAAACTACAACACTGGGCGTGGTGGTCGAAAATGTGAACGACTTGTTTTCGATTCCGCTCTTGTTGCAGTACAACCCGGCGGTGATCAGCGTGGAAGAGGTGCGACACGGCGGATTCCTCTCCGGGGGCACCCAAGAAATCGCCATCGTGCAGCGGGTCGACAAGGAACGAGGACAAGCAATTATCTCAGCAACGCGGCAACCAAACAGTTCGGGAGTGAATGGCAGCGGCACGCTGATGGGAATTGTGATCAAAGCGCTGGCACCGGGAAGTTCCAATTTATCGATCCTGCAGGTTAATGCCAAGAATTCGCAGCAGAAGCCGATTCCGCTGGTGACCGGGGAGGCAACTCTGCAAGTGCAGCCCTAGCGGAAATTACGGATAGAAATCAGAGACCAATGTCGCCAATTCGCATTCATCGAGGCCGGGGGACCTTTGCGGAATCGGGAACGACCCTTCTGGAATTGATTGTCGCGTGCTCGATCCTGATTGTTTTGTCGACCGCGGCGCTGCCGATCGCGCGGTACAGTATCATGCACCGGAAAGAAGCGGAACTTAGGCGAGATCTTCGGGAAATGCGCGATGCGATCGACAGGTACAAGGACGCGGCGGACCGCAACTTGATCCGTGTCGAAGTAGGGAGCGAGGGCTACCCTCCAGACCTGGAAACGCTGGTTAAGGGAGTCCAACTGGGCGCAGGTGCTGACCGCAAGATTCGTTTCCTGCGTCGCATTCCAGTGGACCCCATCACCGGGCAGGCAGAATGGGGATTGCGGGCCGTCCAGGACGATCCTGACTCGACGAGCTGGGGCGGGAAGAACGTGTTCGATGTGTATTCGAAATCGCAAGCAACCGCGCTGGATGGCACGCGCTATTCGGATTGGTAAAGCGGAGCAGTGATCGAGCGAGATGGCTGCCACTAGATCAACCGAAAAAAAGATTCATGGCATGCGCACTGTTCGAGAGTGTGTGGCCGGTTTCACCCTGATTGAATTGATGGTTGTGATCGCCATCATCCTGGTGCTCCTGGGGATTGCGGTGACGCGGTACGAAAGAGCTGTTTTGCGAGCGCATGAAGCAGTGCTCCATCAAGATTTGCAGGCGATGAGGCAGGCGATCGACAACTATACGCTAGACAAAGAGGCGGCTCCGCAATCGCTCGAAGATCTGGAAAGCGCTGGGTACTTGCGGTCCGTTCCCACTGATCCCATTACGCACGCAAAAGACTGGCGACCGGAATTCAAGGATGTTGTGTTGAGCCCGAACCAGAATACGACAGGAATTACCGACGTACATTCCAATTCCGACCTAGTCTCGCCATTCGAAGGCACACCGTACAGCAGTTGGTGAAGTTCTCCCGCCCTATTAAAATAATACTTGGCGCTAAACGGGTGCACGTCTGGAAAGTGATGAGTCATGCGGCCCTGCGTTCCCAGAAGTCCTGAAAACGACCACTGAGTTTTGAGCAGCGAAGAGCAATGATGGCGTTGGAGCCGTGAACGGTCCAG
>JACXTT010000712.1_pt1 | contig 56932 bp, 56 predicted proteins | sample 9270951 | NCBI WGS metagenome assembly JACXTT01 (sample SAMN15532306, study PRJNA645909) | rock metagenome | isolation source: weathered quartz diorite | place: Puerto Rico | collected 2017-06-21
TTTTTATCCACTTTGGCGTTGGATCCTGTCGCAAACGGCCGGGTTGGGCGTGCCCATTCAGGTGGAGGTGCGTTCGTTTCCGGAACCAGGGCAAGGGCTGCAAATCTCGGCGGACGGCGGCAGCTTCCCCGCCTGGGGCGCGGACGGGCGAGAGATCCTTTACCTGTCGCCGGAACTCGCCATGATGTCCGTAAGCGTGACGATCGCAGGCGGCGTGCTGACTGCCTCAGCGCCGAAGGAACTTTTCAAGATTCCCTTTCAGTCGTCCTTCGCAGTCTCACCGGATGGCAAGCGGTTCCTTATGCTCACGCCCGCTGAACGCCCAGGCAAGCCCTTGGAGGTGATTGCCAACTGGCCGGCGCTCCTCGAGTCGCGGGTGGGAATAAGATAACTAGGGATACATCCTCACAATGACGAGACGCCGATTTCTGCCTGCCGCGGCCACCGCCGCCGCCTCTCCTTTAGCCGCCGTGGCCGCGAGCGACGCCAAGCCCGCCATTTACGAACTGCGCTACGCCTACATGCGCAACGGCGCCGATTCGCAACGGCAGCGCATGGCGGATTTCATCCAATCGACGGCGATGCCGACGCTGCAAAAGCATGGCGCGGGTCCAATGGGAGTGTTCTCGAACCTCATCGCGCCCGACGGGCCCTACATCATGATCATTGTGCAGTATCCGTCCCTCGCGGCGATGGAAGATACGCGTGCGAAGGTGGCAGAGGATCCTGCCTATTCGAAAGCCAGCGCGAAATTGATCTCGGCCCCGGGCTTGCCATACGTGCGTCTCGAAAATTCGATTGTCCGCGCCGTGCCGTGGATGCCCGCACTCGAACTTCCAAAGCACGATGGCAAGCGCAGCAATATGGTGTTCGAATTACGCACCTACGAATCGAACACCACCCTCACGCTCGCCCGCAAGGTGAAAATGTTCGCGGATGGCGAGATGGCGATCTTCCGCCGCGTCGGCATGATTCCGGTGTTCTTCGGGACGACGGTGATTGGACCCAAGCAGCCGAACCTCGTGTACATGCTCGGCTACGAGAATCTCGCCGCGCGCGAAAAGGTCTGGCAGGCGTTTCTGCGGGATCCCGAATGGGCGAAACTACGAGACACGCCTGGCAATTCGGACGCCGAGATCGTTTCGAATATCTCTTCCGCGGTGCTTTCGCCTCTCGCCTACTCGCAGATCAAGTAAGTCATGAACAGGAACGCGTTCCTCCTAATTGTCTGCACTCTTGGGTTGGCCGCACAAGCCCAGCCACTACCGACGCACGCCGACATCGACTACGCACCGCCGGTTGGCAACGCCCACAAGCTGGACCTGTACGTTCCCTCCAGCACGGCTCCTCTGCCGGTGGTGATCTGGACCCGAGGTTCCGCCTGGCGCGCGGACAACGGCAGGCAGAACGCTGGACCCGTGGCTGCTCAATTGAATCCAGCCGGCTACGCGGTTGCAGGAGTCTCGATTCGCTCGAGTTCGCAGGCGTTGTTCCCCGCCCAGTTGCACGATATCAAGGCTGCGATTCGGTTTCTGCGCGCAAATGCGTCGAAGTACGGGCTCGATCCCAATCGCATCGCAATCATGGGCGACAGTTCCGGAGGCTGGACCACCGCGATGGCCGCGTTGACCGGCGACGCGCCTGAAATGGAAGGCGCCACCGGCGAGCACGCGGGCGTCTCGAGCGCCGTACAGGCCGCGGTGGCATTCTATCCTCCGGCGAACTTTCTCACCATGGACGCCTGGGCATTGCGAAAGTGCGCCGAACCGAATTGCCACGACAACGAGGGTTCGCCGGAGTCCCGGCTCGTCGGTTGCCCCATTCAAACCTGCCCGGAAAAAGTGAAGGCCGCGAGCCCGATGACGTACATCACCCCGGCGGACGCGCCGATTCTGATCTTCCATGGCAACTCGGATCCGCTGGTGCCCCACAATCAGGGCGAACAACTGTACATGGCGCTCAATAAAGCGTGCAAGGATGCCATCTTCATCAGCCTGCCAAAAGCCGGCCACGGCCCGGTCGCCGCATTCCTCACGGACGACTCCGTGCGCGAGGGCGCGACGATGCGTTCCACGGCCGCCGCAGGATGCGCAGTGACCAACCCGAAGCCTTACACGCCTTCGTGGAAAACGGTGATCGAGTTCCTGGACAAAAACCTGAAGGACCGGAAGCAACCCTGACCGGCTCAGTCGAAGAGGCCGGCCACACTCACTGAAATCGAGTAATCCGGCAGTTCCAGCGCCGGCTGGGAAATGAGGCTTTCGTCCCGGTATATGTAGAGGCGTCGAAGTTGAGGATCAGCGAGCCAGATGTTGGGAACCCCCATGCGCTGGTAGTCCAACAGCTTCTTCATGACTTCGTCGTAACGATCGTCAGGTGAAACAACTTCGATCGTGACAAACGGGACCTCATGAGGAATTTCCCCGTGCGGCGGCGCGCCGGAATAGATCGCGAGATCGACCACCCGGTATCGCCGGGGCGCTACCTGTATGCGAATCTCCGGCCGCCGAAAAAGTCTCCCTTCCCGTTGCGCCTCATAGAACAAGTCGCCCAAACGCTGGGCCGTATCGCTATGAGAGTTACTGGGAATGCTTCGATCCACAACTTCCCCATCTATGAAATCCGGCTCGGGTCCATCAAAGGATGTCCCCAAGTACTCGGCTTCCGTGATGAGACTCTTGACGCGCATAGGTCGAGGCTATCACCTTCCGGCGCAAATGCTAAGACGGCTTGAGCCAGCCGACAAAGGCGTTGAGATCGGATTGTAGTTCAGAAAGGTCCAGCATGGTCAGCCCAAAGGTGGGCCGCGGATCCATCACCGCGATTTTGCACTTGGAGGGAGTTGCAGCATCCTCGATTCCATAGCCAACGACTCCGTGCGACATGCCTCCGCTCCAAATGCGGATGATGTACAGGTGTCCAAAGGATTTGAGTTTGGATTCGAGAAAAGATCCGGCGATCAGTTTTGGATTGGTGAAACCCTTGCCCTGCATCCCTGCGTTATCCAACACCCAAATAGCCCCCTCCTTTGTCAGTCCGCCATTAGGGTGAATCAGCGGTTTATTTCCTAATCCCTCCTCCAATTTGCTCCAGCTCCGGATTTCCTCGACAATCTGCTTTTCCTGCTTCATGTACCAGGCGACCGGACTGGTCGGCGTCGACGCCAGCCATGACTCCAGCGCGGCTGCCCAACACGTCATTCCTGTCTGCTTGACCAGTTTGGGCGTCGACAAATAATAATTCGCCATTTTGCGATGCGACCTCCTCCGGCTTTACATGCGCAAAAACAGGCCGCTTCACACCATCAGAATCTGGAATGCCTAGACCCGTGTTCGGGTCTCGCGCTCGCGCTCATTGCCGATCAGTTTCGAAACCTCTTCCATCTCCTTTGCCAGGAGACCGACAAAATCGTCCATGGCGAAGACGCCAGACAGTTCGCCGTACTTGTCCACGACTGGAACGCGCCGAACGCCACGCATCCGCATGGTGTGGACGGTCTCGAAGACATCCTGATCTTCCTGGGCCGTGACCAGATGCTGGCCCATGACGTCGCCAACTGTAAACACCATCGGATCCAGCCGCGGGGCAACTACGGAGAGCACGATGTCTCGATCGGTAAGAATCCCAATCGGTTTCTTGCAGTTGTCCGTACTGTCAACGACCACGAGGTCGCCGACATGCTGTTCCCGCATCGCGGCCGCCGCCTGTTGCACGCTGGCTTCACGCTCGATGAACACTGGATTTCTGGTGCAGATCTCTGCTGTACGCATGATTCGATTACCTCCTGTCGAGGATAGATTAGCAATCCCTTCGCCAGCCGAGGTAGTTCCGCATTGGCGTACCGCATGCAACAGTAGTGAGCAATGGGTCAATTCTCCCTGGATGTCTTCTTTAGCCCCTCCAGTGTCGCGCTGATCGGGGCAACCGAGGCTGAATCTTCGGTCGGCCGGGCTCTGTTTTCGAACCTGATCAACGCGCCGTTTCGGGGCCGGATCTTTCCCGTCAATCCGAAACGCACCGAGGTGATGGGAGTGAAGTCGTTTCCCACCGTCGATGCGATCCCTGCGCCTCTCGATCTTGCTGTGATCGCCACGCCCGCACATACCGTGCCGGACGTGGTTCGACAGTGCGGGCAGGCCGGAGTGGGCGGGGCGATCGTCATTTCCGCTGGATTCCGCGAGGCGGGCGCGGAAGGGAAGCGCCTCGAAAAGGCCGTATTAGAGGAGGCATCCCGCACCGGGATGCGCATTATTGGGCCAAATTGCCTGGGTGTGATGAGCCCCTTTTCGGGTCTGAATGCCACTTTTGCCGCAAGCAATGCATCGCCGGGCAGCGTGGCGTTCCTCTCGCAAAGCGGCGCGCTGTGCACCAGCGTTCTCGATTGGAGCCAGCGGGCCAACCTCGGATTCAGCGCGTTCGTTTCCGCCGGATCGATGATCGACGTCGGCTGGGGCGACCTGATCGACTACCTCGCCAGCGATCCGCATACCCGCAGCATTCTGATGTACATCGAGTCCATCGACGATCCGCGCAGCTTCGTTTCCGCGGCGCGCGCCGTGGCGCAAACCAAGCCGGTCATCGTCGTCAAAGCCGGGCGAAGCGATGCCGCAGCCAAAGCCGCGGCGTCCCACACTGGCGCGATGGCGTCGAGCGACCAGGTGATCGACGCTGTGTTCCGGCGTTGCGGCGTGCTGCGCGTGAACCGCATCGCGGATCTGTTCTACATGGCCAACACCCTGTCGAAACAGCCTCGCCCTCGCGGAAAGCGGCTGGCGATTCTCACCAACGCCGGTGGACCCGCGGTGCTAGCGGCCGACGCGCTGATGGAAAGCGGCGGTGAACTGGCCGGTCTTGACGAGGGGACTTTGGGGCAGTTGAACGAGTTCCTGCCCGCGCATTGGAGCCACGGGAATCCGGTGGATGTATTGGGCGACGCAAGCCCCGAACGTCTCGAAAAGGCGCTCGAAATCGTGGTTCGCGATCCCAACGCCGACGGCGTGATTGTGGTGGTGACGCCCCAGGGCATGACCTCCTGCACGCGGCTCGCGGAGGCGCTGGCTCGCCAGAAGATGCCGTACAACAAGCCGATTCTCGCGAGCTTCATGGGCGGCGCGGGAGTGGCCGGGGCCGTGGATGTGCTCGAACGCAAGGGCATTCCCAACTTTCCGTTCGCCGATACGGCCGCCCGCGCGTTTGCGACGATGTGGCGGTACACCGACAATTTGCGCGCCCTGTACGAAACGCCATCGCAGGTAGAGCGGTTGCCGGAAAACAAGGACGAGGCGCGAAAGATCGTCCATTGCGTGCGCGAGAAAGGCCGTCTCCTGCTAACCGAGTTCGAGTCGAAGCGGATTCTGGAGTTGTACGGTATCCCTTCGGCGCTAACCCGGCTGGCGTTCACGGAAGACGAGGCTTGCGCCCGGGCGCTCGAAATCGGCTATCCAGTCGTGTTGAAGCTGCATTCGGAAACCATCACGCACAAGTCCGATGTTGGCGGCGTACGCCTTTGGATCCGCAACGAGGCGGAGGTTCGCTCCGCCTTCCGCGAACTCGCGGCGATTGGCGCCGGCTTCGATGGCGTGACTGTGCAGACGATGGTGGACAAGAGCAAGGGATTCGAGGCGATTCTAGGTTCCGCGGCCGACCCACAGTTCGGGCCGGTGCTGATGTTCGGTTCCGGCGGCGAATTCGTGGAAGTCTATCAGGACAGCGCTCTCGCGTTGCCCCCGCTCAATACAACGCTCGCGCGGAGGCTGATGGAACGCACAAAGATCCACAAGGCTCTAAGGGGAGTCCGCGGGCGGCCCGCGGTGGATTTCGAGGCGCTCGAAGAAACGCTCGTGCACTTCAGCACGCTGGTGCTCGATGTTCCGGAGATCAGAGAGATCGACATCAATCCGCTGCTGGTTTCGTCAAAGGGCGTGCTGGCGCTGGATGCGCGGATTCTGCTGTTCCAACCCGGCGAGGCGATCCCCAAGTCGGCGATACGCCCATATCCGGCGCAGTATTCGTGGCAAACGCAGTTACGAGACAACTCGCAGTGCCTCATCCGCCCGATTCGCCCGGAAGATGAGCCGTCCATCGCCCGTTTCCACACGACGCTTTCCGATCGCACTGTCTATTCGCGCTATTTCGGATTCCTGAAGTTGAGCGACCGCATCGCCCACGAGCGGCTGACGCGCGTCTGCTTTGTCGACTACGACCGCGAGATCGCGCTGGTGGCAGAGAAGGACGGCGACATATTGGGCGTCGTTCGACTGGTTCGGGAACGCACGAAAGATTCCGCCGAGTTCGCCATCGTCATTTCAGACTCTCTGCAGCGCAGCGGTTTGGGCACGGAACTGATGCGGCGGATTCTCGATGTGGCGAAGGCTGAACGGGTTGCCGCCGTCGATGGCCTCGTGCTGCCCGGAAATCGCGGGATGTTGCGGGTATGCGAAAGACTCGGATTCCAGTCCGAGTACCGGCCTCGCGACGAGGCCGTCTATGTAAGATTTTCTGTCCAAAATTGATTCTTCCCTCCTCCCGATTACGCTAATTGGAGTGGGGACGGGAGACATGAAAAAAAGATCCACTTGTACGAGTTGCGACGGAGCGGGCACGGTGCGGTGCACCAAATGCAAGGGCGTTGGCTACGACCATAAAGATCCGCCGGACCAATGCCGTTTCTGCAAAGGCGAAGGGTCCCTCAAATGCGGCCCATGCAAAGGCACCGGACAGATCGAATCGTAATTGGCTCTTACGGCGTCAAAGTAACGTTCACAGTGCGGGTCGTCCCTTTGTACGTCCCCGTGATTGATATGGGCGTGCTGAACGTTACCGCTCTGGTTTGCACCTGAAAGCTGGTGGTTGTCGTGCCCGTCGGGATGATCGCCGAAGCGGGAACAGCCGCTAGCGCGGGCGAATTCGTGGACAGATCGATCTGTGCGCCGCCCCCGGAGACAGGCGCTGGACCATTGATCGTCGGCTTGCATGTGAAGGGCGTAGAGCCTCCCTTTGAGGACGTCGGGCACGTCAACCCGGTGAGCGCCATCGGATCGAACGTAAGCGTCAGAGTTCGGCCCAGGCCCGCGGACGCTGCGATCACGGTGACCTTGGTTCGCACAGTGACGGCTTCGGTTTGCGCGTCGAATGAGACGCTCGTGGCGCCGGGCGAGATCGACACGGAATCCGGAATGTGCAGCAACTGTGGGTTATCGGACGTCAAGGCGATCTGCAATGGCGTGGCCGACGAGAGCGGCGCGTTCAGACTTGCGGTCAAGCGGATCGAGCCTCCGCTGCCAAAAGTCGTCAACGTCGATGTAATCGAGCCAAGCGCCGGCGGATCCACGGTGAAAGTCACAGATTGCCGGCTGCTGCCAAACACGGCAGTCAAGATTACCGCTGTAGTAGATCCAACTGCGTTCGACCGCAGAGACGCAGTCGTGAACGTCACGCCGGGCAGCACCGTCAGCGGATCGGGAACGGGAATCACATCCGGCTTCGAACTCTCGAAGGTCAGAATATTTGCAGCCGTTGCGGATGTCGGTCCGTTGAAGTTGACGCGTAGATTCACGGGCGACCCTCCACCGAAGCGAGTCGCGGCAGGAGCGATATTGAGTACGCCTACCGCTTGCACTGTCAACGTCGCAGTCCGCGGACCCGCAGCAGAAGTGGCCGTAATGACAACCGGAGTATCCTGATCCACCGGAAACGTCTTGATGGGGAATGTGCCCTGCGTTGCGCCCTGTCCAACGGTCATCTGTGTGGGCACCTGCACGATCGTTGGATCGGCGCTCGAGAGCGTGACGACAAAGCCTCCATTCGGCGCCGGGCCGTTCAAAATCACGCGCCCAATCCCGTTTGTGGCGCCTCCGCCGATCGAAGGAGGTTCGAGCCGCAGAACATCCGCGCCGATTGGGGTTATGGTCAAGTCAACGGAGTCTGAGATGCCATCCACGGCCGCCGTAATGGTGGCGGCAAGCGGAGCGGTCATCACCCGGGTGGTGAACGAGAAACTGGCGGAAACCGCGCCTTCCGGAATCGAAATGCTTTGCGGAAGCACGACATCGCCCGGCGAGGAACTGCCCAGCGAAATTGCCTTGCCGTTGGCCGGCGCAGCCTGGTTGAGGATGACCCGCCCGCTTCCAGAAGCGCCTCCGATCAGCGTGGCGGCGGAGTTCATGATGACCTTGATTCCGGGTTGGGGAATCCTGGTCGCGTCGCAGTCGGCGTTCGGATCCGGCAACTGCGGGTCGAACTCGAATGCGCCGAAATCGGGGTTCGCGTCGATCCGCCGGTCTTTGCCGCACACGCGGGGCAGGTTCTCATACAGGGGCTTGACCAAGTCGCCGGCTTCGGCGGGATAATCGCCCGAACCGAGATCGATCGCGGGCGAGCCGTCCCGAAGGCGATAGTCGAACGCAGCCGGATTGAGGAACATCGGATCGTCCTGCGTGATCAGATTCTGCAGCAGCACGGGCGTCGCAGAAGCCGTGAAGTCTCCGCGGCCGAAGATGATGTTGTTACCAAACACGATGGGAAATTTCTGCACGCCCGGCGCAACCAGGAACTTTTCGGTTCCCACGGCCGGGTCGGTTGTTTCGTTGACGATCGTGTTGTGAAACGCGTAAAGAAACGAGCCCGGGAACCCGTCGCGGACTTCCGTTCCGTAACTGATCATGTTCTGGTTCTGCGACGAAGCCCCTTGCTGAATCACGTTGCCGACCAGCCAGACCTTCCCCTGATTCGGCAGGTCCACTTCGTAGCTTCCGGTGCCATCTTCCTGCGTGAGCCGGTTATACAGGATCAGGTTCTCTTTGAGGCGCGACTTCAGCAGATGTCCGCCAATCGAGCGGTGCGAGTAGTTGAAGCGAAAGATCAGCCGCGCCCCGGTGGTGACGTAGATGTTGTGCGCCAAGCCTTCTGGAGTGCCGTTGTTTTCAAACTCGGAAAGTTCGACGATGGTTTCGCTGTCGGCGTTGGAGGTAGCGAGGATGCCGTCTTCGTTGTCGTGAAAGTAGCAGCGGCGAATGCGTATGTTGCGGCCTTCATGCCGGATGCCCGCGCCGTTTCGATCCGCCGACTTCGCGTTGGTGAACTCGATGTTATCGACGATGAGGTCGTTGCCCTGGATGTTCCACAAGCCTTTGCCGCCGGATACGGTTCCCTGCCCGTCGATCACCGGCCTGCCGTTGACGCCGCGAATGTAGAGGTTGCTGCGTCCGATGCTGCAGACATCTCGCGTGTAGTCGCCGGACGCGTCGATTTCGATGTCGTCGCCATTGGCCGCCACGGCAAAAGCGGCGCAGGGTTTCGCAAACCGCTTGCCCGGGCCAACTTCGAGAGTGGCAGCGATCAAAGGCAGCACGCCGATCAGACAAAAGCCAGTCAGAAACCGCATCTTACTATGGTAGCCGTCCTAGCCGAACTACTACCGTAAAACGGTTAGCTGCCTATGCCGAGGCGGATCGCGAGGGGTTCCGGCAGCTTGGCTTCGAGGATCTTGGCCTGCGCCTTGGGAATGTCGTAGTCCACGCGGTAGTAGGTGACGAGGCGATCCGGCAGCGAGTAGATGGCGTAAGCCGCCCGCGGATCTTTGTCGCGCGGTTGGCCAACGCTGCCCGGATTGATGAGAAACCGGCTGGAATCGTCGATCACCACGGTGGCGTCCCCACGCTTTTTCGGAACCTTGTCGATCTCTTTGACGGAATTGCGGCGAAAGAAGAATCCGCCCTGCAAATGCGTGTGGCCAAAGAATGTGACCGGCGTCTGAATTGAAGTCCGCGCGATCATCGCATCGTGCACCGTCACCATGTATTCGTCTTCGTCGAACGGCGAGCCGTGCACCAGCGTAAAGCCATCCACCTGCATAGGTCCCTGCGCCAGCTCTTTGAGGTACTTGATGTTGGGTGGAGTGAGCGTTTTGCGGGTCCACATGGTCGACAACACCGCGGCCGGGTTGTAGTCTTCCATCTCGTTGATGCCTGTCGCAACCTTATCGTGATTGCCGCGAATCACCGCATGGGCATGATCGCGGACCCAATCCACTACAGCGTTCGGTTCGGCGCCATAACCGACGAGGTCGCCGCAACACAGCACCTTGTCGTAGTTGCCTTTGGCATGTTCGATCACCGCTTCGAGAGCGTCGATGTTGCCGTGAATATCGCTGATGATCAGATAGCGCACAGGCGAATTAACGTAATTTCGGGCGGAACTCCGATTCGTGCCGGAACTCCGATTGTCCCTACACCGCGGCTTACGTAAAGAGAAGCGCCCCGTTCGTGATAGTAACCCGCCACATACGGAGTTACAAAACTCGCAGCATTCAGGACCGGGTTGAGATATTCGACGGCGATCTGGCCGCCGTGGGTATGTCCCGCAAGCGTCAGATCGAATCCCTTTTCGGGAGCAACGCGAAATACATCGGGATTGTGAGATAACAGGACGTTGATTTCGCCGGGCGCAACCAGTTGCTCCATGCTCTGCAGATAGGGGCCAAACCGTTTGGCCTGGTAGTCGACGCCGGTGAAATGGATCGCCTTGCCGTTGAAAACCAGTCTCCGGGAACGGCGGCGCAGAAAGTCCATCCCAAGGCGGGCCGCGTTTTCCGCGACATAATCTTCCGCCCGTGCGTAGATCTCATGATTGCCGAGGCAGCCCAGCACGCCGGCGTCCGCCTTCAGGCGGCGCAACTGGCGCAGGCATTCGTCCAGGGGATCGCCGCGCTTGGTGATGAGGTCGCCGGTCATGATGGCGAGATGCGGCTTGGTTTCGTTCGCCATGCCGATCACGTGAGCGAGTTGGCGCTCGGAAAGAAAATCGCCTAAATGAACGTCGGTCACTTGCGCGATGCGCAGGCCATGCAGTTCTTTGGGAAGCTTCGCGATCGGGATGTCCACCTCTCGAAGCTGGAAGTTCTTCCGTTCGATGAAGGCGCCGTAGCCGAGCGCGGCGGCAGGCGCGGCGTAGGTCGCGTGCAGGAACTGGCGGCGTTGCGGCGAATGGGCGGCCCACTGTTTGAAGATCGCCCGGAAGCAGAGGTGCAGAACAAAGCCGCCGATGACAATCATCATCCAGGCGAGGTAGGTTCCGCGAAACACCGGATACACCCACGTTGGAAACTGGGTGTGCACACGCACCGCATCGAGGCACAGTGCAAAAGCCATCCAGGCCAGAAGCAGCGCAGAGGCGCCCACCAGCAAAGCCCGCGGAACGCGCGGGTGATTGCGCAGCCTCCACGCAACATGCATCTGCAGCGGCGCCGAGACGCCGATCAGCGCGAGTTCCAGAACGTGACGAATGGCAAAATCCACAGCGTTTACACCACCTGCAGGATTAGACACTTCAAATAGAGGGTTTCGGGTACAGTGAGCAAAATCGGGTGGTCCGCCGCCTGCGCCCGGCGATCGAGAATTCGCAAAGTCTTACGCGCATCGAGCGACGCTTCCGCCACTACGCTCAGCAGCTCTGCTTCACTGACGTGGTGCGAGCACGAACACGTGATCAACACGCCGCCGGGTTCGAGCAAACGCAGCGCGCGCAGGTTGATATCTTTGTAACCGCGCAGCGCCCCGTCCACGGCAGATCGCGACTTTGCGAAAGCCGGAGGATCGAGCACGATCGTTTGAAACGACGCGCGCATTCGGGAGTACGAGGACAGCACATCAAACACATCGGCAGTTTTCCATTGAATGTTTGCAATGCCGTTCGCCGCGGCGTTCGATTGCGCGACCTCCAGTGCGAGTTCCGAGGAATCGATGGCTTCGACGGACTCGCACGAGCGCGCCAGATGCAGCGCAAAGCCTCCGGTCGACGTAAAGCAGTCGAGCGCGCGTCCCTTGGCGAAACGGGCGGCGGCCCGGTAATTCTCCCGCTGATCGAGAAACACGCCGGTTTTCTGGCCGTGCACCAGGTCTGCTTCGAGATGCAGGCCGTTCATTTCCATGGCGACGCGCGGCGGAATCTCGCCGTGCAGAATTTTCACTTCCATCTCGAGCGATTCATGTTTGCGGACCGCGGCGTCATTGCGCGCGACGATGCCTTTCGCCCCAAACGCATCCACCAGGATTTCGGCAATGAGAGCCTTGGCCGCGTCCATCCCCTGGCTCAGCGTCTGCATCACGAAATAGTCGCCATAGCGGTCAATCACCAACCCGGGCAGGAGATCCGCCTCGCCGTGCACTAGCCGGAATGCGTTCGAATCCGCCACCACAAAGTCGCGGTGCGCGGCGGCGGCCTTGATGCGAGCGAGAAAAAACTCACGGCCGGTCTCGCGCAGCGTCGGCGCCAGCATGCGCAGCGTAATCTGCGATGTGGAACTGTAATGGGCGACGCCCATCACGTCGTTTCGAGGATCCACGACGCGCACGGAACCTCCCGGCTGCGCATCGCCCCGGTCGAGAATATCGCTCGAAAAAACCCATGGATGTCCTGAGCGAACGCGATCCGCGCCCTTGCGATTGATCCGGACGCTATGCATCTGCAGTCACTCATTTATCGTAACAACCACTCCCGTCCCCGCCTTTGCCGGCTCGCTACAATTAGAACCGGAAGGAAATCCTCACTCTAATGGCTAAAAGATCCCAAAGCGACAGCGCCCTCTGGTTTTTCGCCGGCGCAGCGCTTGGCGCAACGATCGCTCTGCTGTATGCTCCGCAATCCGGAGAAGAGACCCGCAAGAAGATCGGCGGCGCGGCCCGCAAAGGCGCCGACCACATCGCCGAGTCCGGCAAGCAGATCGCGGAACTGGGCAAGGAACTGTACGAAAAAGGCCGCCAACTGGCCGACGACGCCACCGACATGTTCGAACGAGGGCGCAAGTTGATCGACGATCCGGAATTCAGCGAAGAGGCATAAATGCAAGTGACTCCGTTTGTCAACGAACCCTATACCGATTTTTCAAAACCGGAAGCGCAGGCCGCGGCGATGGCGGCGCTCGCCAAGGTGCGAGGCGAACTCGGCCGCGACTACGACCTGATCATTGCCGGCGAGCGCGTGCAGACCGCGGACAAGATGATTTCGACCAATCCGTCGAACGTCTCGGAACAGATTGGCTCCTTTTCCAAAGCGTCGGCGGAACTTGCGACCAAGGCCATCGAATCGGCCCACGAATATTTTTCGGAGTGGAGCCAGACCCCGCCCGAGTATCGCGCGGAACTGGCCATGAAAGTGGCCGCCATCATTCGCAGCAGGAAGATGGAGTTCAACGCGTGGCTGGTGCTGGAGGCCGGCAAAACGTGGCCGGAAGCCGAACCTGAAGTTGCCGAAGCAGTGGATTTCTGCGAGTACTACGCGCGGCTGATGATGAAGCTGGCAAAGCCGGATGCGCTCGTACAGATGCCCGGCGAAAAGGGCGAACTCGTGTACCTCCCGCTTGGCGCTGGCGTCATCATTCCGCCGTGGAACTTTCCGCTGGCGATTCTCGCGGGCATGACCGTCGCGGCTCTCACCGGCGGCAATACGGTGGTGATCAAGCCTTCGAGCGAAACGCCCGCGATTGCGGCGAAATTCGTGGAAGTGCTGATCGAGGCCGGCTACCCGATGAAGGCGTTTTCGTTCGCGCCGGGCAGCGGCGCCGTGATCGGCGACCTGCTGGTGGAACATCCGAAGACCCGCTTCATCTCGTTCACCGGTTCACGCGATGTCGGCCTGCGCATCAACGAACTGGCAGCCAAGCCGCGCAAGGGACAGATCTGGATCAAGCGTGTGGTGGCCGAGATGGGCGGCAAGGACGCCATCATCGTCGATAGCGAAACCGACCTCGAAACGGCCGTCAACGGCGTGTTTGTTTCGGCCTTCGGTTACCAGGGCCAGAAGTGTTCGGCCTGTTCGCGCGTCATTGTGGACGCCTCGCACTACGACGAATTTCTGGTGCGCCTGCAGGCGCGCGTGGACGCCATCGCCCAGGGCCCCACCGAGAAGTTCGAGACCTACATGGGCGCCGTGATCAGCGCGAGCGCCAGGAAGTCGATTCTCGAATACATCGAAATCGGCAGGAAAGAAGGCCGCATCGTCACCGGCGGCGGGCCGGCGGAAGGCAACGGCCACTACATCAAACCGACCGTTATCGCGGACGTCGAACCGAAGCATCGCGTCTTTCAGGAAGAGATTTTCGGACCCGTGCTGACCGTCACCAAGGCGAACGGCTTCGATGAAGCTCTCGCGATGGCGAACGACACCGAGTACGGCCTGACGGGCGCTGTGTACACCGACAATCGCGAGAAGATCGAGAAAGCCAAGAAGCACTTCTTCGTCGGCAATCTTTACATCAATCGCAAGTGCACGGGCGCAATGGTTGGCGCGCATCCGTTCGGAGGCTTCAACATGTCCGGAACCGATTCCAAGGCGGGTGGACCCGACTATATGCTGCAGTTCGTGCAGCCCAAGTCCATCGCCGAACGCATCGGGTAGTCGAGCAGTGCACCAATGCGGGACGCCGTCGCCGAAATCATTCGCTACAATCGCGGGTTCGATTCGGAAAGCCTGCGGCGCAAGCTCTCCGCGATGAGCGCGGCGTCCCCATTCGACTTCTTTCGCGCCACCTTTCACATCTTCGCCGCGGACCTCTCCCGTGGATATTTCGCTTTGCCCGAGGGTCTGCCTTCCGGGCGGATCGCCGGCGATCTGCATGCAGAAAACTTCGGAACTTTCCGCTGCATCACCAACGAGATTGTGTATGAGGTCAACGATTTCGACGACACGGCAATTGGCGCCTACGAGATTGACCTGCGGCGCCTGCTGGCGAGCCTTGTGGTGGGCGGCCAGGAACACGGTCTCAAGCAATCCGAGTGCGTCGCGGTGTGTGAAGCTGCGATGGACGAGTATCTGCTCGTGATCGCGCAATTCGCCAAAGCCAAAAAGCGGGAGGAGCTCGCAAAGCTGCAGGAAGGCGCGGCGGTGAAACGGCTGCTCACCGAGGCAGGCGAAAAGTCGCGTGTGGCGATGCTGGAACCGCTGGTGCAGCAGGACCCCAAATCCGGCGCCTACACGCTCAAACCTTCGAAGAAGCTGGCAGAGCTTGACGGGCGCAGAGTGCGCGCGATCCAAGAGGGCTTTCCGGCGTTTCTAAAAAGTTGCAAGGCCCCGGCAGGCGCGGAGACTGGCAAGTTCGTTTTCGAGGATGCCAAATTCCGGTTCGCCGGCAAGGGCAGCCTGGGCCGCGAACGGTACGCGATCCTGTTGCGCAAGGGCCTCAAAGATCGCGAAGGCGTGGGCGATGTGCGGTTGATCGAATGGAAAGAGAGCTTTGATTCGCCGCTCGATTCCGGCATACAACGCACGCAGAGCAGCGGCCGGGCGATGGACGTTCTCGAGGCGGCGCTCTTGTTCCAATTGATTCCCAAGCGCTACTGCGGCTTTGCGACCGTCGGCGGCCGGCCTTTTCAGACGAAGGAAATCGGCGCGAATGACGACCGTTTCGATTCCGCGCAATACGGCGACGCGCGTAAGTTGACGGCGGCCGCGGGTGTCTTTGGCGGCATCGCTGCGAGAGCGCATTTGCTGGCTTCGTTCGGCGTCGATGAAGGTCCCCGAAAGATGGGCGCAATCGCAAGCTTATCCCGGAGGCTCGTGGCCTTCGCCTTGCACTATGCCGAACAAACGCTTGCGGACTTCGAGGATTTCAAGAAGCGCAAAGAAGAAGTCGCCGCAGCTTGGAAGCTTTGAAGTCAAGCGAATTCCGGCATGGCGTCGCGCGCGGCGGCAGCGGTATCGCTGAAATCCGAAAACAGCCCATCGAGCCCGTAGCCGAAGAACTCCCGGTATTCCGCCTTGGGGTCGCCCGCGTAGCGTGCGTCCAGAACATCATTGCGGAACGTAAAGGCGTGGACGGCGAGCCCCGCGCGATGGGCATCGTCGATTAGCGTCGTGGTGACGCCCGCTCTCGCGATGTAAGCTTTCCAGGGTCCAATCGCATCCGCGTACTTCGCGATCCCATTAAGACCGCCAGGCATCACTAGTTCCCGGAAACCGCGTGAGTCGCCAGTAATGGCGTGGTTGTACGGCTTGTCCGCGGGCGGCGCCCACACCAGTTCCCCGCTTGCACTCACGTCTGCCGCATCGATCAGTTGCACGAGCCGCACCTGGGTCCGGCGGCGTAGATATTGCAGGTTGCCGGATTCGAAGGATTGAATGAACACCGGCGCGCCGCGGCTGTTCCAGCCATACTGCGAGAGGATGTCGAGCAGCGGATCTTCAAGCGCCAGCCCGGATGCCGAGTGGAACGAAGGGTGCTTGGTTTCGGGATAAATTCCAACCACGCGAGCGGTCCAGCCTTGTACGAGTTCCATGATCTCCTGCAACGTTGGGATTTCGTACAGCCCGTTAAACGACTGCGAACGATTCGACCGGGCCTGCACCGCGCGCAGCGTCTTGATTTCCGCAAGCGTGAAGTCGCAGGCGTAGAAGCCCGTGGTCGCGATGCCATCGAGCAGACGCGTGGACCTGCGATCCGCGAACTCAGGATGCGAGGCAATGTCGGTGGTGTCGTCGAGCAGCGGCTCGTGCCGCGCGACGAGATGGCCGTCTTGGGTGGAAACCAGGTCCGGCTCCACGAAGTCCGCGCCGAGCTCCATCGCCCGACGGTACGATTCGAGCGTGTGCTCAGGCAGGTAGCCGCAGGCGCCACGATGCCCGATGATCAACGGGCGCGACCCATCGAGCGTGCGCCAGGATGATGCTACAGTCACTTGCGCAGGTTCTCGAGGTAAGCCGCGAGCAGCATATGGCGGCATTCTTCAGGAATCGTGACCGGCCCGAGCCCCTGCTTCGCCGATTTCGCCAAGGCAATGCTTTTGCGAAGGCTTTCGACGAACTCGACGCACGGGGCGCAATCGGCAATGTGGTCTCGCATCTTTGCGCAGACTTCCTCGGGCAACTCGCCGTCCAGAAATTCGGAGAGCTTCGCGAAGATCCCGGTGCATTCGGCGGAATTCATGCCGGCGCCACAGCCTCCGTGGTTCCCTTCAGATACGCGTCGACACGCTGGCGGACCGCCAGGCGCGCCCGGTGCAACCGCTGTTTGACGGCATCCTGGCCGATGTCGAGAACCTCGGCAGTCTCTTTCGTGGAGAGCCCTTCGACATCGCGAAGCAACAACGTGGACTGATAAATATCCGGAAGGCTGCGAATCGCATCGCGTAGTACGATTCCCAACTCATGCGAGATCGCTTCCGTCTCGGGGAGGTGAGACCAATCCGCGATTTCGAGCTTTCGTTCGCCCCCTCCATCGCGAAAGGACGGCCGCAAATCGTCAAGCGAGATTTCTTCCTTGGGCGCAAAGACGCTCTTGCGCCGCTTCATTAAACAGTAATTGCGGGCGATGCGGAAGATCCAGGTGCGTAGATGTTCCGGATCGCGAAGCTGATCGAAATTCTGAAAAACCCGTAGCAGGGTTTCCTGCGCGACCTCTTCCGCGTCCTCTCGCTGACCGCAGGTCAGATAGGAATACTGAAAGAGCTTGTTGCCAATGGATTCGACAAACGGATCAAAGGCGCTGACATCGCCGGACAACAGGCGCTTGGCCAGTTCAACTTCCTGGACGTTGTTTGTCCCCATCACTCATCATGATGACACTAGCGCGCCACGCGGAGCGTTCCGGCCGGCGAGAGGATTCCGAACACTTCGGTGGTGACCGGCATATCGCCATCCGGCGTGTCGTCGGGAATTCGCACCGTCACCTGGTACAAGCCCGCGGATCCCGCCACCAGGCCGGCCGATACCACGTTCGGAATCGCGCGGCCATTGAGGATGACGTGAATGGGCGCGACCAGGCCGGTGTTGGCGGAGGGGATGACTCCCGGCGCAACCGCCGGATCCGTCGTGCCCCATCCCGAGCCGTAGATCGTGACCGTTTCGCCGGGTTTCGCCGGCACGAAGCGGGACCCGAAGACGGTAATCGGCGGCCCGATGAGTTCGCCCTGGCTGTTCACCGCGGCGACGTTGTTGCCGAAGTAATAATACATTTCGGGCGTTACGCCTCGCGTTGCGACCACCGTGCTGCCGCTGCTCAGCTCGTCAATGGTTCCGCAATTGGCCAAAACTTCGACTGTGGTGTTGCCGGTTGCCGCCACCACGGGAACCTGCGCGCTGATGCGGGTAGGCGCAACGCTGAACAAATAGGCGGAACTGTTGTTGATGCGCACGCACGTGCCGCCGAGATTCGTCGGCAACATACCCGACGCATAGTCGGGAGGCGTCAGGCCGCGGGGCGCACGAGCGAGGTTCGTGCCGGTGATGATGATTGTCGCGCCAGTGGAAATCGCTTCCACCGGCGGCGTGCTTTGCGGACCGCCCGTGATCGACGTGATTACCGGCGCATCGGTCGAGAGCACGGCCGGGGTCACCGTCGTGAGAACTGGAGCGGAACCTGCAACGGTCACCGAAACCTTGATCACGTCGCGGGTCGGCCCGAAGCGAACCTCGGTGGACGCCGTTCCGTCGATCCCCGTGATGGCGCGATTCACCGTGATGGTTCCGTCGCCGCTCACGACCGCAAAGTCCACCGGGACACCCTGAATCGCGAGACCGGAAGTGGTGGAAACGCGCGCGACCACACGCGGAATGCCGCCCTGTACGACGATGCTGGTCGAGATCGGCACATTGGCCGCCGTGAAGAGCATCTTCACCCGGCTGTCGAGCTGATCGGTGAAATAGACGTTATCGCTCTTGTCCACAGTCAGGCGAATCGGCGCGATGGGCGTCTCGGTGGCGCGCGCAAGTTCGCTGTAGGTTCCCGTGCTGTTGCGGGTTCCCGCGACCGTGCTGATGAAGCCGAACGGGTCGATCTTGCGGATCACGCCGTTTCCGGAATCCGCGATGAACAGGTTGCCTTTCGTATCGTATGCGACGCTGGTGGGGCTGTTCAGACGCGCGACGATCGCTTTCTGTCCATCGTCACCGCTATAACCCGCAACGCCCGTGCCCGCGAGAGTGGTGACGCCGCCATCGGGCGTGATGCGAACAATCTTGTGGAAAGCCGCACTCGCGACGATCAGGTTGCCGTTTGCATCCATCGCCATGTCGTACGGGTCCACAGCCATATCGAGGGCTGGCAGGTCCGAACGGGCGGTGGTGACGAGCGTGTTGATGAAGAGGTTCGTGTTGATGCGGTAGATCGAGCCGAAACCGAGCAGGTCCGTGCGGCCGCGATCGCCGACGAAAATGTTGCCCTTGGGATCGACGAACAGCGAATTGGGAAAACGCAACGGCGCTTGCGTCGCGGGAATGCCTTCTGCGCAGCAGCCTTCCGTCGCGCCGGCCACAGTGATCAGCGAGTTGCCGACGATCCGTTTGACACGATGGCGATTCGGACCTTCGCCCACCAGGATGTTGCCCTGCAAATCGGCATACACCGACGTCGGTTCGAAGATGCCGACGCCTTCCGGATCGGAAAGGTAGGGCGGAGTATTCGCGTCGGCGATCGTGGTCAGTGCGTTCGTCGCCAGGTTCAACCGGCGGACGGCGTCGTTGCGGGAATCGGCGATGATGAGGTTGCCATCGCGATCGATGGCCACTCCCCGCGGAGAGTTCAAGCGGATGACGAGGGCGCGGCTTTCACCGGGCGCGTCCTGCGATCCGCCGATCGTGTCGATGATGCCGTTGGTGTCAATGCGCCGGATTCTGCGGTTTCCAGTCGCCGCGGAAAGCCGGGTATCGCCGATCGCGCCGCCGTCTATGAAATAGAGATTGCCCTTGCCGTCAAAGCCGAGCGAGAGAGCGCGTGAAATCGAGGATCCGAAGGCCTTGCCGCCGTCGCCGGAATAACCGGGCTTGCCGACGCCCGCAATCGTCTGGTTAATCTGCGTATCGGGATCGACGCGGACGATGCGGGCGTCCGAATAGTCGCCGTAGTACGGGACTCCGTTGCGATCCACGGCGACCGAGACGATCTGCTGTGAGGCGCCGCCGCCTGCAATGCGCTCGAAGCCGATGTTTCCCAGCCGAAGGACGAGCAGGTCCGGACCCGCGGCAATGTAGACCGTATTCAGGGAGTCCACCGCGATGCCGTACATGCCGGTAAGTGGATTGAACTGCGTGAGAGGTCCGCCGATGCTGGTGATGAGTCCGGCCGTGTTCATGCGGCGCAGATGCCAGTAGGTGCGCGCAGGAGGCGGCGGAGTCTGGCGGTCCGCTACGAAAATATCGCCGTCATTGTTGAATGCGACCGCGACCGGTGTGAACTGCACGTCGGAGCCGCGCACGCCATCCGAGAGCCATGTCGGGTTGCCGTTGCCGGCAAGGGTGCGGATGATGCCGGTGTTCAGATCCACCAGGCGGACGCGATTGTTGCCCGTGTCGGCGACGAAAAGTTGATTGTTGCGATCGACGGCAAGGCCTTCCGGCGCGTTCAGGCGCGCGTCGATCGCGCGGCCGTTGTCTCCCGAAAAGCCCGCAAAGCCCGTGCCCGCCACGGTCGTGATGGTCCCTGTGGTGGAGATGCGGCGGATGCGGTTGTCTTCCGTATCGGCGACATAGACGTTGCCTTGGGGATCCACCGCCATCGCGCGGGGGTTGCGGAACATGGCCGTGGTGGCGAGTCCGCCTTCCCGAAGGTGATCGGCGCCGGCAACCGTGGCGATGCGAAATTGCCCGGAAAGGCTCAACGCGCAACAAAACAAAATGGCAACTAAATGTTTCATGGCCTGCGCCGATGATATCAGAGTATAAGCCCGGAGAAAAGGATTTTCTGATTGTTTTGCTGGGGTTGCGTTGTGGATTCGGGTTCCGGCGACGGTGGACGGGATCTGGCAGAATCGCGCCACCATCCCGAGCGGCCAACTGGCGCCGTGCTCGAACCCAAAACCCCTATGAGGTCCCTCGCCGCGCCACGCCATCGTCGGGATCCTGCAATCGGGCAGTGCAATAGCTTCAACGGGTTACACTAGGCAGTATCGGTGCCTCCCCGCAAGATTCTGATATCCGCTGGCGAATCCTCGGGCGACCTCGCAGCTTCAGGGCTCGTCCAGGCATTGCGCCGCCTCTGGCCTGACGCCGATTTTTTCGGCTGCGCCGGACCGCGCATGCGCGCAGAGGGCGTGCGCCCCATCATCCGCATGGAGGCGCTAAACGTCGTCGGCCTGGTGGAAGTCGTGTCCCATATTCCCCGCATTTACGGCGAATACCGTAAGCTGCGCAACGCGATCCGCCAAGAGAAACCGGATATCGCCATCCTCACGGATAGTCCGGACTTTCACCTGCGGCTCGCGCCCCACTTGCACGCCGCCGACATTCCTCTTGTTTACCTGATCGCGCCGCAGGTTTGGGCGTGGCGCAAAGGCCGTCTGAAGACGCTCGAGCGATTCGTGGATCACCTGCTTTGCATCTTTCCTTTTGAGGAAGAGTTCTTCCGGAACAACGGCGTCCACGCAACCTATATAGGCCATCCGCTGCCGCGCCGCATTGCGATCGGAACCCCGCGCGAGGCCTTTCGCGAACGCTTCGGCGCTTCCGCCGCGGATACGCCGCTGATCGCCCTGCTGCCCGGAAGCCGGACCGGCGAAGCGCACCGGCATCTGGACGCCCTGGCTGGCGCGGTGGATTTGATCCGTAAGACCCGCAAAGCGGTTTTCGTGGCGGGCGCCCCACCGGGATTTTCGAGCCGGGTCCCTCAAAACTTCTGGAAACGCTTTCCGCCCGGGTCCATCCAAGTAGTGGAAGGGGAAACGTGGGATCTCCTGAATGCAGCGGATGTAGCGCTCGCTGCAAGTGGTACCGTTACCGTTGAAGGCGCCGTCCTGGGGTGTCCGATGGTGACTTACTACAAAGTTACGGGTTTGAGTTGGTTGATGGGCAAAATGCTCGTCCGGGTTCCCTACTACTCCATGGTGAATCTGGTGGCGGGCAAGAAAGCCGTCCCCGAAATCATGCAGCAGGATCTGACGCCGCGCAATCTGGCGGCGGAGGTGATCCGTTTGCTGGATGACAGCGCCGCACGCGCGGAGATGAAATCCGAACTCGCCAGGGTGACCGAAAAGTTGTCGACAGGCGTTGACCCCATGCAGAAGGCCGTTGAGATTATTCAAAGTTTGATTGAAAAGGAAGTTTCCGCTCATGCTTCGTAGCCGCTCCAAGCTACTTCAAAGGACGACGTATGCGCAATCAGGCGGCCGCACGCTCGCGTGCGGGCTGCTGGCGGCTCTCACGCTGGTTTCTACGGCGTCGTTCGCGCAGGATAGCCGCAGGCAGGGCCGCGTTCGTGTGGAACATTACGTCATCGACGCGGAAATCAATCTCAAAACGCAGACCATTGCGGCAAACGTGCAGGCGCGTGTAATCCCGCTCGAGGACAATCAATCCACTGGCGTGTTCGAGCTGAACAACGCGCTCAACGTAACCCGCGTCGTGGATTCCGAAGGCCGGCAGATCGGCGTCTCGCGTTCGCAGGAAGATTCTTCGGCGCGGCTCAGCTTTCCTTATACGGCGCCGAAGGGCAAGCCTCTCAACCTGACTTTCACTTATGACGGGCGGCTTTCCGGGCAGGAAGACTCGCCCGTGTACGGCATCAAGTTCGCCTCGATCCAAAACGACTTCGCGTACCTCATGTATCCGTCGCGCTGGTTCCCGGTGGCCGATTACAGCGCCGGACGTTTCAGCGCGGAAATGCGCATCACGGTTCCCACGGGCTATCGCGTTGTGGCAAGCGGCATTGAGACCTCCGCCAAGGCCCCTGCATCGGAAAAGTCCGTCTTCAACTTTGCTTATAAGAACCCCTCCTTTCCCGGCTCGATCGCCGTCGTGCGCGGCGATGGGCAGCGCGTGTCTGCCGGGGGCGTGAACACCACGTTCTACCTGCGCACCTCTAAGGATGTGGCGCAGCCTTGGGGAGAAGAGATCGGCAAGGCGATGACCTTCTTTTCGTCGCTCTACGGGCTGGCGCCCCAGTCGAACCTGACTGTCGTCGAAACCGAGAGCGGAACGCCGAACGGTTATAGCGCTCCCGGCATTCTGTTTCTTTCGCCCCGGGCGTTGACCAAACAGCCAAGCCAAAAGGTGGTGGCGAACCAGGTGGCGCGGCAGTGGTGGGAAACGCTCGTTTCGCCGGTTTCGCGCAACCACATGTGGATGCAGAACGGCATCGCACGCTATTCGGAACTGATGTATCTCGAGAACGCCAACGGCCCGAATTCGATCGAAGGCGACGTGCGCGATCTGTTTGTCGAAGCGTTGACCGTGGAGGATCCACCCATCATTCAAGCGGGCCGTCTCGAAGATTACTCGCCGGAATACTGGGCGGCGACGTCCGGCAAGGGCGCCGCAACGATGCACATGCTGCGTTATGTCATCGGCGACGAGAATTTCAAGAAGACGCTCAAAGCGATTCCGGACCGGTTTGCGTGGAAGTCCATCAGCACGGACGATTTCCGCAAGGTCGCCGAAGAGATGTCCGGCATGGATCTGCGGTCATTTTTCATCCAATGGATCGAGTCGAGCGGCGCCCCCGAGTTCAAGCTCGAGTACACGGTGTTCCGGACCACCAAGGGTTTCCGCGTGATGGGCAAGGTATCCCAGGATCTCGACACGTTCCGCATGCCCGTGGACGTCAAGATCGAAACCGAAGGCAACCCGGAAGAGAAGCGCATTGAAGTGGTCGGCACTTCGTCCGAATTCATCATCGAAACCTTCGGCAAGCCGAAGAACGTGATCATCGATCCGCTGGGCCGCGTGCTGCGGTTCAGCAACAACATGCGTGTAGCGGTGGCCATTCGAAAGGGAGAGCAGTTCGCGGAAATCGGCGAGTACGCCGACGCGCTCAAGGAATACCAGAAAGCGCTGGAAGTGGCTCGCACCTCGTCACTGGCGCACTACCGGGTGGGCGAATTGTTCTTTCTACAAAGCAATTTCCAGACCGCCGCAAACTCGTTCCGATCGTCGCTGGATGGCGATCTCGAACCGAAATGGACCGAGGTCTGGGCTCACATCAACCTGGGTAAGATCTTCGATGTGACCGGGCAGCGGGAGCGCGCGGTTAACGAGTACAAACTCGCGCTGCGCACCAAGGACAACACGCAAAACGCACTCGAAGAAGCCGGCAAGTTCAGCCAGACGCCTTATGAGCGCAAGCGGCGCGAGAATTAGCAGCCGGCAAGAAAAGGCCGGCGCTTTGGATCCTCGGAAGCCTTATAGTAGAGTCAGCGAACCAAGCTACATGTGAGTTCCGGATCAGGATTCTGGCTGCGCGAAGGTCTTTGCCAGGACGTCTGGCTCGCTTAGCCGCTTGAATGGGCGCTGGTTTCGGCGTTCACCTTTTCATTTGGCGGAACCGATAAGTAAAGCTGTGAAATGATTCGTTCATTCAAGCCCCCAGGAACTGAGAGCCTGGCTCCAGAAATTCGGCGGAGGCTGTTTCTGGAAGGCTGCAGAGACCTCGCCTCAGGGTTGGCGCCCGGATGCTGGATCTATTCCTCCTTCATGGCGGTGGTCTTGTTCACCACCAGCTACCAGTCGGAAAACCAGGCGGTCATGGCGGCTGGAGGCGCCTGCACGGCCCTGGCGATTACGATCCGGATGTTACTGCTCTGGCGGCAATCCGAGTGGATCGAGCACAGGACCGGGCTCTGGGTTTCCGGAATCATCCTTTCCAGTCTGCTGCTCGCCATACCTTGCGGTTTGTTCCTTTCCCACACGATACTCAAGCACGGCTATTCGGACTGGGACTCTTCCGTGATCCTGTTATGGACCACCGGGATTTCGATCGGCGCGATCGTGACGTACACGCCGTTTTTTCCGCTCCTGGCCGCGCATATTCTGGTGATTCTGCCACCGGCGCTTTTGACGGCTCTATCGCAAGGCGGCCAACGCTCTTATACCTATGGGCTCGCGAACCTTCTGCTCACCTTTTTCATACTGGCGCAGGGCCGGCGGCTCTACGTAAGTTATTGGGAACGCGCCATCGACTTGCATCGCGAGGCGGAGCGCCGGCGCGAGGTGGAGCTGGCGCGGGTACAGGCCGACGCCGCCAGCCGCGCCAAGGGCGAGTTTCTCGCCAACATGAGCCATGAGATCCGGACCCCCATGCATGGCATTCTCGGCATGGCCGATCTGGCTCTCGCGTCCGCGAATGACCCGATCCAGGTGGAACAGTTACAGACCTTGCGTGGATCGGCCGTGAACCTGCTTCGCATTCTCAACGACGTCCTCGATCTGTCCAAGGTGGAGGCGGGCAAACTCGAACTGAACCTGGAACCGTGTTCCGCCGCCCAGCTGGTGGACGAATGCCGCCTGACATTCGCCGCACAGGCGGCAACCAAAGGACTGCAGCTCACCACTAAGATCCGCAGTCCGATTGACGAGTACGTGATGATCGACGGCCCGAGGTTGCGTCAGGTTTTGCTGAACTTGCTGGGCAACGCCGTGAAATTCACGGCCACGGGCAAGGTGGAAATCGGCCTGAAACGCACGGCGCTGGCGGATGGTAAGACGGTCCGCCTGGGGTTTGGCGTGCGCGACACCGGTCCCGGAATTCCGCTCGCCCGGCAGGAGCAGATTTTCGACGCTTTCTCGCAAGGCGATAGCGGCATTTTCTCGCAGTTCGGAGGCACGGGCCTCGGCCTCGCCATCAGCAATCGCCTGGTCCGGTTGATGGATAGCAGCATCGAGCTCGAAAGCAAGCCTGGCGAGGGTAGCTGTTTCTCGTTTGTTCTCGATGCCCCTCTCACAGCGCCGCCCCCAAAGCCCGCCGTCGCGGCTGTAACGGCAGGTAGCGCGTCGTCCCCACGCCAGACCGGGCGCCCCTGCGGGTCCGGCCGCCGCGGCATGCGGATCCTGCTGGCGGAAGACAATCCGGTAAACCAGAAGGTCGCGCTGGCGCAACTGGCGATCCTCGGTCACAACGTCAAGGTCGCCCAGAACGGGCAGGAGGCGGTGAACCTTACCCTGCAGGCCTCCTACGATCTGATCCTCATGGACAGCCAGATGCCGGTGATGGACGGGCTCGCCGCCACAGTCGAGATCCGCGAAATCCATCGGAAGCTCGGCCGCGCGCGTGTTCCGGTGGTCGCGCTCACTGCTTCCGCCATGCCCGGGGATCGCGAGCGGCTGCTCGCCGCAGGCATGGACGGGTACCTCGCCAAACCGTTCGATCTCGACGCGCTCGACCGCACGATCCAGGAAGCCCTTTCCGCGGCGCCATGATTGTTCGCTAAACTGGAAATTCCATGCGTATTGCGATTGGCGCCGATCATGCCGGATTCGTCCTCAAAAACGAAATCCACGATCAACTCGCCGCGGCCGGGCATGAGGTCGTGGACTTCGGCGCCGACAACGGCTCATCCACCGACTATCCTGACTATGCGCAAGCGGTAGCCGAATGCGTCAGCGCCGGTTCCGCCGAGCGCGGCATTCTGGTTTGCTCGACGGGTGTCGGCATGTCGATCGCCGCCAACAAGGTGCGTGGCGTCCGCGCCGCCCTCGCCTTCAATGCCGATGAGATCAAGCTCACGCGGGAACACAACGACGCCAACGTCATCGCGTTGGGCGCCCGCTACACCACGGCGCAGCAGGCGCAAGAACTGATCGGCGTCTTTCTCACGACACCATTCAGCGGCGGCGAGCGTCATTCGCGCCGCATTGCCAAAGTAGCCAAACTGGAGACGGAGTAGTCCACACACAATGACTGAGCAAGAGCGCATGGCGCGGCCTTTGGCCAGCGTCGATCCCGATATTTATCACCTCATTCAAAAAGAGGTGGAGCGGCAGAATGAGGGCATTGAGCTCATCGCCAGCGAGAACTTCACGTCCGAAGCCGTGATGGAGGCCACCTCCAGCGTTTACACCAACAAATACGCCGAAGGCTACCCCGGCAGGCGCTATTACGGCGGCTGCGCCGATACGACAGACGTCGTCGAAACCATCGCTCGCGACCGCGCCAAAAAGTTGTTCGGCGCCGAGCACGCCAACGTCCAACCGCATTCGGGTTCGCAGGCCAACGCAGCCGTGTTCGGCGCGGTGCTGCAACCCGGCGACACCGTGCTGGGCATGAATCTCTCGCACGGCGGCCACCTCACGCACGGCAATCCGCTCAACTTTTCGGGCCGCTACTACAAAATCGTGCCCTATGGCGTCCGTCAGGACGACGAACGGATCGACTACGACGACCTCGCCCGCATCGCTGAAGAGAGCAAGCCCAAGATGATCATCGCAGGCGGCAGTGCCTACGGCCGCATCATCGACTTTGCCCGCTTCCGGCAGATTGCCGATAGCGTCGGCGCAGTGCTGATGGTGGACATGGCGCACTTCTCGGGCCTCGTCGCGGCAGGCATCTACCCGAACCCCTGCGAACACGCCGACATCGTCACATCCACCACCCACAAGACCCTGCGCGGACCCCGTTCCGGCCTGATCCTTTCGCGTGCGCAGTACGCCGCCGCGATCGACAAGAACCTCTTCCCCGGCATTCAGGGTGGTCCGCTGGTGCATGTGATCGCCGCCAAGGCCGTCTGCTTTCTCGAAGCCATGCAGCCCGAATTCGTGCAGTATCAGAAGCAGGTGGTCATCAACGCGCAGGCGCTTTCCGCCGCGCTGCAAAGCGAAGGTTTCCGCATCGTTTCGGGCGGCACCGATTCGCATGTCTTTCTGATGGATGTTTTCGCCAAGGGCGTTCGCGGCAAGGAAGCCGAAAAGGCTCTCGACGCGGCCTGGATCACCGCGAACCGCAACACGATTCCGTTCGACGTGAACCCGCCGCTCAACCCCAGCGGCATCCGTCTGGGCAGTCCGGCTGTGACCACGCGAGGTTTCCTCGAAGCAGACATGCTCGAGGTGGCCTCCATCATCGCCACGGTGATCGCAGCCAAGGACGACGAGGCTGTGCTCGCCGCCGCGCGCGCCCGCGTCAGGGCGCTTACCGCCAAACACCCGCTGTATGGCTGGAAGCTCGCCGCCGCCTCCCACGCCTAAAGACCAAATTTCGTGCCACCCATCCGCATTGCCATCGACGCCCGGCACCTTCGCGACTTCGGGATCGGCACGCATATACGGAATCTGCTGGAAAATCTGCCGGCCGTCGGCGCCGCGGATCAGGACTATCAGGTTCTGGTCCGCGCCGCAGACCAGAAGGAAATCCCGCCCGGCATGCACACCGTGGTGTACGATCGTCCGGATCAGGATGGCGTCGAAGACATCCGCTATCCCTGGTTTTTGAAGTCTCTGCATGCCGATGTCGTGCACGTTCCGCTCAACATCGTGCCGATCTTCATGCCCAAGCCGTACGTGGTGACCATCCATGACATGTCGAGCCTGATGTATCCAAACGCCAAAAGCGTGGGGACCGACTGGAGAGCCTACCGCTTTCGCCGCGGGCTGGCGCGCGCCGACCGTGTGATCGCGGTCTCGAACGCCACGAAGCGCGACGTCCATCGCATGATGGGGGTGCCCGAAGACCGCATTCGCGTGATCCACAACGCGCCGGATCCCTTTTTCACGCGCTCGGATGTCGCCGAGGATCTGAGGCTGCGTGAAGTGCTGTTCGAACGTTACCAGGTGGATTACCCGTATCTGCTCTACGCCGGCACGATCCGCGCGCAGAAGAATATCCCAAGGCTCGTCGAGGCCTTCGCCGTGTTGCGCGGCGAACTCGAGAGCCATCCGATTTTTAGAAAGCTCCGGCTGGTCATCATCGGAGACGAGTTGTCGAAGCACCCGCAGTTGCGCCGTACGGTGATTCAAAGCCGCGTGGAAAATCTGGTGCGATTCCTGGGGTTTGTGCCGATCGACATGCTGCGCGCCTTCTACAAGAACGCCGCCGCGTTCGTGTTTCCCTCGCTCTATGAAGGCTTTGGACTGCCTCCGCTGGAGGCGATGGCCTGTGGAACTCCGGTGGTGACGTCGAACCTCAGTTCGCTGCCCGAGGTGGTGGGCGACGCCGCGATGGTGGTGAATCCGGAAAATGTGTTCGATATCGCGCGCGGCATCCGCGAGGTGCTGCTCGATGAGTTTCTGCGCAGGCGCTGCGTGCGGCTGGGCCTCGAACAGTTGAAGCGCTTCAGCTGGCGCCAGACGGCCGAGCAGGTGGCTGAAACCTACCGCTCGGTTGCCGTGAAATCGCGTGAATCCGTGCGATGATTTGCTCGCCCTCCGCCATCGGACGCCAGCGTAGCGAAAGCCTGCGCCCGGCAACGGCGCCAGCGGGCTCATTGTCCGGTCCTTCAATACGATAAAGACTGCGCGCACCGCGCGAAATCCAACGCAGCGCGAGGCAATCCCTTGTCCCTGTCCTTTTGATTGCCACCACATAGGCCGCCGCTGCTGTCTCGCCCCGTTTAACAGAATGAGGCGCCACGGGTTCCACGCGATCGATCAGCAGGAGATCGGACGGAAAAGCAATTCCACCTGTGTCGAGCTTTGCCGCCACCAGACAGAGTTCCGGGCACGCGAGATTCGCGAGAAATTCCTTCGGCACGGGGACCTGCCGGAACCAGTCGGGTTCGGCGCTATGCGGGCCCAGCGTGTGGACGGGTAGCAGACGATCCGTCTGCGGGCGCCCGGGTGCGGCGGACCTGGTGCGTCCGGCGGCGTGCGCCCGGCATTTCCGCAGCGCACGTTGTAGATCGGCAGGGTCGCAGAGGTCCAGAGCCGTCCACCCGAGATTGCCCAGAAGCTGGTCCGCGGTTTGGAGTGTCACGCTCCTCACTCCCTTGAGCGTATTGTGCAGATGAGGTTGCGAAATGCCGAGGCGGCGCGCCAGGTAGCTTTCCGAAATGGCGCCGTTGCCGGTCAGCTGGCGAATCCGTTCCACCAGGCGGTCTCTCAGGCCACAAAAGTTCATAAATCAATCTCTATTTCACGGCGAAATTCTCGTGCAGGCGTGTATCACGCGATAGCCAATTGTAGTGGAAAAACTTCTCATAGAAAATTACATTTATATCTTCAACGTAATGAGCGACTTACAAAGACTACTTTAAATTAACGAATGTGCATCTGTGCAAAATCAGTGGAAAACTACTTGACAAAAAGATAGAACTAGGCACGATGGTAGTACTGGATTGGAACGTCGATTCCGTCAGCAAACAGAAGGGGCCGGACAAGCGAAGAAGGCCCTCGGACAGGACTGCAGGAGGCTAATAGATACTGATATGGAGTGGACCCGTAGTGATACTCTCGGCATCGCGAATCATTCGTGCGTGCAGTGCCACGGACTGGGCTTGCGCGGTGGCCGCATGAGTGAAACACAACCATGCAACTGCGTTTTGAGATCCATCTTCCGGATCTGTTATGAGAAGTTCTATCATGTCGCAACTCAGGAAAAAAGGCTGAGCCGAGTCACCCTGGATGGGGCTGGCGCCCAATGCCGCCGTGCAGTATGGGGTCGTAAAGACGAGGAATACATGGCCGATTTCCTCGCAACGGCGAAACGAACGCTCGACGAAGAGGAGCACCGGATCTTCCGGCTCCACTATCTGCTGGGCGCCAACTGGAGGTTGTGCTGTGAGAGACTGTCCGTGGAAAAGGGCGCCTTTTTTCACTCGATCTACCGGATCGAACAGAAGATGGGCCGTGTTCTGCGCGAGACGCAGCCGTATTCTCTCTATCCAATCGATGAATACTATGCGGGCGTGAAGGTGGAACACAAGGGGCAGGTGTTGGCGATGAACGCGCCCACGCCAGTGAAGCCTCCTGTACCCCAGGTTGCCGGCCGCCGGCACGCGGAGACGGAAATGGATGATCCGTACGATGAGGAACTTCAGGCAGCATAGAACTGGCTAAACCAGGCAGGAGCCGCAATCGTAGCAGGGGCGCCAGGGTCTGACCGGCCCAAGCGCCCTTTGCATTTCCAAAAATACTCCCGGAACCTCCGTAGTACCCGTTGTCTATGCGGCCGTAAGGTCTTTGGGTCCACGTACTTGGGGCGACTGCCATATCGCACGGAAAGGGCTTCGGGCCGATCGATCTTCTATGTGGAACAGGGTCCTGCTTGCAGGATTGGTGTGTTTGGCCATGGCGCATGCCAGTGCGGTGGTGCATGGCCGCGTGCGTATCGCTAAGGGGCTGGCCAAGAAAAGGATCACCATTCCGCAGGTTTATGACCGTTACGTGGCGTTCGAAAACGTTGCGGGGACCGATAGTTCCGGCTCGGCGGCGGCAGAGTTGCAGCGGGTTGTGGTTTATATTGAGGGCGCTGGCCCGGCCGCACCGCCCATCCAGGTCAACCTCGACCAGAAGAAACGCCGGTTTGAGCCCGAGGTGCTCGCGATGCCGGTCGGTTCTACCGTATCGTTTCTCAATTCGGACCCGATATTTCACAACGTCTTTTCGTTATCCAAGACCAGGCCCTTCGAACTCGGCAACTACCGGATTGGCGAGTCCAGGCAGGTGCAGTTCAATCAGCCCGGCATTGTGGCCGTGCTCTGCCATTTGCATCCGAACATGGCGGCCGCCATTGTGGTCACCCCGAATGCGTGGTATGCGTCGCCGCGCGAGGACGGAACATTCGACCTGAACGACTTGCCTCCAGGCGAGTACACTCTCGTCGCGTGGCACAAGAGTGCAGGCGCATTTCGCCGCATCATTCAAATCACGGGCGACGAACCCGTATCGATTGACATCGAAATCCCGCTCCGGCTGGAATAGCCTGCCATGGACAAGCGATTCTCGCTTCCGATTTCGATCCGCATCCTTTCTTTTGTAGTCTTGCCGATCATGGCGGCTCTCGTAGGCGGCTTCTGGATTCTCACCGTTGCGCTCACGAGCAATGTGAAGGCCGGCGCGCGGGCCACGATCGCTGAAGTACAGCAAGCCGACCGGAAGATCTGGGCGGAATCCGACACGCAACAACAGGCCGCTGTGTTGACCATTACCGAGAATCCCGCCCTGAAAGCAGGCTTGATGCTGTACCGGGAAACCGGGCGCTCGGCGGAGTCATTGGCGACGATCGCAGACCAGTTGAACGAGATCCACTCGGGTCTTACCTACGAATTGCTCATGATTCTCGACGCAGACCGAATGCCGCTCGCTGCGTCTTTGCGAAACGCCATTGGCTCTGTCGCCGGACTCGACCTCGGACATGAACCCGTTCGCATGGGTGGAGTGCTCGAGGCGAACGGTAAGGTCTACCGGGCCATCGCCGTGCCGGTGAACCTCGGCAGCGAGAACTTTGGGTATTTCATTACCGGACGCGAGTTCAATGTCCACGTACCGTACGGCTTTTCCGTGCTGCTGCGCGGGAATCAGGTGGTGACCGGTCTCCGGGACGGGCGGCAAAGGGCCCATACGGAACTCGCCGGTCAAATCGCAAATTGCGGCCGCGCCCGCAGCGATTGCGAACTGCGGTTTGCCGGGGAGACCTGGATCGCGAGCCGCCTGCAACTGGACGGCCTCGATGCGGACTACGGCTTGTGGATCCTGCAATCGGTGGACACGACGCTTGCCCGCTTCACTGCCGGTATGAACAGGGCCTTCGTTCTTGTATCGGCCGGCATTCTGGCGATCGCAACGTTGCTCGCCTTGTTTACATCGCATGGCGTGGCGGCGCCCCTGACGCAATTGATCCGGCGACTGCAGGAAAGCGAGCGGACCGGGGTGTTGCGCGGAGACCTCGAACTGACCTCCTCGACGTCTGAGGTCAACGAACTCGCCAGGGCTTTCAATTCAGCCGCCAAAGCGCTCGCCGATTCGCAGCGCCGTCTGGATGAGGCGTATTTGCAATTCACACGGACCATGGCGCAGGCGCTCGACGCGCGCGATCACTACACCGCGGGCCATAGTTCCCGGGTCAGCGCCTACGCCGTTCGCATTGCAGCAGCCCTCGAGTTGCCGGAGCGTGAACAGACGATCCTGAAGATTGGCGCGATGCTCCATGACATTGGAAAGATCGGAATTCCCGATCAGGTTCTGCAAAAACCCGGCAAGCTCACCGGAGAGGAATACGCGTTGATCCGGCAACACCCGTTGATGGGCAAGCGGATTCTCGAGGGCGTCGCGAAGTTCCACGACTATCTCTCTATTGTCGAACTGCACCACGAAAACCACGACGGCTCCGGCTACCCTTGGGGTCTGCAAGGCGATCGCATCCCGCTCGGCGCCCGGATCGTGCATGTCGTAGACGCCTTCGACGCCATGACCAGCACTCGAACCTACCGCGCCGCGATGCCCGCCAGCAAGGCTCTGGATATTCTTCAGCGAAATGCGGGAACGCAGTTCGACCCGTTCATCGTGCAGGCGTTCATCGAAATGGTGAAGGCGGACCCCGGCTTGCTCCCTCCCGATCCGGCGTCGCTCGCGAATCTGAACCACGCCGTAAGGAAGTCCGAAGATGTCGTGGAAGTGGAGGCTTCTGTGAGACCCGCATGAGCCGATTCGTCCAACGCGATCCCTTATACTCGAAAAAGGTCCATTTCCGTGGCTCACGAAAACCGGACCGTTCCACAACCAAGGTATCCAGGGAGATTTACGAATGATGAATACGGTCGCACGAAAGCTGATCGGAACGGGTGGCGTCTTGATTCTGTCCGCGGCTCTGGGCTCGGCCGCGCCGACCGCGAAGGTAGACGAATCGGGGTTGCGCACGGCCATGAAGGCCACGGGCCCGGCGCACGGCGGGCTGGGAAAGAAGATCGCGGCAAAGGACAAAACTGCCGCGGACGACGCCAAGAAGCTGGCCGCGTGGCTCGGCAGCGATACGGAGAAGTACTTCAAGAAGGCGAAAGCCAGCGACGGCATTACGTTCGCGAAGAGCGCCTCCACGGAGTACAAGGCGATCGCCAAGGCTGTTGCGGCCGGCAAGTGGGATGATGCCGCTGCCTCCCACAAGAAGGCCAGTGCGACCTGTCAGGGGTGCCACACCGCTCACCGTGAAAAGGCGGCGGACGGAAGCTACAAGGTCAAGTAGCAGTCCTGCTTCGGAACAGAAGACGGCCCGTTTGGGTGCGAGGGGATCTCGCACGCCACACGGGCCTTCTTCTTTTTCAGGGTTGACAATATTTTAGCCTTGACTAAAATAAAGGAAATGCTCCTGCAAGCGGCATCCGACCCGACCCGGCAACGGATCCTGCAACTCGTTTGGAATCGCGAACTCGCGGCGGGCGAGATTGCCGGGCAGTTCCCGGTGACCTTCGGCGCCATTTCGCAGCACTTGCACGTGTTGCGCGACGCAGGGCTCGTGGAACAGCGCAAGGCCGGACGCCAGCGCTTCTATCGCGCCCGCAAAGAAACGATGGGTCCGCTGGCCGCCTATTTCGAACAAGTGTGGGGCATGCATCTCGAGCTGCTGAAAGAAGCGGCGGAAAAGGCCGAACATGCCTGACGACTCCAGACTTGAACTTTCCATTCAGATCGCGGCGAAACCGGCCACGGTCTTTCGCTTTCTGTCCGATCCCAAGCTGTTTCAGCAATGGATGGGAACCGGCGCCATTTTGGGAGCGCGGGACCTCACGGTGCAGTATCCGGGAGGCGACATCGCCAGGGGAACCATCCGTGAAGCCGTTCCAGACAAGCGCCTGGCGTTCGGTTGGGGATACGAACAAGGCACACATGGGCTCTTGCCGGACTCGACCCTCGTGACGATCGACCTGGAAGCCACCGCCGACGGCGGAACGCTCGTGCGATTGACGCACTCTAACCTCAACCAGGCACAGCAAGCCGAACACGCGAAGGGCTGGAACTACTACCTGTCGCAACTCGGCACACACGCGGCGAGCATCGGCATTGCAGAGAAAGTCCCCGAAGTTGTTGCAGCCTATTGCCAGGCGTGGAATGAGACAGACCCTGGGCGGCGCAAGGAACTGTTAGACCGCTGTTGGGAATCCGACGGCGCCTTTCGCGACCAGATGGGTGCCGCGGATAGCGCCGAGGCGCTGTCCGCCTACATCGGCGGCGCGCACCAGTTTGTACCCGGTTTCCAACTCGAGTCCTCGGGCAGGCACGATCTGGTGCATGGATATGTTCGCTTCCCATGGCTGATCCGCCTGCCGGATGGCAAAGTGATGTCGCGCGGCACGAACTTCGGGCAACTGTCGGCGAACGGCAAGTTCCGCTTCGTGACCGGGTTCTGGGACGGGTGACTATCCGCCCAATTCGATGAGTAACTCTTCGATGGTGTCCAGCACGAACGCGGCCTGATCCCTGGTGATCACCAGCGGCGGACAGAGGCGAATCGTGTTCTGGCCGCAGCCGAGGATCAGCAGGCCGCGTTCGAACGCCTTCCGTTCGAGCTTGTCGCGGAGTTCCGGATTGCGTTCTTTCGTCGCCTGATCCTTCACCAGTTCGAAGCCGATCATCAGGCCCATGCCGCGAACGTCGCCGACGCTGCGAAAGCGCCTGGGCCACTCACGCAAACGGTTTAACATGTAAGCGCCAACCGTTGCAGCGTTCTCGATCAGGCTTTCCTCGAGCAGTTCGATGGTCGCCAGCGCCGCGGTGCAGGCGACGGGATTGCCGCCGAAAGTCGAGGCATGCGCGCCCGGGGTCCACTGCATGTATTGGGTCTTGGCGATGGTGGCGGAGAGCGGCAGCCCACTGGCGATGCCCTTGGCGACAGTCAAAATGTCGGGGATTGCGTCTTTGAAATGATCGGCGGCCCACATCTTGCCGGTGCGTCCCATGCCGCTCTGCACTTCGTCGAACATCAGCAGAATGCCGTGTTTTTCCGCCACGCGGCGCAGCTCGTCCATGAACTTCTGCGGCGGAACCACGTAGCCGCCTTCGCCTTGAATTGGTTCCACCAGGATCGCGGCGACTTCATTCGCGGGCAGAATCGTACGGAACAGCGTATCTTCAAGCACCTTCACGCATTCGACGCTGCAGGTTTCCACTTGTTTCCCATACGCGCAGCGATAGCAATATGCATAGGGGATATGATGAACGCCGCCCAGCATCTGGCCGAAACCCTTTTTCTGCACAGACTTGCTACCCGTAAGCGAAAGCGAACCCATCGTGCGGCCGTGGAACCCGCCAAAGAAGGCGATAAACTTGTCGCGGCCAGTGTGATAGCGCGCCATCTTGATAGCAGCTTCCACCGCCTCCGTACCGGAGTTTCCGAAATAAACACGGCGCGGAACCGCGGATCCACCCGGCGCAAGCTTCGCGAGCTTTTCCGCGAGCGTCACCATGTTTTCGTAGTAAAAGTCAGTCCCGGACATGTGAATCAATGTCTCGGCCTGCTTTTGAATCGCTTTCACGACGCGGGGGTGGCAGTGTCCCGCGGCGACGACGGCGATGCCGGCGTTGCAATCGAGAAAGCGGTTGCCGTCGACATCCTCGATGATGGCGCCCTCACCGCGAGCGGCTACCAGCGGATAGCCGCGGGTGTAGGAGGGCGAAAGTACGGCGTGGTCCCGCGCGATGATAGACGCGGCATTAGGACCGGGAAGGGACGGGGAGACGAGCCGGGGCAAGTCGGCTCGTAAGAGTTCCACAGACATGGAGCGGGCTCCTCTAAAACCATAGACGTAGTCCAGTAAAACTGACCGGAGTATGAAGTTGTAAAAGATTGCGTTCAGACGAAACGCATAGGTTACCGGTTAGTCACCGGCAAAGAGGGAGGGTCGGGCTGTGGATGGCTGCCACATACCCTGAGGATAACAGAGGCCACATCAAATGAACAGCGAAATTTTTGGTATGCTGTGGTGCGATGCGGCACTGTTTCTGGCTCGCGACAGCCGTGTTTTGCGCACATTCCGCCATCGCGCAGGAGGCGATGTCCCTGCTCGGCAAGCCGCTGTTCCCCCCCGAACTTTCCGGGGACTCCAAGGCCGGCCTCGAGCGAAACCTGACGCAAGCCAAGGCAGATTACGACTCAAATCCGCGCGACGCCAACGCCATCATTTGGTACGGCCGCCGCCTGGCTTATCTTGGCCGGTATCGCGAAGCGATCGATATTTACTCGAAGGGAATCGCCCTACATACATCCAACCCCAGGTTTTACCGGCATCGCGGACATCGGTACATCACCACACGCCATTTCGACAAGGCGGTCGCGGATCTCACCTTCGCTGCAAAGCTGATCGAGGGGCAGAAGGACGAAGTGGAACCCGACGGGCGCCCGAACCGGCTCAACAAGCCGCTTTCCACTCTGCACTTCAACATCTGGTACCACCTCGGGCTCGCTCACTACCTGCGCGGCGACTTTCACAAGGCCCTCCAGGCCTACCTCGAATGCATGAAGGTTTCGCGCAGTAACGATGATTTGCTGGTGGCGACGTCCGACTGGCTATACATGACGTATCGCCGCCTTGGCAAGATCAATGATGCCGCCAGGGTTCTCGCGCCAATCCGCGACCAGATGGAAATCATCGAGAACGATGCTTACTACAAACGCCTTCTCATGTACAAAGGCAAACTTGCGCCTGAGTCGCTGCTCGATCCGGAGAAGGCCGACGATCTCGCCCTCGCCACACAAGGCTATGGCGTCGGCAACTGGTACTACTACAACGGCATGAAAGACAGAGCCATCGCGCTGTTCGAGAAACTGGCCTCCGGCAAGGAGTGGTCCGCGTTTGGAACCATCGCCGCGGAAGCCGAATTGCAGAGGTTACGGAAATAGCAGACGCCCCAACGACGAAACGGGTGAGAAAATAGAAAGGTGACTTTTCCGCCTGTCGATGAACAGCTCGCCTACCTGAAGAAAGGCCTGGCTGAACTGATCCGTGAAGAAGACCTGAAAGAGCGTCTCGAAAAAAGCGCCGCCACGGGACGCCCATTGCGCGTCAAAGCCGGCTTTGACCCCACCGCGCCGGACCTGCATCTTGGCCACACCGTGCTCTTGCGCAAAATGAAGCATTTTCAGGATCTCGGCCATCAGGTGATCTTTCTGATCGGCGATATGACCGGACTCATCGGCGATCCGTCGGGCCGCAACATTACCCGTCCGCCCATGACTCGCGAAGAAATCGACGAGAACGCCGAAACCTATAAAACACAGGTATTCAAGCTGCTTGACGCGGTGAAGACCGAGATCCGCTTCAACAGCGAATGGCTGATGCCGATGAAGTTCGAGGACATCATCCGCTTGTGCCAGCGCTACACCGTGGCGCGCATTCTCGAACGCGACGACTTTACAAAACGCATGAAGGAAAACGTCCCCGTATCGGTGCACGAGTTGCTGTACCCGCTTGCCCAGGGCTACGATTCGGTCGCCCTGCAATGCGACGTCGAAATGGGCGGCACCGATCAGAAATTCAATCTGCTCGTCGGGCGCGAACTGCAGCGCGATTACGGTCAGCCACCGCAGATCGTCGCGACTGTACCGATTCTCGAAGGGCTCGATGGCGTCGAAAAGATGTCGAAGTCCAAGAATAACTACGTGGGCATCAACGAGCCTCCGGGCGACATGTTCCGCAAGCTGATGAACATGCCGGACGCGCTCATCCGCCGTTACTACGAGTTGCTGACGGATCTGACGGTTCCGCAGATCGACCGCTTGCTGCCTTCCGGCGTCGATGTGCAGGCGGCAAAGAAGGATCTCGCCATCCGCATCATTTCGGACTTCCATCCTCGCGAGGCGGCGCTCAAGGCCGCCGAATCCTGGGGAGGCCTGCCCGACCCTGCGACGCTCGAAAGCTTCAACTCGGTCGATCCGCGCGTGAATCGCATTCTCGCCATCGGCAAACTGGCGCCTTCGGTGACCGAAGCCGACAAGCTGATCAAGGCCGGCTCTGTCGCCGTCTACAAACTGCCGGACAATACCCCTGTGGCGATCACGGGTCCCGCGCACAAACTCGACGCTGGCGCGCATTACCTCGTTCGCGCAGGCAAGAAGTGGAAGCAGTTGTACGTGTGACGTAACGGCATGCTGCTCGCGAGCGACACCATTAGCCAGAGCTTTGCGGCGCTGCGCGCGCACAGGATGCGTGCGGCGCTCACGATCATTGGCCTAACCATGGGCGTCGCGACCATCATCACGGTGATGACCATCGTGCAAGGCGCGAATACGTACGTCGAGCAAAAGATCGCCAACCTCGGTTCGAATGTCTTTCAAGTCGCGCGGACTCCTTTTGCCGCCACCGACTTCGAGCTGGTCACCAAATCGCTGCGATACAAACACATCGAACCTGCGGACCTCACCGCGGTGACCGAGCAATGCCAGAATTGCACGCAGGTCGGCGCCACCGGCAATTTCACCGGACGGGGACAGTTCGAAGGGCGCGAACTGTCGGATGTGAACGTCATCGGCGAATCGGCCAACATGGGCAACATCGATACGCGCACGATCGAGCAGGGGCGGTTCTTGAGCGAAATCGAAGAGCAGCATGTGACGCCGGTTTGCCTGCTCGGCGCCAAGCTCGTCGAAGAACTGTTCCCCGGCCGCAACCCGATCGGTTCGGTGGTCCGTCTCGCACAACGGGAGTTCACGGTGATCGGGACCTATGAAAAGATCGGTTCGATTCTCGGGCAGGAGCAGGACAACTACGCGGTGATTCCGCTGTCTGTGTTTCTGCGCATGCGCGGAGCGCACTCGAGCCTGACGCTCAATATCCTCGTATCGAACGGGGGCGAGACGAAGTTCGAAAACGCGCAGGATGAGGTCAAGCTGATCATGCGCACGCGCCGCCACGTGATTCCGGGAGCGGCCGACGATTTCTTCATCGGCACCAAGGATAGCTACATCAATTTGTGGAAGAACATCAGCACGGCGTTTTTCGCGGTGTTCATCATGGTCAGCGCGATTTCGGCGGTGGTGGGCGGCATCGTCATCATGAATGTGATGCTCGTGAGCGTGACGGAACGCACCAAGGAAATCGGCGTCCGCCGGGCGATTGGCGCAAGCCAGGCGGACATCAGAAGACAGTTTCTCACCGAGAGCATGATGCAGTGCATCGTAGGCGGCATAATCGGCGTGGGCGCCGGGTTCGTTTTCGCGCTGCTACTGCGAACCTTCACCGATTTTCCCGCAGCGGTGCAGGGATGGGTCGCGGTGCTGGGAGTGGCGCTGAGTTGCGGAATCGGCCTGTTTTTCGGGATCTACCCGGCAATGCGCGCGGCAAGGCTGGATCCAGTCGAGGCGCTGCGGAGGAATTAACTCGCCAAGGGCATCGCCGGACGTTTTTCCGCACCCGTTGTTCGCGAGTTCCCAAAAGCGAACAGGGATCGGCTTGGCGATCCGCCAAAAGCCCAGGAAATCTTCGACGCCGATCCCGTTGTTCGCGAGTTCCTTAAATGATGCCCGCGAAGAATCTACCCATCGCCACGCCCCATCCGGCTGCATCACGAATCGTCGCTATAGCGGAATTGGACTCCTTCTGCGCCTTGGCAGGGTCCGCAAAGAACGCTGCCAGGGGGTTGAATGGCGCGGGCACGCCAGCCAGCGCTTTCGTGAAGCCCGGGTTGTCCACCGAGAATTGTTTCACGAGCGTAAAAGCATCGCGACTGCTTTTGAAAAAATCGAACGAGGCAGCGAGCCCTGGAGGCAATGCCGCATAGTCCTGGTGATCCTCGCGGAGACCGCTTTTCTTTTTATTCGTCGGGTCGCTCACGTAGATGTTGGTCGAAAGAATGGCGTAAAACTCTTCGTTACTGTCGTACTGAAGGAGGCCGCCCGAAGTATCTTCCCGATGCCGTTTGCTCGACACCCGGCGAAACGCATGAACCAATTCATGAAACAGAATCTCATCCGGTTGCTCCCCGTTGTTCTTCGTGCTGTCCGTGGAGACGTATCCCGAATGTGGATAGAAGAGATGTGGTGAATAGTAGACGATTGCCCCATAGGGCCGCCCGTCCCGAGCGGTTCCAATCTTGGGGTCCACGTACGCGTTAACGGGGCCTTGTGTGTTGTCGTAGTGGGTGATCGGCACCCACTTTCCGTGAAACCGGATCGAGTTCAGCAGGACCTGTCCGCTGTTCACCGTCGCGATCTTGACGATCTCTCTCCGGACTGCAGTTTCCCAGTTTGCCGCTTGCGTTTTGTTAACCCACGAGGGCCGCAAGTCAAGCATGAAATTCCATTCGATACTCATCGCTTTGCACCTCTCAAATAAACCGAGAAGCGTCGCTTCTCAACCTACTTAGCGAGATCTGCGATTCGATTTGCGCCGGCGGATTTATAACTCCAGCACCCGCTGCAACGCCGGCGCGCCATACTCCGCGCCTCCGGTGAAGACCTCGAGGTTGGGGCGCATCTGCGCGAAACCCGAGCCGTGGGTATGGCCGCACAGCACTGTGAACTTCTTCTCGGGGTACGCATCCGCGGCGTCGATCAGAGCGTCGCCCACGGCGGCGCAACTGAAGTGCGGCAGCCAGTCGTCGTCTGAAATCCGGCCTTCATGCCAGCAGGCGTCGCGGAAGGGCGGCACGTGCGTTGCGATGAGGATGTTGTCGCGTCGCTGCACCGCGGCGGGTATCCAGGTGCGAAAATGTTCCGCCGCTTCGTCGCCTAGCTGCCGCAGCCGGTCGCGACGCAGAAAGCGGTTGGGAAAGACGAGGTCGGCGATCAGCAGGTAATCGTTCAGCATGACATTGGAATTCGCGTAATCGCCGAGGCGCCCGTCGCCCCAGCCGTCGTGTCCCACCATCGCCGTCGCATCCGAGAGCAACACTGCGCCGTGGGCAGGCAGCCAGCGCTTCGGTTTCGCGCGCTCTCGCACTGCGCGGATTGTCGAGCGATAGTAGTCATGGTTGCCCAGCACGAACCAGACTGGCCTTGCGACGCGATCTTCGATCGACTGCAAATGCTTCGCCCATGTGCCCGATTCGCCGATATCGCCGGTAATCAACACCGCGTCGGGCTGCGCGGCGACGAGCGAGGCAAGAAAACCCTCGAGTGCCGATCCGCTGGCGAAATCGAGATGGATGTCGGTCGCCCAGGCAAGACGCATGCGCTTGGTTAGACCTTTCTCTCCGCCGCCTTGCGCGCAACGTCGGCGAATCCGCGGAACATAGTCTGCACGGACGCCGCAGCGAGCGCCGCGGCGGTCATGAGCTTACGCCGTGAAATGGTCGGCATTGCTTCAGTCTAGCTTCTGCCTGGCACAGGGCGACTGTGATACGTTATGGCGAACACCCCCATGCTGAAGTTTTCACTCGCTTCTCTGTTGCTTCTGCCCGGAGTGTGCGCGTTCGCCGACCGCCCACCCAAGTCCATTCACCCAACCATTCAAAAGATAGTGGCCGAGATCTCTGAAGAACGAATCGCCGCCACCATGAAGCGCCTCGAAGCGTTTGGAACCCGCAACACCAATGCCCTGCCCACTTCGGATCCGAAGAAAGGCATCGCCGCCGCCCGCCAGTGGATCCTCGATGAGATGAAGAGCTACAGTCCGAAATTGAAGGTTCGTTTCGACACCTACAGGCTGAAGAAGTCCGGCCGCCTGGTGCAGGACACCGATCTCATCAACGTCGTGGCGGAACTGCCCGGCAAGATCTCGCCGGACGTGCAGGTCGCGATCTCGGGCCACTACGATTCGATGGCGTTTGTGCGCCTGCCCGGCGTGCCGGTCGGTGAAAACCCAGACACGACCAGCACTGCGGCGACTGAAGCCGCGGCTCGAGCCAACGAAGCATCCGCGAAGGCTGAAGAAGCGCCCGGCGTGTCCGACGATGCGAGCGGCGTCGCCGCTGTGATGGAACTCGCACGCGTGATGAGCCAGTATGAGTTCGACAAGACAGTCGTGTTCCTCGCATTTGCCGGCGAAGAGCAGGGCCTGTTCGGCGCAAGCCTGCACGCCGCGAAGGCAAAGCGCGAGAAGACAAAGCTCGAAGCGCTGTTGAACAACGACATTATCGGCAACGACGTTTCAGGCAATGGGATGACGTCGAGCCACGCGGTCCGGCTGTTCTCTGGCGACCCCGTGGATTCGGGCTCGCGCGCGCTGGCCCGTTACATCAAAGACGCGGCGGACCGCTACGTTCCCTCCATGCGGGTGGACCTCGTGTTCCGGCAGGATCGCTTTGGGCGCGGCGGCGATCACACGCCGTTTCACTTGAATGGCTTTTCGGCCGTTCGCTTCACCACGCCTTCTGAAAACCTCGGCATCCAACACACGGCGAAAGACAATTTCGCCAACGCTTCCGCGGCCTACACTACGCGTGTGGCGAAAGTGAACGCCGCCGCTCTGGCGAGCCTCGCTCTCGCGCCGAAAGCTCCGGATGTCAATCGCGCAACGCCAGCCGCGGGCGGTGGCGGAACTTCGACATCCAGCGCGAATCTCGGCCGCGGCAGTTCCCGCTACGACGCTGTGATGATGTGGAAGAGCCCGGAGCCGGAACCCGATATCGCGGGCTATTCGATCGTGGTCCGCTCGACCCTCTCGCCGGTTTGGGAACGCGAAATCTATGTCGGCAACGTGCAGGAATACACGATCAAAGACTTTTCGATCGACGATGTCATCATCGGCATCAAAGCGATCGACAAAGATGGCGTAGAAAGTCTGGTGTCGGCGTACCCGGATCCCGTGCGCAAGTTCCGCGAGCCGGATCAAGTCAAACCGTAGATTACCCTACGGAACCCGATTCAGCTGGTTTGGACGGCCGGCACGAGGCACTGATATCCGGCGTTGCCTTCAAACAGCCCTCCGTCCGGGGCGAAAGGCCGGTTGATTCGCAAATCGAGATACTGTACTCCGGTCACACCTGTGGCCGGCTGGAACGTCAGTACATCCGCCGCGCCCGGATCATTCAGCGGCGGCGGAATCCGGTCGCTGAAACCCGTCATCCAGACCCGAATCACCTCACCAATACGTGCAGGGTCCGTGCTGGTGACGCTCGCATTGCTTTGGCCCTGGTGCGTCGTGCCAAGACAGGCGAAGGCGTTCGCGTTCGGCGTGAGCAGAAGCTTCAGCTCGAGTCCGGGGAACGAAGGGTTAAAGATCGCCGCTGCCGTTTCCGTGGGCGTATCTTTCGCGAATTCGAACCAAGCCGCTGTTTCCGAGGCGGAGCTGAGCGGGGATTCGCGCGTGCCAATGCGCACCATCCAACCCGGTTGATTCAGATTGCGGCCTTCGACAAACAGGACCATGCCGGGAGAGATGAGCGGCCGTGGCTCCACGGGACCGTAACAGACCAGCGGGCAGGCGATGCTGAATACTTGCTGGGCTGCAGCGCGGTCGATTTGCGGCACGGGCGGCAGGATGCTGCGGACTTCTCCGGAATCCAGGTCGAGCCGCAGCAATTCGTCGCGATCGGTGACGGCGAACAGCACATTTCCTCCGACGGCCATCGTTTGGATGGGCGAGGGCAACAGGTCGCGAAAAATGCGCCGCTGCAGCCGGTCGTAAACGGCAAGGTTACCAGCGGTGCGCTCGTCCTGAAACGCCAGGTAACGGCCGTTGTCGGAAAGCGCGAGCATAGTCCCATTCGCGTTGTCGATGCGTTCGTCTACCGAGCCAACGTTGTAGTTGCACAAGTCGATCCACCAAAGCGCGTGGAACCCGGCATCGTTATATGCGACGGTACAGCCGCTCGCGTCGGTGACCGCTTCAATTGACGCGGTGCGATTGCCGATCTGATCGAGGATTCGGTTGGCAGTCCACCACCCGAGACGGCCATCGTAATAAACCACAAGCGCGCGGTTCCGGTTGGTGATGCTACGGCGTCCAATGCGGCGGTTGGCGAGGTTATAACCAACCGGAGCGAATACCTGCAGGGTTTTGGCGTCGAAGAATCCGTGCAGATCAGGACCGGAAGGGATGGGTCCAAAACAGTTTTGTCCCAGCTCAATCCAGGCCAATTTGCCGCTGCGATCGAGCCGGACGAAGGTCTCACGGTTGAGGCTCACGGTGCGGTTCCAATCGTCCGGAGGGTTGCCCCCGGAGGTATTTCCGTAAGCCTGACAGTTGGGTTGGAGAAAGCAAGTGCTGCCGCCGAAGCCGCAGCTTTTCGTGCCTATAAAAGCAGTCGCGGCGACATCGCCGGTTGCGCTGACGTCGATCAGGTTGCTTTTTGTTTTCTGGACAGTGACGGTTCCCGGGCTGGTTTCCCGCAGCAGATACCACGAATCTGTGGCGAGGCCGGTTTTCATTCGAAAGTAAACTGTTTTGCCGTCTGGAAGAGCGATGAGGTCTCGAAGATCCGCGGCGGCGGGAATCGCGAAGAAGATCGCGACGAGACAGGCGAACAAGCGGACGCCCGGCATGGGGTGGCTCCTGTTCTGGAGACAGCGCCTCAGGCGGTTTATCGACACTCTATCGCCCGCCAACTATAACTAGGGCAGGGCAAAAGTGAAGATCGCCGACTGGGACGCAATGGCGACATACTGTTTGCCGTCCACCGCATAAGCCATCGGTGAGGCGACGATACTGGCGCCTGTATTGTAGCGCCAGAGATACTTGCCAGTCTTACTATCAAGAGCAATCAGATAACCATCATTCGACGACGCGAACACCACGCCACCGGCAGTCGCGAGGACTCCGGTCGACGAAGCCCCGGTTTGCAGGGGAAAGTTCCACTTTTGCGCTCCGGTCAGCGCATCGAGCGCCCGAACGGCGCCGGGGGTTCCGATCTTGGGGTCGATCTCCTGGCCGCCTCCCGTGTAGCCTTCGCCGGGCACGGGATCTTTGGTCACGCTGGTGTAGATGGCGCAGCTTTCGCGCACCGAAACGAGAAGGAACCCGGTCGCTGGATCGTAGGAAGGCGAGCCCCAGTTTGCGGCCCCGGCAGCATCGGGGCACACGTAATTTCCCGCAGGCGTCGGGGTTGTGTTGGGCAGCACGATCGGCCGGCCCTTGGAGTCGAGTCCTTTGGCCCAGGTCTGTTTCGCGAAGGCTTGCCCCGTGATGAACTCGCCCGTGACGCGATCGAGCACGTAGTAAAAGGCGTTTCGCTGTGCGGTGACGAGCAGCTTTCGCTTGATGCCCCCGATGGCCGCGTCGATCAGCACCGGAGTCTGGTTGCCATCCCAGTCGTGTACATCGTGCGGCGTGAATTGAAACCACCATTTCATCCGGCCCGTGCGGGGATCGAGGGCGAGCACCGCACACGAGTACAGATTGTCGCCCTCGCGAACGGAACCGTCGTAATCGGGACCAGGATTGCCGGTGGTCCAGAAGAGCGTGTCCGTGCCGGCATCGTAGGTTCCGGTCATCCAGGTGGGCGCGCCGCCGACGTCCGCGGACTTTTCGGGGTTCCAGGTCTTGCGGTTCGGGTCGCCAGGCTGCGGGGTCGAGTACGTCCTCCACAGCCGCTTGCCGGTAGCGGCATCGTAAGCGTCCACAAAGCCTGTGAGCGCGCATTCGCCGCTGGTCACTCCGACGATGATCTTGCCGTCGATGGCGAGGGGCGCGTGCGTGATCGAAAAACCCTTTTTGTAGTCGTCCACTTCGACGTCGAAAATCACGTTGCCGCTCTTGGCGTCGAGCGCGACAAGGTGCGTATCGAGCGTCGCCATGTAGAGGCGGTCGCCGAGGATGCCGAAGCCCCGGTTGGTCATCACGGTGCAGTTGCTAGCAACCGGCGGCAGACGGCGGGTGTAGCGCCAGCGCGTCTGGCCGGTGCGGGCATCGAGGGCGGCCGCATTGTTGAGCGGGCCGGTGACGAACATCATCCCATCGACCACCAGTGGCGTGGTTTCGATGGTGTTGCCTCCACTTTGGAAGGTCCAGCCGCTTTTCAGCGTTGCGACGTTGGAGGGCTTGATTTGTGCGAGCGCGGAATAGTGCGTGCCTCGCAGATCGCCCCAGTAGCTGAGCCAATTCTGCGGTTCCGGATTGCGCAGGCGTGCGTAAGTGACATTGAAGTTCGGGTCGGGGGTCCATTTTGCGGGTCCGGTTTCGAGGGTGACAGGCCCTTTCAGCAGGAACGCGATCACGTTATCCCGTTGCGCGGCGTTCAGCGTGGGATGCGCCGTTTGGGAGGTCTTGATGATGGACGCAGTCCGCTTGTCGATCGCATGCCACCGCCGCTGGGCGTCGAGCAGTTGAATCGCGAACGTATCCTCGCTCTTGTTGATTCCTCGCGCCGCGCCCGCTTGGGTGTAGGTGATGGGCTGCGCGAGAGCCTTGGACAGGGTTCCGGACTTGTAACGCGCGCGGGCCGTCGTGAGATCCGCGCCGAGAATCCCGCCTTCGCCGTTGAACATGTGGCAGGAAGCGCACAGCGACGCAAACACGGCCTTGCCTGCCGCGGCGTCGCCCGCAATCGCGGAATCCTGTCCGGCGCTAGGCGAAAGGGTTCGCAGAAAAGCGATCACCGCCCGCGTGTCGGCATCCGGCATCGCCACCGGTGGCATTTGCGTGCCGGGGATGCCTTTGGTGATGTTGCGGATGAGTTCCTCGTCGGCGCCGCCATGCTTCCAGACCCCGGTCGTGAGATCAGGACCGCGTCCACCCTTGGCATTGTCGCCGTGACAGGCCGAGCAATTGCGGACGAAGAGGTCCTTGCCTCGGGCGGCATCGGCATTCGCAATGGGATGTTGAGCCCAACATGGGACGACGGCAGCGAGTAGTGAGACGAGGCGGAAAGGTCGCATGGCCACTATCCAGCCTACCGGAATTTGACCGCTCGCGGGTATGATTCTCTTAACCGCTCTCTCCCTGAGCTTCCTTATTCCAAGGTATAGATCGGTGACAGACCAGGTCTGTCACCTTTGCCTCGTAACGTATTGAATAGTCAGCTTAAGAGGCACAATACAAATGGTAAGGCCTCCCATCGCTGGGAGGCCTTTTCCAACAAACTCAAAAACTACTGGCTACGCCTGCGGCTCCTGGCCTTCCTGCATGGCCTTCAGCTTCTCTTCGCGGCGCTTGGCCCGGTCGGCTGCGCGCTTGACCAGCTTTGCGTCCACCAGCTCGAGCATCGCGGTTTCCGCTCCGTCTCCCTTGCGGAAGCCGAGCTTCACGATGCGCGTGTAACCGCCGTTGCGGTTGCCGAATCGCGGACTGACCTTGTCGAACAGCTTCTGAACCGTCTCAGCGCCAACCAGGAACGACGCAGCCTGACGGCGATGCGCAAGCGTTCCCTTCTTGCCCAGGGTGATCATTTTTTCGACCAGCGGCTTTGCAGCCTTGGCCTTGGTCACCGTGGTGATGATGCGTTCTTCGTTGATGACGGCGGTCACAAGCCCACGCAGCAACGAACGGCGGGCGGATTCATCCCGCTTTAACTTGTATCCACCTACTTTGTGTCTCATCTATTCATTACCTCTTGTGGGCTAGTTACTCTTCAGTGTCTTCGTCGTTCCCGTTGTCGGCTTCATCCTCGTCAATGAAGTCGTCATCGTCATCCGCGCCGCCGGCTCCGCCACCGAGGGCTGCGCCGCCTTCCGGAAGGCTCACGGGAGATCCGCTAGCCGCAATCAAACGGCCTGCAGCGTCGATCTTCATCCCGAAGCTCATGCCGAGCGTTCCGAGAATTTCCTTGATTTCGTTCAGCGACTTGCGGCCGAAGTTCTTCGTGCGGAGCATTTCCGCTTCGGTCTTCACCACCAGGTCGCCAATGGTCTGGATGTTTGCGTTCTTGAGGCAGTTATACGAACGGACGGACAGTTCGAGCTCTTCGACGCTGCGGGTCAGGATTTCGCTGCCCTGCGCGGCGCCGCGTTCGCTGCCGTCGTCGCTCATGTCGGGCAGGTCTTCGAAGTTGATGAAGATCGCCATGTGATCCTTCACCAGCTTGGCAGCCTGGCCCACTGCATCGACCGGCGCAATCGCGCCATTGGTCCAGACTTCGAGGTTCAGCTTGTCGTAATCGACGCTCTGTCCCTGCCGCGAGTTCTCGACCAGAAAGTTCACCTTGCGAACCGGAGTGTGGACGCTATCGATCGGGATGTAGCCGATCGGCAGGTCGTCGTCCGAGTTGCGCTCGGCTGAGACATAACCGCGGTTCTGCTTGAGCCGCATTTCGATGCTCAGCTTGCCGCCTTCCGACACGGTGGCGATGCGGACGTCTTTATCGAGCACTTCGACATCGGCGTCGGTCTGGATGGATCCGCTCATGATGTCTCCGGCCTGATCGGCGACGACTCGAATGGTCTTAACGGCGTCGGTGGACATCTTGAACGGAACCTGCTTGAGGTTCAGAATGATGTCGGTGGCGTCTTCGACGACGCCGGGAATGGGGCTGAACTCATGGTCGACGCCTTCGATGCGAACCGCGGTGATCGCCGCGCCCTCGATGGAGCTCAGCAGCACGCGCCGCAAGGCAGTGCCGACGGTCGAACCGAATCCGCGCTCGAACGGGGCCGCGCTGAACGCGCCATAACGCTCGCTGAGGGTATCGGTATCGGCCAACAGCCGCTTCGGTTTTTGAAAGAATTTCAGCATGTTTCGTGTTCCTCGGAAACGAACAGCCGGAACCGGCCCACGTTGCCGCGAGTCTGGTTCCGGGCAAGAGGACTACTTGCTGTACAACTCGACGATCAACTGCTCGTTGAGCTGGATCTGCACGAGTTCTTCGCGCTTCGGTTGTTGTAGAATCTTGGCCTTGAGCAGATCGCGATCCACCTCGATCCAGTTCGGGCTGGGATAGGCGGCGGTGGCGTCGCGGGCGTGCAGAATCGCGGAATTGTTCTTGGACTTTTCGCGCACTTCGATCACGTCGCCCGGCTTGACCTGGAACGAAGGGATGTTGACCTTGCGGCCGTTCACCTGGATGTGGCCGTGGCGGACGGTCTGGCGCGCCTGATTGCGCGAAGTGCCGAAGCCCATGCGGTAAACGGTGTTGTCCAGACGGCGCTCCAACATGTTGAGGAGGTTATCGCCGGTGATGCCCTTCATGCGGGAGCCCTTCTCGAAGTAATTGCGGAACTGGCCTTCGAGAATGCCGTAATAGCGGCGGGCCTTCTGCTTTTCGCGAAGCTGCAAGCCGTAGCCGAGAATCTTCGACTTCTTTTCCTTGCCGTGCTGGCCGGGAACGAAGTTGCGCTTTTCGATCGCGCACTTCTCGGTGTGACAGCGTTCACCCTTCAAATACAACTTCATGCCCTCGCGGCGGCAAAGCCTGCAAACAGGGCCGTTATAACGAGCCATTCTTGTCCTTGAACCTTTCCTGTTCTGGTGCTGCTTCGAACTACAGGAGGTGCAGTTTACGGCCGGGAAGGCCTTCGTCCTGCTTATTCCTGAGAATTGCGATCTCTAGATATCCAACTCAGACGCGGCGGCGCTTCGGCGGACGGCAGCCGTTGTGCGGGATCGGAGTCATGTCCTTGATGTTCCGCACTTCGATGCCGGCGCTGGCGAGTGCGCGAACCGCGGACTCACGGCCCGATCCGGGGCCGGAGACGCGAACTTCGACGCTGCGCAAACCGGCCGCTTCCTTGGCCTTGTTCGGGGCGGTGAGGCTGGCCTGCTGCGCTGCGAAGGGGGTTCCCTTACGCGATCCGCGGAAGCCGAGCGAGCCGGACGAAGACCAGCTCAGCACGTTGCCCACCTGGTCGGTGATGGTGATGATGGTGTTGTTGAAGGAGGCCTGAATGTGCACGAGGCCAGAGGCGACGTGCTTCTTCTCTTTCTTCTTGAAAGCCTTCTTCTTGGTGGTTTTGGCTGCTGCCTTCGCCATGTTACTTCATACCCGCTTTCTTCTTGTTGGCCACGGTGCCGCGGCGCGGACCCTTGCGGGTGCGGGCGTTGGTGTGCGTACGTTGGCCGCGGACCGGCAGCGAACGGCGGTGACGCAATCCGCGATAGGCCTGCATTTCGATGAGACGTTTGATGTTCATCGAGGTTTCCTTGCGGAGATCGCCTTCGATTGCGCCTTCGTTTTCGAGCAGCGTACGGATCTTATTCACTTCCTCTTCGGTGAGAGCGTGAATCTTCTTGTCGAAGTCGATGCCGCAACGGTAGAGGATGGACTTCGACCGGGTGCGTCCGATGCCGTAAATATAAGTGAGGCCTACTTCGGCCCGCTTCTTGGGTGGGAGGTCAACGCCTGCAATACGCGCCATGTTCTTGGTTCTTCCTCTATCCTTGCCGCTGCTTGTGCTTCGGGTTTTCGCAGATCACACGCACGACACCGCAACGGTGGATGATCTTGCACTTATCGCAAATCTTTTTTACGGATGCCCGTACTTTCATGTCCGTCGATTCCTTCGCGCCCGACTCTAGTCGAGCAGTTTCACGATCCTGCCTCTGGTCCGGTCGTGCGGCGAAACCGCAACTAGTACCCGGTCGCCCGGCCGGAGCCGGACAAAATTCGTTTTCGTAGCTCCGGCCAAATGCGCCAGAACCCTGTCCTCATTCGCCAGCTTCACCTGGAAGGTCGCTCTCGGAAGGAGCTCGATCACTTCGGCTTCCACTTCCTTCGCGACGGCTGCCTGGCTTGCTGCCGGTTTCCCGCTCTTCAGGGTCTTGTCAGGACCCATGGGCCGTCCGCCGTCACTGCTACGACATGCTCGAAGTGCGCCGAAGGCGACCCGTCTTTGGTCACCGCCGTCCACTTGTCGGCCTTGATCTTCATGTCCGGCCTGCCGAGGTTCACCATCGGCTCGATCGCCAGAACCATCCCCTCTTTCAACCGGGGATTCTCATGCCGCCGGTCCACGTAATTCGGAACCTGCGGCTCTTCGTGCAGCTTGGTTCCGATGCCGTGCCCAACCATCTCCCGCACGATCGTAAACCCGTTGGCCACCACATACTTCTCGACCGCGCCGCTCACGTCAAACAACCGGTTGCCCGGCCGCATCTGCTCGATCGCCAGCTCGAGAGACTGCTTGGTGACTTCCAGCAGCCGCTTCACGCTCCCGTTGATTTCCCCGACCCCGACCGTGACGGCCGAATCGCCGAAGTAACCATTCAAAGACAAACCCGTGTCGATCGAAACGATATCGCCCTTCGTCAGGCGCCGCGTTTTGGACGGCATGCCATGGACGATCTCATCGTTCACCGAGGTGCAAAGAATGTATGGGTAAGGGACCGTTGCGCTCTGCGGCTTATAACCCTTGAACGCCGGTTTCGCGCCGGCATCCGACATCATCTTTGCGGCGGCCACTTCCAGATCGTTGGTGACCATGCCCTCTTCGACCATTCCGCCCAGCTTCAGCAAAATCTCGTACACCAGCATCCCGCTGGTGCGCATCTTCTCGAGTTCGCTATGGCTGCGACGGACGATCATGAACCCAAAACAACTCAACTACTGCAGGACGAGCCCGGTGACCTTGGCCGCAATCTGCTGCGGCGTGCCATCCGAACCGTCAATATCATGCGCCGGGAAACCAGCTCCCAGCAAAAAATGCAACACCGGGAAGGTTTGCTTGTCGTAGGTTTCAAGGCGCTTCCAAATCACTTCCGGTTTATCGTCGTCCCGCGTGATCAGCTTGCCACCGCAGTAGTCACAAGAATCCGTGACGTTCGGGGCATTTGAGGCCACGCTGTACAACTGTCCACACTGCGAACAGAGTCTCCGGCTGGCAAGACGGGCAACGATTATATTATAGTCCACTTTCAGGTGGACCACCACGGGACGGATCCCGTCGCGCTTCAACGTCGAAACCAGCAACTCCGCTTGCGGGACTGTTCTTGGATAACCATCCAGGATAAAACCGTCCCGGCAATCATCCCGGCGGATCCGCTCTTCCACCAGGGCATTCACGACTTCATCCGGGATGAGCGTTCCCGTTTTCATGACCTCCTCGATTTTGACACCGAGTTCGGTCCGCTTCGCCACATGCTCCCGGAGCATATCCCCGGTCGAGATGTGAGCCCAGCCTAAGAGGTTCCTGAGCAGTTTCGCCTGTGTACCTTTGCCGGAACCAGGCGCTCCGAATAAAATCAGACAGCGCTGCTCATGCCCCATTTGGCCGTGTTCGAGGTGGTTTAGACCCCGCTCCGGCGGCCGCGAATTCTACCGGCCTTCGGAGTAAATCCTTCATAATGGCGCATAATCAACTGCGCCTCGATCTGGTTGATCGTATCCATCGCAACGCCTACTACGATCAGCAGCGAGGTGCCGCCGAAGTAGAAGTTGACTCCCAGACCATCGAGCAGCCAGCGCGGAAACACCCCATCGATCCAGGGACCGATGGCGGGCAGCCGCTGCAGCTTGATACCCGAAATCATGATCTGCGGCAGGAGCGACAGAATCGCCAGGTACATGCCGCCGACCACAGTGATGCGGGTCAGAATCTTGTTCATGTAATCCGCGGTGTTCTTTCCCGGGCGAATGCCGGGGATGAACCCGCCGAACTTGCGCATATTATCCGCCGCTTCGTTCGGATTGAAAATGATCGAAACGTAGAAGAAGCAGAAGAAGATGATCAGCGCGGTGTAGAGAAGATAGTACAGTGGATGCGAACCGCCAAGAGCGCTCAGCATGCCCGAAAGCACGGGCGAGTTCTTGACGAATTCGACGTTGAGCAGCGTCTGCGGAAACGCGAGCAGCGAGGAGGCGAAGATGACCGGGATCACGCCGCCGGCGTTCACCTTCAGAGGAAGGTGCGTCGACTGGCCACCCATCATGCGGCGACCGACGACGCGCTTGGCGTATTGCACCGGGATGCGGCGCTCGCCGCGTTCCACCAGGATGATGAAGCCAACGACGCAAATCATCATGGCGATGATGATGAGCGTCTGGAAGATGTTCCACGTCCGAAGCTCGAAAGCGTTGGTGTAGATCTGCTGGATGGCCGAAGGCAGCCCGATCACGATGCCGGTGAAGATGATCAGCGACATGCCATTGCCGATGCCGCGTTCGGTGATCTGCTCGCCGAGCCACATGATGAATGCGGTGCCCGTCGTCAACGTGATCATCGTCATCAGGATGAAGCCCATGCCTGGGTTGATCACGAAGCCGCCGCCGGAATTCTGCAACATCACGGCGATCGACGCCGACTGGAACAAGCCGAGGCCCACGGTCAGGTACCGGGTCCACTGGGTGATCTTGCGCCGGCCCATCTCGCCCTCTTTGGACAACTTCTCGAGGGTCGGCACCACCACCGTCAACAACTGCAGGATGATCGACGAGGTGATGTACGGCATGATGCCCAGGGCGAAGATCGTCAAACGCCGGAACATACCGCCGCTGAACAGGTCGATGAAGTTAAACAGCGAACCCTGATTCTGCTTGAAGTAGCTTTCCAGTGCGTTTGCGTCGATTCCAGGAGTCGGAAGGTGCGCGCCGAGCCGGTAAATGGCCAGCATGCCCAGCGCGAACAACACACGGTTGCGCAGGTCCGGGATCCGGAAGATGTTGGCGAAAGCGTCGAAGTACTTGTTCATTGCGGGAATTGAACCTTAACAGGCCGTATTTCTGTTAACTGCTGCTACTCTGCGGTCCGCTTTACGCGGCGCCGATGATCTCGACCGTGCCGCCGGCCGCTTCGATCTTCTTCTTGGCGGATTCGCTGATCGCATGGGCCTTGACGGTAATCTTCTTCTTGATGTCGCCCGAGCCGAGGATTTTGACACCCTTCTCGATCTTTTTGAGGACGCCCATCTTCTTCAGGGTATCAGGATCGAACGTGTTGCCATCGAGCTTCTCGAATGTTGCGACATTGACGATCGCCCATTCCTCGCGGAAGATATTGGTGAAGCCGCGCTTCGGCAAACGGCGGTGCAGCGGCATCTGGCCGCCTTCGAAACCGCGCATCATCGAATAACCGGAGATGGACTTTGCGCCCTTGGCGCCGCGGCCCGAGTACTTGCCTCGGCCGGTGCCCATGCCTTGACCGACACGGCGCTGCTTTTTGACTTGGCCCTTCGGTGGCGATAATTTGGACAGATTCATGGTGGTTCTGGGCCTTCTCTTACTTTACGATTTCGAGCAGATGCGGAATCTTCGCCACCATGCCGCGGAAGGACGGCGTGTCGGGGCGCTCCACGGTGCGATTGAGAGTTTTGAGGCCCAGCGCGCGCACGATAACCTTATGTTTCTCGGGCGTGCAGATCGGGCTGCGCTTGAGACGGATTTTGATCATGTCGGCCATGTCGATTAACCAACCTTCTCTACACTGATGCCGCGCAGATCGGCAGTGGCGGACTTGTCCCGCAACTGTTCGAGCGCGTTGATAGTTGCCTTGACGGCGTTGTGGGCGTTGCGCGAACCGAGGTTCTTGGTGAGCACGTTCGAAATTCCAACCGCTTGAATGACCGCGCGAACCGGACCGCCGGCGATCACGCCGGTGCCAGCCGGGGCGGGTTTGAGCAGCACCTGGCCCGCGCCGTAGCGGCCGAGCACAGGATGCAGGATGGTGGTTTCGAGCACGTTGATCTTGCGCAGATTCTTCTTCGCGGCTTCGATGCCTTTTTTGATGGCGGCCGGCACTTCCTTGGCCTTGCCCGTGCCGAAGCCCACGATCTTCGCCGACGGATCGCCGATAACGACGAGCGCCGAGAAGCTCATGTTCTTACCACCCTTGACGACCTTGGTGACGCGATTGATCGAGACGACCTGTTCCTTGAGGTTCAGGGAGTTCGATTCAATACGCTTGTGAATTACTGGCATTTGTTCTGTTCCCTGTTCCTTAGAATTCGAGTCCCGCTTCGCGAGCCGCGTCCGCAAGAGCCTTTACACGGCCGTGATACAGATAGCCGCCGCGATCGAAGACCACCTGCTTGATGCCCTTTTCGTTCGCGCGCTGAGCGACGAGCTTGCCAATCTCTTTGGCGCCCGCGACGTTGCCGCCGGAGGAGGTGACAGCGCCCTTCTTGACTTCGGTCGAGGAAGCGGCAGCCAGCGTGTGGCCGGTCGCATCGTCGATGACTTGAGCGGTGATGTGCTTGATCGAGCGGAACACCGACAGGCGGGGGCGCTCCGCGGTGCCGCTGACCTTGGCGCGAATCCGCTTGTGGATGCGGTCGCGAATGACGCGTTTGGAATCGTTCGCCATTGTGTTTTACTTGCTCCCTGCGGCCTTGCCGACTTTTTTACGCAGCTTCTCGCCGGTGAAACGCACGCCCTTGTTCTTATAGGGGTCTGGCGGACGCAACGCGCGCATGTTGGCCGCGACCTGGCCGATGGCCTGCTTGTCGGTTCCCGTCAGGACGATGTGGGTCTGCTTGTCGACCTTCATGTCGACGCCTTCGGGAAGGAAGAATTCGATCGGATGCGAGTAGCCGAGGGTGAAGGTCGCAATGCGTCCCTTCACGTCGCAACGGTAGCCGATGCCGACGATGTCCAGCTCGCGGGTGAAGCCGCTCGCGACGCCCGTGATGGCGTTGTTGGCGAGGGCGCGGGTCAAGCCGTGCAGCGCGGCGAACTGGTCGCCGTCGCGGATCACCTGCAGTTCGTTTTCCTTCTGCTCGAGACGGACTCCCGCAGGCACTGGAACCTCCAGCTTGCCCTTGGGTCCTTCGACCTTCAAAAGCGTGGGACCGATGTTCAGCTTGACTCCCTTGGGGAGGCTGATCGGCTTTTTTCCTACTCGTGACATTTTCCTCTTCTATTCCTCTCCGCGATTACCCGATTTGGCTGTCTTTGCTTGGTGCGCAAAACGGAACGCGCAACTGCGCGTCCTTTGCGCTAACCTTTGCTACCAAACCTGGCAAAGAAGTTCGCCGCCGACGCCTTCTTTGCGGGCCATCGCGCCCGTCATCACGCCGCGAGGCGTGGTCAGGATGTTGATTCCCAGGCCGCCGAGGACCTTGGGGATTTCCGTGGAACCGCAGTACACGCGGCACCCGGGCCGCGACACACGTTGGATTTTTTGGATCACCGGTTCATTGGCAGTCGTGTACTTCAAATAGATGCGAATGGACTTCTTGGCGCCGTCTTCCGTCATCTTGAAGTTGAGAATGTAACCCTCTTCCTTGAGGATTCGGGCTACTTCCATCTTCAATTTGGAAGCGGGGACGTCAACCTTCGCGTGCTTGGCATTGATTGCGTTGCGCACGCGGGTGAGCATGTCGGAAATGGGATCGCTCGTCGTCATCGTACCTCTCGTTCTCTCTTCTTTCCTACCAGCTCGACTTCGTTACGCCTGGGATTTCTCCCGCGAGCGCCAGATTGCGGAAGCAGATGCGGCACAACTGAAACTTGCGCATGAAGCCGCGCGGACGGCCGCAACGGAAGCAGCGGTTGCGGTGCCGGACACCGAGGATGGCGGTCTTTTTGACGCGTTCCGGCAGCAGCTTCTTGTCTTTTTCGATTTTGGCGGTGGTTGCCATGTGGAATAAACCTCTATACCCGTCTTACGAGTTGCTGTTCCGGAACGGCCTGCCCATCCAATTAA
>JACXTT010000713.1_pt1 | contig 56880 bp, 45 predicted proteins | sample 9270951 | NCBI WGS metagenome assembly JACXTT01 (sample SAMN15532306, study PRJNA645909) | rock metagenome | isolation source: weathered quartz diorite | place: Puerto Rico | collected 2017-06-21
TCCCATTCCGAACAGAGAAGTCAAGCCCGCCAGAGCCGATGGTACTGCGGTAAAACGTGGGAGAGTAGGTCGGTGCCAAATCTTATCACCTTCATTGGTGTAAAACACAAAGCCTCAGACTTATCTGAGGCTTTTTTTATTGCTCTTTTTTTCTGGTTTATATCTTTTTCGTCTATAGCCCTTGTCCTGTGGCTTTATCTGGTGAGACTAGCTTGTATTCCCTGTGTTATGTATCTCAATAACTATCTTTGATTAGAAAAGTTAGAATTTATGAGTAACGAAATATCAGCAACAGAGGTTGTAGATCGTGAATCCTTTATAAGGTTTTTAGGTTCCTTACGCAAGCAGTTTGAAAATAATCCAGGTATATGGGAAAATACTAAGCTTGGCGAATTTCTTGAAGCTTTGGAAATGTATACAGAAGATGTACAGGGCTATTATAATAATGTTTATCCAGGAATTAATGCAGACATCCCTTCCTGGCGGATATTCGCAGATATATTAAAAGGTGCTTCGATGTATGAGTAAGATGAGGGTATAGACATTGTTTTCATTAACGAAATTAATATTGGCGATTAGTAAAAGTCAAACTATGGGAGTTGGTAATATTGGATTTTTCCGGCAGAAAACTCTGGCATCGGTAGTAATATAAGGTCTCCAATAGATAAAAGCTCCCCTAAAACAATTGTTAAACAGAATTTATTCTTTATTAGTTATCCATCCATATGTGTTCTATTAAATACCTTTTAGCGGTTAATATTTTGATGCTTTCAGGGGTGATGGCAAGTGCACAACAAGTAGCATATGCCATAATGCCGGGAAAGGGGATCAGTTCCATCTCATCATTTTCGGAGGGCGTAGCAAAAGCAAAGATAGGATTAGGAAAGACCGGATTTGTAGATAATACGGGAAAGTTTGTAGTTAAAGCTATATATGAAGATGCCGGGAGTTTTCATGACGGATTAGCCTGGGTGAGTAAAACCATTGATAATAATTTGAAATATGGTTTTATCGACAAAACAGGAACCCTGCAGATCCCTTTTCTGTTTGATGAAGTAAAAGATTTTTCGTTTAACCGGGCAGCCGTAAAGAAAAGTGGCCGGTGGCAATATATTGATAAAAGAGGAAAGATGGTATTGAATAGCTCTTTCGTTCGGATAGATACCTTAATTGACAATATGTACAATGGTGCTTATAATGAAATAAAAGCAAATCCGACATCTTTTCATAGCGGATTATTATTGGTTCACCGTGGAAACAGATATGGCTATGCTGACACCTCTGGGAAAATGATTATCCCCCCTAAATTTTATATGGCGAGAGATTTTTCAGATGGTGTTGCGCTCATTGTAACGGATACTGTTGTATCAGCGCAAATGCCAGGTAACGACACTTTGAACAAAATGTACAATAAACTTCCGCCTGACCCGGCAACTTTTAAATGGAGTTTAATTGACAGCACCGGAAAAGTGTTATGTACATTAGATTCTGCCAAAAGCATAAAAGAACTGGGAGAGGGGCTAACCGCATTTACAAATGCTGATGATTATTCGGCAATATGGGGTATCGTTAATAAAAATGGAAAAATAATTTTAGCACCGCAGTTTGAAAAACAGCCAATAGGTTGTTCGGATGGTGTTGTCCTTGTTCAGGTCGATGGCCTGTCAGGTGATAACAAAGACGGATATTTATTAACTTTTGATAAAGCAGGCAACAGAATTGCTAAAATACCACTTTGTAATACCAGCGATTGTATCAACGATTCCAATTTAAATTTCCACGAGGGATTACTGGCGGTTAAGGTAGGTCGTATGTGGGGCTATATGGATAAAAACGGCAATATGGTGATACCCCCGCAATTCGATACCGCATTAGATTTTCAGAATGGATTGGCAGTTATCGTGACGATGGATAGTCAGGTGGGGGCAGTTAATAACCCTTTAAAAGAGAAAAGGTGATTGCCGAATGAAAATCTTAAGATTTACAGGGTTTTTGCTTTTAAGCTATTTGAGTGCCTACTCGAAATTTGTATAGAGAATATACCTGTCTGTATATAATGACAAACTAACTACAAGTTGATCTATAACTTTGCGTCAAATACTTTAAAACATCCATATCGTTGACACAAGACTGTAACATATTTGAAATTTGGGAAGAGTACAAATCATCTCTTTATCGCTTTATCCTGAACCGGGTTCCGGAAGAGGAGGAGGCTAAAGATTTGCTGCAAGAGGTACTTTTAAAAAGTTATCAGTATTGTTCAAAGGGAAAAACCGTGTTTTATCTTAAGTCCTGGTTATATAAAATAGCAACTAATACTATTATTGACTATTATAAAAAAGCGGGCAACCGGCAGCCATTGGTGGACGATCTGATGGCTGAGGAAAATAATGGATCTGTTATAGGTGAGGCATCAGTTTATATTAAAGCGTTATTGCGTCTGTTACCTGATGAATATGCGATTCCTTTGGCCATGTATGATTTGGGTGATATCAGCCAGAAAGACATTGCCCAAAAACTAGACTTGAGTTTAACGAATACCAAATCGCGTATACAACGAGGACGAGTGAAGCTAAAAGAGCGTTTTTTAGAATGCTGTGCTGTGACCTTTGATGAGAATGGGGAAATGATCAGCTTTGATATTAAGCCTCAGTGCAAGGAGTTACAAGCAGAAAAAATGCGACTCGAAAAGATATTTTAATTTTTTCTGCATCTTTTTTCAGATAGCCAGTCATAGGAGCAAATTTTAAAGGGTTCTCTTATGAACAATCAATTTCAAAACAAAACAGCCATTGTCATTGGCGGGAGTAGCGGTATTGGAAAAGCTACTGCTAAAGAATTATTGCAGCAAGGTGCAGAATGGGTAGCCATTATAGCCAATGACCAAACAAAATTAAATGAGGCCCAGAAAGAATTATCCACACTTGGATATGTCAAAACTTTTAAAGCCAACCTAACCAGCTGGACAGACGTTAATAGAGTTATCGAATATGTTAAAAGTTTGGACAAAACAGACTTACTGGTTAATGCAGCCGGGGTCTTTTATCCTAAACCTTTTGTTGAACATACTGCCACAGATTATGATCAATATCTTGATCTGAATAAGGCAACCTTCTTTATTACCCAGCAGATAGTTAAAAATATGATTAAACAGGGGTATGGCAGCATCGTTAATGTGGGTAGCATGTGGGCACATCAGGCTGTCTTGGCAACGCCTTCATCAGCCTATTCCTTAGCTAAAGCTGGTTTGCATAGCTTCACTCAGCATCTTGCAATGGAGCTGGCCGCAAATCATATTCGTGTAAATGCAGTAGCCCCGGCAGTAGTGGTTACTCCAATTTATGGTGCTTTTATTGAAAAAGAGAAGATCGAAGAAACACTGCAGGGTTTTAATTCATTTCATCCAATTGGTAGGGTCGGTCGGCCGGAGGATATCGCCAAAACCATATGTTTTTTACTATCAAATGAAAGCTCATGGGTTACAGGTGCTGTTTGGGATATTGATGGTGGAGTAATGCCTGGCCGTAATTAACTTTAAGAGAACTTCGACAAAAAACTGACCGGTTTTCAATTAATCATTTGTAAATTACCAATCCGGGTAAAGCCTGTTGAAAAACAGGCTTTACCTCTTTTTTAATAAAAAAAGTATAAACGATGGACTTTTTAGCTTATCAGCAGCTTTTTCAAGACATTTTAGACGGACCTAATCCGCCAGCGCCTTACGATAACCCCGATTATTTGAATTATACCAGACTAAATTGGTCGCGGCAGCAGAGGTGGTTAAAGATTGGTGTACTGAATGAGGAATTAGTTGCTGTGATAAAAAATATAAAAAAACAACAATTCTGGACAGTCATCACCGAGCCCTGGTGTGGCGATGCGGCTCATTCATTGCCATTTATACATCGGTTATCAGAATTGAACCCTTTAATAAAGGTAAACTATCAATTAAGAGATACCACGCCATTTTTAATCGATCAATACCTAAGCAATGGGAAAAAAACGATTCCCAAGCTAATCATAGCCGATCAGGAAAAGCATGACCTTGCTGTTTGGGGATCACGGCCAGCAGCGTGTCAGCTATTATACAATCGGTTGCTCGAAGAACACGTAGAAATGCAGCAAAAAAAGATTGAGTTACAGAAATGGTATAACGAAGACAAGGGTGTGAGCTTGCAAAATGAGCTTCTTGCAATTTTGCTGACTATATAATTAATAATTAAATATAGGAGGTTCAGACTTATTATTCTGGCATTTGATTGATTAGGATATCTGAGTAAAAGGTTTGTGCCAACTCTTAAAGTTAGGCTGTATTGTATTATGTAGCCAGATATAGAAAATATTTCACTAATTGATAATACTTTATGATTAAGATCAATCAAAGAGTATTGCTATATTATTCTTATATATTTTTCTTTTGATATTTAGTATTTTTTATACATTTGAGCATTATAGTTTTTTATTGCTGTCCGCAATGTATATAAAGCTTAATGTTTTGTATGCATTGTACGAGTCATCCCTAGGCTCGTTTGAGAAAAACATCTATACCAGTTTTATTTATTAATCTTTAATTACAAAACATCTATGAAAAATTTTAGGGAAGTAAACATGCTGCTTATGAAATTCGCTATGCTTACAATTGTTTTACCTGTTGCATCATGCAATAAAAATCAACTTATTGATAATAAATCGTCTGCTGGTATCCACCGTTCCGACAATAGTCTCGGTAAAGCGGATAGCACACTTACGATGTATTATGTAGATGGCAAAAATGGAAGTGATGCCAATGACGGTAAATCATTGCAAAAGGCCTGGAAAACAATCCAAAAGTCCTGTAATAGTGCAACACCGGGTAGCACAGTCGCTATTCTTGGGGGTGTTTATAATGAGCACGTTATAGTTAATGTTTCGGGATTAAGCGGCAAACCTATAAATTTTATTAACTACGCTAACGGAAGTGTTACTATTGATGGTTCGGGTAAGCCTGGGAATGTGATATTAAAAATCGTCGACAAAAGCTACCTTAATTTTAGAGGACTAACTTTTAAAAATCTTACGAAAAATAATGCACAGGGAATTCTGGTTGATGCCACAGAGAACGGTGGAGTTACAGCACTTAGTTTTAAACATCTGGTAGTATCGCAAATTAATTGGACGGCAAATGCTGCTACCAAGCCAAATAGTAGCCAGAACGCTCAGGCTTTTATAGTTTATGGAGAAGGAACAACGCAGGCTAATGCAGTTACCAATTTAGTAATAGATAGCTGCGAGGTAAGTAATAATATACTGGGTTACAGTGAGGCAATTTCATTGGATGGTAATATAGACGGATTCACCATTACACACTGCCTGGTGCATGATAATACCAATATCGGCATTGCTGCAATTGGAAATTATGGTACAAGCGGAAATGCTCAGCTTGATCAGGCCAGAAATGGCATTATTCGTCAAAATATCTGCTATAAGGATGTTGCTGCTTACTCCACTAGTGGCGGGATATATGTGGACGGTGGACGAGATATAAAAATTGAAAGGAATCTGAGCTATCAAAATGGCTTTGGTATTGAAGTAGGAAATGAGCAAAATGGATCGGCCAGCAATGTTACAGTTGTTTCAAATATACTTTACTCTAACCAGGATTCAGGGCTTGCATTTGGCGGATATGACGTAAAAACAACTGGCCAGGTATTGAATTGTTCATTTTATAATAATACCCTTTACATGAACGACACCGGTATGAACGGTAATGGAGAAGTTTTGATCACTAAGGCAACAAATTGCAAAATGGAAAACAATATCTTTTACGCAGGTAACCAGGCATTGTTATTTAGCCTTACTCCGATAACTCCGCAACAAAATAACACGTTCAACTTTAATTGTTTTTATTCGCCCGATGGTGATCAGAATAATGTAAGCGTAAATTGGTTAAAGAAAACGTACGATACTTTTGCAGCCTACACGAAAGACACTAAACAAGACGGCAAATCAAAATATGTTAACCCTAATTTTAAAAATCCTACTGCATCATCTCCGGATTTTCATTTGACGGCCTTAAGTACTATTGCCAAACTGGGTGATATCAATGTTATTACCGATCCATCCCAAACTGATTATGACGGCATTCCTTTGATTAGTGGTGGAACAACTACCATTGGGGCATTTCAATTACATTAATACATTATCCTAAAAAAAGGTATCGCATTACACCATGTGGTACCTTTTTAATTTCCTGACCCTATCAACTGCGCTATAGCTTCTTCCCGACTTTTGCCCTCCATGTACATGATAAACTCGATGGGGCCACCGTCTTTGCCGCAGCCAAAACATTTGAAGATGTTTTTTTCGGGCGATAACATAAATGAGGTTCCCTGATCTGCATGGAAAGGGCAGCGGCCTTTTAAATTTCTGCGGCTTTCTACAAGCAAAATATATTTGGAAGCAATGCTGACCAGGTCGGCCCCGGTTCGGGAATAAGTTTCTTCAGCAGACATAAAATGGTATTCTGTTTTACAGCGGGCAAAAATACATTTTAAGCGATTTTTTAAAAGATCTGGTACGCCATTGTGGAAAAATAATCAAGGGTAATTAAATTCATCAACACCATAGCTCCTGGTGTTTGACCGTTTATAAGAAAATATCCCCTGCAATTTGCGATTTTACCCCCTTTATTTTATCAGAAAAAGCCTGTATTTAGCAGGTACAACCTAATAAAATAACACCACCAATTAATTTTATGCTTTTAAGAAATAAGTTACACGCCCTGTGTTCCGGTATTTTAATGCTGATAGCTTTATATACCCATGCACAAACTCAGCATTCCTTTGCTTTATCTGATACTGCCTTTATGCTGGATGGTAAACCATTCCAAATGATCAGCGGCGAAATGCATTATCCCCGGGTACCTCGTGAAGCCTGGCGTGCCCGGATGAAAATGGCAAAGGCGATGGGCCTAAATACCATTGGCACCTATGTTTTCTGGAACCTGCACGAACCACAGAAAGGCGAGTTTGATTTCAGCGGAAATAACGATGTGGCCGAGTTTGTAAAAATGGCACAACAGGAGGGGCTTTGGGTGATCCTAAGACCAAGTCCGTACGTTTGTGCCGAATGGGAGTTTGGTGGTTATCCTTATTGGTTGCAAAACGAAAAGGGGCTGGTTGTTCGCAGCAAAGAAGAGCAATATTTGAAAGAGTATGAAAAATATATCAAAGAAGTAGGCAAACAGCTGGCACCACTGCAGATCAATCATGGCGGTAATATCCTCATGGTGCAAATAGAAAATGAGTATGGATCATACGGTAGTGATAAAGAATATCTGCAGATCAATCAAAAGCTATTTAAAGAAGCTGGTTTTGATGGTTTATTATACACCTGTGATCCTGCGCCCGATCTAGTAAACGGGCATTTGCCGGGATTGTTACCAGCGATAAATGGCGTGGATGATCCCGCGAAAGTAAAAAAGATCATCAACGAAAATCATGGAGGCAAAGGGCCTTACTATATAGCCGAATGGTACCCGGCCTGGTTTGATTGGTGGGGTACAAAGCATCATACTGTTCCTGCAGCACAGTATAGCGGCCGGCTCGACTCCGTATTAGCTGCCGGCATTTCCATCAATATGTATATGTTTCATGGCGGTACTACCCGAGCATTTATGAACGGGGCCAATTTTAAGGACGAAACACCTTACGAGCCACAGATAAGCAGTTATGATTATGACGCCCCCTTAGATGAAGCCGGTAATGCTACACCAAAATTTATGGCATTCAGAAGTGTGATCGAAAAGCATTTGCCGACAGGTGTGCATTTGCCGCCGGTTCCGGTTGCTAAGCCTGCTGTGCAGCTTCCAGCCATAAAGCTTACCCAGTCGGTAGGCATACTGCAGAATTTGCCGATAGCTAAGACTAGCGCCAAGCCGCTTACCTTTGAAGATTTGAACCAGGGCTATGGGTTTGTATTATATCGGACTACTGTAAAAGGAGGCACAAGTGGTTTGCTGAAATTACAGGGGTTAAGGGATTATGCCATTGTTATGGTTAACGGGAAAACTATCGGCACGCTTGATCGCCGTTTAAAGCAAGATAGCTTACCGGTTAACTTGCCTGCTGGTAATGTGACGCTGGATATATTGGTTGAAAATATGGGCCGGATTAATTTTGGCAAATATCTTTTACAAAATAAAAAGGGTATTACAGAAAAGGTGTTATTTAACCAGAAAGAGCTTACTGGCTGGAAAATGTATAGTTTGCCTTTCAAAAATCTGAACGGTTTAAAATATCAGCCAGTAGCTTACAAAGGTACGGAACCAGTAATTAAAAAAGGATCATTTAATTTGAATAAGGTTGCCGATACCTACCTGGATATGCGCAAATGGGGTAAGGGCCTGGTATGGGTAAATGGTCATAACTTAGGTAAATATTGGAACGTTGGGCCGCAGCAAACATTATATTTACCTGCGGAGTGGTTAAAAAAAGGCCAAAATGAGGTAGAGGTTTTAGAGTTGCTTAAGCCAGAACAAACTCTTTTACAAACATCCGAAAAACCTATTTTAGATCAGTTATAGTAAATTTGCTTTAACCAAAATAAACCCGTTATGCAAAGAGTCGCTTTTAAGATGCATCTTTTACCTGGTAAAACACAGGAATATAAAACGCGGCACGATCAGATATGGCCCGAACTGGTTACTCTGTTAAAACAAAGTGGTATCGGCGACTATTACATTTACCTGGACGAAGAAACGAGCATACTTTTTGGCACTTATCTGACCGCAGATTTAGAGGCTATTAATAAGCTTCCGGAAAACCCGGTGATGCAAAAATGGTGGCAATATATGGCTGATATCATGGAAAGTAACAGCGATTATTCACCTGTAAGCTCACCATTACAGGAAATGTTTTATTTGGCTTGATGAATTGTTAAGAATAATAAGCCCCGAAGTAAACATTTACTCCGGGGCTTATCTCTATTTATAAGCTACCTCGTTCCACCTGATCTCATTCCGAAACTGGTCTATGCGGGTATCTTTTCCGATGCGTAAAAATTCAATACCCGCCATGTCGGCAAAATCCTGGAGATGTTGAGCAGTTAAATTCTGGCTGTAAGCGGTATGGTGTGCCCCGCCGGCGTATATCCAGGCGGCACAGCCGGTTTTCATGTCAGGGTATGGTTTCCATAACACCCGGGCAACAGGGAGCTTGGGCAGATCATTCACGGGCTCAACTGCTTCCACCTCATTAATCAGCAAGCGAAAACGGTTACCCATATCAACTAGGGCCGCATTAAGCGCAGGGCCGCCTGCTACATTAAATACCAGTCTTGCCGGATCGGCCTTGCCGCCTATACCTAAGGGATGAACTTCTAACGTGGCTTTACCATTGGCCAAAGAAGCATCCACTTCTAACATGTGCGATCCTAAAACTAGAGCATTATTTGGGTCAAAATGATAGGTATAATCTTCCATAAAAGCGTTACCGCCTTTTAATCCGGCTCCCATTACTTTAAAGGCTCGTACCAGGGCAGCAGTTTTCCAGTCGCCCTCGCCGGCAAAGCCATAACCATCCGCCATTAGGCGCTGGGCGGCAATGCCTGGCAATTGTATCATACCATGTAGGTCTTCAAAGGTGTCTGAAAAACCCTTAAAGCCACCGTCGACTAAGAACTTACGCAAACCTAATTCTATCCTTGCGGCCTCATAAACGCAGGAATATTTATCGCCGCCTTTTTTAAGCGAAGCATCCATCGTGTATGTAGCTTCATATTCTTCTGTTAATGTATTGATATCAGCATCGCTTATTGAATTAATTACCGCTACCAGGTCGCCAATGCCATAAGTATTTACGGAGAAGCCAAATTTTAGCTCGGCTTCCACCTTGTCACCATCAGTAACGGCAACAAAACGCATGTTGTCGCCAAAGCGTACAAATTTGGCGCCTTGCCAGTCGTACCAGCCAGCCGCGGCACGTGTCCATGCATCTACCTGACTTAAAACTTCAGGATCCTGCCAGTGTCCAACAACTACTTTGCGGTTAATGCGCATCCGCGATACCATAAAACCAAATTCACGGTCGCCATGGGCGCTTTGGTTCAGGTTCATAAAATCCATGTCGATAGAGCTCCACGGAATATCACGGTTATACTGAGTATGCAGGTGTAATAGCGGCTTTTTCAAGATGCTTAAACCCCGTATCCACATTTTGGCAGGGGAGAAGGTGTGCATCCAGGTAATAACACCAATGCAGTTTTCGGCCACGTTTGCCTGTTGCAGCGTGGTATATATTTCATCTGTGCTTTTTACAACGGGTTTATAAACTACGCGTACAGGAATTTTACCAGAGTTGTCAAGTCCCGTTGTAATTTGCTGCGAGTGTTCGGCAACCAGCCTTAGTGTTTCTTCTCCGTACAAGTCCTGGCTCCCGGTAATTAACCAAACTTCAAATGTTTTCAGGTCGATCATTTTATAATTATTGAATTATTGATTTAGTGAATTAGTGATTCACGACTTTTTTAATTATTTGATATCAGATGATAATCTGAGCAGGGCCGCACCATGTGCATTGATATTTTGCTGGTAGTTTGTTTTGTATTGGCCGATGGTTTGTTTTTTCCAGAGATCGCGTACTTTTACTTTGCCTTTGAGGCCTAGAGATGTGAAATCTACTGCGACTGATTTAGCATCATCGCCAATGTTAAATAAGGCAACATACAGGTCTCTGCTGTCTTGTACATGCGAATACCAAACCATAGCGCCGTCTTTTTTGTATAGCTGGCGCGGGTTTTCGCCATTTTGATTAGCGGTGAGTACCTCAGCATTGGTAAATAGCTTCAATTCCAGTTCGCGGTTTTCGGGTAAGTTACCACCCAGCATCAGGGGCGAACGATATATGCTCCAGAAGGTCATGTGGGTATACAACTCATCCTCAGTAAAACGGCTGTATCGCTCAACACCAACCGGACCGCGTTTAGATAGCTTGCCTATCTGTATCATATCGCAATCGGGCCAGTGGCCGGGGCCGCCAACGCCTTCCCAGTTTTTGGCATAATCAAACATGTGCAGCACTTCTTTCCAGTTATCCCAAAAGTCATCGGCCATGCGCCACATGTTAGCATATTGGGTAGCATGCGTGGCTTGGTTAAGCGGTGTTTCGCCCGGTGACAGACTTAAAACAATAGGTCTGCCGCATTGATCGATCGCTTTTTTATAACCTTCCACTTCGGCTGCGCTGTAAGGGCGTGACAGGTCATCAACCTTAATAAAATCTACTCCCCATGAAGCGTATAGCTCTAATAAGGAGTTCAGGTATTCCTGCGCGCCTGGCTTTTTCATGTCGAGTCCGTACATATGATTCATCCAGGGACATTTAGAATTGGTGTCTGCAACCATGTCGGCAGTAATGCTGTTGGTGCCTTTTACCTGTGATTTTGCCCATACGGCCTGTCGCGGAATACCACGCATCACATGGATGCCGAATTTTAATCCCTGAGCATGCACATAATCGGCAAGTGGTTTAAAGCCATTACCGCCAAACGCCGATGGGAATTTGTTGGGCTGTGGTGTTAATCGACCCCATTTATCCATGGTTAACCAGGGAATGTATGAACCATCCTCTAACCGTTTTTGAAAAGGGTTACCAATATTGCTGCCCGGAGGATTATCATACGACCATAAAAAATCGACTACGATATATTGCCAGCCATATGGTTTTAAGTATTTGGCCATATAATCGGTATTGGCTTTAACTTCATCCTCGTGAACGGCCGAGCCAAAACAGTTATAACTATTCCAGCCCATGGGTGGTGTAGCAGCTATTTTTGTTTGTGCCGAGATTTTAACGTTGAGCAGAATGCCCGTGGCAAATAGGAGTAAATAGGATAATTTCATGTTTGTATTATTGACCGTAATAAGAATCGGGCCCGTGTTTGCGCTCATAATGTTTTTTGATGAGCGAATCTTTTAAACGGGGAGCATAATTATCTATTTGTTCTGTTAAATGGGCCATGTGCGCAACGGCCTCCAAAACTGCGCTGTTATAAACCGCTTTTTCTGCAGTCTTTCCCCAGGTAAAAGGGGCATGATTGCCTACCAATACCATCTCAATCTCTTTATAATCAAGCCCGTTCTCTTTAAAATAATCTATGATCTGGAAACCCGTTTGATATTCATAATCTCCGGCTATCCTATTGTCTTCCATGGGCGGTGCGCAGGGAATGTCGGTAGTTAGATGATCGGCATGGGTTGTACCGAAAATGGGGATGCAGCGTTGTGCCTGTGCCCAGGCCGTGGCATAAGTGGAATGGGTGTGTACAATGCCACTAATACCTGCCCAATATTTATACAAAACAGCGTGTGTTTTAGTGTCTGATGATGGGCGCAGACTGCCTTCTATCGTATTGCCATCAAAATCAACGATCACCATTTTTTCAGGTGTAAGTTCATCATAAGGGACACCGCTGGGTTTGATGGCAAAAACACCCAGGTCCCTGTCGGCAGCGCTTACATTGCCAAAAGTGAACAGTACCAGGCCCAATTTAGGTAATTGCATGTTTGCCTCATAAGCCGTTTGTTTGATATGTTGATACCTGCTCATGGGATTAATTGTTTTGAAGTTCGGCTTCTGCGGTTTTAGCTATTTGCCAGGCTACAAACTCCCCGAGATGTTTATATTGCCCATACCGGCTACTGTAAATATCCTTAAGATCAGTGTTAGGGTAATATTCTTCATCAAAGCCGCTACCCATAGTGGTCATGGCTTCTTCAACGGTTGGATATATACCGGCTACTACGGCGGCAAACATGGCTGCACCTAAAGCACAGGTATGTTTAAATTGATGGATACGGATAGGCATGCCCAGCACATCGGCCATCATTTGCATCACAAAAGGTGATTTTTTGGCCACACCGCCAATACCGATGATCCCCTTAACTGGTATACCTTCGCTAATAAACCTGTCCACAATGCTTTTTGCTCCAAAACAGGTGGCTTCTGCCAGGGCGCGGAAAACCCGGGGCGCATGGCTGCCTAAACTCAAACCAATTATGGCTCCCTTCAGTTCCTGGTTGGCATCTGGTGTACGCCGGCCATTAAACCAATCGACAGCCAATTCATTGGGTGTATCAACTGGAATCAATGCAGCCTGTTTGCTCAGCTCGGGTATAATCAGATCATTTAGTTCGGCTTTTAAAGCTTTAGCGGTAGTTTCATCAATTATTTTTGATTTGGACAGTAAATGATTGATGGGCCATGAAATCATGTTTTTAAACCAGGCATAAGTATCGCCAAAGGCCGATTGCCCGGCTTCTAAACCCACCATTCCCGGAATAACCGAGCCATTTACCTGTCCGCATATGCCGCGCGCTAGTTTGCCTTGCATGTTAGCCGTTGGGGCAACCAATATATCACAGGTAGATGTACCCATTACCTTGCTCAAATAATAAGGTTCAATTTGCCCGCCCACGGCCCCCATGTGCGCGTCAAAAGCACCGGTACCCACTATAACTGTTGTTGACAGACCCAAACGTTCTGCCCATTCGGCGCTTAGTGTGCCGGCTGGCTGGTCGGCGGTGTAAGTATCTTTATAAAGTTTGCCGGTAAACCCTTTTAATAATGGGTCAAGTGACGAAAAGAAATCATCGGGTGGTAAGCCATCAAATTCTTCGGCCCATAAAGCTTTGTGACCTGCTGAGCAGCGCCCGCGTTTAATGGCTTTAACATCAGTACCGCCTGTAAGTAAAAAAGGTATCCAGTCGCAATGCTCTACCCAGGAAGCGGCTGCATTTCTTACAAAAACGTCAGTCCTCAAAACATGCAGTAACTTAGCCCAAAACCACTCGGATGAATAGATGCCACCCACATATTGGAGATAATTGATATCAAATAAAGCAGCATGGGCATTGATTTCGGCTGCTTCTTTAACACTGGTGTGATCTTTCCATAACACAAACATGGCGTTCGGGTTATTTTCAAAACCGGGGGTTAAAGCCAGTGGGGTACCATAAGCGTCAACCGCAACGGGAGTGGAGCCTGTGGTATCAACGGATATGCCTTTGATAGAATCAACAATGCCGGTACCGCCTGCCTTCGCAATACAATCTTTTATTGTTGCCTCCAGGCCATCGATATAATCCTGCGGATGCTGCCTGAACTGGTTTATGGCCGGTTCGCAAAACAGGCCATCGCGCCATCGGGGGTATTCATATACAGATGAAGCTACTTCCTGGCCATTTGCAGCATTTACAATAACGGAGCGTACAGAATCAGATCCATAATCAACCCCGATCACCCATTGATTTTTATTCATATATAATTAGTGTTTTTATAACACTTATTTTAATTGACACTGAAGTGCTTCTCGTCAGATATTTGCTGATGATTATTTAATTAAAGAACATCAGCAATGAAACGACAGAGCGGTTAATAAATAGCTATAACTGGTTGTAAAATATTAATTGTTAATATAACAATAAAACAAAAGTATAAAAAGTTTTATACAAACAAAATTTAAAAATGATTAGGCTATTTAGCTTATTCCCCGGCTTGTTTCCAATGCCCGGATAATGGTATATAAAGTTTCGTTAACAGGGGTGGGTACCTGGTATTTGCGGCCAAGCTCTATCACCTTTCCGGCAAAAAGTTCCACTTCGCTTTTACGCCCGGCTTCGATGTCCTGTAACATGGAAGTTTTCCCTTCGGAGCCAAGTCCGTCAACTATGCGTGTAAATTCATCCATATCGTCCTGACCCAGGAAAATACCCATTTGATGCGACAGCGCTATTACTTCTTCGGCGGCCATCAGCATCAGCTTACGGGCTTCCTTATTTTGCTGAAATTGCCCGTATGTTGCCTTCAGTACAGCTGATGCCTGGTTAATGCCGGTGTTCATCATAAACTTAAACCAGAGTGCCTTGTACATATCAGCAGGGATGTAATGGGGGATACCAGCCTTTTCAAATAGTTCTTTTACAGCTTTTACCCGTGCCGAAAGCGAGCTGTTATCCTTTTCGCCAAAAACTATCCGGCCCGGATTGGAGTAGGTAATTGTGCAACCTTCGCGAACGGCGTCCATGCCCACACCATAGGCAAAAAGTAAATGCTTCATCCCGATTGTTTCGCCTATCTGTTCTTCGCTGGATATGCCATTGAGTAACGAAATAACAATAGTATCCTCATCCACAAATGTGCTCAAATCGTTTATGGCGGCAGCGAGTTGTGGGGCCTTTACTGCAACAATGATAAGATCGGCAGGAGGCTGAGAACGGTCGCCGGGTTCAACGTAATTGAATTTATAAGGGCTTCCGTTAACCCTGATATCTACGTTTTGATAGTTTTTGATACGCTCAGGAGAAGCGATGATCTTGACCAGACCGGGATCTAGATCCTGTAATTTGGCTGCATACATGCCGCCCATTGCACCCAGGCCTACGATATAAACATTATTGATATGATTCTTCACGATAAATAAGCAACGATGATATAGTGGCCGAAGTTAGACAACCTCCTCATATGTTTACGGATTTTCTGCCTGGAATAATCCATTATTTACAGTTGGATGATCCTGCCTTATTAAAATTTAATCTGACCATCTGTCTAAAATATAGGCCTTATAAGCCTTATTGGTAAGGCCATTTAGAATTTTACCCCTATTTCCTTAGAATTTTACCCCTCCCTCTGCTGTCGATAACAGCAAATTTGTTGAAACCTCCAAAACAAATTATGAAAGAGAAGACATTTTATTAACCCATCCGGGTATTGCGGCTTAATGTCCTTTTTATTCCCGCCGGTCAGGAATCGGGAACTGAGTAAAGGTGCAGATATGTGCCTTTTTAATGATCATACACCAACAAAATTTAAAACTTATTGAATTAAGATGGATAAAATTTACTCATTGAATTGCCAGGGTGTGCGCATGGTAAAGTGTTTTAAAAATCTCCTTGCAACCCTTATGATACTTACTTTGTTTATTGGCAGCGCCTACGCCCAAACGCGAAAAATTGCGGGTACGGTAAAAGATAGCAAAGGGGAGACGCTACCCGGGGTAAGCGTTAAATTAAAAGGTACCGCGAACGGTACGGTTACCGATGCGAAAGGTACCTATACAATTAGTATTCCCTATAATAATGCCATACTGGTATTTTCCTATATTGGTTTTATTACCCAGGAAAAAGCTGTGGGCAGTCCGCCGGTGGTGGATGTTGTACTGGCCGAACAAAGCACCAGTCTTAACGATGTGGTAGTCGTGGGTTACGGAACCCAGAAAAAGGTTAACCTGATAGGTTCAGTAGCCACTATTGGTGCAAAAGATTTGGAAAACAGATCGGTAACCAATGTGTCATCGGCTTTAACAGGCTTGAGTGCCGGTGTGTCGGTGATGCAGAGCTCGGGTAAACCGGGTTCCGACGGTGCCACTATCCGCATCAGGGGGATGGGTACCTTGAATAATAACAATGCCCTTGTAGTTATCGACGGTATACAAGGTACTTTAGATGCCGTAAACCCCGACGATATAGAAAGCATTTCTATATTAAAGGATGCCGCGGCAGCTTCTATATACGGTTCATTGGCTGCCAATGGTGTTATCCTGGTGACCACCAAAAAAGGGAGCAAAAATAAAACCACGGTAACTTATACCGGTATCGCTTCCAAAACCAACCCGAGCAACCTGCCTTCATTTGTGACCGATTATGTGAGGCACATGCAATTGGTGAATGAAGGTTACCAAAACCTGGGTCAAACACCGGTTTACACTGCTGCTACCATAGCCCAGTGGCAAAAAGCCGATGCCGATCCTAACGGGTTAAATGCCATTGGCGTACCCAATTATATTGCTTACCCTAATACCAACTGGGCAAAAGTAATTTTTCAGAATAATGTATTACAGGATCATAACCTGTCTATCAGCGGTGGTAATGAAACTACCCAGTTCCTGCTATCAGCTGGTTATACGGGCAACCCGGGCACTATGCAAAATACGGGATCGGACAGGTACCAGTTCCGGGTGAATTTGCAGACCAAAGCAACCAAATTTTTAACTGTGGGTACGCAAACATTTGCTTCATTGCAAACTTTTGGTTTAGCCAGTACCAGTAACGCCTTTAACTATTTAAGGCAAACCACACCGGGTGTTTATCCTTATTATAACGGTAAATATGGTTTCCCTTCGGCTCCCGAAGAATCATCAACCGCTAATAATATCCTGAGCTATTTAACCTCAACCGGCGGAAGCGACCAGGAATCCAGGATCAATACTACGCTTTTTGCTAATGTCGACCTGTATAAAGGTTTAACCCTGGAAACCAAGTTTAATTATCAGACCCGTTTCGAGGAGAATAATTCCTACAGCATTCCTTTCGAAAAATGGGATTTCTCTACCAATACTCTAAAGCAGGCTGCTACCGCGCCATCGCAGCTGAGCACTTATTATGATTTTAATAAGAATTACCTCATCACGCTCGACGCCGTATTGAGATATAATACCACCATTGCTAAAAATCATACCATTGGCGCTTTGGTAGGTTATGATCAGTATCAATATAAATATTACTATTTCGACGCTACCAAATTAGGCCTCATCGACCCTACAATTACCACCTTGAGTTCGGCAACTACACCAACAGCTGCCACAGGCGACGCCTATGATTATACTTTGAGATCGTTCTTCGGTCGTTTAAACTATGATTATAAATCGCGCTACCTGCTGGAAGCCGTATTCAGGTACGATGGATCGTCCAAATTTGCACCGGCTAACCGCTGGGGTTTTTTCCCTGCCTTTGCTGCTGGCTGGCGCCTCTCTGAAGAGCCTTTTATGCAAAACGTAAATGAATATGTGGGCAACCTGAAGCTGCGTGCTTCCTGGGGACAAACAGGTAACAACGTGTTAAACTCCAATGCTGCATTGGGTAATTATGATTACCTGGCCACTTATAGCCCTACTGCTTATTCTTACAACGGAGCTGCGGTAACCGGTTTGGCTCAAACAAAATTTGCTAACCCCAACCTGAAGTGGGAAACTACTACCACCAGCAACATTGGTTTGGATGGAACCTTATTTAAAGGTAAAATGAATTTTGAGATTGATGCCTATCGTAAATATACCACCGGTATCTTATTCACCCCAACCATACCATTAACAGTTGGTACGGCCACAGCGGCTACACAAAACATTGCCGAGGTATCCAACAAAGGTATCGAGGTTACCTTGGGTTATCGTGGCCAAACCGGCGGTTTAAGCTACAGCGTGTCTGGTAATTTTGCCTACAACTTTAACCGGGTCGAAAAATATAATGGTACCCTGCAGCAAGGTTACACCACCGATGCCAGCGGAAATCCTGTTTATTCATCAAACATTGGTCAGGTTTCGAGCGGAGGTACCACCAGGGTTATACAGGGACATGCTATTAACGAGTACTACCTGTACCCGGTATATAAAGGAAATGGAAGCTACTATAATGCGGATGGCTCTGTAAATAAGAATGGCGGCCCAAAAGATGGTATGATCCGTACACCACAGGATTTGGCCTGGTTGCAGAGTATGATGAACGCAGGTTATAAATTTCAACCAGCCAATGGCATCGGTAAAACCAAGATCTATTATGGCGATTTGATCTATGCAGATAGCAATGGCGATGGTGTATATGGTAATAGCTATGACGCTCAGCTAACCAATAAGTCATCCACGCCAAAATATAATGCCGGTTTGCAATTCAACGTATCTTACAAAGGTTTTGATTGCTTTATGATATGGGCCGGAAGCTTTGGCATGTACTATTATTGGAATGATACCGGCTATAATAACTCCATTGTTTCCTTAGGTAATGCCGTAAGTACCCTGGTAGCTAATAATCACTACTATTACAATGATGCCAATCCATCAGACCCGGCTAATAATATCAACGGATATTATCCACGTTTAAAAAACACCTCTGATGTGCAGAATGCCGCGGTAGCCAGCAATTTCTATCTGTATAATGCATCGTACGTAAAATTGAAGAATGTTCAACTAGGCTATACACTTCCAAAAAGGATAACCCAGAAATGGTCATTAAGTAAAATCAGGATCTATGTAGCCGCCGAGAATTTATTCACGATAACCAAGTACCCGGGACTTGATCCGGAAATAGGCCCAAGTGTGGGTTATCCAACCATGCGTCAATACTCTGTTGGTTTAAATGCTGCTTTTTAAGCTTAAATAAAAAAACGATGAAGAAGATATTTATATTGATATTAACTGTAGCCATAGTAACGGGCTGCAAGAAAAACCTGCTTGATACATCGCCTTATTCTTCTGTTGCTTCCTCCAATATGTGGACAACCGATAATTTAACTGATTTGGGTGTTACCGGGGTATATCAGGCGTTAAGGTTAGGCGAAAACTCTGGAGGCGATTCGGGTCTGGAATTATATATGATGGATCGCTTTGGCTTTACCGGTCAAACCCGCAGCCAGGAATCCATGTTATCTGGCACCATAACTACCGGTAATGGAATTTACAGCAGTACATGGCAAAATTTGTACGAAGGTGTACAACGTTCAGATGACGCTATCAAAAATATACCACTAAAATCACCTTCCGATCCAGCGAAAAAAGCGCGTTATGTAGCGGAGTGTAAATTTTTGCGGGCCTATTTTTACCTGCGCTTAAACCAGTTATGGAAAGGTGTACCCATTTATCTGGAACCTTTCACTGCCGACCAGGCTACCAAAGCCCGTTCGTCTGAAGCTGATGTGTGGAATCAGGTAGTGGCCGATTTAACCGACGCTATCAATGAACCCAACCTGCCTTCCATCTATACGGCAGGGGCAGCCAACTATGGCCATGTTACCAAAGGTGCGGCTTATGCGCTGCGTGGCAAAGCCTATTTGTATCTGCAAAAATGGGATCTGGCTGCTGCTGATTTTGCCATGGTAAAATCGGCCGGATATGCCCTGTTTGCTAATTATACCACGCTGTTTAAGGCCGCCAATGAGCAATGCAGCGAGATGATATTTTCTATTCAGAACGTAGCCGTTGCAGGCGGCGGAACCACCGGTTATGGTTCAACCACGCAATGGTTCTGCGGTACTCGCTCCTCTTTTGGTTCCTGCTGGAATGATTACCTGGTATCGCCCAACCTGGTTGATCTTTACCAGAACCTGGATGGTTCGCCTTTTAACTGGGATTCGGTTTTGCCGGGTTATTCTGGTATGACTCCTGCACAGCGGGAAGTGTTTTTCTTAAGAAACAATCTTACGGCTGCCGAAATAGCTGCCGCTACAACCAGGGGCGCACAAATGAGTTTGTATTTACCAACAGGTAACGAGGCCCGCATACTACAGGCTTATGCTAACCGCGACCCTCGTTTGGCTGCCAATGTGATTACCCCATATGCTACTTATAATGGCGTATTTGGTTCAAACAATGCAACCGTAACTTCACGCTGGCCATATCGTGCCGAAGCTGCGTTGGGTGGCGATTTACGTACCGATACACAAAGTTATTTTTATTACCTGTACCGGAAATTTGTTTACGAAGGTAACGCCGAACTCATTAACAGGGCATACGGACCTACCGATTTCCCGCTGATCAGGTATGCTGATGTGTTGCTGATGTGGGCCGAAGCTTTGAATGAACAAGGTTTAACAGCCGATGCCGTAGCCAAAGTTAACGAGGTGAGGACAAGGGCTGGTGTGGCTTTATTAAATTCAAGCGCCGCTACCATGGTGGCTGGTCAGGCCGATCTGCGCGAGCGTATCAGGAATGAGCGCCGTGTAGAGTTCCCGAACGAAGGCATCAATTATTTTGATGAGTTAAGGTGGCAATCATGGAAAGCGAAAGTGTTTTACGCAGGCAACGGCGTAAAACAAGTTTGGGGTGCCAACGTGTATACCTATTCTTTCCAGGGCGACTATATTTATACCTGGCCCATCCCACTGGTAGAAACACAAAGAAACCCAAATCTGAAACAAAACGCCGGTTGGATAAACTAAAAAGAGAATCAAGAGATAAGAGTCAAGAATCAAGAAAAACCATAAGCTGATCTTAAAGCGGCGAATAATTTTGATTCTTGACTCTCGGCTCTTGCTTCTATCCTCTCTCTACATCTTATATGAATAAATTACTATCGGGATATTTTTATCTCTTTTTGCTGCTGTTTGCTGGTACGGGTGCCTCATCATCAGGTGCGGTTCATCATATCCCATATTCGACTCACCCGACCATCGCTGCGCCTGGTCACCCTCTCTTCGCCTTTGGCGAAAAGAGGGGATTTGAAAAAAAGCTTCTTCACCCTCTACGCGGCGCAGCCGGAGAGAGGGTCGTCCAGCGAAGCGCAGGCGGGGTGAGTCGTCTGCGAGTTGCAATTACCCCCTCCCGCCAAACCATCAGCTTCAACACCGGCTGGAAATTTCACATGGCCTATGATGTTCGTAAGCAGCCAGAAACCATTAAGGTAACACTGCCCCATACCTGGAACGCGCAGGATGTACTATCAGGCAAAGGCAATTACCAAAGGGAAAGCGGTATCTATGAAAAAAGCTTTACGATTGATCCTGCATGGAAAAACAAACGCTTGTTTTTATATTTCGAAGGTGCCAATTCTGTGGCAACGGTGCTGGTAAACAAGCATTTTGTTACGGAGCATAAAGGTGGTTATACGGCCTTTTGTGTAGAGATCACAGGCTTTGTGAAACCTGGTGAAGCAAACCAGGTAGAAGTACAGGTGAGCAATGCCGCCCGAACGGATGTACTGCCGCTATGCGGCGACTTTAATGTGTATGGAGGCATACACAGGCCGGTTTCCTTACTGGTTACTTCGAAAGATTGTATCTCGCCTTTGGATCATGCTTCGCCGGGTGTTTATCTCACACCCCAATCGGTCTCTGAGCAATCGGCTACGGTGAATATTTTAACCAAGCTATCGGTAGCAACTACAGCCGGGTTACAGATCAGGTCGGATGTGATTGATGCGCAAGAGCATGTTGTTGCTTCGGTTACCAATGTTGTAAGTAATAACCTGACTGCTACACAAACCATCAGCCTGAAACAACCGCATTTATGGAACGGAAAGTTAGATCCTTATGTATATCGTGTACAGGTAAGCCTGCTCAAAAACGGGCAGGTGATCGATGAGATAGTACAGCCTTTAGGGTTAAGGTATTATCATGTAGATGCCAATAAAGGTTTTACCCTGAATGGCAAATACCTTGATTTGCATGGTGTAGGTTTTCATGAGGATGTAGAAGGGAAAGGCTCGGCATTAGATACCGCTGATTATGACAGGGATATGCAGTTGATCAAAGAAATAGGCGCTACCGCACTTCGCTTAACACATTACCCGCATGGCAAATACTTTTATGATTTGTGCGATAGGAGTGGCATGGTGGTATGGTCAGAGATCCCATTGGTTGGCCCGGGAGGGTATACCGGTGCGGGATATTTAAAGAACCCGGAATTGGAGCAACAGGCCCGGCAGGTGCTTACCGAAATGATCCGCCAGAATTATAATCATCCATCGGTTTGTTTCTGGGGATTATTTAATGAGCTGAAACTGGATCATGACGACCCGGTACCATTTATTAAAGAGCTGAATGCTTTGGCAAAAAAAGAAGACCCGAACAGACCGACCACCTGCGCTACGTTTTTAGATAGCGACCGCTTTAACGAGGTATCCGACCTGATAGCCTGGAATAAATACTACGGCTGGTACGATGGTGAATTTAAGCAGATAGGTACCTGGGCCGATAAAACGCATCGTAATTATCCGCAAAAGCCCGTTGCCGTAAGCGAATACGGAGCAGGCGGCAGTCCGTTTAAGCATACCGAGAACAATGTTAAACCAGATGCCGACGGAAGGTTTCATCCGGAAGAGTGGCAAACCAGCTACCACGAAGTGAACTGGCTGGAGCTAAATAAAAGGCCATTTATCTGGGGTAAGTTTGTATGGGCACTGGCCGATTTTGGCTCATCCATTCGCACAGAAGGGGATACCTCCGGCATCAACGACAAAGGCCTGGTTACCTATGACCGGAAAGTAAAAAAAGATGCCTTTTATTTTTACAAAGCCAACTGGAACCCCGAACCCATGCTCTATATCACTGATCGGAGGAACGAGGTACGAACACAGCAGGCTACAGTTATTAAAATATACAGTACCGTGGCGCATGTAAAACTAAAGGTTAATGGAACTTTCATTGCCAATGGTGAGCCTGACGAGTTTCACATCATTCGCTGGGAAAACGTCCCGTTGCGCAAAGGGAAAAACAAAATTGAGGTAAGCGCTACTGCGGATGGAAAGGTTTTACAGGATACCTGCGAATGGACACTGGAAGATAAAAACGGTATAACAAAAAGCAATTAATGATGATGTTAAGTAAAATAAAAAACATGTCATTGCGAGGAGGAACGACAACGCAATGCCGTTGCTATTCTCTTAAGCACATTTTGATCACCCGCCGCTTTTTTATGCCCCAAAATTTGAGTATATTTGTATATACAACGGCCCGGTTTTCTTCTTAAAAAAAGGAAACCGGGCCGTTTTGGTTAAGGAAAATAAGGCCAAAAATTGATCGATTTGTACTTAGTTATTTGAATATCAGTAAATTAATACTTTTTAAGCCTTTCAAAACCCATCAAAAATTTGTTAAAAAGTGTTAAAATGGCGTTAAAATTTAGTTAAAGTGGCCAAAAAACAAGCGTTTTTACCCTGTTTTTGACTAAAAAAGTGTTAAAATTTAAGGTTTAAAAAGTTTTTAGACTACCGATAAGCAACCGGCGAGCTGTCATCATCAACAAAACATATGAAAAAAATATTACTACTACTAATTGCAACTTGTGCCACTTTGCACACCTATGCTGGCACCTACTATATCAACAACAAAACCGGTAACGATACCTCCGACGGATTGAGTCGTGCAAAGGCATGGCGGTCATTGGCACCCGTAAATCAACATACTTTTATGCCCGGCGATAGCGTATTATTTGCTCGTGGTGGCGTTTGGGAAGGGCAATTGGCTCCATCAGGCTCGGGAAATGCAAAGGCTCATATAGTGTTTGGCGCCTACGGCACAGGAGCCTTACCCGAAATAAAAGCGGGTGGCCATTTCCGTGATGCTATATTGCTGCGTAACCTGCAATATATAGTGGTGGAGTACCTGGCAGCATCCAATCTGGATAATACCTTAGCGGCTCAGAAAACAGGTCCTACCGGTGTCCGGATTATGGCCGAGGATATTGGTACTCTGCACCATATCCGGCTGGCCAACTTGTATATTCATGATATTAACGGCGATAACAAAAAAGGTTCTGCCGAAGGCTGCGGCATCTTTTGGGATTGCCGGGGCCCCAAACCAAGTAATATTGAACATTTGCAAATCGAAAATTGTAAAGTAGAGCGGGTTGACCGCAACGGCATTCGCGGCAATGGAACTTTCTCGTTCAGAACTAACTGGTTCCCTAATAAGTATCTTCTTATCCGCAATTGCCAGCTGGAAGATATCGGTGGCGACGGTATTGTGGTAAAAGCCTTTGATACCGCAATGGTGGAGCACAATAAGCTATTCCATATCCGCAGCAGGGCAACGGACAATGCGGTTGCTGTATGGCCTCACAGCAGCGATCATACTACTATCCAATACAACGAGGTAGGTTACACCAAAAACGGTAACTGGGCCAATGACGGGCAATCTTTTGATATTGATGGTAATTCCAGAAATACTGTTATCCAGTACAACTACAGCCATGACAATGAGGGCGGTTTTATGCTGGTAATATCTGATTTGATCAATAAAGACAATGTCAAAACCACTGGCAATATCATCCAATATAACCTTAGCGTAAATGATGGCCTGAACCGTAAACGGCTTTTTAATTTTGCCGGGGTAACAGACAGTACACTGGTTAAAGGGAATATATTTTATAATGATGCACCTAAATCGTTCACTATCGAAGCGGCTGATATTGAAAATGGGATACCTGAACATGTTGTTTTTGAAGATAATTATTTTGTGTATACCGGAAAAACTCCAGCTATTTTTACCAGGTCGCCAAAGCAGTATAGTCATGTGAATTTTAATAACAACAACTTCAGTGGTAATATAATCGGGCTGGATAATCTGCCGGATCGAAAAGATATATCAGCCACAACGAGTCGTAAATCATACCCTAAAAAGTTAAACTTTCCTTGGAAATATATACCGGCAAAGCTTCGGAACGTAGCTGCACAATTTCCTGAAAGTTTATACAACTCATTTACAAAAGAATAAGTAACCATTGATATTTAAACGGAACCATCCTGGTAAGAAAAACTATTAATGTAGCAGGAATTTTGTTAGTTTTATTTGACCGGTCGATCAAATGAAATTAGCTATTACCATATTCCTATTCACCATAGGCTGTTATTCGGCTGCTTATAGTCAGCGTATTGCGTTTGAAAATTTGACGGTGGATAATGGGCTTTCGCAAAATTCGGTCCTGGCCATAGTTCAGGATGGGCGGGGGTTTATGTGGTATGGCACACAACACGGGCTCAATAAGTATAACACCCGGAGCTTTAAGATATATAAAAATGACCCGGTGGATAGATCGAGTCTTTCATCTGATTATATTACCTGCCTGCTGCTTGATGCGCACAAGGCGCTCTGGATAGGCACCCGTAACGGACTAAATAAATACAATCCCGAAACGGATAGCTTTGACCGGATTTCGCTAGGGCTATTATCCTCCGGGAAGGGTAATCAAATCATTAGTTCGGTGTATGAAGATCGTCAAAAAAATATTTGGGTATGGTCGTCAAACGGCTTACACCTATTACGGGGCGGTACATCGGGTAAGTTTATTCCGGTGGCCGTTCCAGATTCTGTTGCCGGTTTGTACGGAACTAATGTACATACCATATACCAGGATCATGAGGGCATTTACTGGATAGGTTCGTCGGCGGGGCTTACCAAAATGCAAAAGCAGGGTATCGGATACCGGTATCAAATGTACAGGCATAAGGAAGGTGTTTCCAATAGTTTGAGTGATAATTATGTGACTACCATCACCGAAGATCCACAACATAACTTATGGATAGGTACCCTGCATGGTGGTGTTAACCTTTATGATAAAGGTACAAATACCTGTGCGCGGTTTTTAAGTAATAACGGTGCAAATGGCCCTGTAAATAATAATATCCGGATACTGCAAACATCCAGCTCTGGTAAAATATGGATTGGTACCCAGGGAGGTTTAAGTATTCTTGATCCAGTAACCAAACAGTTTGCATCCTATAAGCACGATCCGGAGGATAAAAGCAGTTTGAGCCAGAATTCTATTTACAGCGTGTTTATGGATAATACCAACACCGTATGGATCGGCACTTATTGGGGAGGGATCAATATGGTGTCGGGGCATAATGCCACGTTTTTAACTTTTCAAACAACACGATACCATTCCAACATCAATAATAATGTAGTGAGTGCTGTATGGGAAGATAGTAAGCACAATTTGTGGATTGGAACCGAAGGAGGAGGGTTAAATTATTTTGATCGTAAGGCTGATGTGGTAACCACTTATCAAAATAAAGTGAGCGATCCCGCATCACTTGGATCTGATCTGGTTAAGGTGGTCTATATTGATAAAGGCGGGAACGTTTGGGCAGGAACGCATGGCGGTGGCTTAAACCTGTTTAATCCTGGTACCCATAATTTCAGGAGATATCTTTATAAAGAAAATGATCCGGTAACATTGGGCTCAGAAGTACTGGCCATTTTAGAAGATTCCCGGAATAATTTCTGGATTGGAACCCAAAATGGCCTGCTTGTTTTCCGGCGAAATAATAACGTATTAGAGGTGCTGGACAACCTCGTCATTAATAAAATTGGCAAACGGTCTGTCAAAACCTTGCTGGAAGATAAAGAAAAGAATATATGGATAGCCACTGCTAATGGATTGTATTTGCTTGATCAGGCCCATGGTGCTTTAAGGCTGTTTACTATCCATGACGGTTTAAAATCAAACGATATCAACTGCATTTATCAGGATACACAGGGGAAGATATGGGTTGGATCATATTATGGTGGTCTGGCCGGATACAATAGTGGCCGGCAGAAATTTACCACTTATTCAGAGAAAGAAGGCCTGGCTAATAATAACGTACAAAGCATATTGGAGGATGCAAACCATAACCTTTGGATGGGTACTGGCAATGGTTTATCAAAGTTTAATATCGCTTCCCAAACCTTTAAAAATTATAATAAAAGCGATGGGTTAGGTGGGAATACATTCAATATCAATTCCTGCTATAAAACCTTTGATGGCGAAATGCTCTTTGGAGGGTATAATGGCTTAAGCAGTTTTTATCCATCTAAAATAGAGGATAATAATATCGCTCCTCCGGTTGTTATTACCGCTCTGAAACTATTTAACCAGCCTGTGGGGATCAATCAGCCGGATGGATTATTAAAAAAAGATATCAGCGTAACACCCAAAATAACTTTTACACATTCGCAAAATGTGTTTACTGTTGATTTTGCTGTACTAAACTATATCAAATCTGAGAAGAACAAATATGCCTATAAACTCGAGGGCTTTGATAATGATTGGGTACATACCGATATCCCGTCGGCTCCTTATACCAATCTTTCTTCAGGGAGTTACACGTTTTTGGCAAAGGGAGCTAACAATGATGGGGTATGGGGACAGGCTGCTGTTTTGCATATACAGGTGTTACCTCCGTTTTGGGAAACTATTTGGGCCTATTGCTTATACGTGTTATTTGTAGGTGGTTTGGTGTTTTTGATAGCCCGCTTTTTTATACTCCGATCCTTGCTGCGAAGGGATAAGGAACTCACCCAGTTAAAGCTGAATTTCTTTACCAACATATCGCACGAGATCCGTACACATCTTTCTTTAATATTAGGGCCTTTGGAAAAATTGGTATTGTTTGGCAAGGGAGATTCCGAAAACACCAAACAATTGCAGATTGTAAAGAAAAATTCAGATAGCCTGCTTCAACTGGTAAACGAACTGATGGATTTTCGCAAAGCCGAAAGCGGAAACTTAAAACTCCATGTATCAGAATATAACATTGTAAATATCCTGCAGGAAATACTGGCCTCGTTTGATGATAATTCTGTATCGGGCAATATCACTACAGATCTGATTTCTTCTTCTGATGATATCAGGATTTATTTTGACAAAGAACAGTTGGAAAAAGTGTTTTACAACTTAATTTATAACGCTTTTAAGTTTACCAATTATGGCGGGCGCATTGGCGTTTTTATAGAAGAAAAGAAGGATGAAGTTACCGTAATAGTAAACGATAATGGCAAAGGGATAGCACCAGAAAATCTGGATAATTTATTTGAGAACTATTTTCAGGAGAATGACCACGGAAAGCAAAACACAGGTTACGGTATAGGTTTGGCACTGGCTAAAAGCATAGTTGAATTACATCGGGGTACTATTACGGTAGAGAGTAAGATATCGCCGGAAGGTAACAATACAATTTTTGCAGTTACTTTACGTAAAGGAGCAGATCATTTTAGCGCGGAAGACCTGATTCGTAAACGTATCGAGGAATCTTCGGGATTAACTAAATCTTTACTAAGTCCCGATGTAACTATAATTAGTCCTGTAATCACCGGTAAAACTGCGGAAAATAAAAAATACCTTGTTTTGTTGGTAGAGGATAATCCAGACGTTCGTGCATTTATAAGTGGTTTTTTACAGGATCATTATGAGGTGATTACGGGCGATAACGGATTAAAGGGATGGGAATTGGCAAAAGAACATATACCGGATATCATTATCAGTGATGTAATGATGCCCGAAATGGATGGATTTACCTTGTGTAATAAACTGAAATTAGATGAAAGAACAAATCATATCCCGGTTATTCTTTTAACTGCCAGGGCTTCCGACTCAAGCCATGCCGAGGGACTAAAAATGGGAGCGGATGTTTATTTATCAAAGCCATTTAGTATCGAGATATTGTTGTTGCAGGTAAATAATGTTTTGACGGCCAGCGAAAGGATACGGCAAAGCTTTAACCGTAAGCTTAAAGCCACTCAGGAAAGCGATGAGGTTAAGATTGTTTCCGATGCGGGTAATCAGCAAAAAATAAAAAAGCTGGTTGATTCTATTGATAACGAGTTCCTGAGCAAAGTGATTAGAATAATAGAGGCGGATATTGATAATTTAGAATTTGGAGTGCCCGAATTGGCAAAGGCAGTGGCTATGAGTCAGCCGATATTGTATAAAAAGATGAATGCGCTTACAGGTATGTCTGTTAATGACTTTATTAAATCTATCAAGATGAATAATGCCACTATACTTTTGCAAAGTAAACGATATACCATCAATGAGATAGCCTATATGGTTGGTTTCAGCGATCGTAAGTATTTTAGTAAAGAGTTTAAAAAACAATACGGGAAAACGCCAAGTGAGTTTATAGAAGAGGCCTAAATAACAAAATACCCCGGAAAATGAACCCAGGGCATTCTGCTGTTTGAATATCGATTAGTATTTAAACAATAAGCTACTTATTCAGCAACCGTAGGGGCTTCGGGAGCATTTTTTTTAACAGATTCAATACCATTATCCCGGCTGGCCACGCTTTCGTACATTTGGCTCTTACCGATCACTTGTCCGTTAGATGCTTTCAAATTAAAATAGAACTTTCCATTTTTGGAGTCTGCTCTTTCAAAATGCTTATCATCAGGAGCATTCTTCTTTACGGATTCGATACCATTATGCATAGCTGCAGTTGTTGTATACCCTTCGCTTGAAAGAATAACCTGACCATTAGTAGCTAAAAGGTTAAAATAATGCTGACCGTCTTTACCGATTTTAGTTGCAAATTTTCCCATGGTTTTAGATTTTTTGATTTATACGAATATACAATTTTTCGTATAAATGAAATAGTTTACATAAAGAGCAAAACTAATATTTTAATAAAAATAAGTTAATTATATTGGCTATTGATGTCTATTTTGTCAGCGCCTGCTAATATAATTTGACTATGGTTTACAGGTAATTGAAATTTAATATTAAGATGATATGATGATTTTATTAAGATGGCAATTGGAGTTTTGATTTTTGAAATAATAAGTAAGAGCAGCTAATTCTTCATTTATTTTTTTTAAATTTAAATAATCAATTATAAACAGTATCGAACTAAAATCTATTAATTATGCAAGAACTCATTCAGGAAGTATCAGAAAAAACCGGAATTTCGGTAGACCAGGCAAAGGGGGCTATCGAAACCGTAATATCCCATCTAAAAGATAAATTGCCTATGGGGTTAGGGGATAAAATTGAATCATTTGTTCAGGGAGGTTCTTCATCAGTTGAAGATATTTTTGGCGGGTTGAAAGATAAACTTAGTGGTTTGTTTTAAACCAATGATGCCTTGTCAAGTCAAATTCATCAAATTTTTAAACCAATTTTATATTAGTTTGTCACACCCAAAATTATTCAAAATGAAAAAATTACTTGTTTTATTATTATCCTGCTCAGTACTATTGGTAAGTTCCAATACATTTGCTCAATCAACTACTGATGCTGTAAAAAAAGTTAAAAAGAAAGCTGCAGATAAGACCGAACAGGCAGCCGATAAAGCAAAAGATGCCAAGACAAAAGCCGATGCTAAAGCTGATAAAGCCGCTGCCAAAGCAAAAGATGCTAAAGCAAGTGCTGATGCCAAAGCCGATAAAGCCGCTGCTAAAGTAAAAGATACCAAGGCTAAAGCTGAGGACAAAGCAGACAAAACCGTTGCAACCGCAAAAGATGCTAAAGCCAAAGCTGATGATAAAGCTGCTACTGCTGCTACTAAAGCAAAGGATGCTAAGGATGATGCAACTACAGCTGTAGCTGCTAAAAAAACAAAAGCAACAAAAGCCGTTACAGAGGCCGCAAATAAATCTGAAGATAAAGCTATCGGTAAAGATGATAAAGGCAGAACTATTTACTTAGGTCCAAGAGGAGGTAAGTATACTTTATCTCCAAGTGGTAACAAACAGTATATCAAAAAAACACAATAATCTTTCTCAGATAGAAAGATCATTATTTGAAGCCCTGTAAGTCATTCAACTTACAGGGCTTTTTTTATGTAACATCATACACATTTTTTATAAATACTTAATGTGATTTTTATATAGGAAGTTTATTTTAGCTAAACAATTGAATCGCTGATTTTATCTTTTTAGATAATAAACGGCTATAATATAAAATTACTTGTTAAGTTAAACTGAACAATATGAAAAGAAGAAGCTTTTTGATCAGATCAATTATAGGAAGCATTGGTGTAGCAGTGGCTGATACCTTATCAGTAAATGCAAACAGCATTGAAAGCCGAAGAATTGAGAAAAATGGAAAAGTGCTGTTTAGGGTGGGCATATGTACAGATCTTCACCAAGATCTTATTCATGACGGCCCTTCACGGGTGCAGTCATTCATTACTGAAATGAACAAGCTTAAGCCCGATTTTATCATACAAATGGGTGATTTCTGTGTTCCTAAACCAGCCAATCAGCCTATCATGGATATTTGGAATCAGTTTAAAGGCCCCAAATATCATGTTATAGGTAATCATGATACCGATGGCGGCTTTACCCACGATCAAGTTATTGAGTTTTGGAATGCAAAAGGGAAGTATTATTCGTTCGATTATAACAATTATCATTTTGTGGTATTAAACGGTAACGAAAGGGCACCCGAAAATAAGTTGAAAGGATACCCCAATTCTATTTTAAAAGAGCAGCGTAACTGGCTTAAGCAGGATCTGGATAGTACTAATTTACCTGTCATTGTATTTTGCCACCAAGGTATTGATAACGATCTTGATGGTTTAAAAGAAGGCAATCAAATACGCATATTATTTGAACGGGCAAACAAAAAAGCAGGCTTTCAGAAGGTGCAACTGATTCTGAGCGGGCATCATCATGAAGATTATCTGAATGTTTATAACAATATAAACTACCTGCAAATCAATAGCATATCCTACCAGTTTGCTCATTTAAAGGACGGTTATGATTTTGCATCCACAATTGATCCTATCTGGGCTTTTATAACTGTTTATGATAACGGGATTATCGATGTAAAAGGCAAAAAATCTTCCTATAAAAACGAAAAAGAAACCGGGGAATATGATGGTTATCCTACGGTTCCGTTCATTTCTGATAGAGAAATAAAAGTGGAGGTAAAGAAATAGGAATATTATAGAAATGTCCTCCGCCAACTTTCTACTTTTGACGCCAGTTAGCACTTGTTCCTGAAATCGTGATCGGTTAACGGTAATTGTTAGTTTTTTGAGCAAAATAAGAGTTACTTACCCATGAAATCTCTAGCATATTTTTGGCTTTTGATCAGTGCCGCTTTTCCTGTTTGTAATTTTTAATTAAGGTTAATTTAAGCTAAATTCGTCTTAGATATTATTCATAAATATGCCTTTCCCGATATGTTTATGTAGCAATAATTTATTTTCTTTAAATTATATTCGGTACAAAATTAACCTATGATAAAAAAGATACCTTCTCTACTTGTTTGTTTGGCATTTGTGATACCCTTACGGGCTCAAGAAATAGCGCCATCTGCCTGGCAAAAATTTCCGGATAGCACAATTGTTAAAATTCATCCTTCTTATAATGATGTTACCGGTATACACCGCTGGTTGTTTGGAACAAACTTCCGTAAAGAGTGGGCCATAGCCGTTAAATTGCCGGTGATCAGATTGTCGCAAGTTAATGGGGGCTTAACAACTTTAAAACAAGGCGGTGGTATGCAATCCAAATCATTGCGACTGGAAGATAAAACCGGGAGAGAGTGGGTACTAAGAAGCGTTGAAAAAGTGCCTGATAAGCTACTGCCTGAAGGTTTGCAGGGTACATTTGCTATTGATTGGGTTAGTGATGAATTTAGCGCACAGCACCCGTATTCCGCTTTGATTGTTCCTCCATTGGCTGTAGCTGCCAGGGTGCCTCATGCCAACCCGGTTATTGGTGTGGTTGCGGATGATCCGGCTCTTGGACAGTATAGTAAGATATTCATCAATACTGTATGTTTATTGGAAGAGCGGGAACCCATTGGCGAATCTGACAACACCTTTAAAATGCAACGTGAGCTAACTAAAAGTTATGCTAACCGGGTTGATGGTGAGGCGTTTTTGCGGGCACGTATGCTCGACCTGTTAATAGGCGATTGGGACAGGCATGAAGATCAATGGCGCTGGGCAGTAACCAAAGAAGATAAAGCAAGGCATTATGTCGCTGTACCACGCGATCGTGATCAGGTATTCCATGTTAACCAGGGGCTGTTTCCATCCATAGCTGCATTACCGTGGATTGATCCTTTGTTAGGTAACTTTGAAGGTGATCTTTCGGGAGTGAAATATTCTTTGTTCAAAACCAGGTTCATGAAACAATTTCCGGATGCGCAGGTAAGCTATGATGAGTGGATGCGGATTGTTAATGACTTTGTTAAGGCCGAAACAGACCAGGTTTTAGAAGCCGGGTTAAAAAGGTTACCTAAAGAAACGTATGATTTCAGGCATCAGGAACTATTATCCATACTAAAAAAACGCAGGGATAATATGCCAGCAGCCATGGCCGGGTATTATCGTTTTATAAACAGGATAGTTGATTTACATACCACAGATAAAGATGAGCAGATTACCGTGAGTGATGCACCTAATAAAGGAATGCGGGTAACGGTAGAAGGCCTGAATAAAAAAGGAGAGACCAAAAATACAGTGTGGGACATGACCTATCAGCCAGATATAACCAAAGAGCTAAGGTTATACACCGGCGCAGGTAATGACCATATTGTAATCAATAATGCTTCGTCACCCATTAAACTACGAATTATTGATAGTGTTGATGATAAAACTTTCGATATAAAACAATCCAACAGCAGTGTAAAAGTTTATGGGCCGAAGGATAGTACAAGTTTCACGGGTAATGTAAACCGGCTGAGTAAGCACTTATCAACAGATACCCTAAACAGCCGGTTTGTACCAGCTAATCTTTATAATGTTTGGATGCCACTGGCAACAGCAGCTATTAATGCCGATGACGGTTTTCTGTTAGGGCTAGGTTTTAAATATAAAGGCGTGGATGGTTTTAGAAAGTTACCATACTCCACTATACAACAAGTAATGATTACCCATTCGTTTGCTACAGATGCATTCAGAATAAAATATAACGGTGAATGGATCCAGGCTATAGGTAAAGCTGATTTTACGATGCAGGCTTATGTCCAGGCACCAGATAATACCATGAACTTTTTTGGCCGTGGTAATGATACCAAGCTTACCAAATTTCCGGGATATCGCCGCTTTTATCGTGCCCGCTTTAATACTTATCAGCTTGATCCAGCATTGCGCTGGCATACCGGTAAAGGGAGCACATTTAGTGCGGGCCCCTCGTTACAATTTTACCACATGAACCTTGCGGATAATGTTGGAAAGTTTATCAGTCTGCCAACAACTCATATTAATTCTTATGATAGTGCTACTTTAAATAAAGATAAAGCGCATGTCGGTCTGATTTTAAATTATGTCAGCAATCGACGCAATAATAACATATTGCCATCGGGTGGTTTTTATTTTAATGTGTTGGTTCAGGGTTATACCGGGCTTAACAGCTATTCTAAGTCATTTATGCAGATCAAGCCGGAGTTTACTTATTACCAAAAGCTAAATTCGGCGGGTACTATCGTACTGTCTGATCGTGTTGGTGGCGGCGTAACTGTTGGTGATCCCGCGTTTTACCAGTCTTTATTTCTGGGCGGACAAGGGAATTTACTGGGTTTTCTTCAAAATCGGTTTGCAGGGCAACAAATGGTGTTTAACAACCTTCAGGGCCGGGTAAAACTAGCCAAGATAGCCAGTTATATATTACCTGGAGAGCTGGGATTAACCGGGTTTTATGATACTGGCAGAGTATGGATAAAAGATGAACACTCAGATACCTGGCACCAGGGCGTAGGTGGTGGTTTATATTTTTCACCAGCCGGATTAACCATTGTACAATTACTGGCCGGACATTCTAATGAAGGATGGTACCCTTATATCTCTTTAAATTTTAGAATATAATTTAACCGGAGTTTAAGCACCATTCCTAAACATGTCCATTTATTACAAAAAGTGGGTTTACATGGTTTACATAATTTATGGTTTACATTGATTTATATATTTGATAATCAATTGTTTACATGTTTTTTTCGAAAAAAACATGTAAACCCACTTTTGTATAAATATTATCGTCTAAATTTCAATTCATAGACAACACTGCACCAATGGTGACACTTTGATTTATGACGCGTTACCACCATTTCAGCGGAAACTCGATCTTGTCAACCGAACCCACTATCAGGTCGGGTTTAAAGGCGTAGTGACTCAGCTGATCTTTGGATGATATTCCGGAGAGCACCAGTATGGTTTTGTAGCCCATTTGCACACCACCTTGAATATCGGTTTCCATAGTATCGCCAACTACGGTGGTTTCAGCTGTTTCCAGACCCAGGAACTTACGGGCCGAGCGCATCATTACCGGACTTGGTTTTCCTGTCACAAAGGCCTTACGGCCAGTGGCTTCCTCTATCATGGCGGTGGTGGCAGCTATGCCCAGGTTATTCCATCCCGGTTTTTTAGGCGATGGATCGCGGTTGGTGGTGATGAATTTAGCACCGGCCAATATCATATCTACCGCGCGTTGAACCATCTCCAGCGTAAAATTGCGGCCCTCGCCTAAAACCACAAACTCCGGGTCGGTATCCACCAGGGTAATGCCGTTTTCGTGCAAGCTGGTGAGCAATCCACCCTCGCCCAGTACATATGCGGTACCGTTGGGACTTTGATCACCCAAAAATTTTCCCGTGGCCATAGCGCTGGTATAGATGTGTTTAGCCTCCACGGTTATACCTAACCTTTTTAGTTTTCGTACCACTTCCAGGCTGGTTCGCTGGCTGTTATTGGTCATAAAGGCAAATGGGATACCTTTTTCAAGCAGGTGGTTAATAAATTTATCAGCGCCATATATCAGCTCTTCGCCGCTGTATATAACACCGTCCATATCAATGAGCAGTCCTTGTTTCATTTTTTTCAAGATTATAGGCTGTTGGCTTTATCCAACAAAGTCAAATGTAATATTAACATGTTTAACGATCGAATAAAAATTGCAGAACATATTTGAGGCCATGCCTGCTTCCCCAAAACTTTTTAAACCTCAAATTTTAACATTTTTTTAGTCAAAAACGGGGTAGAAATGCTTGCTTTTTGGCCACTTTAATTAAGTTTTAACGCCATTTTAACACTTTTTAACAAATTTTTGAGAGTTTTGAAAGGTTTAAAAAGTATTAAGTAATTGATATTCAAATAACTGTGGAAAAGTAGTCGATTTTGGCTTTTTCTGCTTTAACAAAACAGCCCGGTTTTCCTTCTGATCAGAAAAACCGGGCTGGTGTGTATACAAATATACGCATTTAAGTGCAAAATTTTAAGTACTGATTACCAGGGAAATTACTTTTAAATAGGAGGCACCTACGGAGCCATTAAACTATCTTTTTATACTATAAACATGGAGTTCCGCTGGAACTATCAGGGCTTTGGGTCAAAACTCCAACGGAGTTACCTGTTTATAGAAATAAACAGGCATACTTCTTGGCTCCGTAGGAGCCTCCTGATTGCCATTCAGCTTTAAAAGCGATTTGTCTGCTATCGGTACATAAAAATCGTGAAGTCCTCAGTACTGTAATCATTTTTTAAAATCACGTGTTGGCATAGCTGCCTGCAATGCTGCATGATCACGTCCGGATTATAAGCTGCTAACAAACCGTTCGGGATAATATGGCTCAGCAGATTAAAGCCCAAGCCACACCTGCAATGTTCATACAGGCGGGTAATGGCCTTGAATATAAAATCAGGATCGGCATTGTAATAATTGAGCGAGCCGCTGGCCATTACATAATCGGCAACCGGCATTTCATCAGTCATGAAATCTCCACGGATAAAGGCGGTGGCTTCCCAATCCTGAAAACGACGTGTGGCCTCGTCAAACAGCTCGGGTATCTGTTCCATACCATAATAAACTATATCGGGATATAATTCATGCAGATAGGAGCGAAGATCGCCGTGTCCACAACCGGCATCCAGCAGGGAATGCCCATTCAGATCGGCCATATGGGCCAGTGCATCAAAACGGATGATCTGGCTCTCGGTATCGCGCCAGCCTAAAGCCGCAGGACCGCGATTGCCATGCAGCGCAATCATATACCGGTGATAACCAAATACAGCTGCAGAATCGGGCGAAATACTCATACGTTTTACTAAATTATATCGAAAACTCTTTTTACTTTTACTCAAACATTACCTACCTATGAAGATCACACGCTTTTACCTGACGCTATTATTACCGCTTTGCCTGCTTTTGAGCTGCAGTCCGACAATATCAACCTTCGATCAAACTGCTTATGCACAGGCCACTTCTTTAAAAGTTGACGCGCTTGATTTGATGGATAAAGCTACCGAAAATTACACAACTCATGAAAGTGAAGTAAAGACACTTCAGCTTAATCTGGATAAGGCTATCGAGTACGACAAACACCGCCCCAATAACCAGATCACCACACAAATGTGGACACTGCTGAACGATCCGGATGGACATTTATTTGGCGGCTTCCTGGTGAAATGGAAAAAAGAGGGCAAATGTAACGCGGCTTACATTGTGGATAAAAAGAAACAGATAAGTAACTCCTTTGACCAGATAGCCGAACTGGAAAGCAAAAAGATAAAACCCGCACAGGTAACCCAATAAACTGAATCATGGCAATAAATTTTAAAAACGTATTGGCTACGCTCAAACAGGGTATAGCAGACCTGGCCGGAAGTACCTTAAAGCAATACATAGCTGCAGCAACGGCCGATGGACAGGCTATCCTGAATGAACTAAGTGACGACCTGAAAACCTGGACTAAACAGTTAGCCAGCGGTGCTATCAGCAAAGATGACCTTAGTGATCTGGTGTTGGGGCAAGCCGATGAAATAAAAATGATAGCCCTGAAGCAGGCCGGCTTAGCCGAAGTAGCTGTTGATCAGTTTAAAAGTGGTGTTTTTAATTTGATTATTAATACGATTGTAGGGTTGATACCGTAAAGTCCTGATTCGCTCATCTAATAAAAACGCGTCATTGCGAGCGGAGCGTGGCAATCCCCTTTATACAGGGCGAATAATGCAAATCGTATACCCGCTCTTGGCCGCGGGAGGGCCAGTCACTTTTGTCGCCACAAAAGTAACCAAAAAGGCTGTCAGCAGAAATGCTTCTCTACGCTCGCGGCCTTTACCCTGCAAAGCGGGCAGAACCACGGGCTGCTAAACCTTACTTCTACTTCGTTCGCTCATTATCCCACGCTTCAGGTAAGGTTCGCAATGCCCTTGCAGCCGCACTGGCCACCATTGTTCTGCCCGCTTTCACCCGAAGCTTATCTGCTGACGGGGAAGGGAAATCATTAATTCAATAATCAAAAATCGGCCGAAGCTTATGCTGCCAAAAAAGAGAGTGCTATCACTATTTTTGTCATGCTGAACGAAGTGAAGTATCTATTAAACGATAGGCATGTTGGTGAATAGATCCTGCGTTCCTCAGGATGACAAACTCGTTAGATTATATGGGAATCAATCAAGGTAATCTTTGGATCCATTAATCATGGTTCAGAGTTTCACCCGAAGCTGTTCTGCTGACAGGGAAAGAAGCGTTTTCAATCGATAATTCACTAAATCACTAATTCAATAATTAAACCCCTCTCACATCCATTTACAAATACTCAATTTTCATCAATTTTGAACACCTCTAATCGTAGTTTTCCTCTGTTTTAATCCAAAATCACTACGAAATTCATAAAAGTTGATATTTTATACATAAATTCTATAGAATTAGTAGTAATTATAAAAACAATTATTACATTTGCCGGAGAGATAAAAAAAATACAACGTAAAACAGTTTTAAAAGCTCCAGAAAATGCAACCCGACCCAACCACCAACCCCGGCTTTGCTGCTTATCAAATGCAAACTGCTCTTTCCGCCCGTTTTTGTTGTTGCTGTTGATCTGGACATCAAGGGATCCTCTTTCTCTGTGATTGTTACCTGCCGGTGATAATCTGATTTCTACAAAATATTCTTATTCAATTTTATATACGGTCTAATGCGCTGCAAGGTGTATAAGGCTCCTAACTGGTTATTAATTACCTTAAACATTTTACTATGACCCTTAACGACGTTTCCTTGCTGGGAAAAAAGATACTGGTAGGGGTGATCATCACCCTGATTCCCTTTGTGATCATTTTTGGCGGCTTATGGCTCACGCAGAAACTACTGTCTGATAATCATAAATCTGCGCCGGCATCCACATCACCAACTAAATCAACCGCATCATGAAACTGGAAGAAGCAAAAAAAACACGAATCATTAAAAATGCTTTGCTGAGCTTACTGCTTTATGCACTGCCATTGGTGCTCATGTTTGCCACGTTTTACTTTACCGGGCAGCGCCCATGGGAAAAGAAAAAGCAGGAGCACAAAACAGCACAGCCTGCCGAAAAAACTAAATCTGAAAATCCTTAAACACAAATACCATGATTGAACTGATAAAAAAAGTAATTGATAACCTTAACGGATACGGTTTTTCCGTTCTGGTACTGGTACTGGGAGTGCTCGAATTTTCGTTTGGCCTGTATAAAAAGCGCTGGACTAAAAATGAGCGTTGGGTAGATATTGCCTGTTTTACTATTCCTAAACTGGTTGTAAAACCGGTTATAGCTTATTACGGATTGAAAGTTTTACCGTCCATACTTCCGGGCTTTAAAAACGCTTTTGACTGGGTGCCGTTTTTTTGGGGCTTTATCATCATAGCCGTGGCCGATGACCTGACTCAGTACTGGTACCACCGTTTGCATCATGAAGTGCCATGGTTATGGCGTTTTCACCGTACCCACCATTCGGCATCGTACATGGGTATGGCTATGGCCAGCAGGCAAAATGTGATCTATACCTTGTTTTTTTCACAAACGTATTTAACTACGGCGCTGGTTTATCTGGGCCTGGGTATCCCTGCTATCGTGGTAAAAGGTATCAAAGGTACTATTACCACGCTGGCGCACTCCAGTATTCCATGGGACAAACCTTTTTATCAGTACAAAGTGCTGCATCCGCTGGCCTGGGTATTGGAGCGTACCATATCTACACCGGCTACACACCATGCCCACCATGCCGCTACTACCGATGATGGCGTGGGCTATTATAAAGGAAACTTTGGCAACATGTTTTTTTTATGGGATGTGATATTCGGAACGGCGCATATTTCGCGTCAGTATCCAAAAGCCTATGGTATATCGCATTATGAAGGCGACCAGTGGTATGCACAGCTTTTATGGCCTATTTTTAAATCAAAAGTAGCAGGAAGCGAACTGGCTGCCGACGGTCAAATGGTGCGGGAAGATGTGCCATTGCAGGAACATCAGCTCTATCGCCCGGAAAAACAAGAACATGTGGAGCAGGAAATTTCTGAAGAAACATATAACTTACAGCCGGTAAAAGCTTAGAGAGAATCAAGATATAAGAATCAGGAATCAAGACAAAAATAATTGTTGTAGGTTAATTTCTCATCTTGGCTCTTGATTCTTAGATCTTGACTCTATAAAAAATATGAATCTTAAAAGAATTTCCCCGGTACTGATAATCGCGATTGCTGGTTCGATAATTTTTTCGGCCTGCAAGCAAAAGGAAAAAGCGAAGGCTGTTGCTAAAACCGACAGTGTTGCATCGAATAAAAAGAAGGCGATATGCTGTGAGTCGAATATCCCCAGCCGGTTTAAGCCAACCCCTTTAGCGGGAGCAGCAGTGATGAACGGGCCGGATACCAGTCATAGCGGTATGGTTTGGATACCCGCGGGTACTTTCAGGATGGGCGGAGATAACGCACAAGCCGAAAAGGACGAATATCCGAAACATCAAGTTACTGTGGATGGGTTTTGGATGGATAGAACCGAAGTGACCAACGCGCAATTTGAGAAATTTGTAAAGGCAACCGGCTATGTAACCACTGCCGAGCAAAAACCGGATTGGAATGTGCTCAAAAAACAACTGCCACCCGGAACAGAGAAACCGGCAGATAGCTTGCTGGTTGCCGCCTCGCTGGTATTTGTGCCTTCAAAACAACCGGTATCACTAAGCGATTACAGCCAGTGGTGGACATGGAAAAAAGGAGCCAGCTGGAAACACCCGCATGGCCCGGGAAGCGATATCAAAGGTAAAGGTAATTACCCGGTAACGCAGGTGTCGTACTACGATGCGGTAGCCTATAGTAAATGGGCCGGTAAACGTTTACCAACCGAAGCCGAATGGGAACATGCCGCCAGGGGAGGACTGAATGATAACATTTATCCCTGGGGAAATGAAAAAGTGACCGAAGGTAAGCCCAAGGCCAATATATGGGAGGGCGATTTCCCATACCGGAATACCCAGCGCGATAAGTTTTATTATACTGCGCCCGTAAGTTCATTCGCCCCTAACGGTTACGGCTTATATGATATGGCCGGGAATGTTTGGGAATGGTGTGCCGACTTGTATGATTACCGGTATTACAGTACCATCAACAAACCCGAAGGTGTTAAAAATCCCAAAGGTCCATCAAAATCATACGACCCTGATGAGCCCTATGCTATAAAACGAGTGGTAAGGGGCGGTTCGTTTTTATGTAACGATAGCTATTGCTCAGGCTTCCGGGTAGCCCGGAGGATGAAAACCACCGAAGACAGCGGGATGGAGCACCTGGGTTTTAGGTGCGTGAAGAATTAATAGAAATAAGTGAGGGTGTCACCCTGAGCTCCGTCGAAGGGTAGAGCGCAGAGGCCCGCCCACCATGCTTCGACGGAGCTCAGCAGGACAGCTGCCCTCTCAAGAGGGGAATTGATAAACATTAAAGAACAAAGGCATATGAAAAAATAATAACAAAACATAAATAAGGGAAAAGCGATCGCTTTTCCCCTCCAGAATTAAAACAACGAAACAGGGATCGATTGGCGTTGAGCCTGTTTCAATGGTGTCATTTTAAACTATTCAAATTTATGCAAAATATTGCAAAAGTTGGGCAGGGCTTTCTATTGCCCCAACCCCGGCTTATTCACCTGGTCACGGCCATAGCCGCAGGTTTTTACTACCGGTACAACGGTGGCAGGCTTATACTAAAAGCCGCTTTATCGTCCAGTTTAATCACCAACTTAAACTACCAGGCGATATGAAAAAACTCTTATTTAGTTCACTATTAGCCTTACTGCTTCCCGCTCTTGTTTTTGCACAGCAAACACAGCCTATTATCAATTCAAAACTGGTGGGCAGGGTATTGGATGGTTCCACCAAAGAGCCATTGCCCGGCGCGGTAGTACGTATTGAAGGCACAACCCACGTAGTTTCTACAGATGTAGAAGGAAAATTTAGTTTTGTTACCGGTCAGAAGTTTCCATATAAGCTTATTATCACCTTTATAGGTTACGAAACACAATCATACATCGCCACTGGCAGTCCTGTGGAGATATTGATGAAAGACGCCCAAAGCCTGCTCAATCAGGTAGTGGTTGTTGGTTATGGATCGCAAAAACGTAAGGATATCACAGGTTCGGTAGCATCAGTGCCGCAACTGGCGCTGAAACAGCCTATTCCATCATTAGATCGTGCCTTGCAGGGTACCATATCAGGTATACAGGTAACCCAGGCAACCGGGCAGCCGGGTGCGGGTGTAACCGTACAAATAAGGGGTGTGAACTCGATTAACGCAGTGGCTGAACCATTGTATGTTATTGACGGTTTCCCCACATCCAACAGTAACTCGCTGACGGATGCCGGGGTAACCAATGGTCCCAAAATCAATCCGCTGGCTTCGCTCAGTACTTCTGATATCGAAAATATTGAGGTACTAAAAGATGCTTCGGCTACTGCTATTTACGGTACACGCGGTGCTAACGGTGTTATTATCATTACCACTAAAAAAGGTAAATCGGGTGTATCATCTATCAATTATGATGGCAGTTATGGCTGGCAAAGTGTAATCAAGACCATTCCGTTGCTGAATTCCGATCAGTGGGGCGCTTTGCGTAATGATGCGCTGGTTAACTCTGGCAAATCGCCACAAACTGCTGCCCAATTGAACCCCTACAATGTAAACACCGATTGGCAAAAAGCTGCTTTCCGGGAAGGGAATACCCAAAATCATAATCTATCCATCCTTTCGGGGACAGACCGAACCAGGCTTGCCTTTTCGGGTAATTACATGAAACAGGATGGTATACTGCAAAATACCAATTTTGAACGCTTTGCTGGTCGCTTAAATGTGGAGCACGATTATAACGACAGGTTCAAAATATCATCCTATATCACCGGCAGTCGTATCAGTGCGCAGGTAGCGCCGGCGGGTGTTGTACCGGCCATATTATTGATGACGCCAACCACCCCAATATATAATCCGGATGGTTCATTCTTCATGAAAAATATATTTGAAGGTAGCTATGGTAATCCTATCAATACGTTGTATAATCAAATTAATACCACTGCTACCAGCAGAGTTTTAGGTAATATTTCGGGCGATTATAAAATCACTCCGGATTTGACTGCCCGTGTTTTAGCCGGAGTGGATTTGATCGATAACAAGCAAAACCGGTACTTGCCATCCACAGTTTATGAAGGTCAGGGCTATTCGGGTATTGGTGAAGTAGGTACGCTGAACTCCTTTAACTGGTTGAATGAAAACACGCTGACCTACACCAAAAAGCTGGGCAGGAGCAACCTGAATGTACTGGCAGGCTTTACCCAGCAAAAATTTAAAGCCGAGGGCGCTATTACTGGTTCATCGGGCTTTGTGAGCGATTATGATACGTATAACAACCTGGGTTCGGGCAGTATCACTTCTGTTTCGGGCAGTGGTTTTGCTATCGCGCCATCATCATCATCCAATATATGGGCTTTAAAATCGTACCTGGGGCGTGTTAATTATGGTTTCGACGGTAAATATCTGTTAACACTGACCTTACGTGCCGATGGTTCTTCCAAATTTGCACCGGGACACCAATGGGCATCGTTCCCCTCGGCAGCTATCGCCTGGAATGCTTCCAGCGAAAATTTTCTGAAAAATGTGGAGCAGATCAGTCAGCTTAAATTCAGACTGAGTGCGGGGCAAACCGGTAACAGCGATATTCCGGCGTATCAGTCGTTCTCGCAACTGGGCTATTACCGCTACAACTTTGGTAACACCACCGTGGCCGGTTTTGCGCCCAATAGTTTGGCCAATCCTAATCTTACCTGGGAAAAAACAACCCAGTACGATTTTGGCTTCGACTTTGGTTTGCTGAAAGACAGGATCACGCTTACTGCCGATATCTATTACAAAAAAACAACCAACCTGCTGCTGTATTTGCCGCTGCCTGCCACGAGCGGACTTACCATTATTACCAATACCGCTATCACCAATCCACAGCAGTATGAAAATGTGGGTTCGGTACAAAACAAAGGATTTGAGCTGAGCTTAAATACGCATAACCTTACCGGTTCCTTTGTGTGGAACACCAGTCTGGTTTTCGCGTTGAACCGTAATAAGGTGCTGAGTTTGGGTGGTAATGGGGTAAACCAATTCATCCCAGATTCATCCCTGCCCTCTATTTTAAAGGTGGGCGAACCGATAGGTTCGTTCATTGGATACAAAACCAACGGACTGATCAAGGCGGGCGGCCCGGCATTGACTCCTGCGGCCAATACTTCTCCAGGTGGTCAGGCTTATGTAGATATCAATGGCGATGGCAAGATCACACAATCTGCCGATAGGGTGATCCTGGGCAACGCGCAGCCTAAATTTACCGGTGGCTTAACCAACACCTTCTCTTACAAAGGTGTGGATCTGAGCATCTTCCTGCAAGGTTCATATGGCAACAAGATATACAATCAGCAGCGCAACGTACTGGAACTGGGCACGGGTTATACCAACGCCACAACTACCTTATTGAACCGCTGGACACCCACCAACACTAATACCGATGTGCACAGCGCGTTCCAGGATCCGGCGCCAACCATTTCAGACCGATTTATTGAAAACGGCTCCTACCTGCGTTTAAAAAGCCTGAGCCTGGGTTATACCATCCCAACATCGGTAGTATCCAAATCGCCTATTAAAAAGATCAGGATATTCCTTACCGCGCAAAACCTCATCACCTGGACTAAATACACCGGGTATGATCCGGAGGTGAGCAGTAACGAACAGTCGGCTATCACATCCGGTGTGGATAACGGGGCTTACCCCAACAGTAAATCCATTATTGCCGGGTTAGGTATCACCTTATAATACGATCAAATATGAAACTCCATAACATTAAATATCTCATTATACTGCTTGCCTTTGGCGCCACATCCTGCGCCAAGCTGAATGAAGATCCGCGATCATTTATTCCGGCAAATCAGTTTTATAAAACACAGGCCGACGCGGTGGCCGCGGTTACCGCCGCCTACTCGCTGCTAAATGCGGGTTCCAACTCCATACAAACACCATACAACACCCTGTTCAATACAGGCATGAACTTTATGGCCGACGATGAAGGACCTGGTCCGGGCGCTACCAATGCCGACGTGCGCTCACAGGCGGTGCTGGGGCATTCTTCATCGGGTTTGCGAATCCTGCAGATCTGGCAGCAGCATTACGCGGCTATCAAGAAAGCTAATATCGCTATTGATACCATACCACATATCCAGTTTGATGCCACCCTGAACAAAAGACTGGTGGCCGAGGCCAAATTTTTACGTGCCTTGTTTTACTTTAACCTGGTGCGTTTATATGGCGATGTGCCGCTGGTGCTGCATGATCAAACTTCTATTAATCTCTCTGATCTGCAGGTACCCAGAACAGCTGCCGCGACAGTTTATAAACAAATAGAGACCGACCTGACATCCGCCGCTGTTGATCTGCCAAATACCTATACAGGAGCTGATGTGGGCAGAGCAACCGCAGGAGCAGCTAATGCCTTGCTGGCCAAAGTTTACTTAACCGAGCGTCAATGGGCCAAAGCGGTAACACAGGCCGAAGTAGTGATCAATGGCCCTTACGGTTATGATCTGTTTACCAATTATGCCGATGTTTTTTTACCAGCCTCTAAAAATGGTAAAGAGCATATATTCTCGGCCCAATTTAAAGCTAATTCACAGGGACAAGGTAATAACCAGGCGCCGCGGGCTATCCTGAATGCCATACCGGGCATGGTAAGCAGCTATGCCGATCAGGTGGTGTTTTATTCAGTACCAGATGCGACCAAGCCGGGTGGAACAGATAAATTCTTCAGTATTTATAAATTGTATCCGGCTAACGATAAAAGAAAACGTGTAAGTTTTGTGACCCGTTTCCAGAGCCCCAGCACCAATCTGTGGTACGGTAAGCTGAATGATAACAGCATTCCGGGTGATTCTACACCATTTTTTAATAAGTATTATGATCCGAATGTGGTTGCCAACGAGGCCGAGTCTGGGGCTAATGTGCCTATTATCCGTTTTTCGGAAGTGTTGCTGATCCATGCCGAAGCCGAAAATGAACTGAATGGGCCAACTACCAAGGCATATACTTCTGTAAACAGGGTGCGCAAGCGTGCCGGATTGGATGACCTTTCGGGTTTGACACAAGCGCAGTTCCGCGATGCAGTTTACCTGGAGCGTCGCCTGGAATTTGTATTCGAGTATCAACGCTGGTTCGATCTGATCCGGGAACGGGATGCCAACGGCAACGGTATACTGGAAGCCAGTTTGCTCAAAGTGGGTAAAACCAATGTGACTAAAGGGGCCGCGGGTAAATTTTACCTGTTCCCGATACCGCAACAAGAAATTGATAACAGTAATGGCAAGCTTACGCAAAACCCGGGTTGGCAGTAGGAGCCTCAGCCAAGAGTAATGGTCGATGAAAAGGCTGGTATCAAATTTAAAGGTAAGTCGTATAGCCAACTCACCCGGTCTACGTTTCGCTGGACCACCCTCTCTCCGGCTTCGCCGCAAAGAGGGTTGAGAAAAAAGAAATAGAAATCCCCTCTATGCGCGAAGCGGAGAGAGGGGGAGACAAGCGCAGCGACGTCGGGGTGAGTCGACACCGCGCGTTTGATTCTTGCTCTTTATAAGTTATTACTCTTTGGAGAGGGTAGGATGATGCTTTAAATCGAATAGTTAAATAATTAAATATCAATGCTATGAAAAGAATACTTGTCGCTTTTGCAATGTTCATCGGCGGGTTAACCACGGTCTTCGCACAGTCGCCTGCAACCGATCAGGGTTCGCACGCGGTTGACCCGAGAGTAAGGGCAGCCGTATTCCAGGTGCTTGATGAGTACATGGCCACTTTTAACGCTAAAGATCTGGCAGGTTGGGAGCGTACTTATCAGTTTCCGCATTATCGCCTGGCCAGTGGCAAAATGTCGGTACTGGAAAGAGCTGGGCTCCGTGACTCGACCAAAGTGTTTGGCGAGTTGCAAAAGACGGGCTGGGATCATAGCCAATGGGACCACCGTAACATTATCCAGGCTTCGGCCGATAAGGTGCATGTGGATACGGAGTTTTCAAGGTACCGTGCCGATGGGAGCCTGATAGGCCATTTTGAGTCCTTATATATCCTCACCAAGGAAGATGGTAAATGGGGCATCAAATTCAGGTCAAGTTATGCGGAGTGATATTGAATTAATAAACTTGATAAGCATAGAATCACCGGAGGGATGTCATGCTGAGCCCCGTCGAAGCATGGTGGGCAGGCCTCTGCGCGCGACCCTTCGACAAGCTCAGGGTGACAGCCTCCCTTTGCATGCTATTTTAATTGATCACATGAAAAAAGATATATGAAAAAGTTAATCATCATCGCCCTGTTACTGTTTTTAGCAAATACCGTTTTACGGGCACAACAGACGGCGTACGTACAAACCCATTCGGGTAAAATAGCGGTAACACCATCAGTAGAAAAGAAACTGCTTGATGATGTGGCGCAAGGTAAAGCTTACCTGGTAGATGTGCGTACTCCTGAAGAGTACAACCAGAAACATCTGAAATACGCAGCAAATATCAATATCAAATCGGCCGATTTTGCCGATCAGATCAGGAAGCTGGATAAAAATAAATCCATCTATCTTTATTGTCATTCCGGTAACCGGAGTGGCAGAGCAGCTGATTCCCTGCAAACGCTGGGCTATCACTTAAGCTATAATATCGGGGCGCTTGACAGTTTAACGAAAGCAGGTTTCCCGGTACAATAATGAACATCTAAACGAAAATCATATCATGATACATTTAAAAGTACTCAGCCCAAAACCACCCCAGTATTTTAAACCGGGTGGTGGTAAAATATGGCCTGTAGCCGTACTTATCGGTCTACTTGGTTTGCAAAGCGTAAAGGCGCAAAATACCCAGCCATTTGGCGGCACGGTAGGCAAAACGCTTAATGATTCAAAGGAGTGGTGGCCCGAGCCTCATAAAGCGCCTGCCGGTGCGCCAAACGTGCTGTGGATTATATTGGATGATGTGGGCTTTGGTGCTACAAGCACCTTTGGCGGTATCATTAAAACGCCCAATTTTGATACGCTGGCCAATAACGGCTTGCGTTATACCAATTTCCATACCGCAGGTATTTGCGCGCCTACGCGTTCGGCCCTGCTCACCGGGCGCAATCACCATTATGTGCACGAAGGTGGGTTTTCGCACATCGCTTTATCAGCTGGTTTCCCTGGCTATGATGGTCGCATACCATCTGATAAAGGAACGGTGGCCGAAATATTACGCGAGAATGGTTATAATACCTTCGCCGTAGGGAAATATGGTTTAACACCCGATGAGGACGCCACCGACGCTGGTCCGTTTGACCGCTGGCCAACGGGCAAAGGTTTTGATCATTTCTTCGGATTTTTGGGTTCGGCAACGGATCAATACAAACCCGACCTGGTAGAAGATAACGCCCACGCTACGCCGGATGGTCGCCACCTGAACGAGCAGATCACCGATAAGGCTATTTTTTATATTACCCGCCAGCATAAAGCAGCTCCGGATAAGCCTTTCTTCCTATACTATGCACCCGGAGCAACGCATTCGCCGCACCAGGTAGCTAAAGAGTGGAGCGATCTGTATAAAGGTCAGTTTGATTCTGGTTGGGATGATTTCCGCGAAAAAGTAATCGCGCGTCAGAAAAAGCTGGGCATCATCCCTGCTTACGCTAAATTGCCAGAGCGCAATACCCGCATCCCCGCCTGGAAATCGCTTTCACCGGCCGAGCAAAAATTGTACGCCCGTTTTATGGAAGTGTATGCCGGTTATTTAACTTATACCGATCACGAGGTTGGTCGTTTGCTGGGTTATCTGAAACAAAGCGGTCAGCTGGATAATACCCTGGTGTTTGTGATCATTGGCGATAATGGAGCCAGCAAAGAAGGTACCTTACATGGCGAGATCAACCCTAAAAAGAATTCGGCTAAATTACTTGCCGAGGCGCCTTATCTGAAAACCAACATCGAGGATATTGACGATATCGGCACGCCGCAAGCTTCCACCAATTATCCATTGGGATGGGCACAGGCCGCCAACACACCGTTCAAATACTGGAAACAGGATGCCAACTCGGAAGGCGGTACCCGTAACCCGCTGATTGTTTACTATCCAAAAGGCATTAAGGACAAAGGAACCATCCGCACGCAATACGGTCATGTGATTGATGTATTGCCAACTACATTGGAGTTTACCGGTATTAAATTGCCCGAGTACATCAGAGGGATTAAACAAGATACGCTGCAAGGCACATCGCTGGTTTATTCCTTTGATCATCCGGAAGCAGCCAATAAACATAAAATACAGCATTACTACATATTTGGTTCGCGATCTATTTACAGTGATGGCTGGAAAGCTGAAGCGGCGCATCACCCGGATTATGTGGAGCTGAATGATTTTACGGTAGGCAAAAACGTTCCCGATATCAACTTTGATGATGATGTTTGGGAGCTATATAATCTGAATGATGACTTTAACGAGCGCATCGACCTGGCCAAAAAATATCCCGAAAAGCTAAAAGAGCTCAAAGCGGTATTTGAAGAGCAGGCCCAAAAGAACAACCTGTATCCGTTTATCGACTGGTACGATGTGTATCACCGGAGGATCCATCAGAATTATAAGAAATAATTAGGGAGCAAGGATTTTTGGAACAAGGAGTAAGGATAAAAAGCAAAAAATAAAAAACCACGTCATTGCGAGGCACGAAGCAATCTCTATGCTGTACAGGGCAAATGTGCAAAGTTAATCTGCTTGTGTAGAGATTGCTTCGTACCTCGCAATGACGCGTGATAAATTATTAAATAGCGAGTCATAAATCAATATAAAACCTATCTATATGAAACAAGATCATAAAAAAACGTTCGCGGCAATAGTAATTGCCCTGGGTTTTGCGCTGCCGGCCGTGGCGCAATATGGCCCTGTAGCTCCGGCCAATATACCACCATCAACGCCATCAACTTATAAAGGGGTTATAGGCAAAACCCTGGCCGAATCAAAGGAATGGTGGCCCAAACCACTTAAAGCCCCTAAAGGCGCGCCAAATATTGTCTGGATATTGCTGGACGATGTTGGCTTTGGCGCTTCGGCGACATTTGGCGGATTGATCAGTACGCCCAATTTTGATACACTGGCCAACAATGGCTTGCGTTATACCAATTTCCATACAGCGGGTATCTGCGCACCTACACGGTCGTCATTATTAACAGGGCGTAATCATCATTATGTGCACGTGGGTAATTTTTCGCATGCCTCTACAGCAGCGGGTTTTCCTGGTTATGATGGTCGCATCCCACCGGATAAGGGTACTATTGCCGAAAATCTGCGCGAAAACGGTTACAGCACTTTTGCGGTAGGCAAGTGGGGCGTAACACCCGATGAAGATACTACAGCGGTTGGTCCCTTTGATCGCTGGCCAACCGGTAAAGGGTTTAATCACCACTTTGGTTTCCTGGAATCGGCTACCGATCAATATAACCCGCCGCATTTGGTGGAGGACAATTTTCAGATCAAACCGGATGGTCGTAACCTGAATGAGGTGATCACCGATAAGGCCATCGCTTATATTGATGCCGCACACCGAGCCGCACCAGATCAGCCTTTTTTTTTGTATTATGCACCAGCCGCAACTCATGCCCCACACCAGGTAAGCAAGGAGTGGAGCGAACTGTATAAAGGCAAATTTGATGAAGGCTGGGACGTATACCGCCAAAAGGTTTTTGAAAATCAGAAAAAGGCCGGTTACATTCCCGCTTATGCCAAACTGCCCGAGCGTAACGAGCGCATCCAGGCCTGGAAGAGCTTACCACCGGCCCAGCAGAAACTGTATGCTCGTTTTATGGAAGTTTACGCCGGATACCTTACCTATATCGACCACCAGGTTGGCCGGGTGATCAGCTATCTGAAAGCATCCGGTCAGTTTGATAACACACTGGTGTTTGTAATGATAGGGGACAATGGCGCCAGTAAGGAGGGAACCTATCATGGTGTGATCAATCCAAAACTATCACCAACCACTACCGCGGAGGCCGATTATATCCAAAAGAACGAGAGTGATTATGAATCTATCGGTACGCCGGAAGCTTCAACCAATTACCCGCTGGGATGGGCGCAGGCTGCCAATACGCCCTTCAAATATTGGAAATCGGATGCCGATGCCGAAGGTGGTACGCACAACCCGCTGATCATTTATTATCCAAAACTCATCAAAGAAAAAGGAGGTATCCGTACACAGTATGGTCACGTTTCGGATATATTCCCCACTACTATTGAAGCCGCGGGCCTAAAATTACCGGAGTATATTAAAGGCATTAAGCAGGACACCTTGCAGGGTAAATCCTTATTCAGCTCGTTTAATAACGCGCAGGCGCCAACACTGCATACCAAGCAATATTATTACATCTTCACTTCCCGGTCCATTTATAAAGATGGCTGGAAAGCCGAAGCCGCGCATCGCCCGGATAATATCGATCTGCTCAATTTTCCGCAGGGTAAAACCCTCCCGGAGCGCAACTACGACAAAGATGTATGGAAACTCTATAATCTGAATGAAGATTTTAACGAGCGCATCGACCTGGCCAAAAAATACCCTGAAAAATTGAAGGAGCTAAAAGACCTGTTTGATGCCGAAGCCAAAAAGAACAATATCTACCCTTTTATTGACCGCGATGATGTCATCAATAAGAGAATCCATCATCTGGAAAATAATGACTAAGGTGGTGAGTGGGGAGTAGTGAATGGTGAGTGGTCAGTTTGAGTTTTATCGCTTGCTTAAAGACTTACGAAGTTTTTAAAACTTCGTAAGTCTGGCTATCCGCCTTTATAAATTTCTGTCTTGATACTTGATACTAAATAGATACTAAACTAAAAAAATGAAAAAATTAAAAAGCTTTTTGCTGGCGGTAATCGTTACCGCCACGGGTATTGCCCATGCGCAGGCCCAAACAGATAAACCTCTGTTATCACTGGAGGCCTTTGCCTCCAAACTAAAGCAAGCTAAAGATGCACAGATACTGGATGCACGCTCGGCTGAGGAATTTGTACAAAACCACATTAAGGGCGCTGTTAACGTAGATGCCAAAGCCGCCGACTATCAGCAGCGCCAGGATGCGCTTTCTAAGGACAAACCAACTTTTGTATACTCCATTGCCAACGGCCGCAGCAAGGTTTTATCCAACGAATTGCGCGCCAAAGGATTTAAAGATGTAGAAGAGCTTCCGGGTGGTTTAGCCAACTGGATCGGTTCTGGTTATCCCATTATTTCGACTACTAAAAAAGGAGTTTCTTTAACAAAGGCACAGTTTACCGAGCTTACCGGTTCATCACCATTGGTACTGGTTGATTTTGGTTCGAGATATTGCGGCGCCTGCAAAAAACTGGTACCTGTACTGGATTCGCTGAAAGCCAAAACCGGTTTTACCCCAAAAATCATCAGCATCGAGGTGTATGACAATACTGCTCTGGCCAAAGAACTGAAAGTAAATGTGCTGCCAACTTTAGTATTGTATCAAAACAAAAAAGAGGTTTGGAAAAAACAAGGTTTTTCATCAGTTGCCCAGGTTGAAGCAGCGGTGGCACAGACCAAGACGGGTTTAGCCAGCGTGAAATAGCGCTACTAAACAACTCACCTGTCCGTTGCTTCGCTTCTCCACGCGTCATTGCGAGGTACGAAGCAATCCCCGATTGAGCCACTCTGTATAGTTTAGAGATTGCTTCGTACCTCGCAATGACGCGTTTAATCAAAATGTTTTACCACCAACCACCATGCTAAAACGAATACCATTCCTTGTTTTATTACTTCTTTCCTGCAGCATCACCTTCGCGCAAAAGCAAGTAACCAAACCCAATATCGTCATCATTTTAGCTGATGACATGGGTTTTGCCGATCTGGGTTGTTTTGGCTCCGAAATTCATACCCCCAATATTGACAGGCTTGCCCGCGAGGGTTTAAAAATGACCCAATTTTATAATGCAGGCCGGTGTTGCCCATCCCGGACAGCCTTATTAACCGGTTTATATCCGCACCAGGCGGGTGTAGGCGATATGGTAAAGTATAAAGGTTCGCCGGCATACCAGGGCTATCTGAATGATCACTGCGCTACCATTGCCGAGTTACTGAAGAGCAAGGCGGGTTACAATACTATTGTATCGGGCAAATGGCATGTGGGTTTGCAGCCATCAGCATTGGCTTTTAACCGGGGATTTGATAGATCATTCACCATGCTCAACAACGGCAGCAGCTATTTTAATTCGGCTCCATTGTATAACGATGGTAGCAAGATCACCTTTATGCTGAATGATAGGGAGATCACCCGGAATGATACTTCCAAATATTTAACCCAGGCTATTACCGATTTCGCTAAACAATCGTTAGAAGAGATCAAGGCCGATAAGTCGCCGTTCTTTTTATATGTAGCCTACAACGCTCCGCATTGGCCCATCCAGGCACTGCCACAAGACATTGCCCGATACAAAGGCAAATATCTGATAGGCTGGGATAAACTGCGTAAACAACGCTACGAAAAACTGGTGGCCAGCGGCATCATCAAAAAATATTGGAAGCTGTCCCCCCGTGACAGCCGTGCGCCTACCTGGGATTCCTTATCGCCCGAAGAAAAAGATAAATGGGATACCCGTATGGCTATTTACGCGGCCATGATTGATAGGATGGATGCGGGTATAGGCGAGATCATGAACAAACTCAAACAATTGGGGAAAGATAAAAACACCATTGTGCTTTTTGCATCAGACAATGGCGGCAGCGCCGATGAGGTAAAAAGCTTATCGACAGTGATACAAAAGAACGGTACGCCCGGTTCTGTAAATTCTATTGACAGTTACGAGATTCCCTGGGCCAATGTGAGCAATACACCGTTCAGGTTGTTTAAAAGAAATACGCACGAGGGTGGCATTGCCACACCGTTTATTGCCTGGTTTCCAGGTGTTATAAAAGCGGGGAGTACCAACACGCAACCTGCCCATTTTATCGATCTCATGCCTACCTGTCTTGATCTGGCGGGCGTTACCTATCCGCAGGAATTTAAAAACAGGCAATTGACACCGCTGGAAGGATTCAGCCTGAAAAACGTACTGCTCAACAAACCCTGGAACGGCCACAACGCTATCTTCTGGGAGCACGAGGGCAGCCGGGCTATCAGGAAAGGGAACTGGAAACTGGTTGCCGAAATTGACCAGCCCTGGGAGTTGTATGATCTGGATGCCGATCGGTCTGAAACCAATAACCTCGCGGCCAAATATCCCGATAAAGTAAAAGCTCTCGAAGCCGAATATCTGCAATGGGCGCAAAAAGTTGGCGTGGTCGACTGGAACAAGATCAAATCATTGTAACAAAAATAATAACAGTAGCCGCTTGCAAAGTAAAACGGCAATCGGTTACTTTGGATAAATTACACAAACCTGTATGAGACCTTTCCCGGGCAAAATATCTACTAAGCTGATATGGCTTATATTACTTTTTATAACCCTGAATGCCAAAGCGCAGCAGCGGCCAAATATTATTTTTGTACTGGCCGATGATATGGGATATTCCGATCTGAGCTGTTATGGAAGCCCGGTCATCAAAACACCATTTCTGGATAAAATGGCTCAAAAAGGTGTTCGTGAAACCAATTATGTGGTATCCAGCCCAAGTTGCACGCCATCAAGAGCGTCGCTTTTAACAGGTCGTTATGCTTCGCGGATGAACCTGCCTTACCCAATACCTCCGGGGTCGGAATTAGGTTTGCCCGATCAGGAAGTAACCATTGCCGAAATGCTGAAGGCTGTGGGTTATAAAACTGCCATGATTGGTAAATGGCACCTGGGCGATCATAAACCTTATAACCACCCCATGGCACAAGGTTTCGACTCTTATTACGGTATGTTGTACAGCCATGACTATAAGTATCCATACGTTAAAACGGATACGACACTTAAAATATTCAGGGGACATAAGCCCGAGGTGATCAAACCTGCCGACTCGTCCCTGATCGATCTGTATAAGAACGAAGCTATCCGATATATTAAAGAGCAAAAGAAAGGTAAACCGTTTTTCTTGTACCTGGCGCATAATGTACCGCATTTACCGGTGGCCTTTGCTTCATCGCAACAAAATAAGGGTCGCTCCGATGGTGGTCATCTGGGCGACGTGGTGGAACAGCTCGACGCCAGTTTAGCCGAAGTTTGGGCACAGCTGGAGAAACAGGGCCTGGCCGATAATACCATATTTATGTTTTCGAGCGATAACGGGCCCTGGATCGAGTTTCCGTCACGTATGTCGGGTGATGGGGCTACCAAGCCCTGGGATGCGGGTACCGCAGGCGTTTTCCGCGGCAGCAAGGGGCAAAGTTATGAAGGCGGCGTACGCGAACCATTTATCGTTTACTGGAAAAACCACACCCCCGTTGGCGCATCCATCACCAGCATGGTAAGCAACCTGGATGTATTACCAACGCTGGCACAATGGGTAAATGCTCCTTTGCCCAAAGGGCGGGTACTCGACGGTCAATCTATCTCTGATGTGTTGTTGGGCAAAGGTGGGCGTCATCCAAAACACCGGGAGATCTATTATGTAAACAACGGAATCTGCGAAGCCGTAAGGCAAGGCGATTGGAAGTACCGTGAAGTAAAATCGGCCAATACCAATGGTGGCATATTAAACCAGGAACAGGAATCTAAAATAGAATTGTTTAACTTGTCATACGATCCAAGCGAACGCACCAATGTTATCCAGGAATATCCTGATAAAGCAAAGGAGCTGAAAGCTTTGTTCGATAAGTTCCCCGGTAAAACCGAAAATTAAACTCCTGTAATGCGTAACCAATTTTTTTGTTTGATGCTATGCCTGTCGTTATCAGGTATAGTGATGGCCCAATCGCCGGTAAATAATGATCCCGGTCAAAAAGAGCGGGATTACCTGATCAAATCGCTGGTGAAAATAGCTAATCCGGTATTGATCACCTTGAGTAAAAATGAGCTCAAACAGCAAATGCCGGTGGAAGCTAAAACCGGCGATCGTAAAAATTATACTTACCTGGAAGCGTTTGGCCGGCTGCTGGCGGGCATGGCTCCCTGGCTGGAGCTGGGACCGGCTCAAACCCCGGAAGGTATATTACGCAAAAAGTATATCAATCTGGCACATTTGGCTCTTCATAATGCCACAGATCCCAATAGTGCCGATTTTATGAATTTTAACAAAGGCACTCAACCCGTAGTTGATGCCGCCTTTTTGGCACAGGCCTTATTACGCGCGCCACATCAGTTATGGGATCCGTTGGATGCACCAACCAAAGCTAATATCATTGCCGCGTTCAAATCAACACGGGTTATTACACCGGGATACAACAATTGGTTATTGTTCAGTG
>JACXTT010000714.1_pt1 | contig 56867 bp, 48 predicted proteins | sample 9270951 | NCBI WGS metagenome assembly JACXTT01 (sample SAMN15532306, study PRJNA645909) | rock metagenome | isolation source: weathered quartz diorite | place: Puerto Rico | collected 2017-06-21
GGGCCCCGTAAAACAGCTCCAGTTTCGGTCCTGGAAAAATTTGCGGCGGCGCCTCGGGGGTGCCCATGCGTGACCGTTACCCGGCGCCCCGGCTCGATCAGCCCATCCCCGCCCTGCGGGCGGGCGCGCCACCCGCCGCGGACACGCCCCTGGCTGCGCTTGTCTACGTCGCCGCCGGCCTCCGCGATCTTCCGCGCCCCGATTTCAAAGCACGTCTCAAAGCTGATTTAGAAAGGAAAGCATCCATGGCAACTCCGGCAGTCACTCCCCTCCGCGAAGGTTTTCATTCACTCACGCCTTACCTGATTGTGGAAGGCGCCGCCAGGACGATTGATTTTCTCAAGCAAGCTTTCGGCGCTGAAGAGAAACTCCGCGTCCCCAAACCCGATGGCTCCATCATGCATGCCGAGGTGCGCATCGCCGGCTCGGTCGTCGAGCTCGCCGACGCAAACGATCGATACCCGGCCCGGCCCACTTCGCTCCATCTCTACGTTCCCGATGCCGACGCCGTCTATCACCGCGCCATCGCCGCGGGCGCCGTCTCGACCCACGAGCCCGTCGATCAGCCCTATGGCGACCGCGAAGCCGGCATTCGGGATCCAGGCGGCAACGACTGGTACATCTCCACTCACAAGGCCGCTGGCCCCGGCCAATACACCCCCGAAGGCCTCCGCGCCGTCACGATTTACCTGCATCCGAGCGGCGCTGCCCAGTTGATCGACTTCCTTAAGCGCGCCTTCAGCGCCGAAGAGGCAGAGCGCTACGAGTCCCCGGCGGGGAACATCGTGCACGCCAAAATCCGCATCGGCGATTCCATCATCGAGATGGGCGAAGCCCACGGCCCCTACCACCCCCGGCCCACCGGCATCCACCTCTACGTCCCCGATACCGACGCCGCCTACCGCCAGGCCATCGCCGCCGGCGCCACCTCCATCACCGAGCCCAACGACGCCCCCTATGGCGACCGCGCCGCCGGCGTCGAAGATCCCCACGGCAACTCGTGGTTCATCGCCACCCATATTAAGGACGTCCCGCTCCCCGCGTAACCGCTTCCTCCGGTCACGGCTTGAAGCCGCCAGACACTGAGCCGTGACCAAAGGGAGCGGTTGGGTTCAGCGACCAGGCGGAATCGTGTGACAATACACAGCGAGTAACAACACTGCAATGCTGAACTTGTTCGTTAATGGGCTTTGCCTTTCAGGCCGGCTGAATCATAGCACCAAGTCACGCGAAGTACTTCCTAAAATCCTTGCAACCGTGATTGAACTGTGGAATGATGACTCGACATTCGATGTTCCGAGTGCCCACCTGAAATCAAAATCTCTGCCAAGGAGGCAAAAATGCGTACGCAATTTGTAGTGTTGAGTGTGCTTGCGCTGGTGTTGTTTTCCGGAGATCCGGCATGGGCACAAGCCAGTGGCGCAGATAAGCCGCCCATGTACACGTATGTTTCCACGTGGGCTGTCCCGCGAGCCATGTGGGGCGATTATCTAAAGAATCAGGCTGCTGACGATCAAGTCTTGAGCAAGGCAGTGGCGGATGGAACGCTGGTCGGGTCCGGCAGTTACTCCGTCTTGAATCACCAGGAAGGTCAGGCCACGCACGGGTCCTGGTTCTCGGCGCGCTCGATGGCGAACGTCATCAAGGTGCTCGAAGGGGTTCGGTCCGCTCCTGACGCAACCGCTCCCGTCCTCGCCGCGTCGAAGCATTGGGACTACATACTCGCGAGCCGCGATTACAACGCCCACTCGGGCACGTTCAAGAATGGATACCTGCGCGTCGGCAGCTGGCGTTATAAGGCCGGCGCCCTTGACCCCGACGGCAAAATCATGAAAGCCACGATGGTGGCCGCGCTAGAGAAATTGCTGGCCGATGGTGCCCTCCACTCCTATCAGATCGACCTGGAAAGAGTGCACTCTTCCGACCCGACTCCTTCAACGTCGCCATCATTGCTAATGGCGCCGAGGGAATCGATAAATTCGATGCCTCGATCGACGAAATGGAGAAAAACAACCCAGCTGGAATGGCCGGATTTGGCTCCTTGGTTGACCTCCATGGACACCGGGACTTCCTGGCGCACTTGGATACCATGACCCACAAATAGCTGCGCCCGCAACACAGTTCGACTATCCTCAAGGTGGCATGGCCGACCTCTCCCATTGGAATGTCCGCGGCCCAGTCGAAACCCTGCGGACTGAATCTGCCGAATGGGACTTGGCTAAAGAAGCCTGGAAAGAGCCGCGGAATTTTAGTTTGATCCGTTTTCGTCGCGATGGGAGCCTCAGCGAAACCGAACATCACAACCCCGATGGCTCCATCGCGCGAACCTTAAATCTCTACGACGAAGCCGGCCGCATCCGGGAGACTCGCTCTCTCTCCAACGGTGCCGTCACCGGCCGGCGCATCTGGTTCTGTGACGACTCCGGACGCCCCGCTCGCGTCGTCGACGTGGATCAGAACGGCGTGGAGCGTGAATCCGAGCTCTACCGTTACGATGCGAACGGCCGGCAAACGAAAATAGTCTTCCTCCCGAAGCTGGAACCGAATACCGGTATCGATTATTCGAGCGTCGCAGACACATCCTACGCCACCCCCGGCGCCGCCACCGTGACAACTGCTCTCGACGAGGTCCTGTTCCACGACGTAAACCATCGCCTCCTCCAGCGCCTCGTCATCACCAGAGATGGAGCCGGGCGAGTGGTTAAGGAGGAAATGCATCTCGCCGGTGAAATGCCCCTCCCCGATGTCGTGGAGAAGGCTTCACCCGAGGAACGTCAAGCCGTTACGCAGGTCATGGCCAAACTGTTTGGTCCCGGCAAGCCGATGACGTCCACGACCTTCAGTTACGATCCGAAGGGCCGCCGCATCGAGCGGCAGACGCGCATGGGCGATCTCGGCGGCATGCGCACCACGTTCCGTTACGACGATCGCGACAATCCCATCGAAGAGACCTCGGTGGACACCACGCGCGAGATGCAGGTTGATGCCGAGGGCCACCCGCACCCGGTTAAAGAGAGCACACAGACTCAGTTCATGCGTCTTGAATACAAGTATGATGCGCAAGGGAACTGGACCGAGTGCGTCGTATGGAGCCGCCAGGAGCCCAATCCTGATTTCCAGCGTTCCAACGTCGAGCGCCGCCAGTTCACTTATTACTCCGGCGGCTAACGCGCCCGCGAATCACAGTCGCGCTTGAGTACTGGCGGGCCACGGCGGCGTGAACACCCCGATCGCGCGCAGCACCTCGCCCACCACCAGCGCCACGGTCATCAAAAACAGACCGATCGCCGACACCGTCATCAGCGCGTGGGCCATGCGCGTCCGAAATGTGTCTTGTGGCCTTAATGCGATTTCGAGGGAGCGCAGCCCGATGTAACCCGCCACAATCATCAGCAGCGGCGATGGCATGTTCTTGAGAAGGTTGCCGAATATCGTTGCCATTCCGCTTCCCCCAAACTTGGCTGGACTGCCCGGCGGCAGAACTTCTCCGCGCGGTTCTACCATGATTAGTTACAACCGGGCTGGCGTCAATGCTGGCTTTTGTTAGTACCGAGCCCGAGTCCCTTCGCCCCGATATCCCGCCGGTAATGCATCCCTGCGAACTGAATCTTCCCCACCGCCGCGTATGTTCGCTTGATGGCGCTCGGTAAATCTTCGCCCGCCGCCGTCACCCCGAGCACGCGCCCGCCCGCCGTCTCGAGCCCCTGCGCACCCATCCGCGTCCCTGCCTGAAACACCGTCGCGCCCGTTGATTCGGCGTCTTCAATTCCCCGAATCGTCGCGCCCGTCGAATACGATCCCGGATAACCGCCCGACGCCATCACCACGCACACCGATGCCCCGCGCCGCCACTCGAGCTTGCAACGTCCCAGTTCGCCGCGCGCCGCCGACATCAACACCGGCGCAAAATCGGTAGTCATCCGGTGCATCAGCGGCTGCGTCTCCGGATCGCCCAGCCGCACGTTGAACTCCAGCACCTTCGGCCCATCCGCCGTCATGATCAGCCCCGCATACAGAAACCCCGTGAACCCCGTCGCCTCCACCGCCGGACGCATGATCGTTTCCAGAATCCGATCCGTCTGACCCTCCGTCAGAATCCGCGAATCGCAATACGCGCCCATGCCGCCCGTATTCGGCCCCGTGTCGCCGTCGTTCACCCGCTTGTGATCCTGGGTCGGCGCAAGCGGCAGGATGTCCCTCCCGTCGCACAGCGCGATGAAGCTGACCTCTTCGCCTTCGAGATATTCTTCGATCACGAGACGCGGCCCCAGCCCTTCGATCGCACGCTCCGCCTCCGCCCGATCCTGCGCGATCACCACTCCCTTGCCCGCCGCGAGCCCATCCGCTTTCACGACAACCGGAAATCGAAACCGTCCCAGCGCCCGCCGTGCGCCATCGTGCGACTCGACCGCCACAAACTCCGCCGTCGGAATCCTGTGCCGCCGAAAAAAATCCTTCGCGAAAATCTTGCTCCCCTCGAGCCGCGCATTCTCCGCCGTCGGCCCGACGATCGCCCGCCCCGCCGCGCGAAACTCGTCCACCACTCCCGCCACCAGCGGCGCCTCCGGCCCAACCACTATTAGGTCCGCCCCCACCCCTTTCGCCACGTCCAAAAACGAACCCTCGGCCGCCACGCACTCCCCCGACCGCGCCATCCCCGGATTCCCCGGCGCCGCCCACACCCGCACCCCCACACTCTGGCTCAGCTTCCACACCAGCGCATGCTCCCGCCCCCCCGATCCAATCACCAGAATGTTCATAGAGCTTCAATGATAACGTCGTGGCGCACGCTTCAGCGTGCCGCTGCCGGCTTCAGCCGGCAGTTAAAGCATGAGGCGGTCGCTTCAAACGAATGCCTCTTCGATTAGGGCATTAGCCGTTGCCGCTCTCTCCGCGCTCTCTTTCTCGCCACGCAGTACGTCCGAACCCGCGAGCACCGCAGTGATGCGAAGCAGCCAGATCGATTTCTTGCCTGTTCTCGGCGCCTCCGCGTCTCGAGCAGAAACCAGAGCAGAAACCAGGGACAGTCCGCCCGTTTTCCACCGTCCTTACACTTTCCGTACCAGCTCGATCTCTACTCGCCGACCGACCATCGCCGCCGCCCGCTGCAAACTGGAGAGCGTGATGTCGTTCTTCGGATCCAGCAGGCGGTCAACCTGAGTTCGGCTCGTCTTGAGCAGCGTGGCCATGCGCGCCTTCGATATTTTCTTTTTCCTCATGGCCTCGCCAAGCTGCCACGCGACCACCTCCTTGATCGCCTGCACCTGCGCTTCTTCCAGAATGCCCTCCTTCTTTAAGAAGGCATCAATGCTCGAACCCATGTGTTTCCTGCTCATCGCTCCAATTCCTTCTGACGCCTGCGCGCCATCGCGAAATCTTCAACCGGCGTCGTTCGCGTTTTCTTGATGAACCCGTGCAGCGCCACGAGGTGCCCTTGGTAAAAGCAGAGCAGCACGCGCGCTGTTCGCTTCGTTGGTAGGTCCGTCCGGACTTCCCACAGTCCGTTTCGCAACGGACGGCACAGCGGCATGCCTACCGGCCACCGCCATTGCGCCCGTAACAGATCCTTCCCGATGGCCTGGCGCTCGGACTCCGGCAATCCCCTCAGCCACTCCCGCACTGGCTCCGTCCCCGCGCCCGTACGGAAAAAGACCAGCGGGATTCTTTGTGGTGACGGAATATTTGCCCCTGCACCTTACATAGTACATGTACCACAAAAAGTGCAGAACTTACCAGCGCCATCCAAAACGCCTGTGGAAACTCTGGAAACTCTGGGCCGGACGGACCCGATACCCGTCGCTCCGCCGTGATGCGCCGCCGCCAGATCGACTTCTTGCCTGTTCTCGGCGCCTCCGCGTCTCGGCGGTGAAAGTGTTTTCCGGTTGCCCGCCCTCGCCCCAAATTCCCCCCGCGCTACAATCAATCCAATGCAGGAAAATTACGACGTCGTCGTCATCGGCGCCGGACACGCCGGTTGCGAAGCCGCCCGCGCCTGCGCGCGCATGGGCCTCAAAACCGCCATGGTCACCATGAACCTCGACCTCATCGCGCAAATGTCCTGCAACCCCGCTATCGGTGGCATCGCCAAGGGACACCTGGTGCGCGAAATCGACGCGCTCGGCGGCGTCATGGGCGAAGTCACTGACGCCGTCGGCATCCAGTTCCGCCTGCTCAACACCAGCCGCGGCCCCGCTGTCTGGTCGCCGCGCGCCCAGTGCGACAAGAAAATGTACCGCGTCCGCATGCGCGAAGTGCTCGAGCGCGAGCCCAACCTCCGCATCAAGCAAGCGGAAATTGCCGAACTCATCTTCGAGGTCAACGGCCATCGCAGAGTTTCAGGTGTGAAACTCCGTGACGGGCGCTCCATCCGCGCTGGCGCCGTCATCGTCACCACCGGAACTTTTCTGAACGGCCTGGCCCATGTCGGCGAGATGACCTACACTTGCGGCCGCAACGGCGAAGCGCCCTCCCAGCTCCTGGGTGATCAGTTGCGCACCCTCGGCCTTCAATGGACCCGCCTCAAAACCGGTACCCCGCCCCGCCTCGACGGCCGCACCATCGACTGGTCTCAATTCGAACCACAGCCCGGCGACGCCCAGCCCACACCTTTTTCTTTCCTGACGGAAAAAATCGACCGCCCGCAAGTCGCCTGTCACATCGGCCACACCACGGCCGAGACTCGCCGCGTCCTGCAAGCCAATATTCATCGTTCCCCGCTCTATAGCGGCCAGATCGAGGGCGTCGGCCCGCGCTATTGCCCATCGATCGAAGACAAGATCGTCAAATTTCCGGATAAACCAAGTCACCAGATTTTTCTCGAGCCCGAGGGCCTCGACACCAACGAAGTCTATGTAAACGGCATGTCCACCAGCATGCCCATTGACGTCCAGGAAGCCATGGTGGCGTCGATCCCCGGTCTCGAGCACGCCGAGATGATCCGCCCCGGCTACGCCATCGAGTACGACGCCATCGATCCGCGCGAGCTGACCCATATCCTTGAAGTGAAATCCATCGGCGGACTTTTCCTCGCCGGCCAGATCAATGGAACTTCAGGTTATGAGGAAGCTGGATGCCAGGGAATCATCGCCGGCATCAACGCCGCTTGCAAACTCAGTAAACTTGACCCGGTGATCGTTCCCCGCACCGAAGGCTACACCGGCATCCTCATCGACGACCTTATTACTAAAGGCGCCGACGAGCCCTACCGCATGTTCACCTCGCGCGCCGAATTCCGCCTGCACCTGCGCATCGACAACGCCGACGAGCGGTTGACTCCCACCGGTCGCCGCGTCGGTCTGGTGACGGACGAGCGCTGGCAGATCTTCACAGCCAAACAGGACCAGAAGCAAAAACTCCGCACAGCGCTCGACCGCCACCCCAACGGCCAATGGCTGAAGCGCCCCGAATCCCGCATCGAAGAAATCCGAAAGTGGGTTTTAGAGACGATAGGAGACGAGCCGGTCCGCGGCCTGATGGCAACGATTGAAACCGAAATCAAGTATGCCGGCTACATCACCCAGCAGGAACGCCAGATCGACCGGCTGAAAAAATCCGAGGGCCGCCGAATACCCGACGATTTCGAATTTCGCGGAATTCCCGGCCTATCGAGAGAAATCGGCGAGAAGCTGGAAAAAGTTCAGCCCGCCACGCTCGGCCAGGCCGCCCGCATCCCAGGCGTGACTCCTGCCGCCATAGCAATTCTGGATGTGTACTTGAGCATCGCCCGTGTTTGCTAAACTCGGTCCACTATCTCCCATTCAAATCAAGCAATTAGAGAAGCATTACGATTTGTTGCTCCGCTGGAACAAAGTCTTGAACTTGACCAGCCTCCGAGATCCAAGGGATATCATCGAGCGGCCTTACGGCGAGTCTCTGTTTCTGGGAAAGCAACTACCTTCCGGTCCTCTTCGGATCGCGGATATTGGGTCGGGAGCAGGCTTTCCTGGTATTCCCGTGGCGATTCTCCGAACGGACTGCTCTGTCTGGCTTATCGAATCCCATCAACGCAAGAGTGTCTTCTTGCGAGAAGCTGCTCGAGAAATCAATAATATACGCGTGATGGCCCAGAGGGCCGAGGATGTGACAGACCATTTCGACTGGGCCATTTCGAGGGCCGTCAAGCATCCACCAGCAATTGCTCAGAATTTTGCGTTCCTGGGCGGAGAGGAACCGCCGTTTAAAGACTGTTTCACGTGGAACAAAATAAAACTTCCATCTGGAGAGCACAGATTCCTTTGGTTGGGCCGTTCCACGTGAAACACCCCGTGCTAACATAGATCGAAATTGGCCAAAGTCATCGCTGTTACTAACCAGAAGGGCGGCGTGGGCAAAACGACCACCGCTATTAATCTGGCCGCTTCGCTCGCCGTTAGCGATCTTCGCGTTTTGCTCATTGACTCTGACCCACAGGGCAATGCCACTAGCGGGCTGGGAATCGCCAAGGGTGAGAGCAGGCCGAGTCTTTACCAAGTGCTTCTGGGTCAAGCAGATATTCAAAATGCAATCGTGCGGACAGAGCTGGAAGGACTGGATTTGGTCATTGCCGACAAAAATCTCGTTGCAGCCAACTTGGAATTGGTGGATCTTGAGGAGCGCGAGTTTCAGCTACGGCATAATATCTCTCAAATAAAAGAAAAATATAGCTTTATAATCATAGACTGCCCTCCGGCGCTGGATCTGCTGACGCTCAATGCGTTGATGGCCGCGGACTCGGTGCTCATTCCAATTCAGTGTGAGTTCTTCGCGCTGGAAGGCATATCAGAGCTTATCGCCACTATCGACAGAATTCGGGAGACACTTCAGCATCCCCTGCGAATTGAGGGCATACTGCTCACGATGTTCGATGACCGGACGAATCTCACGCGACAGGTTGCGGCCGACCTGCGAGAGTTTTTCGGCAAAGATGTGCTTGAGACAGTGATTCCACGAAGTGTCCGGCTGGCGGAGGCGCCGAGCTATGGGAAGCCGATTTTGACTTACGATATTCGGTCCCGGGGGGCCGAATGCTACATACAGCTAGCTAAGGAGATTCTGGATCGTGACCACGCCACAAGAACATCCGCGCAGGGCATTGGGTAGGGGGCTCGGAGCGCTGCTCCCGACGCGTGAGCCGATTCCCGCCGGGCCGGCTCTGGGTCTCGGCCCGGACGAAGCCAATCGAGCCGCGATCGACCAGATCGATCCGAATCCTATGCAGCCGCGGCGGGTGTTTCAGGTGGATGCGCTGCGCGAGCTGGCGGACTCGATCCGGCACCATGGGATCATCCAGCCGCTGGTGGTGCGTAGGAGTGGAACGCGTTTTCAACTTGTGGCAGGTGAGCGCCGGTGGCGTGCCGCGCGGATTGCCGGGTTGAGCGAAGTACCGATTGTCGTGCAGGAAATCCCGGACGACCGGCTGCTCGAGATCACGCTGATCGAGAACGTTCAGCGCGAGGATCTGAATCCAATCGAGTTTGGCATGGCGCTCGAGCAGATGGCGCGCGAACTCAACATAAGTCACGAAGAGATCGGGCGGCGCACAGGAAAAGATCGCAGCACCATCGCGAATGCCATCCGACTTTTGCAGTTGCCAGCCGATTTACAGCAACTTGTGGCGGAGCGGCGGCTTTCGGCGGGGCATGCGCGATGCCTGCTTGGGTTGACGGATGAGGAAACGCAGCGCAAGCTGGCGGAGAAAATTGTCGCCCAGGGTTTGTCGGTCCGCCAAGTGGAGCGCATGACCAAGCGACTCACTGAGCCGCGCGATCCGGCATCCGATGTAGACGAGGCACTCGATCCCAACGTGAAGGCCGCGATTGGGGAGATGGAGCGAGTGCTCGGCACGAAGGTAAGGATTGTGGAGAAGAGCGACAAGCGCGGCCGGATCGAGATCGAATATTACTCGTCCGAAGATCTGGATCGGATCTACGGCGTGATTGTCGGACCTACCGAATAAGACCTCAAGGCCGGGCGCGTGTCCGGCCCCTACTTCAGCATCTTCAGGATTTCCGTCAGCTGGCGCCGGATCTCGGGCACGGGATCGGAAAACAAAACTTGCTGTTCCTGTTTTATATCTTTTGGCTGGGCGGTCTTGGCCTCGGCGTGCAGGAACTGGCGCGCGCCATCGATAGTGAAGCGCCTATCGTAGAGCAGATGCTTGATTCGCAGAAGCATCTCGACGTCTTTGCGGCGGTAGAGGCGGTGGCCGGTGCCGGATTTCTTGGGGCTGAGGGAGGGGAACTCGGTTTCCCAGTACCGGAGGACATACGGTTCGAGGCCGAGCATGGTGCTGACCTCCCCGATGCGAAAGAAAAGCTTATCGGGAATCTCAGGGGCGTTCGCGCTGGCCGCCGATTCTGACATCCCACCCGTCATGCTACGAGATGCAACGGAGCGCGTCAACCGTCATGTCGAGAACCCGCGTTGTGCTCCGACTCACCTGTGAAAGCGCACAACCGGTGCGAAAATCGAGAGGAGCAGAAACATGAAGTACATTTTGATGATGAACTGCCCGAAGACGGGTTATGACTCGTTTGGCGCCTGGCCCAAGAAGGACATCCAGGCGCACATCGCGTTCATGCAAGGTTTGAACAAGACTCTCCGCGAATCCGGAGAGTTGGTGTCCGCCGAAGGCCTGGCCGACCCGAAGCAGGCCAAGCTCGTGCGGGCGGGGAAAGACGGCGCACCGATCACGGACGGCGTGTTTCCGGAGGCCAAAGAATATCTCGCGGGCTACTGGATCGTCGATGTCGAGAATCCGGAGCAAGCGTATTCGATCGCGGCGCGTGCGTCGGCGGCGCCGGGACCCGGAAGCAAACCGATCAACATGCCGATCGAAGTGCGGCAGGTGATGAGCGGGCCGCCCGACGAATTCTTGTGATGACGCGGCCGCTGGGCGAACGTGCCGAGCATCTGTTGCGCGAGCTGGCCCCGCAGGTGCTCGGCGCGGTGATCCGCCGGTTCCGTGACTTTGCCGACGCCGAGGACGCGGTGCAAGAGGCGCTGGTCGCGGCAGCCGTTCAATGGCCAGAGGAAGGCGTTCCAAACAATCCACGGGCATGGCTAATTCAGGTCGCTTCCCGGCGGATGACCGATCACGTGCGCAGCGAGACGGCCCGCCGGCACCGGGAAAGCGTGGCGGCCATGCAGGTGGACCAACTGGTGGCCGCGCCCGTGGTTGAGCATGATACGGACCAGGACGACACGCTCATCCTGCTCTTCATGTGCTGTCACTCCGCGCTGACACCGTCTTCGGCAATCGCGCTGACGTTGCGGGCGGTGGGCGGCTTGACCACGGCAGAGATCGCCAACGCGTTCCTGGTGCCGGAGGCGACGATGGCGCAGCGGATCAGCCGGGCCAAGCAGAGTATCAAGGTTTCCGGCGTGCCGTTCAGCCTGCCGACCAGCGAAGAGCGCGCGCAACGGCTCCGCGCCGTGCTGCACGTGCTCTACCTGATCTTCAACGAAGGCTACACCAGCAGCGCCGGGCCAGAACTGCAGCGGCTCGAGCTATCCCATGAAGCGATCCGGCTGACTCGAGCCGTTCATAACCTGCTGCCGCACGATGGCGAGGTCGCGGGACTGCTGGCGCTCATGTTGTTGACGGATGCGCGCCGCGCGGCACGAACCGGACCTGACGGCGAGTTGATCCCGCTCACGAAACAGGATCGTACGTTGTGGGACCGGGAGGAAATCTCCGAGGGTATTACTCTGATCACCGCGGCTCTGACGACGGAATGGATTGGCGCGTACCAGCTACAGGCCGCGATCGCCGCGGTCCACGATGAAGCGGCCCGAGCTGAAGACACGGACTGGCCGCAGATCCTGGCGCTCTACGAACTTCTGAAACGCATGTCCGACAATCCCATGGTGATGCTGAATCACGCGATCGCCGCGGCCATGGTGCATGGCCCGCCGGCGGGGCTCGAGCTGCTGCGTGCGCTCGACGCAGATGGCCGGCTGCGGGGCCATCATCGCCTGGATGCCGTTCGCGCCCATCTGCTGGAAATGGCGGGAGATCACGAGGCCGCCATTGCGTACTACCAGACTGCCGCCGGCCGGACGACGAGCTTGCCGGAGCGGAATTACCTGATCACACAAGCGGCAAGGTTGAGGGAGGCGAACGCGGCGGTGGATGATTGCAAGAGGTGATTGATGACGCGCGGAGTGGCGTCAGGAAGAGCAAGAGTGCGGGAGGCTGAACGACCGACGCCATCGGTTCATGACTAGCTACGCGTCAACGTTTAGCCACGAGCGTCGCCGCCTCGGTCTGAAGACAACGAGTTCTCCCAAAAATCCAGATTTCGATGACCGCACCGGCAATCCTGAGACCGTTCGCCGGAGGAGCGCCTTCTTGACATTCGAGAACCACTTTTACAGTCTTGAGTCCGAACAGCCGCAACACGGCCCTCCCGAACGCATTACCTCTAGGGACAGTGATCGGCACGTTCGTGGCGGTATCGACAAGGATAAAATGATATGTCATGTCAACGTCCGTTTTGCCCTGAATCGATCCGAATGCTTTCGCGCTTTCGACGGCGATTGGAGAGAGTATCGGATGTCCGGAGAGAATGGTGACCATGCCAGACTAGACGTTAAGATGAACATCCCCCTGAATTCGCGCTTGCTCAGCAAGCGGGGCATAACGAACGGCCTTGATTTTTGATCTCAACCCGTCTTCTGGGGTTTGCGCAGAAGCTGCCCCAGCAAGAACCAATGCGACTACGAAAGGCCTTCTAAACCGCATGATGCCAACCTCACCATTCTTCAGTCTATTCCATCGTGCGTCTTTACCGAGTAGGTTTCGGCACAAACGGGCCGATCAACAACGACGCCACGGCCCCTTTTGTCGTTCCAGGAGATCAAGGGCTCAGTCGGCGGCGGGCTTCATTTTCCACCGCCCGTGAAACGGGATTACCGGAAACTGGCGCGAGCCATCTGGCAGTATTGTCGCCAATGCGCAGATTTGACGAGTGGCCGGTACACGGCGGATGGTTGCGAGCAGCGCGGTCAAATCCGCATGAGTTTGTTCAGTTCTGGCGTCGTCACGGACCGGTCGAGGAAATCGAATTGTCCTTTGTCTTTCACCTCGCGTGCAGCATCGAGAAAACCGGTCATGGCCGCGCGATAGAGTGAGGTCGCCAGGCTGATGCGCCTGACTCCGGCGGCGGCGAGTTCGGCCACGGAAAATGATTTTCCTTTGATTCCCACCATGAAATTGACCGGCTTCGACACTGCCGCACAGACGGCGGCCACCGCGGCAAGATCAGGCAGGCCGGGGGCGAAAAGCACATCGGCGCCAGCTTTTTCGAAGGCTTGAAGGCGGCTGATGGTGTCGTCCAGGCTCGGGGCAGCGTACATCAGATTGTGCGCTCGCGCCGTCAGGATAAAGCGAAACGGGAGGGCGCGTGCCGCCTGCGCGGCGGCGGCAATCCGTTCGACAGCCAAGCGAAAATCGAAAAGGGGACTGTCAGGGTTGCCAGTGGTGTCCTCGATGGTGCATCCAACGAGTCCCACCTTGGCCGCAAGGCGGATTGTTTCCGCCACGACTTCCGGCGCGTCGCCGAATCCCCTCTCCAGATCCGCGGAGACGGGCAAATCCGCCGCATCGACAATCAAGCGTGCGTGCGCCAGGGCCTCATCTCGCGTCAGCCCGCCACCTTTTCGACCAATGGCAGAGGCGGAGGCGGCGCTCGATGTGGCCAATGCCTGGAAGCCAAGGCCGGCGAGAATGCGGGCGGAGCCGACATCCCACGGATTCGGAATTACGAAGGCGCCAGGGCCATAGTGAAGCGCGCGGAAGCGAGCCGCCTTTTCGTTCTGGGTGACACTCATGGAAGTTACGCCGGGATTAGATATCCACCATGCTATCCGTTCATCTAATCGAATGAGAAATCGGCACCGGTTCCTGTTTTGCACGCCGGCGGCGAAATGGAACCGGAAGTTCCCAGATACTTTTCGCGGACGACGATCGGATCGACCTGGGGATAGCGCAAGATCCCGGTGATCCTGACGGCCTGCGGATTCAGGAACTGCACGCCGAGGACCTCGGTATCCTGGGCGTCAAACACTAACAAGTTGCTGGTATTGGGGCGCTCCACATGGGATGCGGGATTCCGCGCGATGAGCCTGTTGTGATCGAGACGCGCGACGAGGTTACCGCCGTCATCAAAGACGGCAAAGGTGACGAGCAGGCCGGAGGGATCGCGATCGATGACGAGCACGTCGTCACCGCGGGCTTTGAAAACGACATGCGGAAACGCGGCCACTACTGACGTGATGTTGCCCAGATAAAGGGCAACGGCACCCTTTGGGATGGGACAGTTGCTGCTGACCGGCGGTGGAAGCGTCGCGGCAACGAGCGGAGCCGAGCGCTGACGGAGTTCTTTCGCCAGATTCACCTTGTACAAGTACGAGAGCAGGGCAACATCTACGATGATGGCCCCAGCGTAGAGAACAAATTTCCGCTGCCACGCCAGCTCGCCGCGGCTCGCGATAGCAAACACCACGGCCGCGCCTGCCAGGCACAAACAGATCGTCGGAAAGATGGCGCCGCCAACGGCAAACGCAACGACCACCAGCGGAGCTGCGGCGAACGCGATGGCGTCTGATGGTTCAAAGCGCATGGCCCGAGCGTCCAGGCATGCGGAGAGTCTACCGCATCACCAGAGGTTGTAGTAGCCGTTGCGTTCGGCGAGCGAGACGGGGAGCTGGAACAGTGCGGAGAGACGCTCGGCGGTGAGGATTTCGGACTTGCGGCCGTCGGCGACTATTTGGCCATCGCGCATGAGAATGAAGCGCTCGATTTCAGGGATGATGTCGGCGAGGTGGTGCGTGACGAGCACGATACCGATGCCGGATTGGGCGAGCTTGCGCATGATGAGCTGAAGCTCGTGCTGGGCGAAGAGGTCGAGCGAGGTGCCGGGCTCGTCGAACAGAAGAGCGCGCGGGTTGTGAACCAGGGCGCGGGCGAGGAGCACGCGGCGCGCTTCGCCGGAAGACATCTCGTTAGTGAGGCGGTCGGCGAGGCGCGTGGCTTCGAGGCGAGCGAGCGCGTTGTCGGCCTGTTCGCGCATGGCAGCGGTGACATCCTGATGCGCGAATACGCCGACGCTGCTGAAGAATCCGGAGAGCACGACTTCGCGGCCGGTGAGATCGCGCGTGAAGGTGTTCATAAGGTCGTGGGAGACGATGCCGAGGAGGGCGCGGAGGTCGAAGACGTTCCAGGTTTCGCGGCCGAGGATGGAGAGGGACGAGCCCGGGCGGGCCAGCGGGTAGCATTCGCGTGTGATGGTTTTGATGAGGGTGGACTTGCCGCAGCCGTTGGGGCCGAGGATGGCGACGTGCTCGCCCAGGCCGATCTCGAGCGTGAGGTTGTCGAGAGCGGCTTTGGAGCCGCGGAAGACGGTGATGTTTTGGAGGTGGAGCAGAGGTGAGGACAAAAACCAATATAACCGCCGAGACGCTGAGGCGCCGAGAAGGATCAAGAAATCAGGCCAGCTCGCGAAGAGATGCACACGTCTCGTCCGTAGAAAGTTCGGTTTCTCGCCGACGCGGATCTCAACAAAGACAACTCTGGCGTGTTTGTCATTACGCAAAGGCTCGATGTTCGTACGGCCATCGAAGGGCACAGGCAGGAATGCCTATTCCACCTGGATAGTTACTAAGTGCTGGCCGCGGGGGAGCGGGAGGGAGTAGCGCGCGTCGGAGTGGAGGAAGGTCAAGGGCGTTGGGGCGCCGTCGATTTCGAGCTTTAGGGGTTTGCGATCGAGTAACGCGAAGGCGCGGGAGGAGCTTTCGTAGGAGAGATCGATGGCGGAGTTGCTGCGATCGGCGGATTGGAGGTCGCCATTGAAGTCGAGGATGCGGGGCGCTGGTGTTGTGGCGGCGGGCTCGATGGTGTGGAGGCCGGGGGGGAGCCAGAGAGTTGCGCCGTCGGTGACGGGCCAGGGCCGGCCGTCGACGAGTGCGTCGCCGGGCCATGCGACGCCGACGCCGCGGGGGGAATCGATGGTGAGTTTTGCGCCGTCGCGCTCCGCGCGGGGGACAACAGCGCCGGCGGCAGGAAGCAGCGGGAGGTCGGGGGCGAGGATGGAATTTTCGAAATAAACCGCGACGCGCGGGAAAGCGGTGGACGCGAGGTGCACGAGCTGGAATAATTCCGAGCCGGTCTGCTGCTTAGTGGGATAGACGTCCTGGTAGCGGTCCACGATGTTGATATCGATGGCGAGCTTACCGGCGTGAGGGGTGAGAGGCTGATACCTCTTTGCGATTTCCGGGTAGCGCTGCGGGCCGAGATTCCAGACGGTGGCGGGATCTTCGACCAGGAACGTGAAATCGTGCGTGTCGAGCAGGGGGAGGACGCGGCCGGCGTCGGCGCCGATGGCATCTTTCATGCCGGTATCGAAGCGGTCATCGACGTGAGTGAGGACGAGATCGAGATCGGGGCGCGCGGTGCGTGGTTTCGATCTCTGCGATCCACTCATCTTGCATGCGGCGGGCGAGCGCGGCGCGGAAATCGAGGAAGAGGCGCAGGGACTCGGTGTCTTTGGGGGAGCGGAAGAGCTCGATGGGGTCGAAGCCGTGGGCGGTTTTGAACTCGCGGCGGACGTCGTCATTCATGGGAGTGAAGCGGGCGGGGTTGCCGGCGCCTTCGAGCGATTCGAAATAAAGCTCGGCGAGATTGACGCCATCCCAATCGAAGCGGTGGATGAGGTCCTTAATTCCGGCGGAGGCAGCGCGGAAACAATCGCGATCGGTCAAGTTCATGAGCTTGCGCCAATCGAGCTGGGCGTCCTGCAGAAGGGCGGTTTTTTCGCGCCATTCCGGATGCGTGGCCCAGAATTTCCCGCTAACGTGGGGCAGCTCGATCCAGGCGTAGACCAGGATGCCGTGACGGTGGCAGGCTTCGATTAAGGATTTCAGATAGCGGTCGCGCTCGGGATCGGGATCGTAATAATGCCATGAGGCGACGTGCAGGGCGGCGATGCCGGAGGCGCGCCAGCGGGCGGCGAAATATTCGAGATCGACGCGCGCGCGGTAGGCGGAATCGAAGAAAGCCCAGAGGCGGGCGGAACGGAACGGAGCGCGCAGGCCGAGGTCGGTGAGCGATTGCAGGATGTAGGGGAAGCGCTCGTATCCGCGCTCGCCGGGATTGGCCGCGACCCACAGGACAGCGCCTTGGCCGATAGTGTAGCCGGCGATGAGCGGTGCGGCGGTCCAGCGTTCTTTAGCGAAAATCTGCGCCTGCTTCGGAATTTCGAACCGCGGAAGATCGACGGACTTCTGCCAGATGATGGGGAGCTTGGGGCGGTGGACATCTTCGACGTTGATGACGGAGACGTGGTCCTTGGCGGGGCGGAATCCGAAGGAATCGGCGGCACTGGATTCACCTTCGAGGATAAGGAATGCGCCTTGTTCGACGCGCTCCATGAGATGCGCGGGAGCGGGTGCGCCGGGACGGATGACGAGGATGCCGGCGGAGGAATCCGCTTGCGGCTGGAGGCCGATGGAGGAGAGGATTGGAGGCCACGGACCGGGATCGGGGGCGAGGACGGAGAAAGTGGCGGTGAACGGCGGCGAGCCGGCGGGGTTCACGGTTGCGGCGTGTGCAAGGGCTAGACAAAGCGACAGGCAGGAATGCCTATTCCACTTGAAAAACTTAGTGAGTAAATGCATACCAGAATCCGGCGCGAAGATCGTAGAAATTGGGTTTGCGCAGACCGTCCTGCGGAATCGTATAAGCGCCACGGAGGAAGCTGACGGAGAACAGGAGCGATTGCGGCATCCAGGGCCAGCGAAAGCGGATGCCGGGGCCGGCTTCGGCGAAATTGGCCCAAGCCTGGCGTTTGTCGTCCACGGTGATATTGGCGTTCACGAAAAGTTGCCAGCGCATTCCGGCAATGCAGGGCGGCGTGAACCCAGCGCGATTTTGCGAGTAGGTGAGAAAGTCGTTGCCAAAGCGGCTGACGAAGACGCCGTCGGCGTTGGTTTCGAAAAACAGGCCGGGCTTTTCGGAGCGGATGCTGTGGCCCCAACCGCGCGCGAAAGCCACGCCGCCGCGATAATCGGGCATCATGGCGCCGGTGCCGGGACGCTTGCCCAGATAGCTGATGGCCTCTCCGGCTTCGGCCCACGCCATGACGCCGTGCCAGTAGCGTGAAGCGACGCCGGCCCCTACGATAAACGAACTTTCGGAAAGATACTGCGGGAGCGCGCCACCGGTGGTCTGGCGCGTGTCGCCGACGAAGCGCGTCGAGAGATAGGCGCGCAAGGGCAGCTTGCCGATCTTGATCTCGGTTTTGATCTGGCCGTAAGAGAACATGTCGTGCCAGCGCGAGGAATAGAACGGGAAGATCCAGGTGGTGGTGCGGAATCGCGCCAGGCCGGGGCGGAGGTTGTTGAAGGCGCGGGAGGCGTCTGTCGAGATTTTTTCATCGGCGCTCTGGCGGGCCAGGGCGAACCAGCGGATGGCTTCCTGATCGTCGTGCAGCATGTTGTAGGCGAAGCCGAGCTGGAGCATGACGGCGTCATCGAGGGGGTCGGATTCGTGCGCGATCTTGAGGTAGCGGAGCGCGTCTTTCAGATACCCGGCTTTCATGCTGCGATCGGCCATGAGCTTGGCTTCGATGGCGGCCTGTTCGGGCGGCGCGTTGGCGCTGCGCGGCTCGGACGCGGGCGTTTGCGGCAGTTGGAGCGCGGCGCGAACGCGGTTGGCCAGGTCGAGATCGGCGCCCTTGAGCACGCGCTCGAGCAAGGGCAGGGCGGCGGCGCGGTCGTTGCGGGCCAGATAGAGAAAACCGAGCTGCGCTGCGGAGAGCAAGTCGCCGGGCGAACGCTCGGTGATGACTTTGAACTCGCGCTCGGCTTCCTCCTTCTTATTCATGCGGAGGAGCAAGTAGGCAAGCTCGCGGTGCAGCTCGACGTTGGCGGAATCGAGCTCGAGGGCTTTGCGGAACTCGTAGACGTAGGGATAGCGGGCGGGAAGCAGCTCGCGGGCGGCTTCGGCGGCGCGGGGCTCGCCACCGCGAGAGGCCGCGAGAAGAGCGACGTGGGATTCTTCGATTTTGACCTGCGCTTTCCAGACGCGGCCGAGATCGAGGAGAACGGATTTATGATCGGGGAGAAGGCGCCAGGCGGCCAAATAATGTTGGGCGGCGAGCGAGAGCTCGTCGCGCTGCTCGGCGAGATCGGCGAGCTCGTGATGGGCGCTGAAATTTCCGGGGTTGAGCTCGAGGGCCTTGGACCAGCGTTCGATGCCGGTGCGCAGCGGAGCATCGATGTTTTCGAATGCCTGTTCGGCAGTGGAGCGGGAGGCGGGATCGCCGGTCTTGCGGATCCGGTCGAAGATGCGGCGGGCCTCCGCCTGCTTTTTGGTTTCATAGCAAAGGAATGCGTACTCGAGGGCGACGTGGGTATCGGTTTGATCCAGGCGCATAGCCTCGCCGAACTGGTCGCGGGCGGCTTCGGTTTCGCCGACTTTGAGCAGGGTGTAGGCGAGGTCCTTGCGAATGGACGGTCGAGTGGGGGCGGCGGAGATCGACTTCTCGAAAAAGGCGATGGCCTGGTCGTAATCCCGGGACCGAAGGAACTCGTAGGCTTTGGACAGCGGGGCGTAGGCCGGATCGCTGCTGGGGGCTGGCGTCTGCGCGGATGCCAGTGCGCAGAGCAGGAGGGCTGGGATTGCGAGCCGCATATAGCTTGACTGCTTTGGAAGATAGTGGGGGGAGCGGGGGGAAGTTCGCAGGGAAAAGAAGGGGGGGGCGTCGCCCCTACGCGTTTTTCGTTGCGAGGACTTCGCGGATTTTGGTGAGGAGCGCGGCGGCGGTGAAGGGTTTGGCGAGATAGCCCGCAAGACCGAGATTGGCGGAATTCAGGAAGCTGCCGTCGGAGTAGCCGGACATGAACAGGACGGCAAGCTCGGGGCGGGAGGCGGTCAGGACGCGGGCCAGTTCCGTGCCGCGCATGCCGGGCATGATCACATCGGTCAACAGCACGTGGATGGGGCCGTGATACTCCCGGGCGATGCGGATCGCTTCGGCAGGCGCGGGCGCATCGATCACGTGATATCCGCGGGTCACGAGCATGGCCATGGCCAGGTTGCGGACAGCCTCCTCATCCTCCACTAGCAGAATGGTCTCGGTGCCCGCGGTGGCGGCGGCTTCGATGGCAACAGGCGGCGGTTCGATCTGATCCTCGACCGCGGGGAGATAAATACGGATTGAGGTACCCCGGCCCGGCTCGCTGTCCAACAAAATGGTTCCGCCATTCTGCTTGACGATGCCGTAGACGATCGAGAGGCCGAGGCCTGTTCCTTTGCCTGCGTCTTTAGTGGTGAAGAAGGGCTCGAACAGATGGCTCCTGGTGGCGGCATCCATGCCGGTCCCGGAATCGACGATGGAGAGTTCCACGTAGCGGCCGGGCGCGAGACCGTCGCGGCAATCGGGATGATCTTCACGAAGCTCGCGGTTGGCGGTTTCGATCAGGAGTTTTCCACCCGCGGGCATGGCGTCACGCGCATTCACCGCCAGGTTCATGAGGACCTGGCCGAGGTGCACGGAGTCGGCCTTCACCATCCAGAGGGTGGGATCGAGATGAACGCTGAGCTCGATATCCTCGCCGATGACGCGGCACAGCATCTTGTTGGTTCCCTGCACGACATGATTGAGGCTCAGAACCTTGGGCTGGATCACCTGGCGGCGGCTGAAGGCGAGCAACTGGTTGGTGAGCGAAGTAGCGCGATCGGCGGCATTCTGAATCTCCTCCGCGCATTCGCGCAGACCGGGCCGATCCTTGACCTGGTCGAGCAACATCTCGTTGTAACCGGTGATGGCGGTGAGCAGGTTGTTGAAATCATGGGCGACGCCGCCGGCCAGGCGCCCGATAGCTTCCATTTTCTGCGCCTGGAGCAGGCTCTCCTCGGCGTGCTTGAGTGCCGTGATGTCCATGTTGACGCCGATCATTTTCAGAGCGCGGCCGGAGGGATCGCGAAAAATGCGGCCCCGCGCGGCGATCCAGCGTATGCTGCCGTCAGGGGGGAGGATGCGGAATTGCGCGTCGAGATCGGCGCGTGTTTCGACGCAATGCAACATGGCCCGCTCGGCCTGGGCGCGATCCTCGGGATGCAGAGTGCTGGCCCAATTCTGATATTGACCGGCGAACGCGCCGGGGGGCAGGCCGTAGAGAGCTTCCGCCTCGGCAGACCAGACCATGGCGCCGGTTTCGAGATCCCATTCGAAGGTCCCGATGCGGCCGGCCTTCTGAGCCAGATCGAGGCGTTCGAGGCTGCCGGCTAACTGCTCCCTGGCGAGCTTGCGGTCAGTGATGAGTTCGCTGCAAATGATGATGCCGCCGATGGCGCCGCGAGCGTTGCGCCAGGGATGGATCTCCCAACGAACCCAATCGAGAGTTCCATCGCTGCGGGGAAATGGGTCCTCTTCGCATTTTTCGACGGCGCCGGCGAGGCAGCGCTGGTGGATGGTTTTCCAACGCTCGGGAAGATCGGGGAGGACTTCATAGTGGCTGCGGCCGATGACGCCGCTGTCGCCCAAATGGTAAGCCTCAAGCCAGCGGCGGCTGGCGACCAGATATCTCATCTCGCGATCGAACATGGCGAGGGCGGCTGGACTGTGTTCGACAAACAGGCGAAGCTGTTCCTCGCGAGTGCGCAGAGCCTGTTCGGCCAGCTTGCGCTCCGCAATGATGGCGGCGAGCGAGACGCCCATGATGGCGATCACGCACAAGAAGGCCTGCAGGAGCAGAAGGGAGTCATTCCTCGAGTGCCGCACAAAGGGGCCGAAGCCGCGGAGGGTACCCCAGATGGCGATGGCGGACAGCAGGAAGCTCACGGTGGCCGCTTCCAGCCGCTCGAATCGGAAGGCGGCCCAAACAACCAGCGGAATGCAGGTGAATTCCAGGGGATAATTTCTGATTCCGAAAACGGACCAATCGCCGAACACGCCGAAGCCGAAGAAACAGACGGCCACGAGCAGGGCCGCAGCCTCGGCATATTGGAAAGGCTTCCAGTGAAGGCGGGGACCACGAACCCACAGCACAAGCAGCGGAGCCAGGATGAGCGCGCCGGCCGCGTCTCCCAACCACCAGGTCAACCAAATAGGCTCGTAGTTCATCCAACTGGCGTAGCCGAACAACTCGAGGCTGGTGACACCGAAGGTGGCGCTTACCGTGGTGCTGGCGATTCCGGCAAAGAATGCGAACTTGAAAATGTCCTGGGGGCGTTCGAATGCGTCGGGCCCGCGCGCGAACCTGTTGACGAAGTAAGCGCCCAGCAGTCCCTCCAAAGTGTTCCCGACGGCGATACCGATGGAGGTGGCGAGGGAACCAGCCGTCGTTATGTTCACCACAAAGGCGCCCAGGAGGATGGCGGGCCAGACGCGATACCCCAGCAGGAGAAAGGCCGCCAGCGCGATCCCGGTGGGCGGCCAGACGGCGGTCGCGCTGGCATTCACGAAGGCGAGTTTCAGGCCGAGCTTGCCGGCGGCGACGTAGACCACGAACAGAGCCGCCAGGATTGGGAGGAAGGCAGTGAACCGGCGATGCACTATCTCCACCTCGCGCCGCTCAATGACGGCAGTCCATTCGCCGGGAACGGCGGGATTGGGAGTAGGATAAACCGCACGAGGATGGGTGTCAAACAGAGGGCGGTTTCCGCTGTGAGAACGTGGCTCGGATTAAACCTCTTTAAAGGATGGAACGCCGGGCCGGGGGCCACGTCTGGAAACAACGAGGCACCTATGAGAAAGACAACCGCGGTTTGGATCCTGGCGCTGGGGGCGCTGGTGGGGTTGAGCTCTTGCGGCTACACGAAGATCGGAAGAATCAGCGCGGATCCGGCGAAATACATCAATCGCACGGTTCGCGTGGAAGGGCGCGTCACCAACTCGTTCGGCGCGATGTCGGTGGGGGGCTACCAGGTGGAGGACGATACGGGCAAGATCTTCGTGGTGTCGAACCGCGGAGTGCCGTCGAAGGGCGCGGCGGTTGAGGTGAGTGGACGGGTGATGGAAGGGGTAACGATCGCGGGGCGCTCGTTCGGCACGGCGATACAGGAGAGTGGGCACCACATCCGCTAGGTTTGGGGGACGGGGGCGGGACGGGCACGGGCGCAGCGTCCGATGCCGGTGTAATCGAAACCGGCGCGGCGCGCGGCTTCGGGTTCGAAGAAGTTGCGGCCATCGATCAGGACGGGCTGCTGCATGCAGCGGGCCATTTGCGGGAGATCGAGCTGCGCGAACTCGGCCCATTCAGTCACCAGGACGGCGGCATCAGCCTGAGCGACGGCATCCAGGGCGGAATCGCAATACTGGATCTTCAGCTCGGGATTTTGCGCGCGGCAGGCGGGCATGGCAATGGGGTCGTAGGCTTTGACGCGTGCGCCGAGCTGCAGCAGGCGCTCGGCGATTTGCAGGCTGGGGGCATCGCGCAGATCGTCCGTGTCAGGCTTGAACGCGAGACCCAGCAGCGCGATGGTGCGGCCCTTTAGGATGAGAAGCTTCTCCTGAAGTTTCTGGATGACGATCTGGCGCTGGGCGCGGTTGACGGCCAGCGAAGCTTCAAGCAGGCGGGCCTGATAACCGTACTCGGCAGCGGTCTGCAGCAGCGACTGAATATCTTTGCCGAAGCAACTCCCACCCCAGCCGAGCCCGGCGTTGAGAAACTGGCGTCCGATGCGCGAATCGAGGCCGATGCCGGCCATCACTTCGGTGGCGTCCGCGCCCACTTTTTCGCAGAGATTGGCGATCTCGTTGGCGAAGCCGATCTTCATCGCGAGGAACGTGTTGGCGGCGTACTTGATCATCTCGGCGCTGGTGAGCGTGGTGGTGACGAGAGGAACGCGCGCGAGCGAAGCGGGACGGGGGAGATACGCGGGCGCATCGAATTTCTGTTCGATGAGCGGCTGGTACAAGGCGCGCAGCGTTTCCATGGTGCGGTCTTCTTCGGCGCCCAGCACGATGCGGTCTGGATAGAGCGAATCGGCGATGGCGCTGCCCTCGCGCAGGAACTCGGGGTTGCTGGCCACGCCGAAACTGATGCCCTGTTTATTTCCGGGATGCGCTTCGCGGATGCCTTCGCGCACGAGCGTGTCCACCAGGTTGGCGGAACCCACCGGGACGGTCGATTTATTCACCACCACGCGAAAGCGGACGGCGTCCATTGAGGCTCCAATGTTGCGCGCGGCGGCTTCCAGGTAGGAAAGATTGGCTTCGCCGTTGGGAAGGGGCGGGGTGCCGACAGCGATGAAGACGACGTCGCTCTGGGCGGCCGCGGGTGCGAAGTCCGTGGTGAAGTCGATGCCGCCGCGGCGGGCGGCGTCTGCCAGCAACTCCGGCAGGTGGGGTTCGTAGATCGGCATCTGGCCGCGCTGGAATCCGGCGACCTTGGCCGCGTCCACGTCCGCGCAAGTGACCCGGTGTCCCAGATACGCGAGACAAGCCCCGGTCACGGTCCCCACGTATCCAGCGCCGATGACTGTCACCCGCATAAAAGGAATGTAACATGCGGGCGGATTGAAATATTACGTGGTGAGTATCCACAGCAGTGTGTCGCGGTCCCAGGCGCCGTCATGGCGGACGCCGTTGAGAAACAAGCCGGGCGTGCCGTAGACACCGTTCTGCACGCCGCGTCGGAAATCTTCGCGCACGAGGTCGCGGTAGACCTCGTGTTTGAGTTCGTTGCGAAGCCGGTCGATATCCAAGGACAGGGTTTCGCCGTAAGCAAGCAGGTCCTTGCGCTTCAGGGCATTTTGATTCTGGAAGAGCAGATCATGCATCTCCCAAAAACGCCCTTGCGCTCCGGCGGCTTCGGCAGCCTCCGCGGCTTCCTGGGCGTGGGGATGAATGCCGGAGAGCGGATAGTGCCGATATACGATCCGCAGCCGATCGCCGAGCGTAGCCTGCAGGTTGCGAATAATTTCGAATAACTGGCCGCAAGCAGGGCATTCATAATCGCCGTACTCGACCAGCGTGTAGTCGGCGGATGCAGGTCCATGCACGTGATCCCCGTCGTGGATGGGCAACAGCAGCCTTGTGGTATCAACCGGTTCGGTAGTCATGGGTTTCACAGTTGGATGCCGGGCGCGGCACCGGGGATTCGGTGGTTCATCGGGCGCAGGGCACAAGGGGTGGGCCGCCGTCTTTGTCCTTGGGCGCGCTCTCAAACTGCTGTTTGGTGCCCACGAAGAAGGTCTGGTAGGCGCCGCAGTCCCCGGCATTGACAACCATCCAGCTCCACGTGGGGGCGGGCGCGCCGTTCAAGAAGAAATACTCGGCGTCGCGAGGGTCGGACCGCAATTCAGTAGAGGTGTGCAGGACTCCGGAAGCGGGGACGTCGAGCAGGAAGCGGCCGCCGTTCTTGGGTGATGGCGGTGCGCCCTTTTCGTCGAAGTGCACGCGCACCCAGCCGGAAAAGCCGGCAGGGACGGTGTACCGGCCGGGAAGCTTCCAAAGCTCGAGCGCGCCGGTGAACGAAACCTCGGCTTCAAACTGCATGGACTCGATCCAAGCCTGCTGGCCGGGCACAAGATTGCCCAAAGTCATGGCGGTGATGGCGAGCCAGCCGCGGCCGCTGGCGTAGCGTGCGAAGTCATCCGGGTTGCCACAGGCTTTGGTGTTGTCGTCCGTAGTTAGCGCGAAATCGAACCAGCGCTTCAGGTTGATACCCGGGGTGAGGAACTCATCGGCGGGACGATCGGCCTTGTTGTCGTCGGTGCGGAAATGCCAGCCCTCGATCTGGCGCGCGGTGATGCCGTGGAAGGGCGGGCTGACACAACCAATGAAATCATCGGTTCGATCGCCCACTTCAATCTCCCAGCCTTGATCGTCAGGCACGAGACGCAAGAAGAGGCCGCGGCCGATGGCCTTCTCGAACCGCTCGCCGCGATGCAGCGCACCCTGAATGTGCATGGGTTGCTCGAGACCCCAGGGCGGCTGACCGCCGTAAAGTTGAGAGGCAAGTAACAGAAGAGGGAAACCGACTGGCATAACTTGGCGTCAGGAGATACTGCACGCTGAATACGTCGCGTGCGCGCACTTAGACGATTGTAGTAAATAGGCTCAAGCGCGCGTCTATTTCGTTACAATTGCTATGTGGAATGATCGCGCGCGGCTCGCGGACGTGTGTTACAAATGCAAACGGTTCTGGTAATCGATGACGACGAGAGCTTACGCGACACCATTGGCGTGCTGCTCGAGCAGGAGAGCTTCCGGGCGGTACTGGTAGCCGACGGCCGCGAGGGATTCGAGAAAGCCCTGCTGCTGAAGCCAGACCTGATGCTGGTGGATCTGCGTCTGCCTGGCATGAGTGGCGTGGATATCTGCAAGCAGCTTCGAGCGTCGCAGATGCAGACGCCGATCATCGTGTTGAGCGCGGTGGGCGACGAGGTGGATAAGGTACTGCTGCTCGAGATCGGCGCCGACGATTACGTAGTCAAGCCTTTCGGCACGCGCGAGCTGCTGGCGCGCATCCGGGCGCTGCTGCGCCGCACTTCGCCGGACGCGCACAAGATCTTTCACTTCGCGGACGCGGAAATCGATCTGGACCGCCGCATCGTCTCGCGTCGCGGCGACGAACTGAAGCTGACGCCGGCAGAGTATAACCTGCTGACTTACTTCCTACAGAACCCGGACCGCCCTCTGACGCGCGATATGATCCTGAATTCCGTCTGGGGATACCAGTCCTTTCCGAATACACGGACGGTGGACGCGCATGTGGTGAAGCTGCGCCAGAAACTCGAGCCCGATCCTAACATCCCACGGCATTTTCTGACGGTACACGGCGTGGGTTACCGGTTCGTACCGTAGGATAATAGCGTGAACTTTAACACTTTGTTAACACGGGCCGGGGGTTGGAACAGGCGGTATCGGGCAAAATAGAGTTGTCGTGGCATCCGTGAAACCTTCAAACCGTACGGTGTTGATTGTCGAGGACGCGGAAAGCTGTGCCACCACGCTCGAGATTGCTCTTCTGGCGATTCCCCACATTCATGTACGCGTTGCGCCCACGGCCCGGCAGGCGCTCGAACTGCTCGCATCTGCGGGAGGAAAGATCAGTGCACTGGTCACGGATCTGAACATGCCCGCGATGGACGGCTTCGAGTTGATCGAGCGGGTGCGGGCGGACAGCCGCACGGCGCGCCTGCCGATCGTCGTCATCAGCGGCGACAGCGATCCGCAGACACCGGCGCGCCTGTACCGGCTGGGCGCCGATGCGTACTTCGGCAAACCGTATTCGCCAGCCCAGGTTCGGCAGAAAGTGGAGCAGCTTCTCGATGCTAATGCAATTTCGCAATCTCCCTAAAGGGCCGCGGGCCGCCCTGATTCTCTCATTCGTTATGGTCACGGCAGCGGCGGCGCAAACGCCCGCCGAGGATTCGAGCGCCGTGCGCCAGATCCTGGAACGGCTGGACCGCCTGGAGCAGCAGAACCACGAGCTCACCGAGGAAGTGCGCGCGCTGCGCCGGGAACTGGCGGCATCGCGCGGGAGCACGGAAAGCGTGCAGGCCAAGACCGGGGACGCCGCGAGCACCGGGGAGGACCTCGCCGAAAAGATGGACGTCCAAGAGCGGCGGCTGGAGGAGCAGGCGCAGACCAAGGTGGAATCGTCGCAGCGCATGCCGTTGCGCATCACCGGAATGGCGCTGTTCAACGCTTTCGTCAACTCGCGGCCGGCGGGGGGCGTCGACGTGCCGGTGGTGGCGCCGGCTTCTGGAAGCTCGCTGTCGGGCGGAGCCACGCTGCGCCAGACGATTCTGGGCCTGGACTTTCGCGGCCCCGAGATCTTCGGCGGTGGAAAAATACACGGCTTCATCAACATGGATTTCTTCGGCGGCTCGGGCGAGCCTTACGACAGCCTGTTTCGCATACGGACGGCCGGCCTGGAGTTCAACTGGGCGAACACCAGCGTCATGTTCGGGCAGGATAAGCCGCTGATTGCGCCACGCGAGCCGAACTCCCTGGCGCAGGTGGGAATTTCCCCGTTGACGGGCGCCGGGAACCTGTGGCTGTGGCAGCCGCAGGCGCGCGTGGAGCAGCGCTTTCACCTGGACGAGAGCACCACCTTCAAGGCGCAGGCCAGCGTGCTGGCAACGCGCGAGGATTACGGCTACGTTCCCCCGGCTTATGCGTCTTCGCTGCAAGATGCGCGGCCCGCGGTCGAAGGCCGGTTTTCGCTGGCGCACAGCCTGGACGATCAGCGGCGCATCGAGATCGGCTCGGGATTCCACGTGAGTAACACGCATGTAGACGGAGTCACCGTGCCTTCGCGCATCTTCGCGCTCGACTGGTTCGCTAATCCCTGGCGTAAACTGGAGTTCTCAGGTGCGTTTTTCCGCGGCAGCAACGTGACCACCATCGGCGGCATCGGGCAGGGTTTCAGCATCATAAGCGACCAGAACGTTAATGCGGTGCATGCCGACGGAGGCTGGGGACAGCTTAGCTTTCTGCTGGCGCCGCGCCTTACCCTCAATCTGTTTGGAGGCGAGCAGCAGAACCGCGGCAGCGACCTGGGAGCCAGCGGCATCGCTAAGAACGGAGCTTTCGCCGCCAACCTGATGTACCGCCTGGCGCCCAATGTTATTCTCAGCTTCGAAAGCGGGCAAGTGCGAACCGACCGTCTGGGTGTGGGGAACCGGCTGAACAATCACAATGACCTGGCTGTGGCGTACCTTTTTTAGCGGGCTCGGGGCTATGTGGCTGGCCGCACCGGCGCCGGCGATGACCGTGCGCGGGTCGGTTGAACTGGTGGCGTCACGCGACCCCATGGTGCGCAGGCACAAGGATTACTCAGGCGTGGTGGTGTGGCTGGAGCCGCTGGGCGGCGCGGTGGCGCCAGGCGTGCAATCCCGGCCTGCGGTGATGGTTCAGAAAAACAAGAGCTTCACGCCGCACGTGCTGGCCATTCCGGTGGACGGCAGCGTCTCGTTCCCCAACCTCGATCCGATCTTTCATAACGCGTTTTCAAATTTCAACGGCCAGATATTCGACGTCGGCTTGTACAAGCCCGGCTCGAGTCGCACGGTGGTGTTCAAGCGCGAAGGGGTGGTGCGCGTATTCTGCAATATTCATCCGCAGATGAGCGCCGTCATCGTGGTGCTGGGCACGCCCTACTTCGCGGTTTCCGACAAAACGGGCGCCTTCGAAATCCCGAACGTGCCGCCGGGGGATTACCGGTTCCGCGTTTTTCATGAGCGGGCGGCGCCGGAAACTCTGGACATGCTCGCGCGCAAGATCACGGTGGAAACCGCACGGCTGGAAATGCCGGCGTTCTCCATTTCCGAGAGCGGTTATCTTTCCGGGCCACACAAAAACAAGTACGGCGCGGATTATCCGCCGGTGATCGACGCGCAGCCGGCATACGCGGGAGAGAAAAAGTGAGCAGCTTCAGCTTTTCGCGTCTGTCGCTGCTGTGGAAGATCCTGCTCTCGACCTCGGTCGCCATCACGGCTCTGTTCTCCATCGCCGGCTGGATCGTCGAAAAGAACGTTCTCGACACCATAACGAGGAGCCTGGATGACGAAGTGCAAGCCAGCTTTCAGGCGTACCGGTCGCTGTGGCAGGCGCGGGCGGACCGCCTGGCATCGGTGAGCCTGATCCTGAGCACGATGTCGGACGTGCGCGCCGCATTCAGCACGGGCGATCAGGCTACCATTCGCGACACAGCGGGCGAGCTATGGTCCAAGGTCTCGGAGGAACATGCGCTGTTTCTGGTGACCGATCCGAATGGCCGGCTGATCGCATCGCTCAGCGGGGCGGAGTCGGCGGACTGGCACGAGTTGGCGGTGGTGCCCGAGGCTGTCCGGCACTATCCGCAGAAGAAACAGGCATCCGGCTTCATGCTGAAGGACCGCCACCTCTACGAGGTCGTGGTAACGCCGGTGGCCGTGCAGGCGGGGCGTGGCCTCGCGCTCTTGGACGTGCTGGTCGCTGGATATCGCGTGGACCCTCTGGTGGCGCAACACCTCAAGGAATCTACCGGCGGCAGCGAATTTCTGTTCCTTTCCGAGGGACGCGTGATCGCTTCCACGCTTAATCCGCGCGCCACCAGCGAGCTGGCCCGGAAGGTGGCGGAGCGCGGGGCGGGCCGCAACAACAGACCGATCAGCGACGGCGTGACCGAATACGCGCCGCTGGTAACGCCGCTCCAGGACATCGAAGGCCGCACCATCGGCGAGCTCTGGATCTTCCGCTCGTTTGAGAACGCGCGCCAGCGTCTGGCCGTTCTGCGCCGCAATATTTTCCTTCTCGGCCTGTGTGCGGTGCTGGCCGGCCTGGGCCTGACTTATCTGCTGGCACGCCGCATAATGCAGCCGGTGGAGACGCTGGACCGCGCGGCCGCTGAGGTCGCGCGCCAGAACTATGACTATCGCGTGCCGGTCAACAGCAGCGACGAGCTGGGACGCCTGGCCGATACGTTCAACAACATGTGCGCGTCGATTCAGAATGCGCGCCAGGAGCTGATCCGTCAGGAGCGGATCTCGACCATCGGGCGCCTGTCCAGCTCCATCGTGCACGATCTGCGCAATCCGCTGGCGGCGATTTATGGCGGCGCGGAGATCATGGTGGATTCCGAAATCGCGCCGGCGCAGCTCAAGCGCTTGGCCAGCAATATATACCGCGCCTCGCGCCGCATGCAGGAACTGCTCCAGGACTTGGTCAATGTGGGCCGCGGGAAAACCGAGGGCGCCGAAATCTGCCGCTTGCGCGAGGTGGCCGGCGCCGCCTGCGAATCGCTTGCTCCGGCAGCCGACGCGCAAGGCGTACACGTGACCCTGGACATGGCGGATTCGATCGAGCTTCCCCTCGAGCGCGCGCGTGTGGAGCGCGTCTTTATCAATCTGATCGGCAACGCGCTCGAAGCCATGCCCTCGGGCGGCGGGATCAGGATTAGCGCTCATACTGCGCCAGACGGCGTGGTTGTCGAGGTTGCGGACAGCGGCCCTGGCATCTCGCCGCAGATCCGCGAACACCTGTTTCAGCCGTTCGTCAGCTCCGGCAAGAAGAATGGCCTGGGCCTGGGCCTCGCGCTCTCGCGCCAGACGATTCTCGATCACGGCGGCGATATGTGGGTGGAGTCCGAGCCGGGCCGCGGCGCGCATTTCTTTTTCCGATTGCCGCTGAGCCGCGCCGCCGTGCAAGCCGAGCAGCCGGTGGCGACGCCCGTCGGGAACGGCTAGCGGACCATTCCGCCCGGGCTCGGTTTGTGCCATAATCCTCCCGGTATGCGACGCTGCGTGCTTGTTTTGGCCTTTGCGTCCGTTGCGGCGCTGGGTCAGGAGCAGCCGGCGATGCCATCGCCGAATCTGAATCCGAATCGAGCCAAGTCGGTCGAAAATGCCATCCACAACTTGTTCCGGATGAACCGTGAGCCGCGGGGCGTCGTGCGTTTCGCGCCAGGCCCTCGGGAGCGCACCTGCGTCGTTCCACTGCTGGAAGTACCAGTCGATCCGGAAGTAGATCGGAAAATGATGGTTCCTGTGCCGAAATCCAACGTTGACCGTATGCCGGTTGCCCCAGGATTGCCGGCGTGCGTCAGTCACCGGCTCAAGTAGCGGTAAGCGCATCGCATAATTCTTCGCTTCTCCTAAATCCAAACTCGCGCGCTCCCCGTATTCCGTTTGAAAGTTCACCTCCAAGGAGAAGAACGTGCGACAACGAATTCTACGTATTTGCGCCGCCGCGCTTGTGGTAAGCGCCGGCGCTTTCGCCGCCAGCCACCGCAATGGCCCGATGCTGCTCGAGGATCAGACCGCGAACCTGAACGACTTTTACATCTTTCGAAGCTGGGAACAAGGCCGTAGCGATCGCGTCGTGATGAGCATGAGCGCCCAGGGCTTCCAGAATCCCGACAACGGCCCCAGCTACTACAAGTTCTCCGACAGCGTGCTCTACCGTTTCAACGTCAACAACGCACGCGGGCTCGACGGCAACCCCGACATGCAGATCGACTTCCGCTTCAACACCACGCTGCGCCCCAACCAGACGTTTCTGTCGTACTTCGGGGTGATCGATTCGATCGACAGCGCGGGCATTCTGCTCTACCAAACCTACTCGGTCACGGTGCGCGATTTGCGGCGCGGCTCCCAGGTCACGTATGAAACAGATGTTAACGGCCACGCGCTCTCCGTTGCGCCCCCCAATCAGGGGCCGAAAGCTACGCCGGATTATGAAGCCAAGCTCGGCGCGCCGTCCGTGTTCATTCTGCCCAATGGCATGCGCGTCTTTGCCGGGCCGCGTGATGATGCGTTCTATTTCGATAGCGGCGCTACTTTCGATTTCCTGAACTTCCGCCCTCCGGCGCCAGTGCTCGCGGGTGTTGCTGATACGGGGCAGGGCGCTCCCTATCCCGCGGCCGTCGATGGTTTCGCCGGATACAATATCAGCCTCATTGCCGTGGAAGCGCCGATCGCGATGCTTACGGCCAACCTGTCGGTGCCCACGAATCCTAAAGATCCGAACGCCAAGATCGCCGGCTGGGCGTCCACTTACCGCCAGGCCGTCACCATCCGCGCCGGTCATAACGATCCCAGGAGCGTAGGCGACTGGGTGCAGGTGGATCGGGTGGGCAACCCTCTAACCGTGGAAGCGCTGATTCCGCTGCCCCTCAAAGACCGGTGGAACCGCAGCCAGCCGTCGGACGATTCGCAGTTCGCGGCCTTCATCGGCGATCCCGTGCTCGCCTCGGCGGTTTTCCGCGGCGTGTTCGGACTGAACGTTCCGTCGGCGCCGCGCAACGATCTGCTGGGCGTCTACGTGCCCGACATCACGCGCATCGATCTTACCATTCCGCCAACACCGGCCGCGCAGCAGAGCCGTCTGGGCCCGTTGGGCGGCGACAATGCCGGATGGCCGTTTGGCGGGCGCCGCATTGGAGATGACGTGGTGGATATCGGGTTCCGCGCAGTGGCCGGGGTGCTGGTGCCGGGATTCGGCGGCGCGCCCAATAACGAGCTTGGCGATGGCGTCAACTCGAACGACGTGCCGTATCTCGATCGCTTCCCCTTCCACGCGCCGCCGCATGCCGGCTTCGCGCACAGCCAGCAGAATGGAACCAACGGCACGGGTATGCCGACCGGACAATGAAAACCGCAATTTTGATTTTCAGCCTCGCGTGTCTCCATGCCGAGGACTCGCCGGTCTCCCGCATGCTGGATGAGAAACTCAACGTCTCCCAGCGCAACGACGCTTGTTACGAGCTGCGCGGCGCGCGCTCGCCCGAGGCCATCACGGCGTTCGGGCGCGCGCTCGGGAGCCCGGTGGTCCGCGCTTGCGCCGCCCGCAGTCTTCGCGAAGCCGGCGCGGTCGAAGAGCTGAAGCGGGCCCTCGCGGGCGCCGATCCGGACATCCGCGCCGCGGCCGCTCGCGAACTGGGCGCGCTCGCCAGGCCCGAACTCATGGAGCCCTTGGCCCGGGCGGCTCGCGATCCGAATCTCATGGTCGCGACCAACGCGCTCGAAGGGCTCTCGCATTATCAGGACCCGGCCGTCTTGCCGTATCTGGTGAATCTTGCGGAGTCTGGCGGCCTGGTCGCCGCCATGGCGCTTAGCCGTGCCGTGCAGTTCGGCGACGCGAGCGTGCTGGCCGTCTCCCGCCGGCTCATGACCAGCAAGGACGTTCCCTTGCGCCTTGCGGCCCTGCGCGCCATCGGCGATCTGGGCGACGCTTCCGATCTTCCCGCGTTGCACGCGCTTGCCGCCAAAGCCGAAAACGCCGCTCCCGCCGGCCGCGGATTTGGCTTAGTGCCTTCGCTCGACCTGTCGCGCGCCGCGCAGAACGCCATTCGCCAGATCAACAGCCGGGGCTAGCCAAATTTTGGAACTAGATCCCAACCGAAACGTTCAAGGCTTCCGGGTCGACGACCTTGATTGAGTTCCTCAATGCAGACCCTCGCGGTGACAACTCGAACGGCCTCGATAATGTCTCGGTCGTCGAAGAGGGCGGCACCGGCGGACCTCCCGCCGTTCCGGAACCTGCCTCGCTGTCGCTCCTTGACATCGCCATCGCTGGTCTCGGTCTGCTCTGCCGCCGCAAGGCCGCCTGAGCCTGGCATCCAATTGCGTTTTGTAGGAAATCGTACATATACGCGGGTTGACAAGTCCACGAGAAGCCTCCTACGCTGAATCAGAAGCGCCCGTTCGACTAGACAAAAGAACGAGAGCACAGCGGCGGTATAAACCGTAACGACTGGAAATCATTTTGACTCTCGAATTTGGGTTCGGAGGATATGGCGAGGAGATTTTCATGGATACGCGCATATTTAACCGGACCGTTACCGTGCGCAGCACCGACGGGCGACGCACCGCAACCTTTGGCCGTGGGGAACGCGTAAGAAATATCAGGCGCATCGGCAAAGGTTTCATGTTCGAGCCGGTGGACCCCCGGCATATCGCCGGAACCTACACCATGGAAGCGAGCGAGTTCGAGGCGAACACCAGCGCCGTGCGTGAAGCTCGGGCGTAACGAGCCGTTACAACTTCTTCGGACCTACTTCGCTACCAGCGGCAGCAGCACGCGGTCCAGCTCCGCATCGTTCCATTCGCGAATATGGACGTTCTTGTGCAAGGTCCATCGCTCGGTATGCTCGACCGATGCGCCCGGCGCCAGCTTGGTCATCGGTCCCAGCGTCTCCTGCTCCAGGAAATCGGCGTTCGTGAAGGTTTCAAATGACGCGCCGAAATCCGGATACGTGCGGTTGGGGTCCGCCTCGGTGCGTTTGATGAACAGGTCCGACCCCAGCAGAAACGCGGCCCAGGTGTGCGGGTTGAAACTCCCGAGCTTCTGCGGCTGCCCGTGATTGTTGGGGTCCTGCCGCAGGATCAGGTATTTTTTCGTGAACTGCCAGCGCTTGTCGGTGAGATCGCTGAAGGCCCACATCACCAGCGGATTGGTCGGCGCCAGCACTTCGGGATGCGTTCCGCGCGGCGGAAATCCGTGAATCCCCACGCCGCCCGGCGCCATCATGGATAGCGCCCAGGCCGCTAGTTCCAGGGTTTTCTTGTTGGTGTTGCGGAGCCGGTGCAGCACCTCGACGCCAGTGCCGCTTGCGGACATTTTTACGGTGATCTGCTTCTCGATCCCGGTCAGCGGCTCCACCGGCTCAGTGGCTTCCAGCACCGCGCCTTTAACGGCGATGTGCACCGGACCGTTATCCGGCGCATACGTTTTTACCGCGTCCTCGGGCGCGAACCAGATGCGATGCCCGCCGCGAAGCTGCCACTTCTCTTCGCCGGATTTGCCCAGGCCCTCGGCAAACTCTTTGAAGACATTCGCGCCGCCCGGAAAGGCGTAGCGCATTATGCGCGGCCCGATATCGCTCGTAACGATCACCTCGACTTCGCCATTCGAGATGCGATAGCTGTTCGGCCACCCTTTGTAATTCGTCTTTTCAATTTTCACGGCTGCCATAGCGCTCAAAGAAAACACAACTGCAACTGCGATGGTTTTCAACATCGAACGCTATTATGCCGCAGATTGAGCGGAGCGTTGTAGAGAAAAGCGTGAGGCCGTCGCTAGTTTTTCTTGCCAGGATGTAGCGTCACGGTGCCCATGTCTTTTTCAGAAGATTGAACCATGATGCCCCCATCGTCGGCTACGCGCGGCTTGGCGGGAGCGGCTGGCTTGGGCATAGCGCGCATGCGCGCCATCTGCATCTGGTACGCCTTTTTCAAATCCTCCTCGGGTATGGTGAGCGCGATGCGCACCGTACGGCCATCCACGCTCAACTTGAACGCGTCGGGTTTCAGGCCGGACGGATTTTGCTGGTTGGCCGCGGCAAGACTCGAGAAAAAGCCTAGCGTGTCCCGGACGCTGGCGGCATCCTTCGCACTCCGGGTCTCGACGTCGGCCGCGAGCTCCATATCCGGGCTGAACCGCATGCCGCCGCTGATGCGCTCGATGGATTGCAGGGTGTCGGCCACCTGCTGCACGTTCGATTTCCGGGCGCTCGCGGCCAGTTCGGCCAGCGACACGTTCGACATGCCCCAAATATCGTAACGCGCACTCAGCGTCGCGACTTGAGTTGCCACCGGGGCACTCAGAACCGTATGGTGCGTCCGGCGGTGAATGGCTGCCCGCACTTCGGCGAGGTCACCGCCGATCAGCAGCGTGTTATCGAGAGACGCGACGGCGCTTCCGCCTCGCGACTGGTTGATCATGATCTGGACACCCTCGTAATTTTCCGTTGTCGCCTTGGGTCCCCCTACGAGAGAACTGAACTTCGCGGTATCGAACGACCCGCGGATCAGAAACAATGCCGGAGGCTTCGGCCCCTCACCCGTACTGGCAACCAGCACCTCCTTGAGATCGCGGGTGGGATCGAATCCGGTTTGCTCCAGAAGTTGCCGCAGCTCCGGCGAGCCGGTCCGGATCTGAGGGCCGATTTCCTTGCCGAATGGCGACGCCAGGATTCTTTCGACGTTGACGCCTGCCAGGACACGCGCGTCGGGCATTACCAGATCGAGCAAGGACGGGTCGGCTGCCCAGGCAGCTGCGTTGAGCGCGAGCGATGAGATCAGGAGTTTCCGCGAAATGGCCACAAATGCCTCCAGAGGGAGAAATGGCGAGCGTCCGCCCACCGCCCCTCCTTCTGGTATCGCTCTCACGCGCCCGGTGCAGCAATACTGAAAAAGGTTAATGCGTCGAATTCACGGAAGTTGTAAGTTAGAGACCGAGTACCGTATCTCCACCGGCCACGCTTGTCTTGGCACTTGTCTTGGGTTTAAAAGTGCTCCGCAAAGACTGCACGAAACTTAGAATTTGTTCCGCCGTATCGATGCAGGAGTGACATACAAGCAAGTGTTCCTCGACCTGCTCAACTTCCTGATCTAATAATGTCCCGAACAGGTAATGTTCCAGGGTTTCCTCGCTAGGATGGTCTTTAAATTCCATGTGTTAACCCTTGTGTTCCCTCCAGCCCCAAACCTCGACTCTGGAGGAGGATTGGTCAATTCTGACCATAAAGTGGATTTTTTTTGGGGAGGTTCTCACTGGTCTTGCAAAATTTCCATTACAAATCTTCGTACTTAACACCCGATGCTTTATGCGACATTGGCCGTTGGCGGACCTTTAGAACTGAACTCGGCTCTGGCCCGGCATTGCAGCGCCCGGAACTGATCTCGCGTCAGCTTCAACTCGCGTAAAAACGATTCCGGCGCCTCGCCCAACACATAACACCTGCGCAACGCGTCCCGCTCCACCGGAGACATCCTCTTGAGGATTCGTTCGGCGGCTTTGCTACCGCTAGCGCGCGGGTCCCCTGTGGACTCTTTCAGGCGCGCCGGAAAACGCCGCACAATCAGTTGCCGGACCAGCCGAGCCACGTTTCCGGAAGCCATCGAAGGATCCTCCCGGATCGCCAGAACCGCCGCATCGAGCACCGATCGCACATGCGGATCGGCCCCGCCGCTGGTCAAGCGCCGGCGGAGCAGAAATCTCACGCCGGGGGCGAGGACACCTTGCAGCTCTTCAACCGCTTTTGGGTTGCCGGTACGAACGGCGTTCACCAGCTCCGCAAGCCGGGCTTCGCCCGACGGCGGCGTGGAAACGGAATTCTTCATTAGGGGCTCCTTAACACAGTCCCCCACCGGCGTGAGCTGGGCTGCTAACGCTACTAACATCGATCGTGGCGTAGAGGGGGTAGTGGCCTGGCTCCGGACTTTCTCTCAACTTTTTTGCGAGCCACGTGAACCCGCGAGTCCGGGAACGCCGCCCAGCGTGGGTGCATTCCTGACGGCGAGCAGGATGGATTCCGCAATCGCCTGGGCCGCCGCCACGCCGAGGGTATTCAAGTCCGCGGTCTCATTGCCAAGTGATAGAGCGAACGCGAGATCGCCGTCAAACGCGGTGTGGACCGGAAAGATCGTGCGCTCCATGCCGAGGTTTGCCATCTCGGCCAGCCTTGTGGCCCCCACCTTTGAAAGCCTGGCGTTGGTAGCCACAACCGCCAGCGTGGTGTTTTGCCGCCCGAAGCCGCCGCGCGCGCCGCGTTTCATTTCGGCCTCGGTGTCGGCCAGCTCCATGCTGTCGCGCGAGCGGCGGGCGCCGGCAGTCAGTTTCCCGGTCCGCGGATCGCGGACATCGCCGAATGCATTCACTGCATCGAGCGCCGCCACGCGCACGCTATCGGTGAGTTCGACGGTAGCCGAGCCGATGCCAGCCTTCATGGCCTGCTGCATGCCGAAAATCTTGCCGACGGTCGCGCCCGTCCCTGCCCCCACGGCGCCCTGCTTCACGGCGTCGGCGGTGGCGGCGGCTGCCGCGGACTCGCCCATTTCGCGCGTGGGCCGGACATTGGGTTTGCCGATGGCGAGGTCATAAAGAATGGCGCAGGGCACGATCGGCACCACGGCCACGCCCGTCTGGAAACCGACGCCGCGATGCTCCAAAAACCGCCGCACCCCGGATGCCGCTTCGAGGCCAAACGCGCTGCCGCCCGCCAGCACCACGGCGTGCACGCGATCGGTGACGTGCGCGGGCCGCAGCACGTCGATCTCTTCGGTTCCGGTGGCCGCGCCCCGGATATCCACGCCGCCGACCGCGCCGCCATCGCACAGAATCACGGTGCAGCCGGTGAGCGCGTCGTAATCCGACGCATGTCCCACACGAATGCCCGAAATGTCTGTAAGTCCTTTCGTAGTTGTATGGTAGCATCGAGAACGAGGTGGCCACGGTTTGCCTGGATTTCTAGTCAGAATCATTCTGGCCGTTCAGGATTTTTACGTGCTGGCCGGCAGAGCGATTCGAAATGTCGCCCGCAAGCCGCACTATTCCGACGACATCATCCTGCAGATGGACTATATCGGCGTCGGGAGTTTGCCCATCGTTGTACTGACCGGTTTCTTCAGCGGCGCGGTGATGGCGCTGCAGCTGGCGCGCGCGCTGGCGGATTGGGGGCAAAAAGACCAGGTCGGGACAGCGGTTGCCATCACGCTGGTCCGCGAGCTGGGACCGGCGCTCACCGCGCTTATGGTGGCCGGGCGCAACTCGTCGGGAATAGCGAGCGAACTCGGTTCCATGAAAGTCACCGAACAGATCGACGCCATGCGCGCCTTGGGCACTGATCCGATTCAGAAGCTGGTGACGCCGCGTCTCATCGCGACCTGCATTGTGCTGCCGCTGTTGACCGTGATCTCCGATTTCGTAGGAATATTCGGCGGATACGTGGTGGCGACCGTGATGGCGGATGTCAACGGCCGCCGCTACTGGACCACGGCGTGGCAGGCTCTCCATTGGAACGACCTGGGACAGGGGCTGTTGAAGCCGTTTATCTTCGCGTTTGTAGTGTCGCTGGTGGGCTGCTATTACGGCCTGCGCGCTACCGGGGGCACACAGGGCGTGGGCCGGGCCACCACGCAGGCCGTGGTGATCGCATCAGTGCTGATCTTCGTGCTGACGTTCTTCGTCACCCGGATCTTCACCAGCCAGCTGGTCTCTCCCACCTGATGGCTGCGGACGGCGCGAAATCGATTCTGCGATTCGAACACGTGCATGTGTCGTTCGACGGAGTTCCGGCGCTGGTGGATATCTCGTTCGAGGTTTCTGAAGGCGAAACGCGCATCATTCTGGGCGCCGCCAGCAGTGGCAAGACCGTGCTGCTCAAGACCGCGCTGGGTCTGGTGAAGCCGGATTCGGGGTCGGTGTATCTATTTGGACAGAACATTACGAGCATGACCGAACAGGAGCTCTTCGATGTGCGCAGCAAGGCCGGCATGCTGTTTCAGGAGAGCGCGCTGTTCGATTCGCTGACTATCGAGGAGAATGTGGCCTACCCGTTGGTGAACCAGAAGGCCATCCAATGCCCGCTGGACGAAGTGGAGGGCAAGGTGAAAGAGGCGCTGCACTTCGTGGAGTTGGACCGCACGGAGGCGCGCTTTCCTAGCGAGCTATCGGGCGGCATGCGGCGGCGCGCGGCCATAGCGCGCGCGGTGGTCACGACACCGCCTCTGCTGCTTTATGATTCCCCCACCGCGGGCCTGGATCCCATCACCGCTCACACCATCATGGCGCTCATCATCAAAGAGCGCGATTTGAGCAACACGACGACCCTGATTGTTACCTATCGCTACCAGGACGGGAATCTCGTGGCCAATTTCCGATACAATCCTGACAATGGCCAGCTGGTACCAGCGCGCGAAAACGGGCACCGGCCTCAACTGCGCACGAAATTTATCGCGCTGCGCGAAGGGAAGCTGGTGTTCGAGGGCACTCAAACGGAACTCGAAGCCTCGAACGATGAGTATATTGCCAAGTTCCGAAGGCAGACGGGCGGATAGCTGATGGCTGATCCCAAGAAAGTGAATCTCGCCCAGCTTCGCGTGGGGATCATGGCCATCGTCGCCATGTTCATCGTGGGCGTGTTGATTTTTCTGCTGACGGGGCAGAGAAACTTCTTCGCCTCCACGTTCGAGCTGCGCACGTACATGGACGATTCTTCCGGAATGGCCGAGGGCGCGACCGTGCGCCTGAATGGCATTCTGGTGGGCAGCGTGGAGGAGTTAAAGCTGTCGGGCTCGAAAGACCGGAGCCGCACGATTGAAATCGACATGACCATCAAGTCGAAATTTCTAACCGCGATCCCCAAAGATTCTCTCGCCGGAATCGCGGCGTCCAACCTGCTGGGGGAAAAGTTCGTCAACATCAGCAGAGGGACAAGCCCGGAGCACGTGCGGCCGGGAGACGAGATCGGCAGCGTCCCCAGCCAGGACATTCCGGAGCTGATGGCGCAGAGCGCCGGTCTCCTGGCGCAATTTCAAGGTTTGCTGACGCGCGTGGATGTGATCCTGAGGGACGTTGAATCCGGGAAGGGGAACATCGGCAAGTTCCTCAAGGACGAAGAACTGTACACGCGGTTCAACGCCGCGCTGTCGGAAACTCAGCAGATTCTCACCACCGTGCGGACCGGGAAGGGGACCATCGGCCGCCTTCTGAACGACGATGCGCTGTACCAGGATATTCGCGGTCCTCTCGAGAAGCTCAACACGATCCTGACGGAACTGCAGCAGGGGCGCGGCTCCGCCGGAAAGCTTCTTAAAGACGATGCGCTCTACGACGATCTGCGAAAGACCACGGCGCAGGCGCACCAACTGATGGCGGATCTCCAGGCGGGCCACGGCTCCGCCGGCAAACTGCTGAAGGACGAAACGCTCTACAACAACATCAACGGGCTCATCGCCAAAATCGACACAACCATCGACAAGGTGAACTCCGGGCAGGGCACGCTGGGGCAACTGATGGTGAACCCGCAATTGTATGACAGCCTGAACGGCGCGACGGGCGAGCTGCATCAATTCCTGAAAGATCTGCGCGCCAACCCGAAAAAGTTCCTGCGGATCAAGCTCGCCGTATTTTGAGCGCCAAGAAACAACTCGTGGTGAATGCCGATGATTTCGGTTTCACGCACGACGTGAATCAGGGGATCATCGAGGCACACCAGCAAGGTATTCTCACGGCCACTACCCTCATGGCTACGGGTGACGCGTTCGATGACGCCGTCCGGCTGGCGCGCGAAAATCCAACGCTCGACGTCGGTGCTCACCTGGTTCTGGTGGGAGGCCGGCCGCTCGCCGCGGCCCCCGACGCATGGCCTTCGAGCATCCCGCAGTTGCTGGCGGCGATGGCCACCGGGCGGATTCGCATCTATGACGAGCTGGCAGCGCAGGTACGGCGCATTCTGGACGCGGGAATCCGGCTGACGCACCTGGATACTCATAAGCACACGCACCTGGCGCCGCCGGTGCTGGACGCGGTGGCGCGCATTGGCGAGGAATTCGGGATCCCGTGGGTCCGGCGCCCGTTCGATCTGCCTATTACGGCGGCGCGCGGCGCGGCGCCATGGGCCAGGCGCGCATCGAGCCGCGGGCTTGGTTTCGTGCGCGGCCGTTTCGAGCGCGTGCTGGCAAATCACCATTGCCGCACGACCGACCATTTCGCCGGATTCCAGATCACGGGCCGGTTCCGCACGCGTGAGCTGGTGGCGTTGCTGCAAACGCTGCCTGAAGGCACAACCGAGCTGATGTGCCATCCCGGGCGCTTCACGGGCGAGCTGCGCGCCGCGCGCACACGACTCAAAGAGAGCCGGGAAGAGGAACTGGCCGCCCTGATTGCGCCGGAAACGCGGCGTGCCGTCGAAGAGAACGCGATCGAGCTGGTGAACTACCGCGCGCTGGGTGGCGCGCTGGGTGAAGAATGACTGGGACGCTCTATCTGGTCGCCACGCCCATCGGCAACCTGGAAGACATCACGTATCGCGCCGTCCGCATACTCCACGAAGTGGATCTGATCGCCTGCGAGGATACGCGCCACACGCGCAACCTGCTCGATCGCTACGGTGTCGCCAAGCCGGTAGTGAGCTATCACGAGCACAACGAAGCCGCTCGCTCCGAGGAGCTCGTTGAAAAGCTCTCAGCCGGCACAAACATCGCACTGGTCTCCGACGCCGGCACGCCGCTGGTTTCCGATCCGGGCTATCGTGTGGTCGCCGCGGCGATCCATGCAGGCATCCGGGTGGTTCCAATCCCGGGGCCGTCGGCGGCGCTGGCCGCGCTGGCGGGTTCGGGTCTCGCCACCAGCGCGTTTTACTTCGGAGGCTTTCTGCCGCCCAAATCCGGCCAGAGGGCCCGGACGCTCGAAGCCTTGCGCGATGAGACCGAGACCGTGATCTTCTATGAAGCGCCTCACCGCATTCTCGAAACCTTGAGCGACGTGGAGAAGATTCTCGGCCCGCGCCCGGTGGTGGTGGCGCGGGAGCTGACCAAGGTGCATGAAGAATTTCTACGGGGCCACGCCGGCGAGGTTCGCGCGTTGCTGGCTTCGCGGCCCTCGGTCAAGGGAGAAATCACGGTGCTGATTGGCAAGAGCGAGGCGCCGGCCAGCGAGAGCACCACCATCGAGGAAGACGTGGAAATGTCCATACGCGCCGGCATGACACGCATGGACGCCATAAAAGAGGTGGCGCGCAAACGGGGCTTGGCCAAACGCGAGGTCTACCGCCGGGCGCAGCGCGAAACACCGCCGGAAGGCGCGGAATGACTGGGGTTTCGCCAAATTCCTTGACAAGGTGGGGAATGTTGGATACGCTAATCCAATTCCAAACGCTTCAGGAGGGTCTTTGTGGTCTTCGGTACTTCCTTACTCTATGTAAGAAAGATAGTATTGGCGCTGGCCCTGGTGGCTATGCCGCTGGCGGCGCAATCCGGCCTGGGTGTTGTCCGTGGCACTGTGGTGGATGCGAGCAAGGCAGTCGTTCCCAACGCCAAAGTGACACTGATGAGCACCACCACTGGCGTGACCAAGGAAAGCCAGACCAACGCCGCCGGTATTTACTACTTCGGCGCGGTGCAGATTGGGCCTTATTCACTGGGCGTGGAAGCCCAGGGGTTCAGGAAGTGGGAAAGCACAGTAACGGTTGAGGCCGGCCAGACGGTGGTGATCGACATCCCCATGGAAGTCGGCAGCCTGCAGGCGGCGGTGGAAGTGACGGCCGCTGCGCCTGTGATCGATACGCAGGGAGGGCAAGTGAGCGACGTCAAGGACGCGCTCCGCATCCACGACCTGCCGCTCAACGGACGCTCGATTTCCAACCTCTTCGATCTGACGCCTGGCGTGGTCGGCGGCAGCGGCCCGCGGACCAATGGAATGAAAGCCGGCTCGACGGAAATGAATCTGGATGGAATTTCTTACGTCGACCGGTTTGGTGGGGGCATGGCGCGCGTGCAGCCGGGCCTCGACACGATCCAGGAATTCCGGATTGAGACCGCGGGCTCCGCGGCGCAGTATGGGCGCCCGGCTAATATCGAGCTGGTGACCCGCAGTGGCTCCAACGAAATCCACGGGGCGCTGTTCGAAACGTTTCGCGACAACGCCGACGGTTTGCGCGCCCGCCAGCGCCAGGACGGCAACACTTCCGCCAAATTGATCCGCAACGAGTACGGCGGATGGGCCGGAGGTCCGGTGCTGATTCCTCACCTTTACAACGGAAAGAACAAGACCTTCTGGTTCTTTGACTGGGAGGGTCTGAAGATACGTCAAAACAACTATGCCACCACGGGCGTTCCCACCGCCTCGATTTGGAATGGCGACCTGAGCGGGATCACCGATACCAGCGGCGATAAGTACACCATATACGACCCGAACACAGCCAGCGGTCCCAATTCAACCCGCCTTCCGTTTGCCAATAACGTGATCCCGCAGAGCCGGATCAGCCCGTACGCCAAGATTTTTCAAAGCGTGACGCCCACGCCAAATCTGCCGGGCAATCCGTGGATCGACCAGAATTTCCAGACCTACTACCCGGTGATCACCGATCAGCACTCGCTTACCATCAAGATCGACCACACCTTCTCAGAAAAAGACAGCATCTCTGGGCGCTTCACGGACTCTCCGTACTTCAATGCGCTTTACGGCGGCAAGTACGGCTATCCCCCGCCCGGCTGCACGAACTGCGGCGGCACCGGTGAGCTGGACTCAACGGTCTATTCGCAGTACATCCGCTGGAACCACGTGTTCAGGCCGACGCTGCTCAATGAATTTCAGGTTTCCGCCCACCGCTCGCCAACCCACTACGGGACACTGGGCGACAGCACCAACTGGGCCACCAAGCTGGGCTTGCCGAATCCGTTCGGCGTGAATGGCTGGCCCACGGTCTACACCGATGCCTACAATTTCCTGTATTACGGCGGCTGGGACGGAGACAACAACCATCACCAAAACCTGACGGCTTTCGAGATTGACGACGGCGTTACCTGGATCAAGGGCAAGCACACGTTGAAGTTCGGCTTCAAGGGCCGGAAGGAATACAACAATGTCGAAGAACTCCAGCAGGCGGAGGGTTCCCACGGGTTCTATGCCAACTGGACAGCTCTCTACGATCCGTCGGCACAAGCGGCGACCGCGTTCACCGGCTCCGGATTTGGCGAACTGCTGATGGGTCTGCCGACCGCCCTGCGGAATCAGTACAACCGCGGTTTCTTCTACTTTCAACAGAAGGAAATTGATGGATACGTGAACGATACCTGGAAGCTCAGCTCCAGGCTGACCGTGGACCTGGGGCTGCGGTGGGACCACTGGACGCCTTACCACGAGGCGCAAAACCGGCTGGTCAACCTGGACCCGCTCAGCTATGCCGGCTTTACGGTCATCAGTCCGGGCAACACAACCATCGACAGCCTGCCCAATATTCCACCAGGAGTACTGGGTCGTGGAAGCAGCGTGGATTGTCGTGGGTGACCGCGGATTCCGTGCCTGGTTTCCCGAAAGCCCTGGTTCCTAACTATTGGACTGATTTCGGACCGAGGCTTGCCGTGGCCTACAGGCTTACCGACAAATGGGTTCTGCGCGGCGGCTACGGCATGTACTACTGGCCCATGCCGCTGTCGCAGATCCTCCAGGCTTCGCGAACCAATCCCCCGCTGAACCTGTTGTTCACTCAACACTTTGATAACAAGAACGTCGGGAATACTACGATATTCAATTATGGCCTCAACAACGTGCCGGCTCCCGGGGATTATCTTCCCAACGCAACGGTCAACGTTAACGGCGTGCAGGGCATCAGCAGCACGTCGAAGAGTATCTTCATATTTGATCCCCATAACTGGGCCGACGACAGAATGCAGCAATGGACCGTCACGCTCGAGCGCGAATTGATGAAAAATACGTCTCTGCGCTTGGGATATATCGGCACCCACGGGAGCAACCTGGAGCAACGGCTGGCGTGGAACAGCTCGCAGGCCCAATGGAACTACCAGTTGCAGACCGGCACTGCGGCGCCCGTTAACGGCGACTTGCGGCGCCCGAATCAAAACTGGAACGGTACCGACGAGGCCCACGTGGGCTATTCGAACTCGCAATCGTTGCAGGTGCGAGTGCAACGGCGCTTTGCCAGCGGCTTGAGCTTCCAATGGTGGTATACCTACGACCACGCCCTGACCACCACCGATGAGAGTGCATTCGGCGATGGCGCCGGCGGGGCGCTCGCGCCGGAGGGCTCGACCGTTCTGGGTAATCCAAACCTGACTCTGAGCCAGCGATTAAAGCTGGTGTACTACAACTCCAGTGGCGTTCCGCCGCACACCATGAGCTGGAACGGCATTTACGAGCTGCCGTTCGGCCGCGGCAAGCGCTTCGCCAGTCACGTCGGCCGCGCCCTGAATGAAGTGGTGGGCGGATGGCAATTGGCCTTCATTGGCACATGGCGCAGCGGATTCTGGATGGGAGTGAACAACAGCGAGTGGCTGTTCGGAAATCCTACGCTCGATGCCAGCCAGCGCCTGACCTTGAACATCTTCGGCACAATCAGGAGCTTTACTTCAAGGGTGATTTCGATCCGACGCAGGCCACCAACGTGGACCTGGCGAAACTGGAACAGCTTGTCCCCACCGACCGAACGCAGCGCGTGTTGCGCCCGCTGGGGTCGGGGTTCAACAACAAACTGCCATTCAGGCTGGCCGATGGGACGGTCCGCACCACCAGCGTAACCGACCTCTTCAGCCCTAACGCAAAGAATTTCTTCCTCGGGCCGCGCGCTTGGGATCAAGACATCTCAGTGTATAAATACTTCGACATCATGGAGAGAGTGAAGTTGCGCTTCTCCGGCGATTTCTTCAACATGTTCAATCATCCGAACAACCCGAACCCCAACACCACCACCGGTCTGGTCAACCTCAGTATTCAGACCAACGATCCGCGCATCGTTCAGTTCTCGGCGCGATTGGAATTCTAACTGGGACCCGCGATTTACCACGGAGCCGCGGAGTGCGCGAAAATGGCACTCTGCGGCTTCTTTTTTTCTCCGGATTCCTTGCGCTGTTGATTCTGCCCGTGGGCTGCCGGAAGGCGTCCGCGCCCGCCCAGCCCGCGGCGGAGGTCTTCAAGCCTTACCGCTTCGACGATCAGTTTCAGACCGCCGCCACCGTCTCGGCATCGCACGCGGCTTCCTCGGCCTTGATGGCCGATCCGGTCATCTGGCATAACTTCAATTCGGAAAACGATATCACCTGGACCCTGTTGCGCGGCCGCATGGGATTTCGCGAGGGCGATCTCATCCTGAAGGGCGACGGCAGCACGCCCGTCATTCTGGCGCCCAAGAAGACCTTGATCGAATGGCGGCGCTACGAAGCCGTCGAGATCAATATGTATGCCGAGGGCGGCAAGGAAATCAAGATCAAGGTCGGCAATGAGGAATACAAGCAGAAAATAGGGCCGCTGCGCCAGTACAACGACTACCGCTTCGAGGTACACGTTGACCAGCCGGGATCGCGGCCGCTGGCCATCATGCCCACCGACGGGCTGTTCGATCTGGTGGCCATCAAGCTCATCCGGCTCGTGCCCCGGAAAGCGGACTTCACCGAGGCGGCCGGCCGCCGCTTTATCGGCAAGCAGGAGGAATATCGCAACGCGCTCTACGTCCATTCGCCGGCTACCGTCACATTCGAGGTGCCGGTACCGAAAGACGGCCGGCTGCACTTCGGCATGGGGATCACCGAGAAAGACAGCCCCATCACCTTTCACGTGACGGCGGATTCGCGGGAACTGTATTCAAAGACGGTGGCGGATCTGGACGCTTGGGAAGACGCGGATCTGGATCTCTCGGCCTACGCCGGCCGCACGGTGAAGCTCGCGTTTGTAACGAGCGCCGGGAAGGAAGGAACCGTGGCCCTGTGGGCCAACCCGCTGCTCACCACCAAGGCGCCCAAGAAACGCCCGAATGTTCTGATCTATCTGATCGACACGGAGCGTGCCGATCACTCGAGCCTCTACGGCTACGCCCGCGACACTACGCCCTTCCTCAAGAAATTGGGCGGGCAGGGCCTGGTGTTCGAAGATTGCCAGGTGCAGGCGCCGCGGACCAAGCAATCCACGGCGTCGCTGATGAGTTCGCTCTACTCCTACACGCACGGGATCATCTACGACTACGACACCATTCCCAAGGGAGCCGCCACGCTGGCCGAACAGCTGCGCGGGGCCGGATACGTCACCGCCAGCATCGTCGCCAACCCGTTTGCGGGCCGCATTACCGGTCTCGAGCGCGGATTCGATTACCTGGAGGAGTGGGCGGTAGTTCAGCGGTACCGGACGGACGCTCATGACCGCGGCACCGACTCGGAGGCCGTGAACAAAATCGCGTTTCCGTGGCTGGACGCGCACCGCGATGAGCCGTTCTTCCTTTACGCGCACTCGACCGATCCGCACGCGCCTTACCGGCCTCCCGCCGGATTTGAGGAGAAGTTCGCGAATCCCGCCGACACCGCCGAATTCGATCGCGTCTACAAAAGCCTCGGAGGCAGGCACAAATACGCCGGGGGCACGGTGATCGATAGCGCCGGTTGCAAGCGCGCCGGTGTGAATCCCGACAAGTTCATCCAGCGGGCCCGCGACCGGTACGACGGAGAGATCCTGCATAACGACCGGAGCCTCGAGCAGCTGGTGGATAAGCTGAAGCAACTCGGGATTCTGGACAACACTCTCATCATCGTCATTTCGGACCATGGCGAAGAGTTCTGGGAACACGGATGGACCGGCCACGGCCACTCGCTCTATCAGGAGCTGACGCACGGCGTGTTCCTGATGTGGAATCCGAAGCTGATTCCGGCGCCGCGCAGAATCACCGAGCCAGTGCAGTTGATCGACGTGATGCCGACGGTGCTCGATCTGGTGGACGTCAAGATTCCGGAGGTCGTGGAAGGACAGAGCCTTGCGCCGTTTGCGAAGGGGCAGCCGTTTCAACGGCGCGGCCCTGTGATGACGTCGCGGTTTGCCGATCCGGAAGCGAAGAAGGAAGGCGTCGTTCCCGAAAACCGCATCGACGCCGTGGCCTTGCTGGACACGAACTGGAAGCTGATCTACCGCGAGAAGGGCAAAGAGGCCGGCGTGAGCAAGGTGGAGCTGTACGATCGCCGCACGGATCGCACGGAGACTACCAACATTGCCACTCAACATCCGCAGGAAGTCGATCGACTGATGACCGAGATCGGCAAGTGGATGGACGCGCAGAAACAGATCCGAACCTTGCTGGGCCGGGGCGCTAAAGCCGCCATGGACAAGCAGACGATCGAGCAGCTTCGCAGTCTGGGATACCTCGGCGGAAAACAGTAGTAGCAAGAATTCACTTGACAGGTGGGGGAATGTCGGATAGCCTGGACGCAATTCTCAGAGGTTCAGGAGGTGAAGTTAGAGATATGTCTAGAGATACTTCCTTTCAAAATGCAAGAAAGGCTTTACTGGCATTGGCCTTTGCGGCTCTGCCACTTGCCGCGCAGACTGGCCTTGGCGTCGTTCGCGGAACGGTACTGGATGCAAGCAAGGGCGTCATTCCGAATGCCAAGGTTACTCTGACGAATACGGCCACCGGCGTAACCAAAGAGAGCCAGACCAACGCGGCCGGCATTTATTATTTCGGCGCCGTCCCGATTGGCCCCTACACGATTGATGTGGAGGCTCAGGGCTTCAAGAAATGGCAAGCGACTTTGACCCTCGAGGCTGGGCAAACGGCCGTCATCGATCCGGGGATGGAAGTTGGATCGCTGCAAGCGGCGGTGGAAGTCACGGCCGCGGCTCCGGTGATTGCCACCCAGGGCGCTCAGGTGAGTGACGTGAAGGACGCGCTGCGTATTCACAACCTCCCGCTCAACGGCCGCCAGATCACAAATCTTTTCGACCTCACGCCCGGCGTCGTGGGCGGCGGAAATCCGCGCACCAACGGCATGAAGGTGGGATCCACCGAGATGGTCTTTGACGGAATTTCCTACGTAGACCGGTTCGGCGGCGGTGTGTCGCGTATGCAGCCCGGCCTGGACACCATCCAGGAGTTCCGCATCGAGACGGCCGGCTCCGGCGCGCAATTCTCGCGTCCGGCGACGGTTGAGCTGGTTACGCGCAGCGGCAGCAACGAGTTGCACGGCGCGCTGTTCGAAACATTCCGCAATAACGCCGACGGCCTAGTGGCCCGCTCACGTTCCGACGGCAACACTCCCGCCAAGCTGATCCGGAACGAATTCGGCGGATGGGCCGGCGGTCCGGTGCTGATTCCCCACATTTATAACGGCAAGAACAAGACCTTCTGGTTCGTCGATTGGGAGCAACTAAAGCAGCGCCAGCAAACATTCGCACAGACCGGTGTGCCAACGGCGGCGAACTGGAATGGCGACCTCAGCGATATCACAGACTTCAACGGCAATCACTACACGGTGTACGACCCGACCTCGACCACTGGGCCCAACGGAACCCGCACGCCGTTTCCCAATAACGTGATTCCGCAGAACATGCTCAGCCCCTACGCCAAGATCTTCCAGAGTGTCACGCCTACGCCGAACGTCCCCGGCAATCTCAACGGTTGGGTCGACAAGAACTTCCAGACTTATTACAGCGTACCCGCGGACCAGCACACTCTTACGCTGAAGGGCGATCAGAATTTTTCCGAGAAGGACAGCATCTCGGCGCGCTATACACATTCTCAAAACGACAACACGCAGGTTGGCGGCCGCTTTGGATATCCGCCCATCGGGTGCAACAACTGCGGCGGCTCCGGTCGGCAGCACGTCTCGGTTGACTCGGCGTATGTCCGATGGAACCACGTATTTTCGCCGACCTTCCTCCATGAGCTCCAGCTCTCCGGTCACCGCTCGGTGGATGACGCGGGAACCCTGGGAGACAGCACCAATTGGGCGAACAAGCTGGGGTTGCCGAACCCGTTTGGAGTGACCGGCTGGCCCAGCATCTACATGAATGGCGGGTCCGATCCGGTGTACAACATGCTGTATTACTCCGGTTGGGACGGAGACAACCGCAAAAGGCAGAACCTCACCGCCTTCGAAATCGACGACAACATCACCTGGATCAAAGGCAAGCACACCATCAAGGCGGGCTTCAAGGGCCGGCAGGAATACAACAACATCGAGGAACTGCAGCAGGCCGAAGGCTCGCACGGTTTCTACGGAAGCTGGACCGGACTCTACGATCCGGCCGCTCAGGCGCAAGCGCCATTTACCGGTACTGGTCTTGCCAGCGTTATGCTTGGCTTGCCCACTTACCTCTCGAATCAATACAACCGTGGGTTCTTTTACTTCCAGCAAAAGGAAATCGGTCTCTACGTGGACGATAGTTGGAAAGTCAGTCCCAGGCTGACGGTGGGTTTGGGGCTGCGCTGGGATCACTGGAACCCCTATCACGAAAAATATAACCGGCTGGTGAGCCTCGACCCGAATAACTATCCCGGATTTACGGTCATCAGCCCCGGCAATACGACCATCGACAGCCTGCCGAACATCCCATCCGGCGTGCTGGCGTCGTGGGCCGCCCGAGGATTGTCCTGGGTGACGGCGGACTCCGTGCCGGGTTTCCCTAAAGCGCTCGTTCCGCAGTATTGGACCGATTTCGGCCCCCGTCTTTCTGTGGCGTACCGGCTCTCGGACAAGTGGGTGGTGCGTGGCGGGTACGGGATGTACTACTGGCCCATGCCGCTGTCGCAAATTCTGCAGGCATCCAGGAGCAATCCACCTCTGAATCTTCGTTTCCAGAACAGCGTGGCCGACAAAAACGGCACCTTTCCCAATTACAGTTTGCTGGCCGCGCCGGCTTCCACCGACTACCTTCCCAACGCCACCGTTACGACTACCGGTGTGCAAAACTCCATCTCGTCCACATCGCAAGGCATTTTTCTGTTCGATCCCCACAACTGGGCTGACGACCGTATGCAGCAGTGGACGTTTTCGATCGAGCGGGAGCTGATGAGGAACACATCTCTGCGCGTGAGCTACATCGGTACTCACGGCAGCAACCTGGAGCAGTTGATGGCCTGGAACGCTGCCGAATCTGCGTGGAACTACCAGACGCGCACCGGGCTGCAGATCGCGCCGGGCGCGGTCGGCACTGACGCCAGGCGAGCCAATCCCAACTGGAATGGCAGCATGGAGTCGCACGTCGGATATTCGAACTCGCAATCGATCCAGGCGGAAGTAGCGCGCCGCTTCTCGAACGGCCTGTCCTTCCAGTGGTTCTATGTATACGATCACGCCCTGACGACGACTGACGAGAGTGGGTTCAATTCCGGCTCGGGTGGGGCCACCGTTCCATTGAGCATCGATGTTCTGGGTGAACCCAATCTTTCGCTGAATCAGCGGCTCAAGCTGGTCTACTACAACTCCGGCTTCGTTCCGCCGCACCAGATTAAATGGAACGGCATTTACGAGCTGCCGTTCGGACGGGGCAAGAAGTTCGCCAGCCACGTCTCCAAGCCATTGAATCAACTCGTGGGAGGCTGGCAGATCGCCTTCATCGGCACCTGGCAAAGCGGCACCTGGTTGGGTGTGGGAGGAAGCGAATACATGTTCGGAAATCCGGCTCTCGATGCCAGCCAGCGCCTGAACCTGAACATATTCGGCTTAAATCAGGAGCTTTATTTCAAAGGCGATTTCAATCCAACCTCAGCCACTAACGTGGACCTGGCAAAACTGGAGGCGCTCGTCCCGGTGGATCGCACGCAGCGCGTGATCCATCCTCTGGGCTCCAGCTTCAACAACCGGCTCCCGTTCACTCTGGCCAACGGGAATGTGGTGCAGACCAGCATCACCGACAACCAGTCGTGGAACTCCCGCAATTTCTTCTTGGGCCCGCGGCAGTGGAATCAGGACATCTCGTTCTTCAAGTACTTCGATATCGTCGAGCGGGTCAAGCTGCGCCTCACGGGCGACTTCTTTAATGCCTTCAACCACCCGAATGACGTGAATCCCAACTCGACAACCGGCCTGATCAACAAGGGCGTGCAGTCTGGTTTTAATCCTCCTCGGATCATTCAGATCTCGGCGCGGCTGGAGTTCTAGCGCCTTAACAGTACTCACCGCGGAGCCGCGGAGTGCGCGAAAATAGCACTCTGCGGCTCCTTTTCGTCTCAGGTTTCAGTGCTCTCTTGTTTCTGGCGGCCGGCTGCCGGACGGCGTCTGCGCCGTCTTCCTCGCCGCCAGCAGCGGCGTTCAAGCTCTGTCGCTTCGACGACGAGTTCCCATCCTCGGCCAAAGTTTCGGCCGCGCCGGTCTCCTCTTCAGCGCAGGTGACCGAGCCCGTAATCTGGCACAATTTCCTCTCCGAGAACGACATTACCTGGACGCTGCTGCGCGGCCGCATGGGATTTCGCAAGGGCGATCTGATGCTGAAGGGCGAGGGCGAGACGCCGGTGATCCTTTCGCCCAAGGGGTTCGCCATCGCCTGGGGGCTCTACCAGGCGGTCGAGATCCGCATGCTCGCTGAGGGCGGCAACGAAATCAAGATCAAGATCGGCGACCGCGAGTTCAAGCAGAAACTCGGGCCGCCCCGCCAGTACAACGTCTATCGTTTCGACATCAATCTCGAAACCCCTGCCGAGACCTGGCCACTGATGGTCATGCCCACCGACAGTCTCAACGACCTGGTGTCGATCAACTCCATCCAGCTCGTTCCGCGGAAAACGCAGTTTCCCCTGGCGGCCGGCCGCCAAAACATCGGCAAGCGCGAAGAGTACCGCAATACGTTCTACGTTCACTCGCCTTCGCTAATCACCTACGAAGTCAGCGTGCCGAAAGACGGCCGGCTACATTTCGGCGTCGGGATTACGGAGAAGAGCGCTCCGATCACTTTCCGCGTGTCAGCGGATTCGAAGGAAGTGTATGCCAAGACGCTCGCCGACGTAGACGTCTGGGAGGACGCGGACTTGGATCTCTCCTCGTACGCCGGCCGGAGTATCAAGCTCGATTTTCAAACGGACGCCCGGAAGCAAGGCACGGTAGGCCTGTGGGCCAACCCGCTGCTCACCACAAAAGCCTCCAGAAACCGGCCGAACGTGGTCATTTACATGATCGACACGCTGCGCGCCGATCACACCAGCCTGTACGGTTATGCCCGCGACACCACGCCGTTCCTGAAAAAGCTGGGCGCCGAGGGTCTGGTGTTTGACGATTGCACCGTCCAGGCGACATGGACCAAGCCATCCACGGCTTCGCTGATGACTTCGCTTTATTCCTTCACGCACGGCATCCGGGACGAGTACGACACCATTCCCAAGGGCGCGGCCACGCTCGCCGAGCAGTTGCGCTCCGCGGGGTATGTGACCGCGAGCATTGTGTCCAATCCCGCCGCCGGCCGAATCGCGGGGTTGCACCGTGGCTTCGATTATCTCTCGGAGTGGCGGGCCGTCAAACAGTACTTCAAGCCATCGGAGGACCGCGGAACGGACTCGGCGGCGGTGAACAAAATCGCGTTTCGGTGGCTGGAAGAGCATCGCGATGAGCCGTTCTTCCTGTACGCGCACACAACCGACCCGCACGCGCCCTATCAGCCTCCCGCCGCATTCGAAGAAAAGTTCGCAAATCCCAAAGAGACGGCGGAATTCGACCGCGATTGGGCCAAGCTTCGAACCCTCTCAATGGACCGCGGCGGCTACACCATCAGCCGCGCCCTGTGCCTGAAAGCCGGCATCAAGCCGGATTGGTTCCTCCACAGCGCCGTGGACCGTTACGACGCCAAAATCCTGCATAACGACTGGAGCCTCGAGCAGCTTGTGAAACAACTCAAGCAGCTCGGGGTGCTCGATAACACGCTCATCATCGTGGTTTCCGATCATGGCGACGAGTTTTGGGAACACGGCTGGACCGGGCACGGCCAATCGCTTTACCAGGAGCTGGCTCATGGAGTGCTGCTGATGTGGAACCCGAAGCTGATTCCCGCGCCGCGGCGTGTTGCCGAGCCCGTGCAATTAATCGACGTGATGCCGACGGTGCTGGAACTCCTTGGCCTGAAGATTCCGGCCGTCGTGGAGGGGCAGAGCCTGGCGCCGTTCATTAAAGGGCAGCCCTTCCAGAGACGCGGCCCGGTGATGACATCCCGGTTCGCGCATCCGTATTCCCGGCACAACGAGCTCGCTCCTGAGAACCGTATTGATTCGGTTGCCCTGGTGGAGGCCGGCTGGAAGCTGATTTACCGCGAGAAGGGCCAGTCGGTCGGCTTGAGCAAAACCGAGCTGTACGACCGCCATACGGACCGCGTGGATGCCAAGAACGTGGCCGCGCAGAATCCGCAGGAGGTTGACCGGATGATGACCGGGATCGGCAAGTGGATCGACGCGCAGCAGCAGATTCGCGGCGTTTTGGGGCGCGGCGCGCGAGCCGACATAGATCGCCAAACCCTGGATCAACTCCGCGCGCTGGGGTATCTGGGGGGCAAGCAGTAGCGCCGCCGCTCTGCATTCGCGCCCCAAAACCTGCTAAAATCATTGTTTACAACTTCCGAAGGAGCTCTGTTTTCCCCATGGCGAAAGTATGTGATGTTTGCGGCCGCGGCCCGCAATTCGGACACCGCATCAGCCACGCGCACAACGTGTCGAAGCGCCGCTGGAACCTCAACCTGCAGACCGTTCGCGCAGTCGTGAAGGGCGCCACCAAGCGCATCCGCGTCTGCACTTCCTGCATCCGTAGCGGCAAGGTCCAGAAGGCCGCGTAGCTCCCCTACTTTTTCAATTCCACCGGCTGTGTGAACGCCCCGTTGACCGCCGTGTCCCAGGCCGCCACGCGCACCCATTTCTGTTTCGACAAATCCACGGGAATTTCGAAGCGGCGCGTGCCGAACGCCTGCGCCTCCGGCGTCCGGATCACTTTGCGGTTGATGCGGTCGCCGTCTCCCCAGACCACTTCGACAAATTCCAGTGGAAACGTCCAGTCGATGTCCGCGGCTACGCCGGCCGCGTCTGCGCGGAAATTGCGGATAAGAACTTCGCCCGTCGAAACGAAGAAATCGCCGGCCCGCAAGGCGCGGTTGACCGGCGTCCAGTCGCTCGCGGGCGGCAGCGCGTCCAGCTTGATGTAATTGACATTGAAGTCGCCGTAAAGATCGTAATCCGGAAATTTCTTGTAAGTATCGACTTCGCCCACCAGGTATTTCGGCTGGCCCCAGTTGTCCATGTCGTCCAGCGTTCCGAAGCAGCGCTTCTCGCACAACCGCGTCTCGGATAGATCCACCGGCATCGCCTTGAACCCGGCGCCCAGCCAGCGGTCGCTGCGAAAGTAATCCCGCTCGCGGATGCGGTCCGGGTAATCGGTGGATCCCTTGGTGCGCGGATGCGTCTGCCACACGAGCGCGCCCTCGCGGCGGACCATGTCGAACATCTCAGCCGCATTCGCCGGATGGTAGACGCCGCGGTCCAGGAAACCGTCGCCCGCCGCGCGCCCGTGCGTCCAATAGATCGGCTTCGGAAACAGCAGGTTATAATGGCCGCCAAAATACACGTTGGCCTCTTCGCCGGGTAGGATCAGAAAATCACGGTCCGAATGCCGCCGGCAGGCTTCGTAATAATTGCGCAGATCCTCGAGCCGCAGGCGCCCGTTGTCTTCCGGGTGGCCATCGCCGTGAAAATCGTCCAGCATGACGATGTTCACTCCCAATGCGCGGATGGCCGAAATCCATGGCGGCATCGCGTCCAGGCTGCCGGCGGTTGTCAGTTCCTTGGTGAACGCCGTATGGAAGTGCGTGGCCATCACCTGGTAACCGGCCAGCGGAAGGAAACGGTCGCCGTGCGTGTATTCGAGGACCGCATCGCGCGTGGCTGCAGCGTTCGCCGCACTCAGATAAAAATACGCCGGCATGCGCTGCCACGTGCCGGGCGGCGCATTGTAGAGCGCGTAGACACGCTCGATCCAGACCGGCTCATAGCCACCCGCGTTGTCGCCCTGCCGCACGCCCAGCGAGAAGGCGCCCTCCGCGTCCTTGCGGTACCACACGAAGCCGTTGTTCACTTCAATCTCGCGCGCGAAGAAGAATTGGTGCGGCGGCGGAAAAACCGCTACGCTTCCCGCGTCTCCCTCCGCCACCGCCCGCCGGTTCCGCCCCACGAGCGGCAAGGGAACGTGGTTGGGCGTTCCGCCGAATCCC
>JACXTT010000715.1_pt1 | contig 56864 bp, 49 predicted proteins | sample 9270951 | NCBI WGS metagenome assembly JACXTT01 (sample SAMN15532306, study PRJNA645909) | rock metagenome | isolation source: weathered quartz diorite | place: Puerto Rico | collected 2017-06-21
ACCCCGAGATCTGGCCGGGGCGCACAGATGCGATTGGGTTCGGGGCGCAGGTTCTGTCCCGCATTGTGGAGCGACGGGACCTGGGGCGGATACAGGCAGAATTGCGACACGCCAACAACCCGGTCGCCGAGACCGAGCGCGAAGAGCATTTCCGTTGTGCTCGGCGACGTCGACACGATGCGCATCACCTGGTCGCGTGGCTGTGCGAGCGCAACACATGTCGCAATCGCGATCAGTCCTGCACACATGGCTCTCATGAACGTCCTTTCGAGCGAAGCTGGCAAACGAGAAGCGCAATCAGAATTGGCGACCCCACCAGGCCCGTGATGATCCCGAGTCGAATCTCGATCGGCGGATGGACGGTGCGCGCAATGAGGTCGCACGTCACGACGAACACCGCACCAGCGAGAGCGCTGGCCACGCACACTGCGCGGTGCCGGGGCCCGACGATCAAGCGCACGCCATTCGGTATGACGAGGCCGACAAACGCGAGCAATCCGGCAACGGCGACCGAGACGCCGGTAAGCAATGCGGCGGTGACAATGAAAAGGCGTGTGGACACCTCGACATCAACGCCAAGTGCGGCGGCAGACTCCTCGCCTAGTGCGAGTGCGTCGAGATCGCGTGCCTTCCATATGACGACACCCAAGCCAACGGCGACAAACGGGGCGCTCAACCAGACGTGGACCCACGTCCGCGCATCGATGCCGCCCATCATCCAGAACACGATTTCCTGAGCCGACTGCCACGCCGCGGCGTTCGCGGAAATCAGCAGGCTCGATACCGCGGTGCAGAGCGACCCGGCAGCGATACCGATTAGAAGCAGATGCGTCAGACGCGCAGACCCGCTCGATGCCGCGACGGTGTACACCCCGGCAAGCACGGCGAGCGCGGAGAGCGTCGCGACAATCGGCAGTGCGATCGCACTGTGTGCCGCCCACCCCGTGACGAACGCAATCACGCCGCCGAGGATGGCACCCGGACCGACGCCCAGCAGGCCCGGTTCCGCCAGTCGGTTGCGAAACAGGCCCTGCATGACCACACCCGCTGTGGCGAGGCCGGCTCCGACGGTGGCACCGACGGCAACGCGCGGCAGACGAATGAGCCAGACGATCGCATGGTCGGCGGCCGACACGTCATGGATGAACGGCAACGGATACGGCAGAAGCGTCGATGCCAGCGCGTCGAGGACAACGCGCGCATCGAGCGGGACGGTGCCGATGCACACGCCGGCTACAGCGGCCATGGCGAGGATCAGCAGCGCCGATGCGTTAAACGCCGTCAACGTCATGACTCGACTCGCTGTGGCGCGGCAGCAGGATCGCGTGCAAAGAGGGCAACTCGAAGCGCGTCGATCAGCCTCGTGGTGAACGGTGAGACCGCGAGAAACACCCGCTGCTCGAGGACGATGATGTGTCCCAAGCGCCCCGCATCGGTGCCGGCGATCCATGGATTGGCTTCGAGACGGGCCAGAACATCCGCGTCGCGTCCTGCCGCCGCGCCTGTCACAATCCACCCGGGGTTGCTGCGAAGTATTTCTTCGGGGCTGAGCCGTGCGTAGCCTCGGACACCGCTGACGGCTGCGACATTCACCGCCCCGATTACACGCAACACATCGTCGAAGAGTGTGTCCGACCCGTACGCGTAACTGCCATTCAGGACCAGAACGCGCGGCACACCGGTAACGGGCGCGTGTGGCTGGATCGCCGGGAACGTCCGCGCTCTTCTGAGAGCGGCCTGTGCAAGGGCGGCAGGAGCATCGCTGCCCGTGAGATAGCCGAGGATGCCGATCTCTCGGTCGATCGCTGCAAGCGTCGTCGGAGTGGTCGCCGCCCGGTACACGGGTACTCCTGTGGATCGCAGCAGCTCGGTGAAGTCCGAACGCGCGCTGTTCGAAACGATGACGAGGTCCGGGTGCATTCCGATCACTGCCTCGACATCCGCGGCGACGCTCGGACGAAACCTGGTCGCGAGATCGGCGATGTTGCTGAACGCCGGCTCGTAGGCAGCCTGGCTCACACCCACTACACGTTCCGGCGGAAGCAGCGCGTAGAGGTACTCGTCGAGCGACCACTCCTGCGACACCACACGCCGCACGGGCGTTGCGATGTCGAGGCGAACACCATCGGCGTCAATCGCATGCCGTGGATAGTCAAGACCGCCGACCTCCCCGACGCGAGCGGAACTACGAGGGCGGAGATTTATTTGAGATGCCGGTGCGCCCCTGGCGACCGACCGATCAACAACGGCACCGACGGCGGTCAGCACGCACACCAGCGGCATCAGCGTCGCAAGGGTTGCCCGTGCCGCTGGATTCACCATGCGCGTGAGAACCGATTGCCCGATTTGCCAGTGACGTCGCGTAGCGAACCGCTCACACCGGCATCGCGTTCGAGCTTGCGGGCAACAATCCAGAGCAGATCCGACAGGCGATTGAGGTACGCAAGGCTCGCGGGTGGTATCGCTTCTCCCGACTCCGACAGACGTACGACGCCACGCTCGGCCCGCCTGCACACCGTACGCGCCACGTCGAACGCGGCCGCTGTGGTCAATTCGCCGGAGATGGACCAGTCGGCCAGCACGCCATCGATGGCTTCGAACCGGTGGACGTCCGTGGTGAGCATGTCGACCATTTCTGTCGTGATGGGAACCTGTGGCTTCGGACTCTGAGGCGGCGTCGCAAGAGCGGAACCGACCTTGAACAACTCGCTTTGAATACGCTTCGACAGTTCGCGGATGTCAGCGTCATCGCAGATCGACCGTGCGAAGCCGAGGGCGGTGTTCAGCTCATCGACGTTGCCGTAGGCGTCGACGCGAAGCGAGGCCTTGGAGACACGAATACCCCCCGCGAGACCAGTTTCTCCACCGTCACCGCGTGTAGTGGAAATGCTGCGCATGCGTCCTCCCCGACTGCGGGCGACAGCGATGCGCAAACTGGCGTGGGAAATTGATTGAGGGGCGAAAACTGATGCCAGCGCATGCTTTCTGTTCTCCGCAGAAAGTCTGCCGTTGCACCGTGGGTAGGTCTCCTGGCTTCGAGGCGACAGCCTGTGCTATCGATCGCTTCGCCTTCCCCGGCAGCGCGCCGAGTGGCTACTGGAAGCGACTACACCTCGTTACAGTGGCGGAACCGCGCCGGACTCACACCGGACTTCCCTGTTATGCCCGTCGTGGGCACCCAAGGCCGGAACCCTTATATCACGTCACCTGGTTCATCGCGCACCAGATCAGGCATCCGGACAGGCCCCTCCCGCTGAGAAGTCCGATGTCGCGCTGCGGCGGGCGCCGGACCTTATCCCGCATTCGCGGGTTCGACAACTGAAGTCTTTCCGAAGTTTTTGTCAATAATTGCGTCAGGAAATCGCTGGCAACTCTTCAGCATTGAAACGCCGCACCCCTCGCTATCCTGTGCGGCATGTCTCTACGTCACCTGCTCGTCGTCGTGTTCGTGATCGTGTTCGTCGCAGATGTTGCATCCGCACAAACGGTCTCCATCACCGGCCGTGTCGCCGATCCACAGGGCGCGGTCGTCTCCGCCGCCGTCGTCACCCTGAATCCGTCGAGCGCTGCCGCGCGAACCACGTCAACCACCGCCGACGGCACATTCGCGTTTGCGGGCGTGCCCGCCGGCCTCAACGTTCTGCAGGTCGACTCACCGGGCTTCGAACGTTGGAGCCGAAACATCACGCTGTCGTCCGCCGCCTCCTCATTCGATGTCACGCGCAACTTGGCGGCGTCGCGGAAACGGTTGCCGTAGACGCGCCGAAACTCGAGGAAGAGTTGCCGCAGGAAGTGGAGCGCGCTGGTTCACGCATTCAGACCATCACGAGCGAACAGATTGAAAACGGCGGCTACGACGACGTCGGCCAGGCGCTCCAGTCGCTCGTGCCCGGTCTGTTTCTCGCCCCGAAGGCCGGCCCGTTCGACTACGTCGCAGCGTCGCTCCAGGGATCGCGTACCAACGAAATCCTGTGGCTCGTCGACGGCGTGCGCATCAGCAACCGCCTCTATAACGGCACGACTCCTATCGACACACTTCCCGCGCACATGATCGAGCGCATCGAGGTGATTGAAGGCGGCCAGGGACTGTTTTACGGAACACAGGCCGTCGCCGGCGCCATCAACGTGGTCACCAAGTCGTTTACGGATGCGGCCAATGGCACGGTGCAAGGCGCCTTCGACACCAACCGTGGCGGTCATGCGAGCGCGTTTGGCCGCAACGCGATCGGTGCCAATCGTTTCGTCGCGTATGCGTCGACGGACAACGCGAAAGGCTTCCAGTCGTTTCCATCATCGGAGTTCTCGGCAAGCACGACCGACCGGAACCGCAGCTACGACGTGCTGACGTTCGGCGGCAAGTATGGGTACGACTTCTCGCCGGCGGCACGCCTGAGCGCGATGTATCAACGCAGCGATGTGCAGCTCGACAACCTGCGACCAGCACGCTCGAGCCGTTCCCAGGTCGGCGGACTCGCGGCCGCCTACAACGAACGCGTCGAGCACATCGCGAGCGGCAAGCTCGATCTCACGCCGAGCAGCATCTCGCAGTTGCTGGTCAAGGGCTACTATCACCGGTGGGACTCGGAGTGGAGCGAGCGGCACAACGCGATTGGATCCGGCGCCACCACCGTCATCAGCGACCGCGAATTCTGGGGCTTCAAGGACTACGGCGCGAGCCTGCTCGCGCGAATCGCTCCGCGCGGTGGGCTCGAGTACTTCACCGGCTATGACTTCCAGGATTACTCCGGCCGCGATGATGTCCTGCTGATCGACCGGAACACGGAAACCGTCCATGCCGTGTTCGGGCAGGTGCGGACAACGCCCACACTACTGAAGAAGGCGACCGTGGCCGCAGGCGTGCGCTACAACGCACCAACCCACTCGAAACAGGGCGCCGTCTGGAACGTCAGCGGGCGCTATGACATCACGCCCAACGTGTTCACGCGCGCCATCGTTGGCACGTCGTTCCGCTTTCCCGACGCATATGAGCTCTTCGCGAAGGATCCGACCTGCTGCATTGGCAACCCGAACCTGAAGCCGGAAACCAGCACCAACTTGAACGCATCGCTCGGTGGACGCATCCTGCGCGGCAATTCCACCGCCCTCAACATCGAAGCCATCGCGTTCTTCCGGCGCGTGACCGACCTGATCGTCGACATCGACGACGGCTCGGGCGAGACGACGATTACGGCGAACCAGCCGGATCGCGTCCGCGTTCGCGGAGTCTCGTTCGTCGGCTCCGGCGCGTTGACGTCAGTGGTGTCCGCGTCTCTCGGTTACACGTACACGAGCTCGCAGCAGAACGAACTGGCGGGCGGATACACCGCCATCGTGGGTATCCCGAAGAACCAGGTCGAGGGGTCGCTCGACGTGCATCCGCTGTCGGTGCCGTTTGGTGCCATGGTCACCCTGAACAGAGTTGGCGAGACGTTCGATTCGGTCTCTGGTTTTGGGACGGTGCCGAGTGGCAACTACACGATCGTCGATCTGTCCGGCCGGTTCTTCCTCGACACGCAGCGCCGCCATCGGATCAACATGCGGCTCGAGAACGCCTTCGATGAGGAATACACCACGCGTCACACTCGAGGTTTTTCCGACATCTCAGGCGATGCGCCCTTCATCGTCCACAACCTCGGCGTCCCGCGGACCTTCCACATGTCGTATGGATTCTCGTTCTGACAAGAGCTGAAGCGTTTCCGAATCTTCCGTCAGAACTGGCGGCGCGCTTGCACCCCTCCGTGAAAAGCACGGAGGTTTATCATGCGCAATCCGACAGTCTGCGCGGCGATTCTGGCCCTGTTGCTCGGCGCCGGTACCGCATCCGCGCACCATGCGTTTTCGAGGGATTTTGATCAGAGCAGACCCGTGACGCTCGAGGGGACGGTCACCAAGGTGCAGTGGACCAGTCCCCATGTCATGACTTACATCGACGTCAAGGACAGTAGTGGCAAGGTCACGAACTGGAAGGTGGAGTTGGGTAGCCCCGCTCAGCTCACCAAAGCCGGATGGACGCGAGACAAGCTGAAGGTCGGCGAGATGATGAGTCTGCAGGGGTGGCAAGCGAAGAACGGAACGAACTTCGCGAACGCCGAAGAGGTGACGATGGCAAACGGCCAGAAGCTCACCGCGGCCTCTTCGTACGACAACATCAAGCGTGAAGGTGTCGCCACGAGCGGCAGCAAGACGCCGAAGCCGGAGAGCAACGAAAAGAGCACAACACCGAAGAGCACCGCCCCCAAATATTGAGAGCGATTGCAGAGCCTGGCGCGCGCAAGCCGTCAGGCTTTTCGACGCTCACCCAACACCTGCGACCTCTGCGTCCACGTCTTTTTCTCGCCCACCCACACACGGCCGATGAACGGACTCAAGGCGATCGCTGCAACAAGGGCAAGATCCCGCAGATAAAATCCCGGCCCGGTCATCAACGAGATCAACAGGGAGAATGCAAGCACAGAGACCACCGAGGTCAGCGCTAACCTCAGATGAGAAAGGTGAGTGAGCGCCACAACCCACCCAGCGAAGATCCCGGCCATGCAGTATAGGAGAGCTCGATAAATCTCCCAGACTCGATACGCAACCAGGAACTGCCGAACAGATGATGACGCGTTCAGATAGACAATGCGGTCAATTTCGACTGCGACAAATCGCACGCACGGTCCAAGAGCCTCGAAAACCGCCAACCCGAAGACTGCCGCTCGGAGAGCAATCCACTTCCGGTCAGCAAAAATGCCAGGCATTTCAAAAGGTCAGCTTCACACCAAACTGCATCTCCCGCGGTTCCTTCGCGCTGAAGATGCGGCCGAAGTTTGGCGTGCCGAAGATCCGGTTTGGGACGTCGAAGTTGGTGCGGTTGAACAGATTAAATACTTCCCAGCGCGCTTCGAGCTCACGTCCACCGACACTCCACGTCCGGGCGAAGGCGACGTCGGTCGTGCTGAAGCCGGGACCGATGACGCTATTGCGCGGTGCGCTGCCAAAGGTGAATGGCACGGGTAACGCGAACGCCGAGGTGTCGAACCAGCGCTCCGCCGTGCGCTGCCCGCCCGGAAGATTCGGATCGCGAAGCTGATTCGGGCGTTCGGCCGGCCCCGCGCCAATGTTCGCCTGATCGACACCAAGGTTCACCGTGAACGGCGCTCCCGACTGCGCCAGGAACACCGGACTGATGCGCCACCCGCTGATAACCGCCGACGCGGCACGCCCCAGCCGCGCCAGCGCCGGCACCTGATACGTCGCGCTCGCCGAAAACCCGTGCCGGTGATCGAAGCTCGAACGCGCCCACTCGCCGCTGTCGCTGAAAATGTTGCGCACGTTCTGCGGGACGTTGGCTTCCGATTCCGTCGGCCCCGGATTCGATGCATCGTCGTTCGATGTCGAGAGCGTGTAGCCCACGGTGTACGAGTAGTTGTCGCTGAGTCGCCGCACGGCGCTGAAGGTTGCTGCGTGATAAATCGAGCGGCCGTCGAAGCGAATCGAGCGGATCGCGCCAAGCTGAGGGATCGGTCTGCGAGCCTGAATTGGACCAGCACCGGGGTCGGGCACGTTGCGAACGGTCGCGTTGTCCGCACCCACGGTCCAGGAGCCCATGTAGTTGACCTCCGCCAGCGTCTTCTGGTCGAGCTCGTACTGCACGCCGCCGCTCCATGTCTGCGTGTATTCGACGGCGTAGTCGTGGTCCATGATCGTCGGACTGACGACGCGGGTCGGATCGACGGTGAGCATATTCCGCGTCTGATACAGCGGCAGACGAGCGTCAACAGGAACGTCGACCTCACGGGTGAAGAAGAACGGGAGGTTGCGGGCAAACGCGGTCTGCACGCTGTACGCCCACTGATTCAGAAAGATGCCGTAGCCGCCGCGGATGACCGCGCGCTCGTTCGCTAGCGAGAGCGCAAACCCCGTGCGCGGAGCCAGGCGGACGGGCGAGTGACGCAGTAGACCCGGATCCCAATCGGCGTCAGCCGAGGTCACGTACGGAAGCGGCAACGACGCAAGAAGCGGTCCGGCTGCGTCGCTGATCGCGCCGCTGCCGTCGCTGGCAATCACGAACCGGCGGCCCCGCAGATCGACTGACGACAACCGGTTCGCGGCGTCGTGCATGTGCTGGTTGTATTCGTAGCGCAGTCCCAGATTCACCGTCAGATTGCGGCGCACACGCCAGTCGTCCTGGGCGAACAGGTGCACCCAATTGGTGCGCCCGTCCTCACTGCCGCGTCCGATGCCGGAGACGGCGTTCGTCGGATAGCCAAGCAGAAAGTCGGCAAACGCATTTCCGGTGAACTGCCCGGTGTAGTTGAACGCGCCTCGCGCATTGTCAGGCTGCTCCGGCCGAAAGCGCAGATGAAAGAGGTAACCGCCGAACTTCACATGGTGAGCCCCGCGGTCGAGCAGCAGGTTTTCGTACAGCTCGAAATGTTCGTTGCGCCGGTAGACGAACGACGTCGGATCGCCCATCGTGCTGAACAGGCCGGCCGTTGAAATCTGCGGATAGCCGACGTCGCGCGGATCGCGGGTGACACCTTCCAGACCAGTCTGCCCCGCGAAATCGACACCGCGGTTCTCACTCAGCTGCCCGCCGTTGACGCGCAGCCAGCCGGCGCGCAGCTCGTTCATCACTCGCGAGCCGAACACGTGCGTGTGGCTGATGCCGACGTTTCGCGCGCTGGTACGCACCTCGCGTCCGAAGCCGGGCACGAGCGTCTCCTGCAGCGTGCTTGTCCCAAACGGCTGGCGATCCTTCGCATCGAAGGTGCTGAAGCGAGCGAAGAGCTGGTCGGCCATCGCAAGGCGTCGGTCGAGGCGAAGGCTGACCTGATCGACGTTGTTCACCTGTTTGCCGGTCGCCGTCAGATTCTGAAATGCCGCATCGGAGGTCGGCAGCGGCACGTGACTGAGAAACGCCGCGGCAATCGGATCGATCTTGACGGTGGGGATCCGATTCTGTGCGAAGGGCACGCACCCGCCTGGCCCCGCAGGATCGCAGATTGGACCGAACGCCGAGAAATCTCCTCCGCGCACGGCGGATGACGGCACCGAGAATGTCCGCGTCAGCGAACGCCGAATGCGCTGCCCTTCGTAGCTGGCGAAGAAGAACGTGGAATTCCGGACGATGGGCCCGCCAACCGTACCGCCGAACTGGTTCTGGCGAAGCGGCGGCACGGGCTGATCTTTCGCCGCGAAGTAGTTGCGGGCATCGAATCGATCGTGCCGACCGAAGTCGAAGACATTCGCATGGAACGCGTTCGTGCCAGTCCGCGTCGCAACGTTGATCAGCGCCGACGCCTTACCTCCGAACTCCGCCGGGTATTGCGACTTCTGGATCTTGAATTCCTGGATCGAGTCCACCGACGGATTGATCACCAGGTTGTTGAACAGTTCGTCGGTGACCTTGAAGCCGTCGAGCAGGTAGATGTTGTGCCCCGATCGCTGGCCGCCGACGTTCGGCAGCGGCCCGGCCTGCTGCAGCGCGTCGCCCCGCGTCCCGCCTGGTGGCAACACGACGCCGTCGCTGAGTTGCGCAAGTGTCAGGAAGTTTCGGCCATTCAACGGAATCTGGACGACCTGACGATTCTCGATCACGTCGCTGATCTCCGCGTTCGTGCGGAGCAGCGGCGGATCGCCGGTAACCACGACGTCTTCGCTGACGCCTCCCGGTTCGAGCTCGAAGTCAATCGCGAGCGTCTGGCCAAGCCGCAAGGTGAGACCGGATCGAATCACGCGTCTGAAGCCCGTCAGGTCTGCCGTGATGTTGTAGGCGCCGGTCCGCAGCGACGGCAGGAAATAACGTCCCTCGCCGTCGGTGACACGCTCGATGCGGGTGCCACTGTCGAGGTGCTCGACGACGATCGACACGCCGGGCAGGACACCTCCCTGCGTGTCGCGCACCACGCCCGAGATTTCGCCGGTATCGGTCTGCGCGGCAGCCGGACCCACCAGCACCGCCAGCACAACAGCCGCGAGCACCAAGCGCATGAGCCGAAACATTTTAGAACGAGCGGGAAGTACACTGGCCGGTGGGTCCTGTACGAGGAGGTGGCTATGCGCCGCTGGTTCGCATTGGTTCTTTGGATCCTTCCGGCGTCTGCGTTCGCGCAGACAGCCATGCCCGCCGACTACCAGGCGGTCCTCACTACCCTTGGCAAGCAAGGGGACTTCAAGGAAAACGTGCTCCGGGTCAATATCCCCCGCAACGACCTGCACGTGGTCGTCGACGGCATCGCGACGCCGACGCCGTTCGGGTTCGGCGGATGGCTGGCGCTGACCAAAGGAACCGGCGGAATGGACGTGATGATGGGTGACCTCGTGCTCACCGAGGACGAAGTGAACCCGGTGATGTCCGCGCTGCTGACGAGCGGTCTCGACGTCACAGCGCTCCACAATCACTTCTTCTTCGACACGCCCCGCATCTATTACATGCACGTGCACGGTCACGGCAGTGCGGCGGAGCTTGCCGCGAAAGTGAAGCCTGCACTCGGGTTGATCGGGATCAATCCGACCACCGAACGTAGAGGCGGACCTCCCGCCTCCGCCGCGGCTACGGCGGGCAGGTCAGGTCCGCCCGCGAATGGCCGCGAAATCACGGGCGCGCTCGACGGCGGAGCGCTCGCGAGGATCGTGGGTTATCCAGGTGAACAGAACGGCGCTGTGTACAAGATCACGATCGGACGGCCGGACATCTCATTGCAAGACAAGGGCGCCACGATCAACTCGCGCATGGGGCTCAACACATGGGCCGCTTTCTACGGCAACAATTCCGATGCCGTGATCGCCGGTGACGTGGCGATGCTCGATTACGAAGTCACGCCGGTGCTCAAGGCGCTTCGCGCGAACGGCATTGATGTCGTCGCCATCCACCACCACATGACCGGAACCGATCCGGCAATCTTCTTTCTCCATTACTGGGGGAAAGGCTCCGCGCAGAAGCTGGCGACCGCGTTCCGCGCGGCTCTGGACCGGACCGGCGCCCGTCCAAAGGCGACCGCCGCGCAACGTTAGTGCGTGACGCCCGGCTGATCTGCGCCGCGGCGTTTCTCCGATCGTCGTCTGTCGGTCTCATCGGCGTCGTTCTTGCCATCGCGCTGACGGAAGCCGGCGTGTCTGTCGCAGGTACCGGTGTCGTCATCGGCGCCGGCCTTGTCGGGATCGCGGCGATGACGCTGGTCGTCACACTCGCGGCGGATCGGCTCGGACGACGGCGAACGTTGATCGCCGTCTCGCTGCTGACCGGCTTCGGTTACGTCGCGGCCGCAGCATCATCGAGTCTCCTGTGGCTGATTCCTGCGGCGTTTGTCGGCATGCTCAACGGCATGGGACGCGATCGTGGCCCTGCCGGCACCCTCGAACAAGCGATCCTTCCTGAGACCACCGACGCGGCACATCGCACCTGGACCCTCGCCTGGTACAACCTGGTGCTCGACGGAGGCCACGCGTTCGGTGGCCTCGCGGCGCTCGTCTTCGCCGGCTCGCATCGCTTGATCTTCTTCGTCTGCGGGGCCGCGGCGCTCGCCTGCGTCGCGCCATATCTCGCGCTCTCCGATCGGGTCGAAGTGTCCTCGTCACCAAAGGCTCCCCAATCACCCCTGGCGCGAACCTTAAAGGTTCGCGCTACTGGCGACTGGGCGATCGCGAAGCTTGCGTTGCTCTTCGGCATCGACAGCATCGGCGGCGGCTTCCTCAGCTCCGCTCTGATTGCCTACTGGTTCTTCGAGCGATACGGCTTCTCGGAAAGCCAGCTTGCGCTGCTGTTCTTTGCTGCGCGCACGCTCAACGCGGTTTCGCACGTCGCGGCTGCCTGGCTCGCGCGGCGTATCGGCCTCCTGAACACGATGGTGCTGACGCACCTGCCATCGAGCCTGCTGCTGATGGCCGCGCCCGCGGCAACGTCGGGCGCCGTGGCGGCTGCGCTATTTCTGGGACGCGAATCGCTCGTCGAAATGGACGTTCCGACGCGGCAGTCCTACGTGATGGCGGTCGTGCCGCCGCACCGCCGGACGTACGCGAGCGGCGTCACCAACCTGACACGCACGATCGGATGGGCGATCGGTCCGCCGATCGCTGGAGTCGTGATGCAGTACGTCGTCCTCGCGGCCCCACTCTTCATCGGCGGCGGAATGAAGATCGTCTACGACATCGTGCTCTACCGGTCGTTCCGCCACGTGCGTCCACCGGAAGAAAAGGACGCGCCGCAAATCGCGAGACTATAATCGGCGCATTTTAGGAGATCCGTAATGCGCCGAACTCGAGCGGTCGCTCTCATAGGACTATTACTCGCGATCACCGGCGTGGCCGTCGAGCTCGGAGCGCAGTCGCCCGCAGCGCCGGTCAAGCAGGTCGCGTTTCTCAAAGCATTGAATCCACAAGTCGGCGCGCATTTCGGCTGCGGCGGCGCGCTCGACGGACATGCCGGCGTCGGCGTCGGCATCAGCAGCGACGGCAACACGATTGCCGTCGGCGCCCCGCACGAAAGCAGCGCGTCGAAAGGGATCAACGGAAACCAGAACGACACGTCGCTCTACGATTCCGGCGCGGTCTACGTGTTTGCGCGGAGAGGCGCCGGTTGGGAACAACAGGCCTACATCAAGGCTTCGAATCCCGACACCGGCGCGGAGTTCGGCCACACGGTCGCCTTGAGTGCCGATGGCAACACGCTGGCGGTGGCAGCGATTTGGGAATCGAGCAGCGCCAAGGGCATCAATGGCAATCAGAACGACAAATCGGTGCCGCAGTCGGGCGCCGTCTACGTGTTCACACGGCAGAACAATCGATGGACGCAGCAGGCTTACATGAAGGCCTCCAATACCGGCGAGGGTCCGGCGGCCGGTGAGGACTACGGGGACGGCGACCAGTTCGGGTTCTCGCTGACGCTCAGCAAGGACGGCAACACGATCGCCGTTGGCGCGGTCACCGAAGACAGCAGTGCAAGGGGAATCAACGGAAACCAGAACGACAATTCGATGATGTCGAGCGGCGCGGTCTACGTGTTCGCGCGCACGCGCGGCACGTGGAGCCAGCAGGCGTACGTCAAAGCGTCCAACACCGCAGCAGGGGTCCAGTTCGGCTACTCCGTGTCGTTGAATGCCGATGGCAACGTCATGGCCGTAGGCGGGTATGACGAGGGCGGCGGCTCGAACGAAGTCGATGGTCCACAGGAGCCGACGCGGACGCCGAACCCGAATGCGCGCGGAGGCTTCACAGGAAGCAACGGGAGAGGCGCCGTGTACATCTTCGCGCGCGCCGCCGGTGAGTGGAAGCAGACGAATTATCTGAAGGCGTCCAACGTCGAGAACGGAGATTCGTTCGGCGTCTCCAACATGTTGAGCGACGATGGCAATACGATTCTGATTGGATCGCTCGACGAGGATTGCCTCTGCACGGGCATCGTGCAGGGCCGCACCACAATCGGGGGTAACGATCAGCCTTCTGACACCTCCACCGGCGCCGCGTACGTCTTCGTCCGCAGCGGCGCCACCTGGGTGCAACAGGCCTACATCAAGCCAACCACCATCCATCCCGGTGACTGGTTCGGCAACCGCCTCGCGCTGAGCGGCGATGGCAATACTGCATTGATTGGCGCGCCGCTCGAGGACAATAGCGCGCAGGGGATCAACAGCAACGAGCGGGCGGGGATGGCCGACGAAGCCGGCGCCGCGTGGTTGTTCAGCCGCAGCGGCGATCGGTGGACCCAGCGCGCGTATATGAAGGGCGACAACACCAGACGGCGTGACGAGTTCGGCAGCTCGCTCGCCGTCACCAGAGACGGTCGAACGCTCGTCGTCGGCTCGCGTCTGCAGGGAGACGGTGCGGAGGGCGCCGGCGCCGTATATGTGTTCGCGTTCGACAATCGAGGTGGTACGTTCTGAAGGAGAAGCTGTGCTCTCGCGCCGACGCCTGCTCCTGGGGCTGTTGACGGTTCCCTTCACGCTCGTGGGATGTGGCCGCGAACGAAAACGTGAGCTGCAGGTCGTTGACCTGTTCATCGCATCGGACGGCGATTTCCTTGCGTTCTACCCAGACTCGCTGACCTGCCCGAGCGGCGCGCATGTCCGGTTGACGTTTCATCACGGGGGCAAGTTTCTGAGCGCCCGCCACAACTGGGTGCTCGTCTATCCGGGTCAGATGGAGGCGGTGGACAAGGACGTCGACGACAAGGAAGGCATCATTTCGAAAGACGACAAGCGCGTCATCGCCGACACGCCAATGTGCGATAAGGGTGTGACCGTGATGACAGAGTTCACCGCGCCCGCGCCGGGGGATTACCCATTCTTCTGTTCCACTCCCGGCCACGGGGAATGCATGAACGGGGTACTTCACGTAACCGCGTAAACGGTGGGCCGGCTGAAGCCGGCCCCTACGTACGGCAGAGGCGAATACAGAAAGGACCTCATATGAAGGACATCAGGAAGATTCTCGCGGTGGTCGCGTCGGTCGGGTTGGTCCTGACGATCGCGGCACCGGCATTCGCGCAGCAGTTGAAGTCGACCGAGGATGTGAGGACAGCGCTCAGGCTGCTCGTCCAGGTGTCGAACGACTTCAAGCGGCAGATCACCAACAAGAACTTCGCGCGCGTGCCGCACGAGTACATGGAGTACACGGAAGCGGCCGACGCCCTGCGTTCCTCCATCAAGGATGAGCCCGCCGATTTCAAAACGAAGGTCGAGGCCAGGCTGAAGGCCGCGGTTGCCGCTTATCAGAAGGTGTCGGACATGAGCGGCAAGGAGACCGACGTCGACAAATTGATGGCGGAGCACACGAAAGCCGTCACCGCGATGAACGCGGTCTTCGATCTATTTCCCGCGGCGCTAAGGCCCGACCCGAACCTGCCGCCGCCAGGGCGAGGCGGACGCGGCCGGGGCTGACCTGACGTTCGACGTCGTTCTCGTCGTCGCAGGGATCGTCGCCGGAGCGGTCGCGGCGGTCACCGGGTTCGGCATCGGAAGTCTGCTCACGCCGGTGCTGGCGCTGCAGGTGGATACGAGGCTGGCCGTCGCGGCCGTCTCGATCCCGCACCTGATCGGCACGTCTCTCCGCTTCGCGCTGATGCATGGCGGCGTCGATCGCCGCGTACTCTGGAGCTTCGGCATCACGAGCGCCGCCGGCGGTCTCGCCGGCGCGCTGCTCTACGGTGCCGCGAGCAACGGGTGGCTCACGATTCTGTTCGGCGTGCTGCTGCTGTTTGCTGCGGTGAGCGAGACGACCGGCCTCGCCCGCCGGATGCGGTTCCGTGGCTGGGTCGCGTGGGTCGCGGGCGCGCTTTCCGGGATGCTGGGCGGACTTGTCGGCAACCAGGGCGGCATTCGCTCGGCCGCCCTCATCGGCTTCGAGCTTCGCAAGGAACTGTTCGTCGGAACCGCCACCGCGATCGCGCTGTTTGTGGACGGTGCGCGCGTGCCGATCTATCTCTACGCGCAGCACGACGAGATGCGCGCGCATCTGACATGGATTATGCTGGCCATCGCTGGCGTGATGGCCGGAACGATCATCGGAAGTCGCGCGCTCGGCCGCGTTCCGGAGGTGTGGTTCCGGCGCGTGCTCGCACTGGTGCTCGCGATCCTCGGCGTCGCGATGCTCGTCCGCGCATCTGCGTTGGTCTGAAGGTCACGTGAACAGAAAATCGTCCGACACGCTGACCTCCGCAACGACTTCTGTCCCACGGCCGGGATGAGACTGGACGGAAAGCGTCCCCCCGACGATTCTCAACCGCTCTCGCATGCTCGCGAGACCGATACCTGACACGTCGAGACCCGGATCGAACCCAACGCCCGTATCGCGGACGGTGAGTGTCAGTCGATCGCCAGTCTGGATCGCGTGCAGGAGGACACGGGAGGCACCGCTGTGTTTTGTCACATTGTTCAACGCCTCCTGCGCGACTCGGAATAGACATAACGCCAATTCATCGGGGAGGACTCTTGTCACCTCGCAGCGCAGGTCAAACTCAATCTCGAATTGTCTGGACAACCGACGACACAGTTCCTTCAAGGCACCGCACAGGCCAAGCTGCTGCACACTCGACGAGCTCAGCGAATGCGAGAGGTCATGGAGGTCCACGGCCAGTTGACCCGCACCGTCACAGAGTGTTGCAACAAGCTGACTCTCAACGCTCTGTCCCGAGGCCGTCAGCGTTCGCCTTAACGCCTGCAGCTCCAAAGACAGCAACGCCAACCGCTGACCGATGTCGTCGTGCAAGTCCCGTCCTATGCGGTGGCGTTCGTCGTCTCGCGCGCTGATGAGACGAGCTGTCAACTGCGCACTCTCGGCGTGCGCTCTGATCACCTCCTCGTGAACGGCCTTGCGTTCAGTCACGTCTTCCACGATCGCGATGACAAGTGGTGGTTGGCCAGGACTCGCAGTCAGACGCGACACGTTGAGATGTCCCCAGATCTCCGCGCCGTCCTTCCTGATGTATCGCTTCTCAAGCTTGTAGCTCGGGATCAACCCCGCTTGAAGCTTCTGAAAGAGAACAGATTCATCTTCGGAATCGCCGGGATGTCCGAATTCCACACAACCCATACCAACCAACTCTTCGGACGTGTACCCCAACATGGCACTGAGGGCCGAATTCACGACCAGCAACCGACCATCAAGATTCTCCAGCGCGATGCCCACCGGGGCCTGTTCGATGAGGGCGCGGAATTGGCGGTCGCTCTCCCTCTGCGATTCCTGCGCTCGCTTTCGGTCGAACGTCGAGACGATCACATTGCTGAAGACTTCGAGCTCGCTTATGAGTGCTGGCGGCCACCGTCGTTCAGAGGGAGATGTGACCTTCAACACACCTCGGTCGCCCTTCGCGAAATGTGAAGGGATCAACGCCAACGACTCGACCGAGAACGCCCTCAGGAACGCGCGATCGGGTTCAGCTTCGGCCGGCAGGTCCTCCAGGCTTCCAACAACGAGCGTGTCACCGCGCATGAGTCGATTTATTGAGTAGGGCAACTGTTTCGGCAAAACCACCTGCGGCGAAGAAGCGATGCCTGGGGCGTTCACCTCATACACCCGCCTGAGATCCGTCGCGTCCACCGGCTTGAGGTACCAACACACTCGGCCCGCACGCAGGAGCGAGAGAAGCCTCCTCATGCCAGTTTCAATTTCTGCGTCGACCTGCTCGAATTGGGTTGCGGCGAGCCGACCGGCCAGTTCGGCAGTCAGCTCCCTGAGGCCGGAGACCGTCGAACGGTCGCTCGCTGGAGCCATGGAGTCGGCCCGTAGTGTCTCATAAGCGCACACTCTTCAGCATTCCGAGATCACTTAGGTCGGATGAAGCAGCGGCTTCGCGTCAGCCGCCGGCGAGGGAACTGATCTATGCTGACGCGACGTGCCGGTGCCGAGAGCGGTCGCGCCGAAAGATGCGACTCACCGCCTGAAACCACGCGTGGTGCTCGCAGACGACCACGCACCAATTCTGGCTTCAGTGTCGAGGCTGCTCGCGGACGACTTTGAGGTCGTTGCCGCCGTGACAGACGGTCGACAGGCGCTGGAGGTGTCCCTTCGGCTCGACCCCGATGTCGTTGTCGCCGACATCACGATGCCGGCGCTCAATGGCTACCAGGTCCTTGACCAACTCCGACGACGTGGCTCGCGCGCGAAGGTCGTGTTCCTGAGCATGCATCAGACAGACGAACATGTCGCGACCGCGATCGGATCCGGCGCTCAAGGCTACGTTCCGAAAACGCGGATGTACCCGGACCTGACCAGTGCGATCGATCATGCGCTCGCGGGACGGCTCTTCTTTCCGTCCCTCGCGTCGCACTCGGCCGTTGCCGCATTCAGCGGAGCGCATGCGGCGCAGTTCCATGCGAACGATCGCCATTTTCTCGACGAAGTCAGCGGATTCGTCGCCGCCACGCTCCGCGGAGGTGGACCGGTCGTGGTCGCTGCCACCGACAAGACGCAGTTGGGGATCGCTCATCGACTCGCGGCGCTCCGCGTAGACGTGCCGGCGCTGGTAGAGCGAGGGCAGTACCTCGTTGTCGACGCGGCGGAGTCGCTCGCTCAGTTCATGCGCGAGGGGCGACCCGACGCCGACCGCCTAGCCGAGATCGTGCACGATCTCGAGCGGTTTCGTCTCGCCTACTCCGACAGCGCCGACCGCCGACTCACGATATTCGGCGAGATGACGGTGCCGTTGTGCCGCAACGGAGAGGTGGAGGCGGTCTTGGACATCGAGCAGATCTGGAACAGGCTGACGCGATCCTTGCCGTTTCTGACGGTCTGCAGCTATCCGATGGAGTGCTTCCAGGGCCCGGCACACGCACAGCTCTTTCCCGACATTTGTGGCGAGCACTGGGCCGTGATTCACGCCCGCAACGTCGCCTAGGGGCACTCAGCACCAAAGCGACGTCCCCAGTCCCCAGTCCCTAGTCCCTAGTCCCTAATTAACCCGCCAAGGCGAGGTGCCGACCCACGTCCGAAGTGTTTCCTTTGCCCATGCGGTCGTTTGATCCGTGTGGCAGCTGGTGCACGGATTCGGAATCTTGTACTCGTCGGTCATCGAGGGCGTGATGAACTTGAACGTGTGGCTGCGCACGTTGATGTCTGCGATCGTCTGCGCGATCTGAGGCATGTGGCACGCCACACACTCGCCGCCGCGGCTCCCCCGCTGGTGATGGGTGTGCGCTTCGATCGTCGCCGCATGCGGACCGTTCGGTGAATTCGGCCCGTGGCACGTCACGCAGAGATCCCGGGCAGGCCGGATCAGATCAGCGTTGTTGCCGGTGCCGTGGACGTCGTGGCAGCTGAAGCAGGTGACGCCGCGCGTGTACATCACGCTCTGCACGAAGTCGTTCCCCTGCATCCGGTTCTTGTGCGCGGTGCCATCCGCGAAGTGCATGAAATTCGTCTCGCCGATCTTGTGTTCCTCGAGCTCCCAGAAGTCGCGAAGGTTCAGCCCCTGATGAAAGCCGACGGGCCAATCGTAGTACTTCCCCTCAATCGGGTTTCTGAGCGGTTTGCCCTGCGAGTGACACTGGATGCAGGTGTCGTTCGCGTGCACGTAATCGAGCCGCGCGGGATTGACGATATTCGCCGGTTTCGGGTCGCGGACGTGCTCGCTGCCGGGGCCGTGGCAGCGCTCGCAGCCGACATTCCATTCCGTCGGTTGCTTCGTCTGGATGTTGTAGTTCACCGAGTGGCATCCGTCGCACAGCGGCCCGGTCGGACGGCCGTTGTTGTCGGCGGGATAGAAGGGCACCCACCAGTCGGTGTTCGGCTGCACGAAGTACGCGCGCCAGATGCGATGCTGAACGTCCCACTGCGCCGGCAGCGGAAAGTAGTCGTCGCCGACCTTCTTGAAGTAACGCTGCTTCCATTTGGTCCCGTAGACGAACGCGACGTCATCGCGCGAGAACGTGAGCAGCGGATCCGCCTTTGTCAGATCGGGGATGATGACTTCGGGGTGCGCCTTTGGATCCGTGACGACATTGGCCATGCGCGTCTTCGACCATCGCGCATACACCGCGGGATGGCAGTCGCCGCAGCGTGCAGAGCCGACGTAGGAAGCCTGAACCGTCGTAGCTGGCGCCGCTGCGGGTCGCTGAGGCGCTGCCTGCGTGTGCACGCGTACTGACAGCGCCGCAATCAATACGCCGCAAGCGAGAACGGCACTAATAGCGAAGCGCATACTGCACCTTTACAAGGAATTGATTCGAATCGAGCTGCCAGCGATCGAGAATCGACCGCACGTTGTGATTGTAGACGACGAAGAGGTCGGCGACAGGCCGAAACGTCCATCGCAGTCGTGTGTTTGTCCCGATAGATTCAGTCTCGGTGTCGTATTGGACATAGCTGGCGATTGACAGATCCGATGAGAAGTTGATCCGCAATCGGTTCCCGACCAGTGTCGTCGTAAAGTCGCCCGTCGGGAGCCGTCCCATGTCGCGCTCGCCTGTGAACTCCAAGGTGAAGAGCGGCGTGGGGTTCCATGCGCCCGTCCAGATCACCTGATCGAGTTTCCCACCATAGTAGCCCCCGAACCACCAGGTCAGCTGATTGTAGAGACGCCGCTTCGGCGCCGTCCCCAGTTCGAGGCGGTACTGTCGCCACTGATACGTGCCTGGCTCTATCGTCACGTCGGAGACCGTGAACGGAAGGTCGAGCCGCTCGCCTGTCGGATTGATATTGAACTCGACGCGATCGCCGCTTCGAAACCGCCAGTTCACCGGCGCCATGAAGACGCGGTAACTCTCCCAGCGGCCCGTCAGATCGGTCCACACTTGCGGCCGGAATTCGTGCGTGAGCTGCTGGAGCGGACCGCGAGCGACGCGTGTGTGGTTTTCGACGCCCAGCGAGTAAAGCTGCGCATCCCGCCGCGGCACGAAACCAAGCGATGGATCGAAGTTGGTCCCGATCCGTTTGTAATTCAGTACCGCGTCCCACTCTTCGTTCGGGTAATCGATGATGAAACCGCTGGCGGTCCTGTCGCCCCGGAGATCGCTGCGCGTCGTCAGGAGACCCCACCACCCGATCCGCAGGTTCTTGTTCCCCCGAAAACGTGATGTCGCGTACGTGAAGTCGACGCCGCCAAGCGAACTGCCGCTGCGGCCGAGAGGATCGCCGGTGGTCGCGATGGCGCCAATCCACGATTCGCGCCAGATGTTCTGCTTCACCCGTGCGACGCCCATCGTCGCCGATTGAGAAACCACGCCGGCCTTGTCGTTGGTCCCGATGACGAGACCACCGACGTTCGTGTTGCCGATCTGTCCGTTCAATTTGCCACCGGTAATGATCGGGACTTCGTTCCCGTCAACCAGACCGATGCGGCGGCTGAAGAACGGAATGATGTCTTGTCCGAGTCCGAGGCCAAATGTGAACGTGTCAGCGCCTTCCAGGAAGAAGGTCCGCTTCTCGGGAAAAAAGAGCGGGAAACGCGTGAGGTTTGTCCTGCGAGTGTCGACCTCGGTTTCAGCGAAATCCGTGTTGACCGTGAGCGACGCGAGCAGATCGGCGCCTAATCGCTGCGTCACGTCGAGACTCGGCTGCGCGTCTCCATCGACATGTGCGGATGGTGCGGGGACGCCGCCACCGGCGGTCATCGCCGGGCGGATGCTGAGACCAACGCCCTGGCTGAACGCCGGCAATCCAGTGAGAAGGCCGGCTCTGCTCGTCTGTGTCACCTGATACTGACGCGCAGGGAAGGCCCATCGATCGGTTTCGAGCAGCCGCTGGATGCGGCGCTCTACGTTGAAATGCCACTCGTGCAGGCCCGGCTTGAAGCTCAGAGTCTGCATTGGGATGCGAATCTCGACCGACCATCCTGCGTCTGTGCGCGCGGTCGCCGCCTCCCAGATCCCGTCCCAATCCGGGTTGTCCGACTCCCCTCCCGGATTGATCAAGCCGTCGTAGCGCGCGCCGCTCGGATTGACGGCGAACACATAGCCCGATCGACCGTCCAGAAACGGCCCAAGGACGATTCGGACGTGATCTTCGTTGTTCAGCGGTGCATCGCGCCTCACGCTGAAACTGACGATTCCTTCTGGATCGGAGTCATCACACACGATGCCGATCGCAAGAGCGCTCCGGCCCGCCAGCACGCGCACGGTAGTCCGTCCCGACGGCATCGAGCCCTCTGCAGGATCGGTCTCGGTGAATGCGTCGGCGACGGGAGCCGACATCCACGCGGGCTCATCGAGGACACCATCAACCCTCAGCGAGTCGGGCAGCGCGCCGACCTGCAATACCGGCGGCTGCGTCTCCTGCGCACGTGCGGGCGAGCCCAGTACCATCGCCAGGACGGTTGCGATACCTGATACCTGATACCTGGATCTGGCTGACACCTGACACCTGATACCTTCGCTATTGGAACGTCTTGTTCTTCGGCGCCTGCCCGTTGCGGAACTCGTGCGACAGGTTGTAGTACCCAGCCGTCTTGAGCCTCACGGTGACTTCCCGATCGGTCGTGTTTTCCCAGTACCAGCCGTGTATGCCTGGGAACGGTGCCGTCAGCGTACCTGATGCCTGGCTAAAGCCGTTTTTCTTCTCGTAGCTTTGCGCGTAGCCCGCGGGCGCGCCGTCCGGTTCCGCATGCAACTCGTAATTGACGGCCGCGGTCGCGCTCCATGAGTACAGCAGCGCCTCACCCTTATCGAGGCGGTACTTGTATTCCATCCCCTCTTTCGGCGCGAGCTTGAATTCGACCGCCTCCTGCTGGAACGGCTTCTCCTGCGCGACGACGATGGCGCCCTGCCCCGTTGCGGTCGCCGCGGTCTTGTTCAGCGCATCTACCTGCTGGCCCACCTCGCCGAGCGGCAGCAACCCGAGTCGCGCGCCGGTGCCCAGTGGATCGACGGCGAACTCCGCCGGCAGAATGAACATCACCAGGATGAGACCTGCGACCAGTATCGCGGCGCCGAGGGCCACCGCGATGCGCTGTCTGACTTCGGTTGCCGGCGCCGCGGGAGCCGACTCCATTACATGTGCTGCTGTTCCCATCATCTACACCATGGCGAGGAAGTAACCGGACAGCTGATAGCCGACCAGCAGGAAGCCGCCCGTCATCACGAGTCCATTGAATGCAAAAGCGTGGCGGTGGAACGCGTCGTGTGTGCGCCACCATTCGAGACCGAGAAGAATCGCCGTCAGTGCCAGCCCCTGACCGATTTCAACGCCGATATTGAAGCTCACGATGTTGGCAACAAGTCCGTTCTGCGACAGCGCAAAGTCCTGCAGCTTGGTGGCAAGACCGAAGCCGTGGAACAGGCCGAAGATGAGCACCGCCGCCTTGGTATTCGGCTGGAACCCGAGGAAGCGGCGGAACCCATCCATGTTCTCGAACGCCTTGTAGACGACCGAGAAGCCGATGACCGCGTCGATCAGATACGAATTCGCGTGGATGCCGCCGAGCACACCGGCCAGGAGCGTGATGCTGTGGCCGAGCGTAAAGAGACTGACGTAGGCGACGACGTCCTTCACCCGGTAGAGGAAGAAGATGACGCCGACAAGGAACAGCAGGTGGTCGTACCCCGTGACCATGTGCTTGGCGCCGAGATACATCAGCGGGATGATCGCCCGTCCCATCAGTCCCTGCAGGAACACGGCGTCTTTTCCCGATACGCCGTGCGCGTCAAGCGCCGCTGTGAGCGCGAACACGATCAGCAGCGTGAGAGCGGGCTTACTGCCGAGAATATCGCGCATGGCAGTTGTCACACGTGTTATTGAGATCGCCGCCGGCCGCGACAATCCCGTCCTTGTCCTTCGCTTCGGCCGCCTTCATCGCCTTCTGTCCCTGGTCGATCATGTCGCGCGTCATCTTCACCCAGTCGCCCTTGTCGATCGCGCGGTTGCCCATCAACATCAGGTTTCCCGACTCGATGACGGCCGCGCCGGCGCTCCCGACCTTCGCCCATTCCTCGGCGTTCTGCGGCGCGATCTCCTCGATGCCCTTGGCGCTGCTTTTCGTCCCGACCGCTTCGTAGATGACGTACGCCGCGGGGTTGGTAATCCCGATCATGATTTGTTTGACGGTTGCGACCGGCGCCACGTCCGGCGCGGCGGCGACGGTCGCCGGAGTTGCCGCGCGCGCCGTGCGCTCGCCGGCGATGATGAAGGCGATGCCGCTCACGAACAGCGCCACGCTTACGGCGAAAAGCCAATACACCGTTCTCATGCATTTCTCCGATCAGAGCTTGAAGATGGCCCCGCTGCCAAACCGGAAGCGCTGGCGATCGTCGCCGTTGCGCCACGCTTGCGACACCGGCAGCGACACCAAGTTGAAGATCTGGACGTGTGTACCGATGTCAAATACGACGGTCGGATGAAGAAAGGTCCCTTGCCCTCCGCTCAGTTCCAGTGGCACTCCATCCTCATGCTCGCGCGTGGTCCTTTCGTAGGACGCGCCGAGTTGCAAGCTCAACAGCTTACCCTCTGATTCGTCGTCGATTGGCGTCCACGCAACACCGCCTCCGGCGAACACATTGCCGCTCGCGCGATTGCCCTGGTAGTCGCTCGCCTTGTGCAGGTACGTGTACGCGATCATCGCAATCGGCCGCCGCTCCAGACTGATTAAGCCGGCCGCGATGCTCCCCGGCCGGCCATGCCCAAACGGATGATCCAGATTTCCCGTGGGCAGCTCGAGCCCGGCGACGCCCATCACGAAACTTTCTTCGAGGTGCAGCGCTTCCGAAATGCGAGGCGTGTCTCGCTCGTAGCGCGCCGACAGCAGCGAGTCTTCCAGACCGCGGTGGGTGTGACCGGTCACGTGAGTTTCCACCGAGACGGGAACAACGAATGCCACCGAGAGCGGGAAACGGAACGGTGTCACGCCGCCGCTGAACACCGTGGTCGTCGTATGCGTCTTTTCGTCGCCTTTGCCGCGGCGGGCGTCGAACACCTGCACCGACAGAAAGTCAGGCCAGGTCAATGCGGCTGAGGACTGGGGCCCGAACAGCGCCTCATGGTGAGCATACGCGGGCGTGGAGCCGGCTGCGCTCATCAGCGCCACCGCCGCAATGGCTATTCCGATTTGTCTTTTCAACTGTACAGGCAATGAATCCTCCTCTGATGACACACATCGCCCCGACCTTTGTACACACGAAGAGCGCGCGCTCTGTTACAGGGCGAGAGGAGGACCGCGAAGGACGCAATCACCGCGCGCGGGTCCGTCGCGCGGACTGTTGCCGGACGTCTGCCGCTCGGCAACCGTAAAAGTCGCGAGTGGAGGCAGTGCGATCAGTGCGACAAGAAAAACTGGCGGTCGTGCGAACGTCGTCTGGGCGTCCGCAGACCGTGCCGGTCGATCGACGAAGATAACCCGCCCATCATCGTCATCGAACGACGTGCGTGACGATTGGTGCGCGCTCCAGTGCGAATGCTCGACAGCCGCGGCGTGATCGTGGTCGTGATCGTCGTGCTCGGCGAGGTGGATGTGCGCCGGCGGCAGCACCGCGGCAAACACCATCGCCGCGATGAGCAGCGGCGCGGTGGCGGGCCGGCGGATCCGGACGGCAATCACGGAGGAATCTTATCAGCAGAAGTGAGCAGATCGTCTCAAATCCAAGGGGCTGCGAGCGCCGTATAGAAAAGTATTAGGATGCTTCGCGTGCGCGATGCCGCATTTCTGCTGCTGCTTCTGGTGGTCAGCACGCCAGTGTGCGCGCAAGTCACCGTCCACGGCACGGTTGTCGATCAAACGTCGATGCCGCTGCCTGGAGTCACAGTCGAACTGTTTGCGGCAAACACACCTTCGCTCGTCACTGTCACTGACGAGGCCGGCCGCTTTGCCTTTGATCGCGCGGCGGGTGGTCGCGCGTACGTTGTGTTCACCCTCGTGAACTTCGCACCCGTTCGCCGGGAGATTGATCTCGGGCGAGAGGCTAGCGCTGGGATTAACGTCGTTCTGCAACTGGCGTTGAACGCCGACATCACCGTCACGGGGATGCGGACGTTCGCAAACCTCGCGGATGTACCGGACCCCGCACAGAATCTTGTCGGCGTTGCGGTCTCAGCGAGCCAAGGCGCCATCACCGCGCGGCAGCTACAGACGAGACCCTTGATGCGGACCGGCGAAGTGCTTGAGACAGTACCCGGAGTCGTCATCAGCCAGCACAGCGGCGAAGGCAAAGCCAATCAGTACTACCTGCGCGGATTCAACCTCGATCACGGAACGGACTTCGCGACGACCGTTGCTGGTATGCCAGTCAACATGCCGACCCATGCGCATGGACAAGGCTATTCAGATTTGAATTTCGTGATTCCTGAGCTCGTCAGCAGCGTACAGTTCTCCAAAGGGCCGTACTACGCTGATCAAGGAGACTTTGCGACTGCAGGGGCGGCAACGATCAATTACGTGAATTCGCTGGACCACCCGCTGCTGCGTGTCACCGGGGGCAACGATAGATTCGGACGCGTGGTCGCAGCGATAACGAACCGCCTCGGGCAGGGACGCCTCCTCTCGGCATTGGAAGCGGAACACAACGACGGCCCCTGGACCCGAGCCGAAGACTTCCGAAAAGTGAACGGCTTTGTGCGGTACACCCGTGGCGACAGCTTGAACGCGCTGTCAATCACAGGTATCGGCTACGGCGCGCGCTGGAATTCGCCCGATCAGATTCCACAGCGAGCAGTCAGCGAAGGACTGATTACGCGCTTGGGGACGCTGGATGCAACAGACGGCGGTGACACGTATCGCGCCAGCGGCTCCTTGGAATGGCAAAGAACGCGCGAAAACGTCGTCACGCGCGCCTCCGCGTACGGCATCCTCTACGATCTCAACCTGTTCTCGAATTTCACGTTTTTCCTCGACGATCCGATCAACGGCGATCAATTTCACCAGGCGGATCACCGGAATATCGCGGGCGGGAAGATCTCGCAGCGCCGCCTGTCGCGCTGGAAGAACCGATTCACGCAGAACACCTACGGCATTCAGCTGCGAAACGACAGGATCACTACGCTAGCTCTGTCGCATACCGCCGACCGCCGGCTCTTGGAGACGGTGCGAAGTGACCGGGTGGCACAGACCAGCATTGCCGCATACGGACAGAACGAGGTCTCCTGGTCGCCGTGGTTCAGGACGCTGGGCGGTCTTCGGGTCGACGGTTATCGTTTTGCCGCAGGGGCAGCCGACGCAGCAAGCGAAAACATACGCCATCCCTCGATAGTCAGCCCGAAAGGAGGCGTCGTGTTCGGTCCCTTCAGGGCGACCGAGGTATACGCCAACGCCGGCGCCGGATTCCATAGCAATGATGCGCGCGGCGTCGTCGGTGGCGAGAACGCGGACGCGCCGGGACGCGCACCTGCGCCACTCGTTCGCGCGCGGGGCGCCGAAATGGGGATGCGCACTGTCGCAATTCCACATCTGCAGGCAACGGCAACCGCGTGGATGCTCACTCTCGCGTCCGAGTTGGTGTTTGCCGGCGATGCCGGCATGACGGAAGCGGGACGCCCCAGTCGGCGTCAGGGACTGGAGACCACCACGTACTACCACCCGGTTCCGGCGGTGACATTGGATGCTGACCTGTCGTGGTCGACAGCACGCTTCACCGACGCGAGCGCCGCGGGTAACGCCATTCCGGGGGCTGTGCGGACCGTTATCGCCGCGGGCGTCGCGTTTGAGGGCGTTGGGCCGATTTCGACCAGCCTGCGATGGCGCTATTTCGGACCGCGGAACCTCGTCGAGGATGCCTCCGTGAAGTCGGCCGCGACGTCTCTGTTCAATGCGGAAGCGAGCTACTCATTGTCCCGCCGAGCACGTGTGATCCTGGAGGCATTCAATCTGTTCAATACCATCGCGAGCGATATCGATTATTTCTACACGTCGCGCCTGCCAGGAGAACCCTCGCAGGGCGTTTGGGACGTCCACTCACATCCGACCCTGCCGCGCACTTTGCGGATCGGGTTGTCTGTCGGCCTCTAACGAACTGATGAGGGAGGTCACGTTCAACGCAGACAAACCGCAGCGTCAGGATTAGAGCGCGCTGCCAGGAACCGAAGCCGAACCTTTGCCTACGGGCCCGTCCCAGGCAATCTGCAGCCGCCACCTGCCGGCCATGCCAAGATCGCTTACCACCTCGTAGCGTCCTTTCGTGGGACTTGGCGTCACGAGGCATTCGCCGAACATCGGCGCCATGCCGGGCATCGGCATCGAGGCGCCCACCATCACGCTGCCGACGTCCACGAGATTGCCGTCGGCATCTTGGAACTCGACGACGAAACTGCCTTTCCCCTGCTTGAGCGAATCGCCCGGCGCAAGGAGCACGACCTCCATCGATCCGGCCTTCACACGCTGCAGCTCCCTGAGCTGAGCTGTCGGATCGCCGCCGCCGCACGCGGCCGCCAGCAGTAGGACGACTAACGCGGCAGACCGTCGCATCAGTGTGTACCTTACGAGGCAGAGCACATCAGCATTCCGGGTGATTGTACAGGCTAGAAGATTCCGAGCTGCAGCTTCGCGGCGTCCGACATTCGATCGCGGCTCCACGGCGGATCCCAAACGATGTCCACCTTCACGTCAGCGACACCTGGTATGGCTTCGACCGCTTGCTTGACCTGCCCAGGAAGAAACTGCGCCGCAGGACACGCAGGCGCCGTCAGCGTCATGCGGATACCGACGCTGCTCGAGGCGTCGACAATGACGTCGTACACGAGGCCGAGCTCGTAGATGTTGACTGGTATTTCGGGATCAAAGACCGTCGAGAGTGCCTTCATGATCAGCGGCATCAGCACGGCGCTCTTCTGTGGATCGTTCATCATGCCGGCCGTCTGCAGGGGACGCTGCTCGACAGGAGTGGCGGCGGGCTGAATCACCGGGAGCGGCTTCATTCCGTTGACACCACCTCGCCGCGCAGGTCCAGCGCCGCGCGCAGCGTGTGCCACGCGAGACTGGCGCATTTGACTCGGATCGGGAACTGGCGAACACCGGCCAGCGCCTCCAGCTTGCCGAGCCGGACTCGGTCTCCCGGAACGCCTTCGCGGCGTTCCTCCACCGGAGCATCGGGTGGTGCCGTGATCGTCTGCTGGAAACGCTCGAACAACCTGGCGACGTCGCTGATGTTCTTTCCCTTGACGCTTTCGGTCATCAACGACGCTGACGCCTTGGATATTGCGCAACCCGATCCCTGAAAGCTCACGTCGGCAATCACACCGTCTTCGACCTTGACATACACGGTGAGATGATCGCCGCAGAGCGGGTTGAATCCTTCGGCCGTTCGGCCGCCCTCGAGGACGCGGAAGTTCCTCGGCCGCCGATTGTGGTCGAGGATCACCTCCTGGTAGAGCTCCTGGAGTTCCGCGCTCATGCGAACACCGCCCTTGCCGCGCGGAGCGACGTGACCAGCGAATCGATTTCCTCGCGCGTGTTGTAGAGCGCGAGCGACGCCCGCGCGGTTGCCGGCACCCGCAGTCGGGCCATCAAGGGCTGGCAGCAGTGGTGTCCCGCACGGATCGCGACACCATCCTGATCGAGGACCGTCCCGATATCGTGGGGATGAATGTCGTCGATGACAAACGAGAGGATGGCGGCCTTCTGCAACGCGGTGCCGGTGAGCCGCAGGCCGGGAATGTCCGACAGCGCGTCGGTGCCGTACGCGAGCAGTTGCCGCTCATAGGCCGCCACACGCGGCAGGCCAATAGCCGTCACGTATTTGATCGCCTCGTCGAGTCCGACGACGCCGGCGATGTTCGGTGTCCCTGCCTCGAACTTGTGCGGGACGTCGTTATACGACGTGTGCTCGAAGGTCACTGACCGAATCATGTCGCCGCCGCCCTGATACGGCGGCATGGCCTCCAGCAGCGCGGCCTGCCCGTACAGCACGCCAATCCCTGTGGGGCCGAAGATCTTGTGGCCGGAGAAGACGTAGAAATCGCAGCCAATCGCCTGCACATCCACCGGCATGTGGGCGACCGCCTGCGCGCCGTCGACAAGCACGATAGCGCCCCGCTGGTGCGCCATGTCTACGATCGCGGTCACTGGATTGACTGTCCCGAGTGCGTTGGACACATGCGTGATCGCGACGATGCGCGTGCGGGGCCCGAGGAGGCGTTCGTACTCATCCAGACGCAGCTCACCGGTGTCGGTGATCGGCACGATGCGCAGGACGGCGCCTTGTTCCTCGCACACCATCTGCCACGGCACGATGTTCGAGTGGTGCTCCATCTCGGAGATCAGCACCTCGTCGCCGCGGTGGACGTGTGCGCGTCCGTAGGTCGCCGCCACCAGATTGATCGCTTCCGTCGCCCCTCGTACAAAGACGATCTCGCGCGCCTCGGCAGCGTTGAGGAACCGCCGCACCCGTTCGCGGGCAGCATCGTACGCGTCGGTCGCTTCGACGCTGAGCGCGTGCACGCCGCGATGGATGTTTGCGTTCTCCTCACGGTAGTACCGAACGATCCGATCGATCACTGCCTGCGGCTTCTGCGTCGTCGCCGCGTTGTCCAGATAGACGAGCGGCTTTCCATGAACGCGGCGCCGCAGAATCGGAAAGTCTTCGCGAACGCGCGTCACGTCGAAGGTCGCGGGCGATGAAACAGCGGTCGTCATACTTCCCTCATGCCGCCGCGGGCAGCGACCGCGCGAGCTGCTGCTGCAGGCGCTCCTCCACCCGCATGCGGACGGGCTCGAGCGGCAGGCGATTCAGCACGTCGGCCGCGAAGGCGTGAATCAACATTCGGCGTGCCGATGCGTCGCCGAGGCCGCGCGACCGCAGATAGAACAGCGCCTCCTCGTCGAGCTGCCCAACGGCGGCGCCGTGCGTGCATTTGACGTCGTTGGCGAAGATCTCCAGCTGCGGCTTCGTGTTGATCTGCGCGTCTTCCGACAGCAGAAGCGCGCGATTGGTCTGCTTGGCGTCGGTCTTCTGCGCGTCAGGTCGGACGATGATCTTGCCGTTGAAGACGCCGCGGGCATGGTCGGCAAGAATGCCCTTGTAGACCTCACGGCTGCCGCAGTGCGGCTGCGCGTGATCGATCGTCGTGTGGTTGTCGACGAGCCGCTGCGCATCGGCGGCATACAGGCCGTTCAGCGTGCACTCCGCGCCCTCGCCGTTCATGACGGCGGTCACGTCGTTGCGGACCAGCGCTCCGCCGAGGCTGACCGAGTGCGATCGGTACGTTGCGCTGCGGGCCGTCCGTACGTCAATCCCGCCAACGTGGAACGCCTCGGGGCTGTCGTACTGCAGCTTGTAGTGGTCGAGGACGGCGTTGTCGCCGACGACGATTTCAGTCAGCACATTGGTGAAATACTGGGCGCCATGCGTTCCTGCATACGTCTCGATCACCGAGGCCTGACTGTTCTCGCCGAGGATCGCCACGATGCGCGGGTGCGACATCAGCGGACAATCGTCGATGCCGCCGGTCGAGAGGAACAACAGATGAATCGGCTCCTCCAGGATCACCCCGGCAGCCAACTCGATCCACGCGCCGTCATCCAGGAACGCCGTATTCAATGCGACGAACGGTTGTTGCTCGACGGTCCGTACCAGATGCCGCTCAATCTGATCGCTGGCGGTAGCGAGCGCGTCCGCGAGGTTTTCCACGCGTGAGCCCTTGGGCAGCGCGCCCGCACGAGACAGCGCCCGCGCGTAGTGCCCATTGACGAATACCAGCTCCACCGCGGGTGCAGTCGGCAGCCGCAACGGAGCGATGTCGCTCGCCGACACCTCCGTCGCAGACGGCCGTGCTAACGCGAACGTGCGCTCGGCAATCGGCGCGACGCTCGTGAATCGCCACTCTTCCTCGCGTGTCGTCGGCAGTCCACGCGACATGAACCGCTGGAGCGCTTCTTCGCGGAGGCGCGCCAGACCCGTGTGGCCATCGTGCTGCCACCGCGGCCGCGCGCGTTCCCACTCGGCGACGTACCCGTCCAGCGCGTGCGCCATATCAGCTCCCCACCGCGGTAGGCGCGGCCGTCTCCAGCCAGCCGTAGCCCCTCTCCTCGAGCTCGAGCGCCAGTTCCTTGCCTCCCGATCGCACGATTCGTCCGTCGGCGAGGACGTGCACGACATCGGGGACGACGTAGTTCAGCAGCCGCTGATAGTGCGTCACCAGCAGAAACGCGCGATCGGCGCGCCGCATCGCGTTCACGCCGTGCGCGACGATCTTCAGCGCATCGATATCGAGGCCGGAGTCCGTTTCGTCGAGAATGGCCAGCCTGGGCTCGAGCACCGCCATCTGGAAGATCTCGTTGCGCTTCTTCTCGCCTCCCGAGAAGCCTTCGTTCACCGGACGGTTCAACAGCGACTCGTCGATCCCGAGCTGTTTCATACGGTCGCGCACGAGCGTCATGAACTCGACCGCGTCGAGCTCCTCCTGGCCGCGATGCGCGCGGACCGCATTGAGCGCCGCCTTCAGGAAATAGGCGTTGTGGACGCCCGGAATTTCGACGGGGTACTGAAATGCCATGAAGACGCCGGCGCGTGCGCGCGATTCGGGATCCATCGCAAACAGATCCTCGCCATCGAACAGCGCCTCGCCCTCCGTGACCTGATACTCGGGATGTCCCGCGAGCACGCGGGCGAGCGTGCTCTTGCCGGAGCCGTTCGGCCCCATGATGGCGTGCACCTCGCCGGCGTCGATCGACAGATCGACGCCGCGGAGGATCTCGCGTCCCCCGACGCCTGCATGGAGGTTCCTCACCTTCAGCATCACCCCACGCTCCCTTCGAGGCTCACGCTGAGCAGCTTCTGGGCCTCGACGGCAAACTCCATCGGCAGTTGTCGGAAGACCTCCTTGCAAAAGCCGCTGACGATCATGTTGACCGCATCCTCGGTCGACAGTCCGCGCTGCCGGCAGTAGAAAATCTGGTCCTCCCCGATCTTCGACGTCGAGGCCTCGTGCTCGACGCGCGCCGTGCTGTTCTTGATCTCGAGATACGGGAAGGTGTGCGCGCCGCACTGATCGCCGATCAGCAGCGAGTCGCACTGCGAGTAGTTGCGCGCACCGCGGGCGCCCTTTGCGATCTTGACCAGGCCTCGATACGTGTTCTGGCCGTGGCCCGCAGAGATCCCCTTGGAGACGATCGTGCTCTTCGTGTTCTTGCCGAGGTGAATCATCTTCGTGCCGGTATCGGCCTGCTGCCAGTTGTTCGTCGTCGCCACCGAGTAGAACTCGCCGACGGAGTTGTCGCCCATCAGCACGCACCCGGGATACTTCCAGGTAATCGCGGATCCTGTCTCCACCTGTGTCCACGTGATCTTCGAGCTCACGCCCAGGCACTTGCCGCGTTTGGTCACGAAGTTGTAGATGCCACCCTTCCCTTCGCGGTCACCGGGATACCAGTTCTGCACCGTCGAGTACTTGACCGTGGCGTTGTCGAGCGCCACAAGCTCGACGACCGCCGCGTGCAGCTGGTTCTCGTCGCGCATCGGCGCCGTGCAGCCTTCGAGATAGCTGACAGACGACCCCTCGTCCGCGACGATCAGCGTTCGCTCGAACTGGCCGGTCTCCCGCGCGTTGATGCGGAAATACGTGGACAGCTCCATCGGACAGCGGACGCCCTTCGGGATGTACGCGAAGGAGCCGTCGCTGAACACGGCGGAGTTCAGTGTGGCGAAGAAGTTGTCGGAGTACGGAACGACGGTGCCGAGATACTGGCGAACCAGTTCCGGATGGTTCTGCACGGCCTCCGAGAACGAGCAGAAGATGATGCCGAGCTCGGCGAGTTTCTCCTTGAACGTCGTGGCGACGGATACGCTGTCGAACACCGCATCGACGGCCACGCCCGAGAGCAGTTTTTGCTCTTCGAGCGGGATACCGAGCTTCTCGAACGTCCGGCGGATTTCCGGATCGACTTCATCAAGGCTCGCGACGGCGGGTCGTTTCTTCGGAGCGGCGTAATAGATGATGTTCTGATAGTCGATCGGCCCGTATTTGACGTTGCCCCACGTCGGTTCCTTCATCGTCAGCCACATGCGATACGCCTTCAGCCGCCAGTCGAGCAGCCACGCAGGCTCCTGCTTCTTCGCCGAGATCAGCCGGACCACGTCCTCGTTGAGACCACGGGGCGCCGAGTCCTGCTCGACGTCGGTGACGAAGCCGTACTTGTACTCGCGGCTGGCAAGTTGCTCGATTGTCTGTGTTGCCGTACTCATATGTTTCCTGTCTCGCTCTTGGACTCCTCGGCACTGAAGGACGTCCCGCACCCGCACGTGCTCTTCGCCTGCGGGTTGTCAATCAGGAATCCCCTGCTCAGGAGGCTGGTGTCGTAATCCAGCACGATGCCGTCCAGCAGTCGAAGACTCTTCGCATCGATAAAGACCTTGCCGCCGTCCGGTGCGTCGAAGACCGAATCGCCTGGGCGAGGTGCGGCTTCCCATCCGAACGTGTATTCGAACCCGGAGCAGCCGCCCGCTTTGACCCCTACTCGAAGCGCGCTCTCACCCCGGTTGCGCGTCATGAGCATCTTGCGAATGTGTTTCGCCGCGCGATCAGTGATTTGAATCATCGCGTCTGGGCCGGACCTCTAGAGACCGGTTCCTCCTTCCACACGGTCAGCGGCGCGCCGTGAGATTCGTCGCGCCGGGAGACATCCGCGATGGTGATCGCCCGGAGCACCGAGACGATTCGTTCGCGTATTCGCCAGAGCGGATCCCGGACCGTGCACCCCGCAAATTGCTCACACCGCATGTCAACGGGTGAGCACGCCGTCAACGTCATCGGGCCGTTGATCGCCTCCATGACGTCCGCGATCGAAATGGCGTCAGCCGGACGCGCGAGGCAATAGCCACCGTGGATGCCCTTGTGCGCCGCGACAAGGCCGTGGTGCGCGAGCTGCTGCAGGATCTTCGCGAGGAGTTCGAGGGGAATGGCGAAGCGCTCCGCGATCGCACGGGCACTTGCGACGCCCGACCCACTGTCACTGGCGAGGTGCTGCAGCGCCAGCAGCGCGTAATCCGTTTTCTTCGACAGCCTGAGCATGGCCGATAACTCCGACCACTTCAGTCCCATATCATAGCGTCACGCGGCGGCCAACGACAGCTCGACTGTTGAAAGCTGGTTCGACTCAGCGCTTTTTAACAGCGGCCCTTTGACGTGCGAGACGCCTCTGCAGAATTCTCTTCGCCCGCTCGAGCTCCGCACGTCGCGGCGCTCAGGTTCTTGTCGCCTCGAGATGTCGGCTCCTGAACGGGCAGCGTCAAAGATTCAACAGACGTGCATCAAACGGCGACGGGTTACTTCTTCACTCCTTCGGTGATCTCGAGGCGGCGGCCCTTTGATGCGGGCGGTGCGGGCATCGTGATCTCGAGCACGCCGTCCTTGAAATTCGCTTTGGCCTGCTCGGCGATCGTGCCTTCGGGCAGCGGGATCACGCGGTAGAAACTGCCGTAGGTCCGCTCGCTGCGATAGTAGCCTTCGCGTTCTTCCTCGTGCTCGCGCTTTCGTTCACCCTGGATGGCGACCGCATCATCGGTGATCTCGACAGTCACGTCCTCACGTCTGAGCCCTGGGAGGTCTGCCCTAATCGTCAACTCGTTGTTCTTGTGAAACACATCAATCTCCGGCGCCCAGGCCTCGATGCCGGTCTCTCGCCAAAACGGTCGCATCAATCGAGATCCGACGCCGAAGTCTTCGAACATGCGATCCATCTGATCCGCCATGCGCTGCAGCGCGCGGAATGGGCTGCCGCCCCAATTCGATGGTCTCGTCATGCCGAGGCGACGCTCCTCGTGCGCGGGTGTCATCGCGTTCTGTTTTTCCGCCATACACATCTCCTCGTCCTGCCGGCGTCTTGCTGGCGTGAGTAGTTCGAAGGGGACCGGGGTGCAAACGGCGAGCCGCGATCTTGATGTGGCGAAGCGCGTGGCTGCGAGGAGTTTAAGATGCGGGCAGCAGCAACACACTCGCGGGAGGTCTTAGACCGCGAATGACGGTACCCGCTTCAAGTGCCACCGGCTTCCGCAGGAGAAACGGATGGCGATACCTCTCTTCGTAGCCGTACAACCAGAGAAGCGGAACGACTGTGCCATCGGGACGCACGGCCACGATCTGAGTTCCATCCGCCGCTTGTCGCGGTAGTAGTCCGTCGAGCACGATCGATGACTTCAGGACCAGCGTGTCGGTGAGATGTATCGCGTCCGGCGGAATCGACGTCGCGGGAGCCGGCGAGAATTTCGGGGCGGGGGGCAGCATGCGCGCGTTGTTTCCTTTCGGCGTGTCGTCCTGTATCCAGTCCGTGATCAGTTCGATCTGCTCGGCCGTCAGCGCCTGATCGTTGCGGAAGTCGCCGAATCCCTTGACCGCTCCCCATGGCGGCATGCGCCGAGACAGCACCGCGTCGCGAATGGCGACCGCCCGCGGCTGGACGTCGGGATAGGTCATCAGCGAAAACGATGTGCCGTCGGGCCGGTGACATGACACGCAGCGGTCGTAGAAGATGCGGGAGATCTCGCGGTTCCATGTAATTGGCGTCTTGCTCACATCATGTGCGCGAAGATGCGCGCAGATGCCGAGCGCCAGCGCCGCCGCGATAATCGGCCGGCGCATCACGTTGGCGGCTCCGCGACAGGCACGTCGAAGTGAACGGTGTTGACGATGCCGCTCCTCTGGAACTGGACCCACACTCGATACATCCGTGGACGCGGGAAGACGACGTCGAACTGCACGTCGGCACCGTCCGCGCGAAGCGGGTGCAGATGAATCATGTCGATGAGATCGTCGCTGGCGGCGAGCATGTGCCCCCACGCGCCCAGATATTTCTCGAAGCCATCGAGTGGATCGACGTGAAACGTCATGCGCGTGCGGTTCCCGGCCGTTGCCTGCTCCGGCAGCGTGGTCAGCGACACCGTGATGTTCGCGTCGGACTTCGTCGAGTAGTCGCGGGAGATCGCCGGCGGCTCGCCGGGAGCCCCGGGAACGAATAGCGTTTCGGTGAGCAGCTGCGGGGTCGCGCCGTCGGGATAGAAGTCACCGAGAACGCGGAACATCCCGCTCTTCGGCAGCACAACCGGGAAGGCGAACACGCCGTCGCCTCGCAACACCGGATGTCCATGGTTGAAGTAGCTCAGGTCTTCGCTGACGACGAACGCATGAAACAGTTTCTCGTGAACGACGACAAATCGCTGGACCGGTCGATCCTTCCATGGGTCGTGTACCTGAAACTCCAGCGTCGCCATCTGCTTCGCTGCCGGAGGCGACGGCGTCGTCATCAGATCGAGATGAAATTCCACCGGATCGGGAATCCCCGCGACGAGCGCCATCCCACAGCGACGGCATTTTCCCGGTCCGTTCGACCGGATGTCCGGATCCATCGGACAGACGTACACGGCGCTTTTCCGAACGTCGAAGGTGCTGGCGACGCGCGGCACGGTTTGTCCCGAGGGCGCGAAACCATCGAAATGCGTCGCAACCACGACGGTCGACGCCGCAACCGCAAGCACTGGCAATGCCCGGAGCGGGCTTCCTAGGCTGCCCGTCGATTCTCGGCGCGGCGCCGCCATGCGAGCCTCAAATCTTCACCGATGACAAACAGGCACGGCGTCATGAACAGGACATGGAGGCTGGAGGTGACCATGCCGCCGATGCTGGGCGCGGCAATCGGTTTCATGATCTCCATGCCCGCACCGTTTGAAAGCATCACCGGCAGCAGCGACAGGACAATGGCAGCCACCGTCATCAGTTTCGGTCGCAGTCGCGTTGCCGATCCGTCGATGACGGCGTCGATATACGACTCGCCGGGCTTCCGGTGATCGAGCGCAGCGCGGATGAAAATCACCATGATGATCCCCGTCTGCACCGCAACGGCGAACAGCGAAATGTAGCCGACCATCACGGCCGTCGTCATTGGATAGCCGAGCGCCCACTGCAGAAAGACCCCACCCACCATGGCGAACGGCACGGACAACAGAATCAGCACGCTTTCGGCGATCGATCGAAACGCCACGATCAGGAGCCCGAAGATGATCAGGAGCGTGAGCGGCACAATGATGCGCATCCGCTCGCGCGCGGCCGTCGCGTACTGGTAGAGCCCCGTCCACTCAATGGTGTAACCGGTCGGCAGCATCAGGTTCTTCGCCAGGAACTGCTGCGCCCGATCCACGTAGTCGGGTCCGGTCACACCTGACAGCAGGTCGATGTAGATGTAGCCGGCGAGGCTTCCGTTGTCGTTGCGGATCATTTCAGGCAGCTTCCGCACGGCAACATCGGCGACGTCGCCAAGCGCCACGGATCGACCATCCGCAGTAACAACTGGGGTCTTTCGAAGCTTGTCGACCGTGTCGATGTACTCCGGCGAATACTGAACGTTGAGCGGGACGATCGCGCCCTCGGCTTCCTTGACGCCGACGACATTGTCGCCGCCGATCGCATAGCGGACGGTGGACATGGCTTCGTCAACCGTGACGCCGTGCTGCCCCATGCGTTCGAGATCGTTCCGGACGTCGATGTAGTACCCCTCAGAGATTCGCTCCGCGATGACCGATTTCGTCCCGGGCATCCCGCGCAAGAGACGCTCGATGTCCTGGGAGATTTCCTCGATGCGCTCGACTTCCGGTCCCTTGACCTTGATGCCGACGGGCGTCTGGATGCCGCTGCTCTGCATCATCACGCGGCCACGGATCGGCTGCACCCATGCGTTCACGTAGCCAATCGTCTCCGCCGCACGATCCATCTCCGCGACGAGCTTGTCGCTCGTCATCCCTTGCCGCCATTGCGACCTCGGCTTGAGCAGCACAGTCGTCTCGATCATCGTCAGCGGGGCCGGATCAGTTGACGTGTCGGCACGGCCAATCTTCCCGAAGACGCTCGCGACCTCGGGGAACGCCTTCAGCTTCTTGTCCATCTGCTGCACGACCCACCCTGCTTCGCGGTTCGGCAGGCCGGGCAGCGTCGTGGGCATGTACAGCACGGCGCCTTCGTCGATATTGGGGAGAAAGTCTTTCGGGAACCTGTTCAGCAGCAGCGCGCCGGGTATTAGCGTGAGAAGTCCCACAATCGTGAACACATAACGGTAGCGGATCACCGTCGTCAGCGCGGCGCGATAGGCACGGACCGCTGCGCTCTCCTGGAAGTTGCGGCGCGCGATCTGATCGCGCTTGAAGATCCAGAGCACGATGAGCGGCAGCAGCAACAGCGTCAACAGCGTCGAAAACGCCATCGCGAAGGTCTTGCTGTAGGCCAGCGGATCGAACAACCGGGCCTCGCGTTCCTCGAGAAAGAAGACCGGCAGAAACGACGCGAGAATGATGAGCAGCGAGAACAGCAACGGCTTGGCAACCGAGCCGATCGAGCGGATGAGAATCTCGTCGCGTTCGGCAGGCGTCACCGCGCCGTGCGTGGACAGCTCGGCCGTACAGTTCTCGACGATGACAATGGTGGCGTCGGCAATTTCGCCAATCGCGATGGCGAGCCCCGCAAGTGAAAAGAGGTTGATCGTTTCTCTGAGGCCAACCAGCGGAAGCGCCGTGAACACCACGCTGAGCAGCAGGATCGCAATTGGACCGATCGCCGTGCGGCCGTTCCGCAGGAACAGGAGCGTGACGGCAATGAGCACCAGGATTTCGATGCCGAGGGTCTCGAAGAACTGGCGCAGCGTCTCCCAGATCCACGCCGACCGGTCGTAGGTCGGCACGATGTCGACGCCCTCGGGCAGCCCCTTTCGGATATCCGCCAGCTTGTTCTCGAGCGACCGGGTGATCGCGAGCACGTTCTGGTCCTGCTCCATGATCGCGACGCCGCCAACCACCTCACCGGCCCCATCGAGGTCGACAGTGCTGCGCCGCTGATCGTAGCCAACCTGGAGGTAGCCGACATCCTTGAGGTAGACGGGCGCGCCGTCGGTGTGGCGACCCACAACAAGGTTGTCGACCGCTGCGATGTCGTCGATCTTGATCGCGCCGCGAAGCTGATAGTCGCGGTTGGTCGCCTCGATCATGCGGCCCCCCGCTTCCTGGAACACACCCTGGACCGCCGTGATGACTTGCCGAAGCGGTATGCCGGTCTCGGCGAGCAGCGGCGGAAAGATCTTGACTTGGTACTGCTTCTCGAGCCCGCCGACCGAAGCGACCTCCGCAATGCCCCGCACCGTCTCGAGCCCCGGCTTGATCTGCGTCTCGTTCAACAGCCGCAGCTCGCGCAAGTCGTGCAGCTTCTCCTTGTCGACAAGCGCGTACTGATAGATCCATCCCATGCTGCTGGCATTGGGGCCCAGCGTGACATTGGCATCCGGAGGAAGCTGCGGGCGGAGTGCGTTGATGCGATCGGTGACCAGCTGCTGCAGATCCTCGCGCCGTGCCTGCGAGTTGAGGATCACGTAGATGAACGAGTAGCCCATGTGCGAGGCGCCGCGAAGCGACTCGATGCCGGGCGAGCCGACGAGCGCGCTGATGAGCGGCTCGGTGACCTGGCTCTCCAGCAGCTGCGGACTGCGAGGCCACTTTACATAGATGACAATCTGCGGATCGGAAATGTCAGGGATGGCGTCGAGCGAGGCCGTGCGGATCGAGTACAGGCTGAGCAGAACACCGGCGGCGACGACGCTCCAGACGATGGCGCGCCACCTGAGGATCGTTCGTATCAGCTCGAGAATCATTGCCTATTGATCCAGGCCAGTACCCTTCAACTTGTGCTCGGCGTCGATGAAGAAGCTGCCGAAGGTGACGACCTGCGTGTCGGCCTGCAGACCCTCGAGCACCTGCGTATAGAGCTCGCCCTGGATGCCCGTCTGCACTTCCTTCGGCACGTACTCGCCGTTCTCCTGCACGTACACGATGTGCTTGTCGCCCTCTTCGATAATCGCCTCGTTCGGGACAACCAGATACGGTCCCTGTTCGACGACGACTTCCAGGACGTAGAGGATGGTATTCGCCCGGCCCGACGCCGCCAGGGTCGCCTCGACCGCAACGCCTGACGGCTTCGGCGTCACGCGTGTGACATATGCCTGATACATGGACGACTTCGAGCTTGGCGGAAACGCGCGCACGCGCTGCCCGACCTTGACGAGCGACGCTTCCGGCCCGGAGACATTCGCGCTGAGGATTTTCCCCGTCTTGTCGATCGTGCCGGCGGTACGGACCCAGGTCTGCAGCAGCCGGACTTCGGCTTTGCCGAGGGTCAACGTCAGCGTCTCAGCCTGTGACTCGGTGACCCGTGTGCCTCGAGGATTGAGACGCGTATGACTGCGGGGGTCCTGCGCGGCGGCCGAACCGGCCACCACGCAGAACACGAGGACGAACAAGGCGGACCTGAGAAGGCCCGCCCCGCTACGAACCATTAACCACCAACCACCAACCACCTCAGTGACAGTAGTTGTCCTTGCTGTCCATGATGTGCGTGCCCCAGGGATACAGCCCAACATTCATTATTTTCTCGAACTGCTGCGTCTTGGCGTCGATGACGACGACCGCGTTCTCCGTCGAATCCGCCAGATAGAGCTTCTCGTCCTTCGTATCCGTCGTCGCGGTTTCGAGCTGAATGTTCGTGCCGATCTTCATGCGTCCAGCCGGCCGCAGGCTGTTCATATCGTAAACGTAGACAAATCCGCTGGTCGAGCTGATGACAAACGCCTTGCCCGCCGCGAAGTTGACGCCTGTCATGTTCTCGCCGGCCTCGAGCGTCGCGGCGACCTTGTCGGTGCGCAGGTCGACGATCGAGATCGTCTGATCGCCATTGTTCGGCGTAATCAGATATTTGCCATCGTGGCTCATGTACGGCCGCCACGGCTCTTTGCCGACGCGGATGATCTTCTCGACTTTGTCCTCGCGCGGATCGATCTTCGCGACGACCCCGAGGTCCGTGTCCGTCGCGTACAGATACCGGCCGTCATTGGTGATCTGCGGGATGTTGATGCCCTTGATCTCACCCAGGTACTTGTCCGGATCGAGTTTGGCGACGCCCGGCACATCCGCCACCTGAATCTTCTTCAGCAGTTCGTGACGGCGGACATCGATGACGCCGACCCAGTGCGCGCCGTAATTGCCGACATAGGCCTTCGACCCGTCGGGCAGGAAGACGGTATTGAGCGGCTCGACGAGTCCCGGGATCGACTTGATCTTCGTCAGCGAGAGCATGTCGATGACCGAGATCGAATCGCCTTCAGGGTTGCCCTGGTAATACCAGCGGCTATCCGGCGAGAACGCGAGATGTTCCGGCGCGATATCGACGGGAATCACCTTCACGAGCTCGAGCGTCCTCGCGTCGATGATGTACGCCTTGTTCGCGCGGGTCCCGCCGGTGACCACGTAGCGGCCGTCCGGCGACATCATGACCATGTGCGGGTTCACGTTGTTGCCGAGGAACGTGCGCCCGACGATCTTCTTCGTCGCAATATCCATGAACGCGATGTCGTTGGAATCGCGGTCCACGATCATCACGACCTTGGTCGGGTCGGGCACTTTCACGACCGCGGCGGCGAGCGTCGCGCGCGTGAAGCTCGCGGCGCCGACGATGAGGAGAATAAGAATTCGTTTCACAGTACGCATGTTATCGCTCCTGACTTCCCGCCGTTAGAAGGCCGCCTGCAGCCGGATGCCGGGCAGCAGGTAGCCGAACTTGTCACCCTGCCGGTCGAGCACGTGCTGCAGCGTAAACGACAGTCGCAGCCGCTCGGTCAGCAGGAAGTTGTAGTAGCCCTCGGTGAGGTGTTCCCGCTCGCCCGATGCGAGGCGCATCCGCGCATAGCCGATGCCCCACGTGTCGAGTGGATTGAACACCATCGCCTTGGCGAACGAGACGCCGGTGCTCCAGTAGCGATCCCAGTCACCCGGAATCTGCTGCTGCCCGTACCGACCGAACAGGCCGACGAACGGACTCAACTTCTGATCGACGCTGACGCCGACGGCGTGCCTCGAATCGACAGCGCCGTTGTTGTTCCGGTACCAGAGGCGATAGTGCCCTTCGGGTAATGAGAACGGCGTCGCCGTATAGCCGATCTCCGCCAGGGAATAGATCGAATCCGACAGGCTTGTGGCGTCCGGGTTGCTCTGCTGGAAGCCGATTTTGAAGTTGAATGCATTTTTCGGATCGTAATCCGCAACGACGCCTGTGCCGTTCACTGCCAGGCCGAGCATCTGGTTGTTCACCAGCGCATCGCTGATGAACTGCGTCGTCTCGTCGTTGGCGAAGGCGTTACGGTCGAAATAGTTGGTCAGGTCGAGGCGTCCGGCGGTAATGCCGAGGCGCTGCCCGAAGAATTCGGTACGCAGCCACGCCTCGCGGAGGTTCAGCTCGTTCTGGTTGACCAGGCGGGCCGTATAGCCGTTCAACAGCGTGAGCGACGGAATCTCGCGGTCCGGCGGCGCGCCGCTCAGCGCGACCACGTCGGCGAAGAAGCTCGTGTACTGCGCAAGTTTCGCGGCGAAGAACAGATCCGCTGACGCCAGGGCATACGCCTTCTTGTTTGAATGGTTGATGTCTTCTCCTCTGGTCTTTGCGGTGGCCTGCGCGACCGTCGTGGCGTCAACGCCAATCTTCACGGCCTGATTCTCGGCCGCCGCGAGCGCCTGCTCGATCTTTTCGTTGATCGTCTGGCGCCGGTAGACGCGCTCGCGTTGATACGACACTTCCCTTCTCGCTCCCGGTGTGGGCTCGTCGTGGACGTTATTGTTCTGGTCCACGTATACCTCAATGCGCTTGACCCTGGTCTCGGGCTCCGACAACACGGTTCCAGCCTCCAGGTCGGTAATGCGTTGCTCCAGCTGCTTGATCCTGTCGAGCAGAAGCTGGGTATCTGCCAACCCTGTCGCCCCCGCCACGGTTTCTTCAGCGCCCGGCACGATCAGCGGTGTCAATGTAACGGTCAGATTCTGCGTCTGATTCGCGACCGTGATGGTCTGTGAGGAGCGTTCGAATCCCGAGGCATCAACATAGAGGACGTAATCACCTGCCGCGACGTTCGCAAACGTGAACGCGCCGTCTGCCCCGGCCGTCGCGGTTCGTTCCATCGCCCCGGGCATGTTCGGCATATTCGGCATGTTGGGCATCACCGGTGTCCCGGGAGGCGGCAAGGCACGCAATGTCGCCTCGGCGTTTGGAATCACGCCGCCCTGCGCGTTCGCCACGCGCCCGCTGACCGTCGCATTTTGAGCGGCCGCCAACGACGCCGTGAGCAACAGCATCGCAGACGCGGCCACCAGTCGACATCTGACCATACACGTCACCTCGAGAAGAATGTGATGTTGCCGAAGACGATCAGTAGTACCGCGAGAGGACGTGGAGCGCACCTGAAGAGTTCCTGAACTTGCTGTCAGGATTGACCCAACGCAAATCACGACCTGCGCGGATGGTCGGGCTCGAAACGCAGAAATCGTCCAAAACTCTGGCGACACACCGCAACCGCTCGTCGGCCGCCCACCTGCCCGCTGCAGCCGCGCCTTGCCATGAACGGGCATCTCCGGGCACGATGACCGATCGATGAGATTGAGGGTGTGATGTCGCCGGAGAAAGTTGCGCACGACCACCCGCAAAACGACGGTCGCTGCGACCGCGGCGGACACGATGGCGGCGGAGGCCACTCGCATCGACTTAGCGTCGATGCCGATCGACGCTACCTGACCATCGCACTTGTGCTGATTGTCGGCTTCATGGCCTTTGAAGTCGTGGCCGGAATCATCGCGCATTCATTGGCGTTGCTCTCGGACGCAGGGCACATGCTGACCGATGCCGGCGCGCTCGTGCTCTCGCTGTTCGTGATTCGGCTCGTACAACGTCCCGCCGGCGGAAGCCTGACGTATGGGATGCGGCGGGCGGAGGTGCTCAGCGGGCAGGCCAACGGCGCCATCCTGCTCGTGCTCGGCGTGCTCGTGACCTACGAGGGGATTTCCCGCCTCATAAATCCTCCAGACGTCGCTGGCGGACTTGTGACGATCGTTGCGTCGCTTGGCGTCGTTGTGAATCTTGCCGCGGCATGGGTTCTGGCGAAAGCCAATCGCGAAAGCCTGAACGTCGAGGGAAGTTTTCAGCACATCGTGACCGATCTCTACGCATTCGTCGGCACCCTCGTCGCTGGAATCGTGATCCTCGTTACAGGTTTCAATCGAGCGGATGCCATCGCGTCGCTCGTCGTCGCCGGACTGATGTTCCGATCAGGGTATGACCTCCAGCGCAAGGCCGTTCGCGTGTTGCTCGAACGAGCGCCGGAGAACACGGCTCCTGATGACGTCGGCTGGGCGATGGCGCATACGGCATCCGTGAGTCAAGTGCACGATCTGCATCTGTGGGAACTGGCGCCTGGCGTCCCAATACTCACGGCCCACGTGCTCGTTGCTCCGGGGGCCGACTGTCACGCGATCCGCCGCGAACTCGAGGTGATGCTTCGACAGCGCTTCGGCATCGAGCACACGACGCTCCAGGTCGACCACACCCCGCCACAGCTCATCTCGATCACACGCGAACGGCAACCACACGTGGTCGTGCGCGATTCCTGACGCGGTGGGACGCTCCTCGAGCTGCTTCCGTGCCGAATCGCCCGAGTTCGGTAGACATCATTCGGTGCCGGAACTCGACACGAAAACCGTCTCGTGATTCTGCGTGAATCTTGGCATCCACCACTGCTCACATCCGGGATATCAGCGATTCAACGACGTTGGTGTTTGGCATTCCCGTTGCCCAGTACAAACGTAGCCATGAAGCATTCCCCGCTATCCTTGTGTTCGTCACGATAGCGGCCGCTCGGTGACCACCCCTGTTCGCCAGCGTCATGTGCCGCCGAACTCGGTGTTCGCGTCGCACAGAAGGACCGATCGCACAGGAAAGGTGGATGTCATGAAACGCTTCCTTCGTCTTCTCATCGGGGGCGCTGCAGTGCTGCTGATCGCCAGCCCGCTCACCGCGCGAACCAGTTCAGAGATCCTCAACAGCCTCGAAGTGAAGCGCCTCGTCAGCGAAGGCACGCCGGCCGCGAATGCGACGCTAGCGAAGCACTTCGCGGCACTCGCCGACAAGTACACGGCCGAAGCGAAAGCGGACCGAGCAATGGCAAGTCTTTACCCCGGAAATCCAAACCACTGGATGGCCGAAAGCATGAGCATCCACTACAGGAGGCTCGCTGAAACCGCCACCAAATCGGCGCATATTGCTCACGAGATGGTGACCTATCACACCGATCTCGCCGCCGGCGCGACACCCGAGCTGCCAAATGGAGGGGCGGCGTTCGACGCGGGTAAAGGTGCACCCGCACCAACTGCCGAGGAGCTGACGCGACTCGCTGCAGCGGCGCGCAACCCGTCGGACCACCGCGCGCTGGAAGAGTACTTGCTGACGGTGGCGAAGCAAAAGACGGCTGAAGCGGACCATTACACGGCGATGGCGAACTCACTCAGAGTGAGCGGCCAGCGGCAAATCTCGGAATATGCGGCGATCCACTGCGACAGCCTTGCGAAGAGGGCGCGCGATGCCGCCAAGAAAGCGACCGCGTCCGCAGAGCTCCAACGCCAACTCGCGAATGTTGGCTGAGCGGACACCGTAGCCTGTGACGACTCGCTATAGATCCAAGATGCCGGCGAGAAATTCCCGCGTGCCTGGCGGTCCGGTGAATTCCAGCCATATAGCGCGCTCGCCGGGCTCGACAGTGACATCGAAACGAAGGAATCGGCAGCACTGCCGCTCCGTTTCGATCACGCTTGCTATCGACGCTAATACGCCAGGTTCCGCATCAAATCGAATGCGATAGCCGTTGGGCACGTCGATTCGGCCCTGAGCCCGGCGAACGAGGCCACCGAGGAGATCTTCACGGCGGGCTTTGAGCGCGGCAGGTCCAAGCGTACAAGCGATTGGGAGATCGGACATGGCCAATAGAGAATCGCACATTCGCGGAGCCGCAGCGATGATTCGTGGTAAATCTCTCGGATCGCTGCGCACGAGTACGACGTCGCCCGCTTCGACACCGTCAATGCCCATGCATTCCAATCCCCCTCAGGTGCAGCAGAGCGACGATGACTACGAACGCGATGATGCCGAGGATCAGGTACCGCCCAACATCACCTGCGCGGTGTACGACCGAACGCCCGCCGGCCGTTTCGGCGACCTGTGTGCGGAGCCCGTACTGCGTCTGCCCCCACGGCTTGTACACCGACAATGTCGTCGTGGCGAGAAGCACGAAGAGGGCCGCGCTCGCGTCGCCTACCAGTTGCAGCCGCATTTGCCGCAGATCGGGCGGTGAAAGATCGGTTCGTGCCGCGACGGCCGCCACGGCATCGATTGGCTGCGTGTGGACGAGCAATAGAAGAGTGGCGAGCACCGTCAGCAGGAGCTTGATGACCACCCAGTAGTGCTTGAACAATCCCCACTGCGTTCCGAGCGACTCCACCAACCCGGTGAGAAGCGATGCCAGACACAACGGAACGATGACGTACCAAGTCGTCAGGTGCATCCCCACGTATGCGCCGCGGACCACTTGGGAGTCCGGGCTGCTCAGGCCCGCGATCGAAAGCACGAGGAATGCGGCGACCGATCCGAGCCATCCCACTGACGACGTGATGTGGGTGGTCAGTGCAAATTTACGGAGTCCAGTAGTCATCATGATGAATCAATCGCGACGTGCCGCGGTGAGTTTCGTCACAGCCGCCGGTCGCCGGTCGCCTTCGACGCCCACCCAGTCGGCGCTCGTCCCATCAGCGAATTTCTGCCGCGCCTTCCACCGAATTTGGCCGGCCGACGGATTCCGGGCGAAGAAGACGAACTCGGCGACTTCGCCAGCTTTCACGTCCATCTTCCACGTAATGCCGACAATCCGATTTCCTTCGCGGCGGGCCTCGTACGTGAAGCCGCCGGTGACGAGCACACTGGTGATGGTGACGTCAGGCGGCACCTCGAGATCGACAGCGACCGTCGTCACCTGTCCCTCGGTCGGCACGCGCATCGTGTAGCGCTCGACGGCGCCGGCGCGCGACGTTTCTGGCGCTACCGTCACGTGTGCATATGCGGGCGCGGCAACCACGACGAGAAGGGCGGAGGTGATGAGTATGCGCACGATGTCCTCCTATTTCGCTGCCGGCTTCGCTTCGCCTACCTGTATCTCTCTAGCGATTAACGGATCCTCACCGTCGCCAATATCCACAACGACACGTCGTCCGGTTTGAACCTCGGTAAGTGCGGCCTTCTTCTTCGCGCGTGAGACGGTCGTCTTATCGGTGACCGCGATCGAGAGCACCTCTCCACTCGGAGTCTTCACCTCGACGTGCTTCTCGTCGCGAGCCATGACAGTCCCCATCACTTTGTGAACGTGTCCGGCGTGAGCATGGAGAGCCGCTGGAACGGCCAGCGCCAGTGCGAACGCGCCGATGATCCACATCCGATTCATATTTGCACTCCTGCACCGATTTACTTTTTCGCGGCAGTTGCGGATGGTACACCCAGTTTCATTATTCCTTCACACGAGGTCTATTGTTTCGGCGGCATCATTGCCAGGCTCATTTTTGGATCCGTCCGAAACTTATCGCGATCCTCGACCGAGCAGGTGCACCACTGACCTCCTAATGCACCATTGATGACGGCCGTAACGTGCCTTTCCGAAGCGCACGCATTTTCATGATGTAGAAGATCACCGGCGTGATGATCAGCACGTGAATCGTCGACGTGACCATGCCGCCGATGATCGGCGCCGCAATCGGCTTCATGACGTCAGAGCCGACGCCCGTGCTCCACATAATTGGAACCAGGCTGGCCATCACGACCGTGACGGTCATCAGCTTCGGACGCAGGCGCAGCACGGACCCTTCGATGGTCGCCCGCAGTACATCGTCTGCCGTGATCTCACGGTTGTCTCGCAGCCGTTTGTCGAGTGCCTCGTGGAGGTAAACGACCATGCCGACGCCGGTTTGCACCGCGACGCCGTACAACGCGATGTAGCCGACCCACACGGCGACAGAAAAGTTGTAGCCCAGGAGCCACTGCAGGATGACGCCTCCCGTCATCGCGTAGACGACGGACAACATCACGATAGTCGCCTCCGAGGCCGAGTGGAATGTCATATACAGCAGCATGAAAATGATGAAGAAGACGAGCGGGATCAGAATCTTCAGTCGCTCGCGCGCGCGGACCTGGAACTCGTACTGGCCGGTCCACTGCAGCGTGTAGCCCGCAGGCAGCTTCAGGTCACGCGCTATCGCCGCCTTGGCCGCTTCGACGTAGCCGCCGATGTCCGTGGTCGCGGTGTCAACGTAAACGTATCCGGCGAGTTGGGCGTCTTCATCACGGACCATCGCGGGCCCTGTGGTGAGCGACACTTCCGCAAGCTGCCCGAGAGGAACGTTGGCGCCCTTCGGCGTCTTGACGAGCACGCGCTCGAGCGCGGGCAGGCTCTCGCGGAACTCGCGCGCGTACCGTACGTTGACCGGATAGCGCTCGCGTCCTTCGACGGTCTGCGTGATGTTTTCGCCGCCGAGCGCCGACTGGATTACGTCCTGCACGTCCTCGATGGTCAATCCATGCCGCGCGATCGCCTGCCGATCGATTCGGATGTCCGTAAAGTACCCCTGCGAGACGCGCTCGGCGTAGACGCTTCGGGTCCCCGGGACGCTCTTCAAGATGCGTTCGACCTCCTGCCCGATCCCCTGGATGACATCGAGATTCGACCCGAAAATCTTGATTCCCACCGGCGTTTTGATACCGGTCAGCAGCATGTCCAACCGATTGCGGATCGGCTGCGTCCAGACGTTCGGGAATCCGGGAAACTGCAGCTGCGCGTCCATATCCGCCTGCAGCTTTTCGAAGGTCATGCCGGGCCGCCACTCGTTACGCGGCTTGAGTACGACGGTCGTATTGACCATCCCCATGGGCGTGTTGTCGGTCGGCGTCGTGCCCCGTCCGACGGTTCCGAAGACCTGCTTAACTTCTGGCACGCGGCGCAGCAGCTTGTCCTGCACCTGTAGCACTCGCGTTGCCTCGGTGATCGACATACCCGGTGGCGAGGTTGGCATGTAGAGCATGGAGCCTTCGTAGAGCGGCGGCATGAACTCACTGCCAATGACGAAGAGGAGCGGAATGGTGAGCGGAATCACCGCGAAGTTCAGGAAGAGTGCCGTCCATTTGAAACGCAATGCGGTCCGAAGGATCGGCTCGTACAACCAGGTGAAGAAACGCGACACGGGATTGACGGATTCGGGCTTCAGCCGACGTCCCCGAATGAAGATGGTCATCAGCACGGGAACGACGGTGATCGAGAGCAACGAGGCCCACATCATCGCGGAGGTCTTGGTAAACGCCAGCGGCCGGAACATCCGTCCTTCCTGCGCCTCCAGGAGGAACACGGGGACGAACGAAACGATGATGATGGCGAGCGAAAAGAAAATGGCGCGGCCGACCTGTTTGGCCGCCGCAATGATGGCAAGCGGCTGGTCTTCGTACGCAGGCGGACCTGAAGGTCCGCCTCTACGTTCGTCGGTCGCTTCGGATACGTGACGGTACGCGTTTTCGACCATCACGATCGATGCGTCGACGAGCACGCCGATGGCGAGCGCCAGGCCGCCGAGTGACATGATGTTCGAGGTCACGTCGAGGTAGTACATCGGGATGAACGACGCGACGACCGCCACCGGCAGCGCGAGGATTGGCACGAGCGCTGACCTCACGTGAAAGAGGAATACGAGAATCACCAGCGAGACGACGATCGCCTCTTCGATGAGTGTGCGGCGCAGCGTGCCGATCGATTCGCTAATCAACCCGGAGCGGTCGTACGTCGGGACGATGCGGACTCCGGCAGGCAGTGCGGTCTGAGCCTCCGCAAGCTTTGCCTTGACGCGATCGATCACTCGCAGCGCGTTTTCGCCGAACCGCATCACGACGATGCCGCCGACGACTTCCCCGTTGCCGTCGAGTTCGGCGACGCCGCGCCGGATGTCGGGACCGAGTACGACATCGGCGACGTCGGCCACTCGCACAGGCGTGCCACGTGCATCCGCGCCAAGCGAGACGGCAGCGATGTCGTCGATCGACGTCACGTACCCACGCCCTCGGACCATGTATTCGCGCCCGGAGAATTCGAGCAGGCGACCTTCGACTTCGTTGTTGCTGGCTCGAATCGCCTGAACGACGTCCTTGACCGACTTGTCATAGGCCGCGAGTTTGTTGGGATCCAGATTGACCTGGTACTGCTTCACGAAGCCGCCGATGCTGGCGACTTCGGCGACGCCCTCGACCGACGCGAGTGCATATCGAAGGAACCAGTCCTGCACGCCGCGAAGCTCCGCGAGATTGCGCTGGCCGCTGTCGTCGACCAGGGCGTACTGGAATACCCACCCGACACCCGTCGCATCGGGACCGATGGTCGGATTCGTTCCCTCGGGCAATCGGCCCCGGATGCCCTGCAGGTACTCGACGACGCGGCTGCGCGCCCAGTAGATGTCGGTGCGGTCCTCGAAGATGACGTAGACGTAGGAGATGCCGAAGTCGGTGAACCCACGAACAGTTCGCACACGAGGCGCAGAGAGCAACGCCGTCACGATTGGGTAGGTGACCTGGTCTTCGATGATGTCGGGGCTGCGGCCCATCCACTCGGTGGACACGATCACCTGCACATCGGAGATGTCCGGCACCGCATCGAGCGGCGTCGTCGTCATCGCCCAGATACCCCAGGCCGTCAGCACCATCGTTCCCGTGAATACGAGGAAGCGGTTGCCGGCACACCAATCGATGATTCGTGCAATCATGGCTGCTCTCTGGCCCGCGGCGGCCTCTTCTACTTCGCCGTGAGCGGCATCTTCTTCGTTGCGACCTCCTGGCCGCCGCGCATCGCCATGACCGTCACGTCCCAGTTGCCGGCCATCATCACTTGACCCGTTCCGCGGTAGACGCCGTCGCCCGCGTGCGTGAGATCAACCTTGTTCTTCATTTCCGGCATCTTCATCTGCGGCATGGCGGCCATGTAGAGTTCGACGGATACGTTCGCGTCGATGACGGGCTTGCCGTCCTGCATCACCATCACTTCGAACGTGTTCTCGCCGGTCTTCGCGGGGTCGGGCGTCGTCTTGAACGTGACGTCGGCGGGTTGCGACGGCGCCGATGTCGCCGGCCCGCTCGTTTGCGGCGGCGCCTGATTCGACTGCTGGCTGTTGCAGCCTCCCGCAACGATCGCCGCGATCGTGATTGCGGCACTCATCAACCCTTTGCACACCGTCTGCATCGTCATCTGTCGCTCCTCTGTGCTGATCGCCGTCATCGCGCGACGACGGCGAGTTGCTTGCGCCCGAGTGGCTGGCCGCCTTTGCTCACAGAGACCGTGGCATCCCAGCGGCCGGTCATCATCACTTGCCCTGGTCCTCGATAGACGCCGCCGCCGACATGCGGCAGCTTCGTGTCGTTCCGCATCGCCGGCATGTTCATCGTCGGCATCGCCGGCATGAACAGCTGCACGCTGACGTCGGCATCGGTCACTGGCGCGCCGGCCGCATCCTTCACCGCAACTTCAAAGGTGTTTTCGCCGGTCTTGGGTGGATCGGGCTGCAAACGGAAGGTGATATCAAGCGCCGCGGCCTCTGCCGGCGGCTTGCCCGCCGGAGCCGTGGCGGAGGCGGGCGCTTCGTAGTTCTGCAACCCAGCGCGCAGCTGGCTTTCTGAGTCGAGGAAGAACGTCGCGCCCGTGGCGACTTGATCGCCGTCCTTGAGGCCATCAAGGACTTCGATGCTGTCCTTGAGGCGACGCCCGATCTTGACGCGACGTGGCGTGAAGTAGCCGTTGCCTTGCGCCACGAACACGATCTGCTCGGTGCCGGAATCCAACACCGCATTCGATGGGACAGTCAGGCTTGTGCCACCCGCGCCCTGCAGTTCGACATTGGCGTACATGCCCGGTTTCAATCGGCCCCCCCGGTTGGCGAATTGAAACCGGACCTTCACCGTACGCGTGTTCTCCTCGACGAACGGATAGATGTAGATGGCCCGACCCGCGAAGTGCTCTCCGGGATAGGCGTCGAGCGTGACCATCGCGCGCTGGCCGGCCCGAACGTTCGCCATCTCCTGTTCGTACACGTCCGCCTCGACCCAGACGACCGACAGGTCGGCGACTTTGTAGAGCATCTGTCCCGGCATCACGTGCATCCCCTGGAGTGCCTGCTTTTCAATGACGAAGCCGCTGACGGGTGACCGGAACACAATCGCGTCGCGCGACTGACGGCGTTCCTCGAGGCCGGCGATTTCCTCGGGTGGCAAGTCCCACAACGCGAGGCGCTGCCGGGCCGCCTCGACGACGCGATCGGCATACTCGCGTGCATCGGCAATCGCGGATCCTTGCAGCTGATCGCGCGTCTTGAGCGCCAGCAGATATTCGTTCTGTGTCGCGAGCAAATCCGGGCTGTAGAGCGTGAACAGCGGCTGGTCCTTTTGGATGAACTGTCCCGTGTAGTCGACACGCAGATCGCGAATCCAGCCATCGAGCTTCACGTTGACGTCCGAGAGTCGGGTTTCGTCGTAGCGAACGACGCCAGTGGTCCGCACGACAGCCGCGATCGGTTCGCGGGTCACCGGCGCAAGCCGGACACCAATCAGCTGCTGGCGCTGCGGATCGATCGTGACCCCGCCGCGGGGCACCGTCGCTGACGAACTGGCGGGGGCCTGCTGTAGCGGTGGCAGCGTGGATGCCGGCGTGCCCGTCATCGTTTCGTGGTCCGCCAATCGAGGTTTCAGGCGATCGCGGAACGCGTACGCCGCGACGACCACAGCAGCGGCCACGATGAAGCCGAGCACCACGCCAAGCAGTCGCCGTGTGCGAATCGCCATCGTCATTCCCCTTCGTGTACAGGCACAGCAGGCACCAACGCCTCGACGCCAATGGCCCTCGCCAAGTCGGCCAGTGCCAACTCACGGTCGGCGAGGGCGCGGAAGTAATTCAGTCGAGCGTCGAGCACGGCACGCTGGTTATCAATGAGCGCCAGAAAGTCGACGCGATTCGTCTGGTACGCGATCCGCGAGACCTCCAAGGTCTGCTCCGATTGCGGCACCACGGTGGTCCGAAGCAGCGACGCACGGTCGCTCGCAGCAACGGCGCGGATGTAGGCATCGTGAACAGCCAGGCGAATCTGCCGCTCTACGACCCGCGTCCGCGCGGTCGCGGCACCCACCTCGGCGGCTGCTTCAGCTTTTCGGGCATCGAGCCGGCCACGTGACCACGGCGCATTCGGCCACGTGATCCCAACCGACGCGGTCCATGCACCGGCTTCGCGCGGCATCAACATGTAGCCACCGCCCACGAAGAAGTCAGGCTTGTATTCGCGACTGGCCAGCGCGAGGTTGGCTTGCGCACGGTCGACGCCGAGGTGCGCTGCACGCAATTCCGGTTGCCGCTCCAGCGCGAGGCGTTGCAGTTCTTCCGAGGTCGGCAGCGTGATGTTTTGCCGCGGCTCGTCGAGCGGACCGATCGGGTTTTGAGGATCGCGATCGAGGAGTGTATTGAGCCTGGCGGCCGCCGCCGCCGCGCTCTCCTCGTGCATGACAAGGTCTTCGTGAAGCTTGGAGATCTCTGTGACGGCCTTCAGGACGTCCTGCTGTGGCGAACGGCCCGCTGCGTACTTGATGGTCGAGGCGTCGGCGAGCTGACGGAGCAGGTCGACGCTAGCCAGATGAATGTCTATGCCGCGCCGCGCGATGACGAGGTCCGCATAGGCGCGCATCACCTCGGTGACGATCGCCTTCGCCCGCGTGGAGATGTCGGCTGACGCGAGCTCGGCGTCCTTTTCGGTGACGGCGGCACGGAGCTCCCGTTTGCCGCGGCCCGGCAGATCCTGCTGGATCGTGAACATGTACATGTTCGTGTTCAGCGGATTCAGCGTCGTCACCGGCCACTGCCAGATCTGCGCTTCGAAGCTGGGCGGCATCAGGAAGCGCTCCTGGGCCGGCCGCTGGCGCGCGACCTCGAACTGCTGCCGTAGGGCAATCAGTTCGGGATTCTTCGCCAGTGCCTCCTCGACCGCTCCCGCGAGCGTGAGTGGCGGCCCTTCGTAAAAACGCGGAGCGCTCTGTGAGTGTGCCTCGTGCTGCGCCTCAGCCGCCGACGCCTCGCCGCTGGCGGCTGACGCATGCGGCGCGACCAACACCGACGCGATGGCGATTGCGATAGTTCCTCGTCGCATGACACCCTGCTTTCATTCCTGGAAAACTCTGCGACCGTTCGAGCGCGGCTGAGCGATCGCAAAGAAACTCACATGCGAGGAGACACACGTCCCGCATGCGCAGCGTCACGAAATGAAGCGGATTAAACGAGGAACGCCGACCCGGCGAGATACGCCGGCGGCGAAGGACCCTTGAGGATGTCGCTTGAGGAACTGGTTTGTGACCGGCGGACGACAACCGGCACGAGCGAAGCCGGAACAGGCGTTGGAGTCAGCGCCGGAGGATTGAGGACGGTCCGCGCCAAGTCATGCGTCGCGACACTAACCTGAATGTGACGGTGGCTTTCCAACTGGCAGCAGTCCCGTTGGGTGCTCTGCATCGGGCACTTGTCATGACCGAACTCACAGCACGCCATCTGCTCGCGCGTCGTCATCGCGGCTTCAGCCATGCAGCTCGCCCACACGGAGGTTGTCAGTGTGGCGACAAGCATCAAGGCAGCGGCAACGGTCAGCCGGCGCATACGCACATGTCCGATTCTGGCGGTCCTTCTAAGCGTTGTCAAACATCACGCTTAAATCGCTCGGTATATCAGAAGCGCGCAGAACCCGAGCGTCAACAATGCGACTCCGAGGATGAGCAACACCCGAGGCATGTTGGAAAACGGCGAGAGCTGCCCGATGCGCCTGTTCGAACCTCGATAGTCGCGTCCTGGCATCGGGTTACGCGTGTGAGGTCCGTACGCGCGCGGCATCGCGCGACCCTACACGCGCGGATTGCAGCGAGCGCCCCATTTTCAACAAATGGCAGCTGAACGCCGTTGAATGGCGGAGACCACGTCAAAATCGCACTTTAGCCGTCGCAGTGAACAAACGCGGAATGGAGTACTGGCCGGGGGTGAACTCGCTCTCCTGCGCGACCAGATACAGGTTATTGCTGACATTCTCAATGTCGATCTGGAATGACAGCCGCGGGCTCCGGTTCGCTCGTCGAAGCACGTCCACCCCGAAAGAGATGTTGGCCGTGAAGTGGCCGGGCACCCGGGCGGCGCCATCCGCCGATTCTGCGTGCGTATGGTTCGCTTCTCCCTCGGCGTGAACATCTTCCACCTCCCCGTGCTCCATCGGCGTGCCGCTTCCGTACTCCGTCGCGGTTCCCAGCCAGAGTCCGGTTCTCGGATGGCAGTAGGTGAGACCACCGGTAAGCGTGTGAGTTTGATCCATCGGAGCGAGGAAGCGATTGGCCGCCTCGAGGTGTTCGGCTTCGGTCACGAATCCGCCGGTCACGGGGTTGTAGAAGTAGACGCGACCGAGCGCGTAATTGAAGTAGCCCGTCAGCCCGTACCGCGCCAGTCGCGGGATCTCCGCTTTCGCTTCCAGACCATACGCGCGAGCGCGGTCGAAGCTCGCGTACGAATAGATACGCGCGTCGGGCCACACCGTCGTGTGCACGGGATTGTTGCTTGCGCGGTAATAGCCGGTGAGTCCGACCTGCAACGGGCCGGCTGGAGATGCCGCACCCAGCTCGAATTGATTCTCGGTTGTCGGTTGCACCGGTGGCAGCGCGACACCGATTTCGCGAATGCGCTGTGTCAGTCCCGCTGCGCTCGAGAGCACACCTTCAATCGGTGGTGGAACAAAAAAGTGATTGTACGAGGCGTGCACCACGGCTCCCCCACCGACTTGAAGGGCCACATTCAGCCGGGGGCTCGCATGCGTCGCGCTGATCAACAGATCGTATCGATCGACGCGCACACCCAGATTCGTCGTGACCCGATCGCTGAGCCGGATGTCATCTTGAACGTACCCGCTCACCTGACCACCGGATTGGTCGCCAGCGAAATCGATCGCGTTATCCGTGATGTGAATGTGGGGAAGACCTGCGAGGTGCGCGAAGTCGCGGAATCCAGCGTAGTTGTATGCCAGACTCTCGATCGGTCGGAGCCGAACAGCGTCCACACCAGCCTTGATGGAGTGCTGGTGCACAAAACGCGTCAGGTCTGCCTTGCCTCCTATCGTCTCCAGCTCACGTGTCTGTGCCGCGTGCGCGGCTAGGGGATCGATTGCCGGAGAGAGCGCCGATCGCGACCACCGCTCGTAAAACGTGGTACCGAGAGTAAAACCGGACCAGGCGCGGCTCCAACCGACGATGGCCGTCTGTTGCCTCGTGTGTTGGCTCGCATTCGCCTGAGGCCGCAATTCGACGTCCTCGGGTGTCTTCGGGATTTCGAAGTTCGCACCATCCCCGATGAGCACAGCCCGCAACAACCCGCGGTCGCCGAGATTGCTATCGAACTGGAAGAGCGCGTGACCACCGCGGGCACGATCGTGAATCGCTTCTGGTGCGGGGGGACTCAGAAACCGACGCGATTCGAACATCGAGCCGAACGCGTAATAGCCGATCCGATCACGGTGGCCACCGAACTCGCCGAGGACGTTGCGCCGCCCAGCCTCTCCGCCATTGATGGCGACCGAACCACTCTT
>JACXTT010000716.1_pt1 | contig 56840 bp, 54 predicted proteins | sample 9270951 | NCBI WGS metagenome assembly JACXTT01 (sample SAMN15532306, study PRJNA645909) | rock metagenome | isolation source: weathered quartz diorite | place: Puerto Rico | collected 2017-06-21
GCAGCGTCGATGTCGGCGTCGCTCGGCTTGGGGTTCGTCCTGAGAAGCGCCGCCACCGCCATGATCATGCCGGACTGGCAGTAGCCGCATTGCGGCACGTCGTGATCGATCCACGCCTTCTGCACCTTGTGCAGAGTCTTGCCCGAGGCGAGACCTTCGATGGTGGTGATCTTGGCGCCGCTCGCCGCGCTCACGGGGATCGAGCACGAGCGCACCGGGAGCCCGTTCATGTGCACCGTGCAGGCGCCGCACTGCGCGACGCCGCAGCCGTACTTGGTGCCGGTGAGGCCGACCTGCTCGCGGATCACCCAGAGCAGGGGCGTGGTGGGATCGACGTCGACCTCGTGGGACTTGCCGTTGATTGTCAGGCGCATTCCTCTCTCCTTTTGATGCCGGCAGCGGACGCTCCCGGCGCTGATATCATTCCCCCGAGAAGTATGAACCAAACTCGCGCGCTTGCCACTACCCCGAGGTCATAATGCGGTGCAGCACGGCGTAAACAACGCCGGCTGCGATTTAATCCGCCCATAATGGTCCACCGCCCTCGGCGGGCGGACCGCAGCAGTACCAGGCCTACCGCAACCAGGCGGACTTCAAGGAGCTGCGCAAGATCGGCGACAAGCACGCGACCTTCCGCACCTACACCGTCGAGGGTGTGCCGCAGTAACGCGCTCGAATGCGGGCATCTCCGGCGTAGAATCAGGCGCTGGATGATCCCCGACGACCGTCCGATCGCCTACATCGAGCGCACGCGCGCGTACTACCGCGCGCTCGGCTACGGCAATCCCTACGAGTGGGCGCACCACGACGGCATCCCCTTCCAGCCCATGAAGAAGCCGCTCGCGCGCTCGCGGGTGGCGCTCGTCACCACGGCCGCGCCCCACCGGCCCGACAAGGGCGACCAGGGACCCGGCGCGCCGTACAACGCAGCCGCGAAGTTCTACGAGGTCTATTCAGGCGACGCGAGCGTGGATCACGACCTGCGCATCGCTCACGTCGCGATCGACCGCAAGCACACCAGCATGGAGGACAGCGGCACCTGGTTCCCGCTTCCGGCGCTGCGCCGCGCCGCCGCGGCGGGAAGAGTGCAGCTCGCTCCGCGCTTCCACGGCGCACCGACCCACCGCAGCCAGGAGCGCACCATCAACGTCGACGCGCCGGAGATCCTCAAGCGCTGCAGGGAGGATTCGGCCGACGCCGTCATCCTCGTCCCCAACTGCCCGGTGTGCCACCAGACGGTGAGCCTGGTCGCGCGCCACCTCGAGGCGAACGGGATCCCCACCGTCGTCATGGGCTGCGCCAGGGACATCGTCGAGCACTGCGGCGTCGCGCGGTTGGTCTTCAGCGACTTTCCGCTGGGGAACAGCGCCGGGAAGCCGCACGACAAGGATTCGCAGGAGCTGACGCTCGAGCTTGCGCTGGCGCTCCTTGAAACGGCTGCGGAGCCGCGCACCACCCTGCAGTCACCGCTTCGCTGGAGCGAGAGCGCGGAGTGGAAGCTCGATTACTGCAACCCCGAGCGCCTTTCCCCCGAGGAACTCGCGCGCCGGCGCGCCGAGTTCGACCGCGGCAAGGAAACCGCGAAGGCCCTGCGCGAGACGATCGCGTAGGGCGCCCGCATCGACGCGGAGGGGGGTTCACATGAAGCGTTTCGCCTCACTATCTCTTGCCGCCGTCCTCGCTGCCTGCTCGGGCGCGCCCGTTCGCGCGCAAGCCCCCGACCTGATTCTCCATAACGGCAAGATCGTCACCGTCGATCCGGCGTTCTCGATCGCTGAAGGCGTGGCGATCCGCGGCGATCGCTTCGTTGCGGTCGGAACGAGCGACGCGGTGCGCCGCACGGCCGGGCCGGCGACGCGGGCGATCGACTTGCGCGGGCGGACCGTGATCCCGGGGTTGATAGACGGGCACTTGCACAACGCGGGCGGCGGGCCGGGCGTGGATCTCGCGGGCGTCCGCAGCATGGCCGAGCTCCTCGCCGCGGTCGAGGCGCGCGCGAAAGCAAGCAAGCCGGGGGATCTCGTCGTGTCCAACTCCGACTGGCACGAGGCGCAGCTGCGCGAGAAGCGCCTGCCGCACCGCAGAGATCTCGACCGCATCGCTCCGGACAATCCGGTCGTGCTGGTGCGCGGCGGGCACGAGTTCATCGTCAACTCGGCGGCGATGAGGCGCTGGAACATCTCGCGCGCCACGCCCGTGCCGCCCGGGGGCGAGATCGGCCACGACCCGGACGGCGAGCTGAACGGCGAGCTGGTCGACACTGCGCGCGGCCTGGTGAAGCTGCCGCCGCCGCACAGGCTCACCGAGGAGCAGATCGTCGCCCAGATGAAGCTCCTCAACGCCGCGGGGCTCACCGGGATCCGCATCCCGGGGCAGTTCCAGTTCGGCGGAAGCGCAATCGAGCCCTACCGCATGTTCCAGCAGCTGAAGGCGAAAGGGCAGCTGACGATGCGCGTCAACTACCTCATGCGCGTCTTCGACTACTCGAGCGTCGAGAAGATGCGCGAGACGATCGCCTCGTGGAACGTCAGGCCCGACGAGGGCGACGAATGGCTACGCATCGGCGGCATGAAGACGCTGGTCGACGGCGGATTCGAAGGCGGGCACATGCGCACCGCCTACGAGGAGCCCTTCGGCAAGGGCGGCAAGTTCAAGGGAATCCAGGTCGTGCCTCTCTCCGACTACGTCGCCGCGGTGCGCGAGCTGAACCGCCTGGGCTGGCGGGTCGCGACGCACGCGGTGGGCGACGCCGCGATCGATCAGGTGCTGGACGCCTACGCCGCAGCGGACCGCGACCGCTCGATCCGCGGCCGGCGCTGGTCGATCGAGCACTTCTTCATCGGCAGGCCCGACCACTATCCGCGCGTCAGGGCGCTCGACCTGGTGATCTCGGCGCAGGACCACCTGTATCGCGCCGGACCGAGCCTGATCAAGTACTGGGGCCGCGAGCGCGCCGAGCAGGTGACGCCGGTGCGTAGCTTCCTCGACTACGGAATCCTCGTCGCCGGCGGCACCGATTCGCCCGTGATTCCCTACAACCCGTTCTGGGCGATGTACCACTTCATCTCGCGCGAGACGATTTCGGACGGCGTCTACGGGGCCAACCAGCGCATCACCCGGGAAGAGGCGCTGCGCATCTTCACGATCAACAACGCGAGGCTCAGCTTCGAGGAGAACCTGAAGGGCTCGATCGAGCGCGACAAGCTCGCCGACCTCGTCGTTCTGCCGGCCGACATCCTCACGATTCCGGAGAAGCAAATCGAGGGCCTTAAGCCGGTCGCCACCATGGTGGGCGGGCGCTTCGTATACAGCGATCCGGCGGTTGGGCTCGAATAGCGACGGGCTGCTGACACAACGCTGTCAGCAGGGCGGCTTCATCCTTTCAGGGGTGCGAATCCCGCACTTCACTTGAAGGAGACTGAAATGAAGAACGCAGTAGTCTGGAGCGAAATCGCGGTATCCGACCTCGAGCGCGCGACCGCTTTCTACGAGAAGCTGCTCGACGGCAAGCTGAAGGCCGAAAATTTCGGCGCCTACGAAATCGCTTTGTTCCCGCACGCCGCGGACGGAATCGGCGGCTGCCTGATGAAGGGCGAAGGCTACGAGCCCTCGGCCAAGGGCACGGTGACCTATCTCGCGGCGGAGCCCGGGATCGACGCGGCGCTCAAGCGCGCGACCGCCGCCGGCGCGAAGGTGTTGATGCCGAAGATGGCGCTGCCCGGGAACCAGGGCTACATTGCCCACGTGTCGGACTGCGAAGGCAACCGCATCGGGCTGCACGCGATGAGCTGAAAGGGCCATGCGGCGCGCCGATCGCCTCTTCCAGATCGTCCAGTTCCTGCGCGGCCGCCGTCTCACGACGGCCGCGTTTCTGGCGGGCCGGCTCGGCGTGTCGCTGCGCACGGTCTATCGCGACGTGCGCGACCTGTCGCTCTCCGGCGTCCCGGTCGAGGGCGAGGCGGGCGTCGGGTACCGGCTGCGCGCGGGCTTCGACGTTCCGCCGCTCATGTTCACGCTGAACGAGATCGAGGCGCTCGCCGTGGGCGCGCGCATGGTGGAGGCCTGGGGCGGACCGGTGCTCGCCGACTCGGCGCGCACCGCGATCGAGAAAATCGTCGCGGCGCTGCCCGCAGACCGGCGCATCGCGGTGGAGAAGACGCGCCTGTACGCGCCGGGGTTCCACGTCGACGGCCGCGCGATGCGGCAGCTGGAATCGGTGCGCGAGGCGATCGGCTCGCGCCGCGTGCTGCGCCTCGATTACCGCGACTCGGGCGGAAAGGCGAGCGAGCGCGACGTCTGGCCGCTCGCGCTCTACTACTGGGGCCGCACCTGGACGATCGGAGCCTGGTGCGAGCGGCGAACCGACTTCCGCAATTTCCGCGTCGACCGGATCGCGGGCCTCGAGATGCTCGAGCGCCGCTACCCGGACGAGGCCGGCAAGCGTCTGGCCGATTTCATCCGCGCGATGGAGGCGCGGTGACGCGCAGCCGATCGCTCAGAATGAAACCTTTCCGACCAAGGCCAGGTTGTCCGCCCTGTCGTTGAAGGGGCTTCCCGGACCTGCGACCCTACCGTACTGTTCGTACTCGAGACGCAGGCCGAAGCGCCTGTTGACGGCGTAGGCGACGCCGATCCCCACCAGCGCATCGGCGTGATCGGAAGAGCCTGCGACCCGCGTGCGGTTCGAGGCGACGCCGGCTTTGGCGATGAGGGCCCAGCGCCTGTCCAGGGGCAGCGTCCCGGTCAAGGCGAGGGACAGCGAGTCGGCGCCCGAGCCCCGGTAGCTGCCGAGATCGGTGTAGGCCGCTTCGATCCCCCAATGCCGGTCGTGCTGGTAGCCCCCGAGGATTTTCCAGGAAAATTCGCTGGAGCCGGTGTTCGCTATTCCCACCCCGGCTCCGAGATACACCTGCGCAAAGGCCGGCGCCGCGAAGGCCGCGCTCAGGGCTAACGCCGACAGAATCTTCTTCATGCCTCTATCCCCAGGGAATCGCCGCGATCTCGAAGTATAGGCCGGTGAGGGATCCGGTTGCTGCGCGAAGTTGAAGGAAGCGCCATTTCGTCCAGACTTTCGCATGGTCCCCGCCATGCCCGCCCCTACGCAGCAGATCCGTTTTTGCACGAGCGCCGATGGTGTGCGCATTGCGTACGCGACTTCGGGCAAAGGGCCGCCGCTCCTCAAGGTCGGAAACTGGATGACGCATGTGGAGCTCGACTGGGAGAGCTCGGCGTGGCGCCGCTGGCTGCGGGAGTTGTCGCGCGACCACACGTTCCTGCGCTACGACGCGCGCGGCTGCGGCCTCTCGGACCGAAAGGTCCTGGAAGTGTCGTTCGAGGCCTGGGTGCGCGATCTGGAGGCGGTGGCCGACGCTGCGGGCATAGCGCGCTTCCCGCTTTTTTTCCGGGGCCTGACCGCGGAAATGTGCATCTGACACAAACCCCCTGTGTCAGGCGACGGCGAGCGCGGGCGATCTGAAACTTTAGAGTGGTCCTTATCGGGCAGCGATTTCCGCGAGCCCGAAAACTACGGAGACCACGATGGACGACCGCAAAACCACCGAATCCCGACCTTTCAGCCGCTTCGCGCTTGTCGCCGCCGTCGCGATCGCGATCTGCGCCACGGGCGCAGTCATCCTGCTGGCGCCCGCGGCAGCGACCTCCGGCCGTTCGACCGTGAGCGCGGCACCTCCGGCAGCGGCCTTAGGAAGTTCGACCGCGAGCGCGGCGCCGGCGGCCGCCCCCGCCGGCTATCTCCCGAACCAGTACGTCAATCAGGCGAAGGAAGTCGAGCCGGTGCGGGAGATGTTCTAGCCGAGCGTCAGGAACATGCTGGGCCTGGGCCGGTGCCTGCGGTGCCGCCGGCTTCGGGATTTGAGCCTGGGGAAGTTCCAGGCTCCTTTTTTTCGAGGCGGGCCAACCGACGCCTCAAGAGCCGGGCTCGAGCGTGAAATAGAACGTGGCGCCTTCGCCCGGGCTCGAGTCGGCCCAGACCCGGCCGCCGTGGCGGTTGATGACCCGCTGGACGATGGAAAGGCCCACGCCGGTTCCCTCGTACTCTTCGGCGCGGTGGAGCCGCTGGAACACGCCAAAGAGTTTGTCGGAATAACGCATGTCGAAGCCCGCGCCGTTGTCTTTCACATAATAGACGTTTGCGGCGCCCGCCTCCGCCTCTTTCCGGCAGCCGACTTCGACGACTGCAGGGTTCTTGTCGCGCGTGAATTTGATCGCGTTGCCGAGCAGATTCGCGAGCACCTGCTTGAGCAGCGCAGGGTCCGCAACGGCGGTCCCAAGCTTGCCGACGGCGAATTCGATGCTGCGGCCGCCGCAGCCGGCGCGGAGCTCGTCGATGACTTGATTCACGAGGTCGTCGAGCTCCACGAGCCGGATCCTGAGGGGCTGGCGCCCGAGGCGTGCGAAGTCGAGCAGCGCATCGATCAATCGCCCCATCAGCTGGCTGCTCGCGCGCACCACGCCGAGGAGGCGGCGTCCCTCCTCGTCCAGCCCGCCCGCGTAGGTCTCTTCCAGCATGCGCGCATAACCGTCCACCGCGCGCAGCGGCGAGCGCAGGTCGTGCGCTACCGAATGGGAGAACGCATCGAGCTCCTTGTTGACAGCGAGCAATTCGGAGGTCTTCCCGCGCTCGCTTTCATGCGCCTCGACGAGCCGGGAATAGAGCACGCTGTTTTCGAGCAACAACACGACCAGCACGAAGCTGGCGGCCAGCAAGCCATAGATCCGGCCCGCGTAGAAGCCGAGGTCGAAACGGCCTGCATTGAGGACCGCGGAGAGCGCAATATCGAAGATCCAGGCGCACATCACGACCATGAGCCACAGGTCGAGCAAGGAATGCGGTCTCCGCCGCCACAGGACGGCGAGCGCAGCCAGGCTCAGCACCCAGACGCTCGAGACGACGACGATCATCGCCGGGGTGTAGTGGTTGCCTTGCATGATCGCGGGGAGAGCGTCCTGCCCCGCCGTGGCGAGGAGCGTAAGCCCGCACACGGCGACGAGAACCGCGGCGACGCTCGAGCCGACGGCCATGCCGGTCGGGGCGCGCGCCCGGCCGCTCGTCCCGGACACTTCTCGCGCCTCGCTCTTCAACAGCGCATACGCGATGACGAGGAGCGGGAAGCCGGCGTGCCAGAACATGTAGAGCCACGCAGTGCTCTGGGGACCGGCGCCGAGCAAGCCGGTCGGCGAGAACAGGCCGGGGAAGGTGAGCGCGTGCGCAACGGCCATGAAGGCGGTAAGCAGGTAGCCGCTGGCCAGCACGAGCAGCGCGCGTGAGCGCAGGATGCCGAACTGGCCGAAGAGCAGCACGGCCGTGATCAGATCGTTGAGCACGAGGGCCGATTCGTAGATCGGAATGAAAGCCCCGATCTGCGCGAGCGGCAGCTTCGCGAACGGGACCGCGGCGAAAAAGACCGCGGCGGACGCGAGCACCGCTGCCAGCGCGAGGCGCCGCTCGCCGCGCCCGGCGGGCAACGTCGCAAGGAATACCCGGCGCTCGTCCGTCAGCTCGTTCACTTCCATCTCACCTCGTCCGGTCGCTATTTTTTCTTTCCCCGGCGACGACGTATGCCCACAGCGCTTCGATGTCGTCGGGCTTGAGCACATCCGCCCACGGCGGCATGTTTCTCACGCCATAGCTCACGGTATCGACGAAGCGCGCGTGGTCTTCCCGCGGAAATTGACGCAGATCCTTCGCCCACTCCGGGTTGGCGAGTCGCGGCCCGTGACAAGTCTGGCAGTGAGTCTCGTATAGCGCCGAGCCTTTCCCGATCTGCTCCGCGGCGAACGGCTTCCCGCCCGCTTCCTGCGCCGCGGCGCTCGCGCACGCGAGCGCGAGGGCGAATGCGCCGCCGGGTCTCGCCCTCATTCGGGCATCAACGCGAACGTCCACACCGAACCGCCTGCGGGTACGCTGTCGGTCACCACGCGGTTGGCGATGCTGCCGCCGCGCCCGGACAGAACGGTCACGTATTGCCGGCCCTTGTGGGTATAGGTGATGGGCGGCGCGTTGACCGACGAGCCGGTCTTGAACTGCCAGAGCGTCTTGCCGCTGTCCTGATCGAGCGCGATGAACTCGCCGGTCAGCAGGCCCGTGAACAAGAGGCCGCCGTCGGTCGCGAGCATGCCCGCCGAGCTCGCGAAGTCCATCATCGGAACCTGCCAGGCCACTTTGCCGGTGAGCGGCTCTATCGCCAGGTGATAGCCGGCCGGCTCACCCTTGGGCGTGGTCATGGTGGACTCGATGCCGGTGGAACCCGCGCCGAGCACGAACTTGAAATCCACGTACTTCATGAGCCGCGGAAAATTCCACGAGTTGAGGTAGACGAGCCCGGTCTTCGGATTGAAGGCGATCAGCGTGGCGTTCGTGCCGCGCGACGGGAATACGTTGACGGTTTCGCCTTTCATCGCGCGCTCGAGGAGGTCGGTCAGGACCGGGCGGCCGGTCCTGAGATCGATGTGCGTGGCCCAGTTGACCTTGACGTAAGGGTTCGCCGCGATCGGCTTGCCGTTGGTGCGGTCGAGCACGTAGAGGAACCCGTTCTTGTGCGCGTTGATGAGCACCTTGCGCACCTGGCCGTCGACGCGGAGTTCGGCGAGCAGGCTCTCGGCTGTCGCGTCGAAGTCGAAGCTGTCGTTCGGCACGGACTGGTAATACCAGACCATTTCGCCGGTCTTGGGCCTGATGGCGAGGGTGCTGGCCGTATACAGGCAATCGGCGCCGTCGCGAAAGGTCGGGTTGTACGGCTCGGCATTTCCGGTCCCGATATACACCAGGTCGAGCTGCGGATCGTACGAAGCGTATTGCCAGGTCGCCCCGCCGCCGTACCTCCACGCGTCCGGCTTGGTCTGGTTCGGCCAGGTCTCGGAACCGGGCTCGCCGGGCGAGGGAATCGTGTACCTGCGCCACAATTGCTTCCCGGTTTGCGGATCGTATCCGTCGAGAAACCCGCGCGTGGTGCTGTCCCCGCCGCCCATCCCCGAGATCAATATGCCGTTGGCGATGAGCGGCGCGATGACGCCCTTGTAGCCTTCTTTCCAGTCGGCGTACTTCTGCTTCCAGATCTCCTTGCCCGTCTTCATGTCGAGGGCGAGCACGTGCGCGTCGACCGTCTGGCGAAAGAGCTTGCCCTCGTAGATCGTCGCCGGGCCTCTCATCAGCGCTCCGCTGGTCGCGACGCGCAGCGCCCCGCGCTCGTACTGCACGGGCGTGCGCCAGATCTGCCTGCCGGTCGCCACGTCGATGGCGAAGGTCCAGTTGCCGTTGACCACGTACATGACGCCGTTGTAGATCGTCGGCTGCGAGTGCTCGCCCATGTCGTTTGCCAGGCTGAAGCCCCAGATCGGGACCAGGCGCCTGACGTTGGACTTGTTGATCTGCTTGAGCGGGCTGTACATCTTCAGGTCGTAGCCCATTCCGAAGGTGGTGACGTTTTCGCTGTTCTTCCCGTCGTTGAGCAGCTCCTCCGCCGTCTGGGCCCATGCGAACGCGCACCCGGAACACAGCAATGCCGCGAGAATCCTCTTCATGATCGCCCCCTTTTGAGCGCGCTATTGTATGCTCGCGCGCGAGCGCGCGAAGCGCGGGTCGACGTCCGCGGGCTGGACCCGCCTCAGTCACGTCTTCTCCGCGAGGAACGATCCGCTCAGCGCGGCGAATTCCTCCGCGGCGTCCCATTGGACGAGATGCTTGCATCGGTCGACGAGATGCAGGTCGAGCCCGGGGTGGAGCTCGATCGCGAGCGCGGCGCGTTCCGCGGCGTCGCCGCGGTCCTGTCTTCCGTAGATGAGCCGCAGCGGCACCGGCACCTCACCCAGGCGTTTCCACAGCGGCTTCGCGTCAGGCCCTCCTTCCTTCTTCTTGCCGCCGCGCGCGCGAGAGCGCTCGAGGAACGCCTGGAAATTCTTTCCCGTGCTCATGCGGTGGCGCGTGCGCAGGGCTGCCGGCGTGATCAAGGTCTTGTCGAAGAGATTCTCCTCGAGGAGCCTGCGCGTATCTTCCAGAGTGGGTTCCGCGGCTCCGCCTTCCTCGCCCTCCGCCGTATCCGGCTTGCCGCCACCGGGCAGGGGCGGCAGCAGGCTTCCGGTGGCGAGCACGACGACCCCTGGCAGGCGCTCGCCATGCTCGAGGGCGAGGCTCACGGCGATGCGCCCCGACTGCGAATGGCCTATGAGACGCGCCTTCTGCAGCCGCACGGCATCCATGAACGCGAGGACGAAGCGCGTGCGACACGCGACGGAAAGGTCCTCGGGGTCGTCGCTCATGCCGAATCCGGGCTGATCGTAGGCGATCACGCGCAAGCCGCGCGCCGCCAGCTCTGAGAGATTGCCCGTCCAGACGTCCGCCGAGGAGCCGAGCGACGCTCCGTGCAGCAACAGGACCGCCGGCCCGCTCCCCTCCTCGAAGCAGCGGATGCGCAGCCCTTCCACCTCGATGAAATTCTCCTTCACCGCCGTTCGACTACTTCTCCGAGATGTCCAGCAGCACGCCGTCGGGGTCGGCGAGATGATGAGCGCCGCAGGCGCAGCGTTCGAAGAGCGCGAGCCGCGCCTTTCCCTCCGGTCCCGCGCCCAAGGGGAAGGGGCGCAAATGCGGATTGTCGTCGCCCACGGTTTGCAGGCGCTCCTTCACCGCCTGCAGGCTCTCCACCCTGAAGCCGATGTGATCCGGTCCCGGCCGGGCGATTCCGCTGCCCTCGTAGTCGAGGATGCTCCAGGGCATGACGATCAGGCTGACCCGGCCGTCGCTCAGGTAATGGTTCGGGTCGCCGGACTTCTTGGCGAGCCGCTCGAAGCCGAACAGGTCGACGTAGAATTCCGCGACCTCGTCGGCGTGCAGCGTGCGCAGGGCGAGATGGCTGATGGCGCGCGGCTGCTCGCGCGGCGGCTCGACGTAGACCGAAGTCCGGTTCTCCATGTCCTTCTGCGACAGATCGAAGAGATTGCCCGCCGGGTCGTGGGCGCTGATGCCCGCGAAGGGGCGCGTGCCGGGGCGCTTCAGGACCCCGATGGCGGGGTAGCGCTCGCGCAGTCGCGCGCAGATGCGCTCGGCATCTTCCACTTCCACGCCGAAATGGTCGAGCCCCGCCGGGCGCCCGGCCTTGCGCGGATTGATGTTGAGGCCCAGGTGACCGTCGCTGACGGTCACCGCGCGCTCCGGGCGCTTGTCGGCCGCGGTCCTCATGCCGAAGACCGCCTCGTAGAATCTGCCCTCGAGCGCGTATTGGTCGCTGACGATGGCGATATGCTTGATTTTTGCAGGCATGAATCAACGACCTCGCAGAAATATTTCCCGGAACTCCTTTTCGTACCTATCGGCTTCGCGCGCGAGCCGCGGGTTCACATAGTGCTCCTTCAGCGGACTCGAGGCTTGCCCTCGCGCGATGTCGTTGCGCGCGGGCACGCGTCCGCGATCCCGGATGAGCGTCTGGCCTTCCGTCGAAAGCAGCAGGTCCACGAGCAGGCGGGCGCCCTTCGGATGCGGCGCTCTGGCCGAGACTGCGACCTGGCTAGGCGAGGCGATGACCGGATCGAGGGTCTTCACCCAGTCGACCGGAGCCCCGGCCCGCCTCGCCTCGTCCACTTCGGCCGCGTGCACCAGGGCCAGGGGAAAATCGCCCGCGACCAGGAGCTTGGCGAGCAAGCTGTGGCCGCGGCGGAACTGCGGATTCTGCAGCGCGAGCGAGCGCATGAAGGCGGACCCCTTTTCCGCGCCCAGATAGTCGAGCATGGCGGCGTACCATTCGACGTCGCTCTCGTCCATGGCGAACTTTTCATTCCACTTCGGCGCGAGCAGATCCTCCCAGCTCCCCGGGGCCTCGGTGCGCCGCATCGAGCGGGTGTTGTAGCCGATCACGTATTGGCGCACGTAGATCGCGGCCCAGCGGCCCTCCGGGTCGACCGCGCCTCCGGGAAATCCGCTGCGCGTTTCCGGGGACGCGTAGGCGGCGAGCAGCCCTTCCTGCGCGAGCGCATCCATGTCCAGGTGGTTGAACGAAACCACGTCCCAGAAAAACTTTCCGGCGCGCATCTCGGTGAGGATGCGCGTGCGGATCTTCTCGCCCGGCTGGCGCAGGATGGTGAGATTCAAGTCGGGATATTTCTCCAGGAAGCGCTTTCTGAGCGGAGCCGCGTCGGGGGTATTCATCGCGGTGTACCAGACGACGTCGCGCTCGGGCGCCTGAGCGAGAGCCGCCTCGGCCCAGAAGAGGAGCGTCGCGAGCAGGGGAGCCAAGCTCGCGACCGGGATCGCCACGCGCAGCTCCTTCAGCATGCCGTTCCTGGACCCAAAAATGTCAGTCTAGCATCGGGGCGCTCCCGGACCGGGCGGGGCACCAGCGACAATCGGCTCCGGCCGTGCCAGAATTTCGTTTCATGCCGTGCCAGCCGGGGGGAGGACGCCATGTCGCGGGCAATCGGTCCCTTAGCCAGTTTCGACGAAAGCGAATTGCGCGCGCTCGCGCCCCGCGGCGCCACGCGCTCGTTTCCCAAGAATGCGGTGATCATCAACGAAGGTGACCAGACCGACTCCCTGTACATTCTGCTCTCCGGGCGCGCCAAGGTGTTCGTGAGCGAGGAGGACGGCAGGGAGGCGGTGCTCAGCACGATCCGGGAAGGCGACTACTTCGGCGAGCTGGTTCTCGACGGTGGCCCGCGCTCCGCTTCGATCATGACCCTGGAACCGTGCCGCTGTTTCGTGATTCCGCTGGGCGACATCGAGGGACTGCTCGAGCACAACCCGCTGTTCGCGGGGCACCTCATCCACATGCTGATCGGCAGAGTGCGCAGTCTCGTCAAGAAGGTGGGCGACCTGGTCCTGAAGGACGTCTACGGCCGGTTCACCAAGTTCCTCGACGAGAACGCGGTCGAACAAAATGGCATGCGCGTGATCCCCGAGCGCCTCACCCAGCACGACATCGCCGCGCGAATCGGCGGCTCGCGCGAGATGGTGAATCGCATCGTCAAGGACCTCAGCGCCGGCGGCTACATTTCGGTCGACGCCAGGCAGATTACGGTTCACAAGAAGCTCCCGCCGCACTGGTGAGGGCGCGGGGGCGCACCTCCTCGGCGCCCGTTCTATAATCATCGCCCTGCGCGTCGATCAACCGCGGGAGGAACACCGGGAATCCATGTCGCAAACAGCCGGTCCCTTCGCCAATCTCGACGAGGGCGCTCTGCGCGCGCTCGCGCCCCACGGCGCCGTGCGCTCATTTTCCAAGAATGCGGTGGTCGTCAGCGAGGGCGACGAGACTGACTCCCTTTACATCCTGCTCTCCGGACGCGTGAAGGCGTTCGTGAGCGAGGAGGACGGCAGGGAGGTGGTGCTCAGCACGGTCGGCGTGGGCGACTACTTCGGCGAGCTGGTTCTCGACGGGGGCCCGCGCTCCGCTTCGATCATGACCCTCGAGTCGTGCCGCTTTTTTGTGATTCCGCGCGGCGACATCGAGGGATTGCTCGACCGCAACCCGGCGTTCGCGCGCCACCTGATCCGCATGCTGATCGGCAAGGTGCGCACCCTCACGCAGAAGGTTCTCGACCTGGCCCTCAAGGACGTCTACGGCCGGTTCGCCAAGTTCATCGACGAGAACGCGGTCGAGCAAAAGAGCACTCGCGTGGTGCCCGAGCGTCTCACCCAGCACGACATCGCCGCGCGAATCGGCGGCTCGCGCGAGATGGTGAATCGCATCGTCAAGGACCTCACCGCCGGCGGCTACATCTCGGTCGAAGCCAAGCAGATTACGGTTCACAAGAAGCTCCCGCCGCACTGGTGAGGGCGCGGGGCGGGCCCGCGACCGGCTCCGGCAGTCGAAATGTGCATCCGGCACAAAACCCTTGTGCCGGGCGACGGGGAGAACGGGCGAGCGGAAGCCTAGAGTGGTCTCCATGGGGCGGGCGATTTCCGCCAGCCCGGAAACGAGACAAGGAGACCACGATGATCAACCGTAAAAATCTTTCCGGCGAGTCCGCATTTTTCGCCATCACGGCGATCGCGATCTGCGCGGTCCTGGTGGCGGCAGCGGCAGCTCTGCTGGCCCCCGCGGCAGCCACCCCCCGGGTTTCGACCCCAAGCAGCGCTGCGGCGGCTTCCGCCGTCCCCGCCGGCTATTTCCCGGAACAGTTCGTCAATCAGGCCAAGCAGATCGAGCCGATGCCGGAAATGTACTGCTGAGCTGGAGGAGCCGCGCAAGTGCGCAGCGCGCGTCGCCCGCGGGCCGAGGCCGAGAAGGCCGCCTGAACAGAACGCTGGTGCCGGACTGGCCTGGGAGTCTCCAGGCCTCTTTTTTTGGTGCCATCGGGTTAACCCGACGATTCTTGTAGCGATTCCCTGACGGACTGTCGCCTGCGGGAGACGGATTTCGGTGTTTTCCTGCCGCAAGACCCAAAAAGCCGCCTGAGGGCCACGCTTCTCTTTTGCTACACCGCGACTTCGTGGTATCGTCAATGCCACTCGGTAGCGTCCCGGTCAAAAGGGGTGAGCTTATGAGTTGGATCACATGGGTGGCAGTACTGGTCGCATGGCCCATAGTCGGTTTGGGCGTGGCCTATCTTTTCGGCCGCTTCACACACGGTGCGGAACTCGCTGGAGACGCCAGCGAACTCGCGCCCCCCGTGCTGAGCTACCTGCGCCGCGTGAAGCGCGCAACCCGGACGTCACCGCGCGCGACAAACCAGGCCAAAACGCGGCGCGAAGTCATCGGCGGGCGCCGCTCGCACTGAGGACGACGGTCCCTGCCGGGATCGTCAATTCGGCAGAAGGCCGAACACGCTCAGTTCGTTCTGCGTGCCCACGTAGACCTTGCCGTTGGCGACCGTCGGCACGGTAAATTTCACGGCGTTGCCCGCGGCCCCCAAGCCAGTCGGCGGACTGCTGTATAGCTTGCTCAAGCTTGTTGCGTCGTAGGCGAAGAGAATCGCAGGTGCGCTGGTGGCCGAGCTGTTGGTGCCGTTGCTGGTCGTATCCAATGCCCAGACGATGCCGTTCGTCGCTCCGTTAGAGGAAACCGCAGGCGTCGCCCCAGGGATGCCGAATATATCTGCTGCGTGGAGCGCCGGAGTGAGGCTCGCATTGGCGAGCGTGTATTGCCTCAGAACGTCGCCAATCGCGATCACGTAAAGGTTTCCTTCCCAGAAAGCAGGCGTCGAGAAGATGCCGCATATGACCCCGGAGCAGGAGCTCGAGATGACTGTCACCTCCTGAACGCTCATATCGCCACCCGCATTGAACCCGGTTATCGCGGTCGACCAGGTAAAGAATTCCCTGCTTGTCTCCGCCGATGAGCAAATGCGGATGTGCCGTCGATCCGGCGGAATCCGGCAGGACGACAGCGCCCCCGGACCCTACGTCAAAGTCCTTTCCATTCAGAATGAATTCATTAAACGGCGTAAAGAAATCGAAGACCGACAACCCGTTGTTGGCTGTGCTCAACCTGATGAAGCTGTCGCCGTAGTTGGTACGCGAGGGCGGAGTCGTTTCATCGAATGTCCCGTTGCCCGTGGTCACGTAGACATTTCCGCCGGTGTCGGCGGCCGGACCCATGCCCGACATCCAGATGCCGCCGCGACTGCCATTCGGGGTCGTATTGAAGACAACCGGCGTCTGCGTAAGATCGGCCGCACTGTAGCCGATCACCCAGCCGTGGTAGGGGTTAGTGTCCCCGTGGGACGCCCAGGCGATATACACCTTTCCGTTCAGCAACAGCAGGCCCGGTCGCTGGTTCTCCCGGAGCGCGCAGAACTGCACGTGCCCCACGGTTGCGCCGGGGCAATTCGGGTCGCTCGCGTCCCCGCTGCCCGGGACCGTGATCGCGGAAGAAATGTTCGCTGGCCCGCCGAATTTTTCGCTGCCGGTCGCGAGGTCGAGCGCATGCAGCCGCTGGAAGTAACCGGTCGGCTCCTTGGTCTTCGCTACGACGTAGAGCGTGCCGGTGGCGGGATCGATCACCGGCGTTCCGAGGATTCCGATTATCGTGTTGATGTCGCCGGTTTCTCCGGTATCCGCCGGGGGAACGGTCGTCACGCCTGTCCCGAGGAAACTCTTCTTCCAGTACGGGACGCAAGGGTTCGCATCGGCATCGAAGGCATAGACGCTGTCGTTCATGGTGGCGACCAGAACGATGTTGTGCGTGCCGCCTCCGATCGCGAAGTTCGCGACATAGAGCGGCTGGGCGTAGACTTCGGCATCCACGGTGCACGAGAACAGCTTGCCAAAGGTCGAAGCGGTCACGGTGCCGGGCGTCAGGGCAAACTCCCGGCGGTTCTGTCCGGTCCGCTGCGCGTCGTAGCGCTGCGTAAAAACGCCCGGCAGGTCGGTCACGGCGATCGTGACGGAGGCCGACTGGGTGCTGTCCGCGACGCTCGTCGCCGCTATCGTGAACGTACCGGCTGCCGGGGAAGAGAACGTGACCGATGTTGGCGTCTGGTTCGCAAACGATCCGCCGCCAGTTTTCGTCCAGGTGACGCCTGCGCTCCCCACGTCGTTCGTCACCGTCGCGGTAAGTACCTGTGTCTGCGACGTCGTCAATCCGCCACGCATCGGACCGATGGAGACCGCGATATTCGAGGCTTGCGGAGGCGTGCAGCCGACGCTCACATTAGTGACGTTCGCCCCCGCGATCGTGCCCGCGCCGTTCGCGACCGTGCAGGTCTGGCCCGCGGGCTGCGTGAGAACCATGACCGCGTAGGTGCTGGTGTCGGTGAGCGCGGCAGGAAAGGTGAAGGCGCCGTTTGTCTGGATCCTGAGGTTGTTGCCGCCATTATTCTGCAGCACCGCCGTGCCATTCAAGCCCGAGATCGTGCCGCCCACGGTAAAGGCATTTGCCGCGCAAGTGACCGTCACGTTGGTGACGTTGGCTCCTGCGACCGCGCCCGCGCCGTTTGCGACCGTGCAGGTCTCGCCTGCGGGCTGCGTAAGGACCGTGACGGCGTAGCTGCTGGTGTTGGTGAGGGCGGCGGCAAAGGTGAAGCCGCCGTTCACGGAGATCGCGAGGTTGTCGCCGCCGTTGTTCTGCAGCACCGCCCTGCCGGAGAGGCCCGAGACCATGCCTCCGATGGTGTAGCTTGCGGCTGGGCCGGAGCCCGTGCCTCCGCCCCCGCCGCCGCCACGGCACGCGTAAACTGCAAGAAGCGCGCTCGCCATCAAGAACGAAATCCAAGCCGTGCGATTGGTTCTGATGTGCATGAACGAGGCCCTTGCCTCGCGCTCCCTACGGCCCATGTTACTCCTTGCGTTCGCGGATAGGATCAGACCCACCCGGGCTTGTGTCAAGGCACGAAAGGCGGAGGCCGTGACGGTTTACGCATGTGCGAGCTCCTTTGTTTGCGGGGCAACCGCTCCTGAACGGCTCGATCAGCTGATCGGCGTGTTCGACCGGGAAGGTCGCATAGAAGAGAAGCGAGCCTTGCTTCCTCGCCCCTTCGATCAGGCGCTGCTGCCGGTCCCCGCCCTGATACGCGGCGAGCGCTTGCAGGGTTTGCGGATGCACGGTGTGAGCCGCCAGCGACACGGCGAATATCAGAGTGGCGGAAACTCGAGCTCTTGAGCTTGGCACTGCACTAATCTAACATCGCGATGTTCCGCGCGCTGGTCGCTTCGGAGCGCGCTCTGAAAACGGAGGACCCAATGTCCAGCCAGGCAACCGATCAGGACGACAGCACCCGCAAGCACGACATCACGCGCGCCGGCGCCAAAGCGACGGGGAAGAAGCCGTCGTTCTTCAAGATGCGCGCCCAGATGCTCGATCAGGGGCGCACGAACACCGCGCTCGCGAGGACCGAGAACATGTGGGCGACGCTCAAGGTCTACGCCTCCGGCGGCGAGAACGGCCTGCACACGCATCCCCACGAGGACCACACCTTCATCGTCTTGCAGGGCAGCGCGCGCTACTACGACGCCGATGGCGGCCATACCGATGTCGGCAAGCACGAAGGGATCATGCTTCCTGCAGGCGCGTACTACTGGTTCGAGGCCACCAGCAAGGAACCGCTGGTGCTGGTGCGGATCGGTTGCCGGGTGGGATCTCAGGACGCTTCCGGCCGGCTCAATATCCGCGGCGAGCCGATGCCCGGCGACTCGAAGGAGAACAAGCGCGTGCCGGTGGTGGTCCGCGACGGCGAGTTCTTCGAGTAGCCGATCAAGCAGGGCGCGACGTGGCGGCGACGGATACTCGGAGTCGGGGGATCGACGGGATCATCATTTCGGCGGATTCCCATGTGATGGAGCCGGTCGATCTCTGGAAGAAGGGCGTGCCGGGAAAATATCGCGAAGCGGCGCCGCTCTTTCCTCCTCACAAGCTGGGCGAAGGATTCCAGCGGCGCGAAGGGGGGCAGGATCCGAACGCGAGGATCAAGGAGATGGAAGTCGACGGCCTCTCCGCCGAGGTGCTCTATCCGACGCTCCTCCTGGGTCTCTACGCTCTCGAGGATGCCGGACTGCAGGAAGCCTGCTTCCGCCTCTACAACGACTGGCTGATCGAGTACTGCAGCGTGGCCCGCAGCCGCCTCATCGGCATTCCGGCCATCTCGGTGTACGACGCCGACAACGCGGTCAAAGAGCTGGAACGCTGCCGCAAGGCGGGGCTCAGAGGCGCGCTGGTCTGGCAGGCGCCCCATCCGGATCTCCCTTTTCATTCCAGCCACTACGATAAATTCTGGGAGGCGGCCCAGGACCTCGATGCGCCGATCAGCATGCACATTCTCACCGGCCACAGCTACCACAGCAAGGAAAGAAAAGGCATCGAGCGCTACCGCGGCAGCGTCAACCTGAAGCTCGCGGACGTGGCAAACGCGCTCTTCGATTTCATTTTCTACGGCGTGCTGGAGCGCCACCCGAAGCTCAGGCTCGTGACAGTGGAAAACGAATCCGGCTGGCTTCCCTTCATGGTCCAGCAGTGGGACTACTATTTTCGCCGCTTCCGCGGCGAAAACCCGCCGCCGATCACCCGCGACCCGGGCGAATACGTCCGCAACCAGGTCTATTCCTGCTTCTTCAACGATTCGGTCTGCGGCCGCAATCTCGAGTGGTGGGGGCAGGACAACCTCATGTGGTCGAACGACTTTCCCCACGCCAATTCGACCTGGCCGAATTCGATCAAGGTCATCCGGCGCGATCTCGGCCACCTGCCTCTGGAGACGCAGACGAAAGTGCTGGCCGCGAATGCATGCAAGTTGTACGGCCTCGACATGTCGGCACTCCCGGCCGGCGTTTCCACGGCCGCGCAGGCGGCGCAAGCGGCGGCTTGATCCATCGGCTGATTTCCGCGTTTCTACTGGCCGTTGCGCCCCCGCTCGCATCGGCGCAATCGTTCGCCGAACTGGCATCGGACGGGAGCCCTTCCCGCCATCAGCGGCTGGTCGAGGCGGCGCGACGAGAAGGCTCCTTGACCGTCTACACGTCCAATGCTGCGCCGACGATTGACGCGTTGAGCGCTGATTTCGAAAAGCGCTACGGCATTCGCGTCGGTGCGTGGCGGGCATCCTCGGCCAAGGTGCTGCAGCGCGTGGCGGCGGAAAAAAGGGCGAATCGCTGGGACTTCGACGCGGTCAGCATTTCCTCGCCTGAGCTCGAAGCGCTGGTTCGGGAAAACCTTCTGCAGGAGATCAATTCGCCTTGGCACAGGGAAATGCTCGAAGGAACCCTGCCTGCCCATCGCAACTGGGCGCCGCAGTTCATCAACGTTTTCGTGCAGGCGTACAACACCAGGGGTGTAAGAAAGCAGGACCTGCCCAAACGCTGGGCCGATCTGCTCGAGCCCAGATGGCGGGGCATGCTGGGCGTGGAAGCGAAGGCCGGCGAATGGTATTGCAGCCTGCTCAAGAACCTGGGCGAGGAAAAAGGCGCGGAGCTCTTCCGGGAGATCGCGGCGCGCAACGGCTTGTCAGTGCGCAGCGGCAATTCGGTTCTGGCGAACATGGTCGTATCGGGCGAGGTGCCGCTGGCGCTCGCCGTTTACAGCCACATGATCGATCAGGCGAGGCAGCAGGGCGCGCCTGTCGACTGGTTTGCGATCGATCCGATGATCGCGCGCTCGAACGGCATAGGCATTTCGCGCAAGCCACCTCATCCGAATGCCGCCTTGCTGTTCTATGAGTACACGATCGGGGATGCGCAGCCGCTGATGCTGAAGATGAATTACCTGTCGCCTCTGAGGAAGCTCGCCTCGTCGCTGCGGGGCGCCAGGATCCTGTTGGTCGACCCGGCCGCGGACAGCGCGGAGGTCGAACGTTGCGACAATGCCTACGACGCCCTCATCAGGATGAAAAAGTAATCTGCAGCGCCGACAGCGAAGTGAAAGCTTTATGTCAGCCCGCTGCAAGCGGCGCGGGAACAAAAATCAAGAGGAGCCCGCACCTCAATTCATTCGATGGAAATTGGAACATCGAAAATCCGATGTAAGGGTAACGCAAGAAATGAAAGCTCATTGAAAGCATCTTGAAAGCCACCCGGGACTCGGTTGCTCCGGAGTCTTCAGCTATTCGTCAACCTTCGCGCGTAGTCTGCGCAATTTACACGAGCGGAAACCTTGACGCTTTGAAGAACCGCTTTGCGGAAGCATATCAATCTGCGGTGATGAGTGAACCATGGGACGTGTAAAAGGGACCCACACATTGGGCAAGAAAATCACCGTCAGGCTACCTGAAGCTGCGGTCGAAAAGCTCGATGTGCTGGCATTAGACTTGAACAAGAGCTCGAAATACGGCATCGATGGACCATGGGATCGCTCCAAGGCGATTCGGTGGGCAATCGTGCGCGCAATCAAGGCCTTCGAACGCGAACTCTAAAAGAACAAGTAAGTTGCAGCGGAAAGGCGGCAAGAGTTATCGATGAGTGCCGAGAACAATCCGTTCGCGTTGCGGTGACAAATAGATCCCGTGCGTTGAGCACTCGAAACGCCGATCAGGCGTGATCCGCGAGCGCCGCTAAGGATTCCCGGGGACATTCATGGGCTTTGACCAGAAGTCGGCCTTGGCTGGCGCGACCCTCGCGACCGCAGTACTGATGGTTGCATTTGGAATCTACCTCGTTGCGTTCTCCGGTGGGCCGTCGAGGGATGCTCCCGTACCCTCCACGCCCAATGGTCAAGGGGCCAAGGGATCCTCAGTGAAGACGCTGCCGGGCGCCCCAGGCGACTCCCTCGCGGCCTTGAGCGTGGAGCTGTCGCCTCAAGAATTCCAGAAATTCAAGGTCGAGCCAGCCAAGGAACACGATTTCAAGATTCAGCGCGAGGCGGTCGGCAATATCGACTTCAATCGCGAGATGTCGGTGGACGTGTTTGCCCCTTTCCCGGGGAAAATCTTCACGCTCTTTGCCAAGGCGGGAGACGACGTGCAGAAAGGTGCGATGCTCTTCACGATCGACAGTCCCGAGCTCGTTCAGGCGGAATCGACGTTGATCTCGGCGGCGGCAACGCTCAACTTCACCACGCGCGCTCTGGAGCGCGCGAAACAGCTCTATGAGGTGCAAGGCGTCGCCCAGAGGGACCTGGATCAGGCGATTACCGAACAGCAAGCGGCGGAGGGCGCGTTGAGGGCCGCCCGCGACGCCGTGCGCATCTTCGGCAAGACCGATGCCGAGATGGACCGCATCGTGGGCGAGCGCAGGGTCGACTCCCTGCTGGCGGTGCACAGTCCGATCGCCGGTCGGGTCACGGCCCGCAATGCCGCTCCGGGCCTGTTCGTGCAGCCGGGAAATGCGCCGGCACCGTACACGGTGTCAGACGTGTCGACCATGTGGATGCTCGCCAACGTCGCTGAGACGGATTTTCCGCTCCTCCAGTTGGGACAGGAGGTGGCGGTCGATGTCAAGGCTTACCCCGGTCGGCTGTTTCACGGCAGGATCGTCAACATCGGGGCATCGGTGGATCCGAGCACGCGCCGGCTCCTGGTCCGCTCGGAAGTCCGGGATCCCAAGCACGAGCTGCGTCCCGGAATGTTCGCGACATTCCTGATACACACCGGCAGAGGCATGCGTTCCACGGCTGTTCCGCTCGCCGGAGTGGTTCGCGAGGGCGCAGGCACGATGACGGTGTGGGTTACGACCGACAGCAAGCGTCTGATCAGGCGCACGGTCAAGGTCGGCCTGCAGCAGGACGGGCTGCATCAGATTCTCGAGGGATTGAAGCCGGGGGAGCTGGTCGCCACTGACGGGGCGCTCTTCCTCAATAACGCGCTTACTGCGGCATCGCGATGAGCCTCTTCGAGCTCAGGCGAGTTTCAGGCGATTCGGCGCAAGCGTAATGCTGAAGGCCTTGCTCACATTCGCCCTGACCAGGCGTCCGCTCGTCATTCTAGCCCTGGCGGTACTGGTCGCGGGCGGGCTGGCCGCTTTCTCGAGACTCAACATCGAGGCTTATCCGAACCCGGCGCCCGTCATCCTCGAAATAACCGCACAGGCGCCAGGCCTGTCTGCCGAGGAGATGGAACGCTATTACACCATCCCGATGGAGATCGGCCTCGCCACGACGCCGGGGGTGGACGTCATTCGCTCGACCTCGTTCTACGGTCTTTCGTTCGTCCGGGTGGTGTTCAACTACGGCGTCGATTACTACCTTGCCTACACGCAGGCGGCGATCAACCTGCAGCAGCGCGTCACTCTTCCGAACAACGTACAGCCGGCGATCCAGGGCTCGAGCCTTGTGGGCGAGATTTTCCGGTACCAGCTGGTCGGCCCGCCGCACTTCGGCCTGACCAATCTCCGCACGCTGCAGGACTGGGTCCTGCAGCGCCGCTTGCTGGCGGTTCCGGGCGTGGTCCAGATGGTGACCTGGGGCGGCACGACCAAGACCTACGACGTCGACGTCGATCTGCACAGGATCGATGCCTACAATATCACGCTGCAGCAGGTGCTCGCGGCCATCGGCAACGGCAATGTCAATGTCGGCGGCAGAACGATCAATGTCGGCCAGCAGTCGGTGAACGTCCGCGGCCTGGGCCTCATCCAGAAGATAGAAGATATCGAAAACATCGTCCTCGCATCCCAGGCCGGAGGGATACCGGTGCTGGTGAAGGATGTCGCGAAGGTGGCGATCGGAAATCTGCCCAGGCTCGGCAAGGCCGGTCGCGACGACGAGGACGACGTGGTCACGGGTATCGTGATCATGCATAGGACCCAGAAGACGAACGAGGTCCTGGCTCGCGTCGAAGCGGAAGTCGAGAAGATCAACAGCGACGGCACTTTGCCGCCGGGAGTACGCGCTCTTCCCTATTACGACCGGGGGACGCTCCTCTCGGTCACGACCCGTACGGTGCTGCACAATCTTCTGTTCGGGTGCCTCCTGGTTTTCCTGATCCAATGGGTTTTCCTCGGGGACTTGCGCAGCGCCATCATCGTCGGAGCGAACATTCCCTTTGCGCTGTTCTTCACAGTCATCATCCTGGTCTCGCTCGGCGATTCGGCGAATTTGCTCTCCGTAGGCGCGGTGGACCTGGGCATCATCGTCGACGCATGCGTGATTCTCGTCGAGAACATCTTTCGTAACTACCAGATGAAAGAGGTCGACCGGCGCGGGTTTCTGGCGACCCAGCTGGGGCGGACCGAGGCGCGGAATTGGAGCGAGCGGCTGCAGATGATCTTCGCGAGCGGGCTCCAGGTCAATCAGGCCGTGTTTTACTCGACTGCAATCACAGTCGCGGGGTTCGTTCCGTTATTCACCATGCAGGGCGTCGAGGGGCAGATTTTCAATCCGATGGCCAGGACTTACGCCTACGCACTGGCGGGAGCATTGATCGCGACGTTCACCGTTACTCCTGTACTCGCGTCGTTTCTGCTTCCCGAGCACATCCGCGAGACCGAGACGGTGGTGGTGCGGGCGCTGCGTACGGTCTATGAGCCGGTTCTTCGCTGGACGCTTTCTCGCCGGGCCATCGTCGTCGCGCTCGGCGCGTTGTTCCTCGCCGTAGTCGGTCTGTTGTCCCTGCGGCTCGGGACCGAGTTCCTGCCTCACCTCGAGGAGGGCAACCTCTGGATTCGGGCCGCGATGCCTCCGACGATCTCGCTGGAATCGGGCACCCCCTTCGTCGAGCGGACGCGCCAGATATTGCGCAGCCACCCGGAGGTCATTACCGTAGTGTCCCAGCACGGCCGTCCCGACGACGGAAGCGACGCGGCGGGTTTCTACAACGCGGAGTTCTTCGTGCCGTTGAAGCCGCTGGACCAGTGGACCTCGGGGCTGACGAAGGAGAAGCTGACAGAGCAACTGCAAAAGGAATTCGCCGACGAGTTCACGGGCATTACCTTCAACTTCTCGCAATACATCCAGGACAACATCGAGGAGCAATTGTCCGGCGTCAAGGGCGCGAACTCGGTCAAGATCGTCGGTCCCGACCTGGAGACTCTGGAAAAGATCGCGACCGAGGTGCTCTCGGTCATGGACGAGGTCAAAGGGGTCACCGATCTGGGCGTTTTCCGGGTTCTGGGCCAGCCGAACTTGGACATTGTGGTAGACCGGGCGGAAGCCGCCCGATACGGCCTCAACACGGGCGATATCAACAGTGTCATTCAAGCCGCCTTGGGCGGGACGGAAGCGACGACGATTCTGGAAGGCGAGCGCCGATTCTCCCTCATCGTCCGCCTGGCCCCGGAATACCGCAGCAGCCTCGATGCGGTCCGCAACATCAAAGTGGGCTTTCAGACCAGCAGCGGCGCGAACGCTTACGTTCCCCTCAGAGAACTTGCGACGATCACGCTGGATACCGGCGCCTCCTATATCTATCGTGAAAGCAATCAGCGGTTCATTGCGGTCAAGTTCAGCGTCCGCGGCCGCGACCTGGGGAGCACTGTTGCCGATGCGCAGAACGAGGTCGCCTCGAAGATAAGGCTGCCTACGGGGTATCGGATCGAGTGGGCCGGCGAGTTCGGCTCGCTTCAGAAGGCGAAGGCACGCCTTGCAGTCATCGTTCCGATCAGCCTCATTCTGATCATGGTGCTTCTCTACGGGCTGTTCAATTCGCTGCACGACAGCCTGCTCGCCCTGGCGGGCATCCCGTTCGCGATCGCCGGCGGTCTGCTGGGCCTGTATGCGTCCGGTCTCGACTTCAGCATTTCCGCAGCGATAGGATTTATTTCGGTGTTCGGAATTTCCGTCATGAACGGTATCTTGCTGATCGGCTACTACAACGAGGTCCGCCAGTCGGGGATGCATACCGTCGAGGCCATGTTCAACGCTGCGTCCCAGCGCATGCGCTCGGTGCTCATGACGGGACTGTCGGCGTGCATTGGCCTGTTTCCCGCCGCAATATCGACCGGGATCGGCAGTCAGGTGCAGCGACCCCTTGCGACCGTGGTTGTGGGAGGCCTGTTCATCGGTCCCATCATGCTGCTCGTGGTCGTACCTGCGCTTTGCGTGGTGTTTCTCTCGAAGCGTGACCGGGCCGACATGGCGGCGTCGGGCGGCAGCGACTCGGGAACCAGGAGCGGCGAATGACGATTTATCGATATCCGTTTATCGCCGCGTTGTGCGCTGCGGGCTTGTTTTCAGGGTGTGCGGTCGGGCCCGAGTTCAAGCGTCCCGCCCCTCCGGCGATCGGCGACTACACACGAGAGGCTCTTCCGGCAGAGACCGCCTCCGCGGAGGTAACCGGCGGCGAGGAACAAAGATTCGTGCGAGATCAGGAGATCTCCGCACAATGGTGGACGCTCTTCCGGTCCCCGCAACTGAGCGCCCTTATCGAGAAGGCCCTGAAAAACAATCCAAGCGTCCACGCGGCGCAGGCTGCGCTGCGTCAGGCGCAGGAACTCGTTCGTGCGCAGCAAGGCTACTACTATCCTACTGTTCAGGGCAGCGTGGCGTCGAGCCGCCAGAGGACTTCGGCAACCGTCTCGCCCGCGTTGAATTCAAACGAAACGCTGTTCAACCTCCGTACGGCCCAGGTGACCGTCGGCTACACGCCGGACGTGTTCGGTGGTCTCCGGCGACAGGTTGAGTCGCTGCAGGCGCAGGCGGACTCGCAGCGCTTCGTTCTCGAGGCGACTTACTTGACGCTGACGTCGAATGTGGTCGCCGCGGCCGTACAGGAGGCGGCGTTGCGCTCGCAGATGGCCGCGGCAAGGGACATCATCGAAGTCAACACCAAGTCGCTGGAGCTGTTGCGGCGGCAGTTCGCGACGGGATTCGTTGCGGGTCTCGACGTGGCGGCCCAGGAAGCGGCGCTGGCGCAGGCGCAGCAGGCGCTGCCGCCCTTGCAGAAGCAATTGGAGCAAACGCGCAATCTGCTCGCCGCCCTGGCCGGACGCTTTCCCGCCGAGGGCTCGGAGGAGGTATTCGAACTCTCCACCTTGCACTTGCCCGATGAATTGCCGGTGGGCCTGCCTTCAAAGCTGGTCGAGCAGCGTCCCGACGTGCGCGCCGCCGAGGAGCAACTTCACGCCGCAAGCGCCGAGATCGGCGTCGCTGTCGCGAACATGCTGCCGCAATTCACGATCAGCGCTGCCAGAGGCGGCACCGCCCCTGCGTTCAGCGCGATGTTCACCGACGGCAATCCGTTCTGGTCAGTGGCAGGCAGCGTCAGCCAGACGATCTTCGCTGGAGGCACCTTGCTGCACAGAAAGCGCGCGGCTGAAGCTGCATTCGACCAGACCGCGGCGCAGTATCGCAGCGCGGTGATCGCCGCTTTTCAGAACGTCGCGGACGCGCTTTACGCGCTGCAAGCCGATGCCGATGCGCTCAGAGCGGCGGTGAACTCGGAACGCGCCGCCAAGGTGACTCTCGACCTTGTGCGTAAGCGGCTGGAGTTTGGCCAAGTCAATTACCTATCCCTGCTGAATGCCCAGCAAACCTACCAGCAGGCGGTCATCAGCCGCTCCCAGGCGCAGGCCAACCGCTTTAGCGACACCGCGGCGCTGTTCCAGGCATTGGGAGGGGGCTGGTGGAACGGCCGGAATACCGCCGGTGACCCCGGCCATGCGCCGTGACAAGGGTTCCCGTAGAGGGCAAGACCGGGGATTTCCGGGAATTGTCATCGGAAAAACCATGGAAGACGACACATTGCTGAAGTTGACGGACGTCTTTCGCGACGTTTTCGCCGACGATTCGCTGGTGCTTTCGAGGAAAACGACCGCGATGGACATCGATGGCTGGGACAGCCTTGTCCACATCACTCTCATGCTCTCCGTGCAACGCGCCTTCCGCGTCAGGCTATCGGCTTCGGAAGCCAGTCAATTGCACAACGTCGGGGCGCTGATCGACATGCTCCATTCGAAGGGATGCTGATTGAATTCGCGGTCTCGCGCAGCCGACAGGAGCCTCGCGGCGCGAGGCGATTGATCCAATGAGTGACGAACTGCTTGCGGAACTGTCCTGGTTGCGCAGGGCGCCCGAAGATTTTTCCGAAAGATGCGATGCATTGATCGGTTCCGGGGGGCCACAGGGCGAGCGCGTTCGCGCTCTTGCGTCCTACGCCCTCGACGAGAACAAGCTCAATCGTCTCTCGAAGGTTATCAACGCCCTTCGCGCAAACCCCGGGGCGATTCATCCACTGGTGCCGTTCCGCCTCGGGATGACGAGCAACGCGACGACTCATTACCTGGTGTCGCCGCTGATCGCGACGGCGGCGCGCTATGGGATCGCGCTGGAGTGCATCGAGGGGAAGTTCGACCAAAGCCTCCAGGAGGCACTGGACCCGGGCTCCACCATCAACCAAGCCCGGCCCGATGCCGTGCTCCTCGCCATCGATTATCGCGGCTTGCATCTTCGTCCGATGCCGCGCGACGCGGCGGGTGCCCGCCGGGCGATAGCCGCGGCACGCGATCAGCTCGACGCAATCCGCAACGGCTTCAGGGGCAACGGCGACGCGATCTGCATTCTTCAGACTTTGGCGCGGCCGTTCGAAACGAGTTTCGGAAGTCTCGACCTGGCGCTGCCGGGAACGCCGCGCCACTTGATCGACGGGTTCAATCGCGGGTTGGCCGAGAGTCTCGGCGGCAGCCAGGACCTTCTCCTCGATGTTGCAGGCCTGGCCGAAAGTATCGGCTTGGCCGAATGGCACGACCCGACGCTGTGGAACATGGGCAAGATTCCATTCGCGAACAGGTTCCTGCCGGTGTATGCCGAATTCGTTTGCAGGTTGATCGCAGCGCTGCGAGGCAAAAGCCGACGCTGCCTCGTCCTGGACCTGGATAACACGCTGTGGGGTGGCGTGATCGGCGATGACGGATTGCCCGGCATCATTCTTGGCCAGGGCGATGCCACCGGCGAGGCGTTTCTGAGCGTGCAGCGCACTGCGCTCGAGCTGCGAGAGCGTGGAGTCGTTCTCGCGGTTTGCTCGAAGAACGACGATGAAACGGCGCGCGAGCCCTTCAGGAATCATCCCGAGATGCTGCTGCGCGAACATCACGTCGCCATCTTTCAGGCGAACTGGAGCGACAAGGCGACGAACATCCGCGCGATCGCCGAAGCGCTTTCGCTGGGATTGGAGTCGATGGTGCTGCTCGACGATAGCCCCGTGGAACGCGGCCTGGTCCGAGCGATCCTCCCGGAAGTCGCGGTGCCGGAGCTCCCCGAGGATCCCGCGCTCTACGCGCGCACAATGCTCGCAGCCGGCTACTTCGAGGCCGTAACCCTCTCGGCGGAGGACCGAAGGCGCCCCGACATCTATCGGGAGAACGCGCTTCGCTTCGCCCTGAAGGAGAGTGCCACCAGCATCGACGATTACCTGCGGTCGCTCCGAATGACGATCCATTTCCGTCCCTTCGACCCCCTGGGCCGGGCGCGCATCGCGCAGCTGATCAACAAGTCGAATCAATTCAATCTCACAACGCGCCGCTATTCGGAGGCGCAGATCGAGCGGCTCGAGAATGATCCCGCCTTTTTCACGCTCCAGGTCCGCCTGACGGATTCCTTCGGGGACAACGGCATGATCTGCGCGGTGATATGCGCTCGAAACCAGCAGGACTGGCAGGTCGACACCTGGTTGATGAGCTGCCGGGTTCTCGGACGAATGGTCGAGCACGCGGTCCTGGACGAGATCGTGCGCAATGCCAGCCTCCAAGGGATTCGAAGGCTGATCGGCACCTATCTTCCGACCCGACGCAACAAGCTCGTCGAGGAGCACTACCGCCGACTCGGCTTCGATCTGCTCGAACGAGCCGATGATGGCGCCGCTCGCTGGGAGCTCGCCGTCGACAAGTATCTTCCGCGAAATCCGCCGATCACGATCGCGCAATCCACACCGGATGGAGCGGGCGGATAGGCTGATGCTCCCTACGAACAACTGGCTCCAGTGTTGAACAGACGACCCACGAAATTCCCGAGCGCCCGGGCCACCGCGTTCATGCCGGCGGAGGTCCAGTGGGAGGAGTCGAAGAACAACGCGGATGCATCGGGACGCGACGAGAATAGCTCCCGATTCGAAATGACCGTGACCCCCGGGCGCGAGGCATAGCGCTCGGCGATGGCTTTGTCGAGACCCGCGTCGATGACGCGCCCGCCGGAGCGATCGAAGTAGGCGTGCACCAGAACGAGAAGCGGAACTCCGGCCTCCCGGACCTCCTCGACCGTGCGGTCGAGATTCGAGAGCATCTTCGGCATCCAGTACCGCGAGTCCGTCTTGCTCGCGATCCCGGCGATCCTCATCGCGAGCGGATCTTCCAGAGACGCCGCTCGAACATCCTCCGGAAGCCAATTCCAGTAAAGCCGCTCCACCTTGGAGAGCTTGACGCGGCCCAGGAAGGGAAGCTGGTCCACCCAATGGCGCGGGTGCCAGGAGTGATATTCGGTATATCTCTCCCACTCGCGGCTGTCTTCGTACTCAGTCGTGACTCCGGCATGGTAGATGATGAGGTCGGGATGGAATTCGAGCGCCTTGTCGACGACTAGCTGCTTGCGGCGGGAACCGTAGCCCGGGCTCGAGAGGTTCCACACCTCCGTGCGCATCGCGCAGCGCTCGCTCAACTGCCTGCGGAGCGCTCCGGCGACCGAGTCATCGAGGCTCGCGCCGCGCGCAGCCGAATCCCCGATCACCATGATTCGCTTCAAGCCCGGGGGCTTCGCCCGCGGGTAGCGCTGCGTCCAGAAACTCCGCGACGCCGACGTGGTGATCCCGACGAACGACCCCTCGACCGAGAAGGACGCGTCCCGGGAATAGCCGAACGCGTTGCGCTCCGCGGACGACTCGTGGAATCCGAAGTAGGCCCAGAATTCGAGGATCGCCAGGGCGACCACCGCGATGATCGCGGGGACGACGATCCTGGGCGCGTAGTCGAGTCGATCGAGATCCATGAGCCGGTCAGAACTGGAAATAGATGAACTGCGCGCGGCCTGCTTCGGAGGAAGCGAGCAAGATGATCATCAGGAAGTATGAAATCGCGAGCATGGTCTTCGAGCGCCGCGCGAGGTCGGCCTCCTCCTTCTCATTGCGAACCAGGGTGATCAAGAGCACGAAGGGTACGGCATGCACGGCAAGCCAAGAGACGACACCGGATGGAACTTCCGCGCCCGGGCCGTTGGCGCCCGCGGCGGAGGCGAGGACGTGCGCGGCATCGCTCATCGTATCGCTGCGAAACAGGACCCACGCGACGCAAACGAGAACGAAGGTCAGCATTCGGGACGCGATCCTCGGAAGGAAACCGGCCGAGGACGACAGGACCTTTGCGCCGGGCACGACGAGCCACAAGACCTGCAAGGCCCCGTGAAATCCCCCGAACGCGATGAAATGCCAGTCGGCGCCGTGCCAGAGGCCGGCGAGGAGCATTGTCACGATCAGGCAGGACGAGACGATCGCCAGGTCGCTGACCGCGGGGTCGCCCGAGGGCGACGATCGATTGCGGTAAGAGATCGAGAGGGAGAGGGGGAGGAATACGTAATCCCTGATCCAGGTCGACAGCGAGATATGCCAGCGGCGCCAGAACTCGCCAGGGGATCGGGACAAGAGGGGCAGCTCGAAGTTTCGTGTGAGCTCGATTCCCAGCAGGATCGCGGAACCGCGCGCGATGTAGCTGTAGCCGACGAAATCCCCGTAGATCTGGGCCGCATAGGCCCCAGTGGCGGCGAGGACCCAGCCGACGCCGAAGGATTCCCCGAGATGGATTTTTTTGAAGAAATAGTCCGAGATGACGGCGCAATTGTCGGCGACGAAGACCTTGAGGAAATATCCGATGAGCAGCAGATGCAGACCCCAGACGACGAACCGCCAATCGAAGCGTCTTTCGAATCTCAATTGCGGAAGCAATCCGGCCGCGCGCTCGATCGGGCCCGCGACGAGCTGAGGGAAGAACATGATCATGCAGAGGACGCGCCAGAAGCCCCGCTCCGCCTTGCAGCGTCCGGCGAAGACGTCCACTACGTAGGCGATGGACTGAAATGTATGGAAAGAGATGCCCACAGGCAGGAGAACGTCCAGCAGAACCCAGTCCGCAGAGATGCCGAGAGGCCGAAGCAGGGCGAGGAGGCCGGCCGAAAACCAGTTCGCGTACTTGAAGAAGACCAGGATCCCCAGGTTGACGCCGACCGCCAGGTAAAGTAGGAAACGTCGGCGATTCTCTCCCTTGAGCTTGGAGCCCGCGATGAAGAGCAGGCAAAACGCCACGCACGCCAGGGTGCTCGCCGCGACATACAGACCAGCAACCTCCTTGAACTGGCCGATCACGAGGAGCCACGCCGTGGGAAGCATGCCGATCGCCAGGACCTTTGCGGGGGGCGGGGGAGCGTCCTCGATCCCGCGAGTGCACAAATAGTCGCTCGCAGCCGCAGCGATCAGGAGCGAGCAGAATCGGACGTCCCAGAAACCGTAGAAAACGAACGAAGCGAGGAGAATGAATGCCAGGCGGCCGCGCGGCAGCAGCCAGAAAACGGTCGAGACAGCGGCCAGGAAAAAAGGGAAGTACCACGTCGCGAACGACATAGGATTACCGCCGGGGAAAACTCGCCAAGCGAGGTTCTACACCTTATTGTTGTCACGAAACTGAACGCGCCGGCCCGTGTTCGTGCGTGACGCAAGGTATTGATCTGATTGCCTGCTAGGGTGTCGTGCCGCAGGTGAATACGCCGAGCGCCACCCTGTCGGCGTGCGTCAGGAAGCGATTGGCGCGGACGGCGAGGCCGTCAGTCTGACTTACGCCGGAATTTGGCAGCAGTTCTACAAGGTCGCCCCGGCGCGGGACTGCACCGCGCCTTCGACGAACACTGCCACGTTACTGACTTCAGAATTTTTTACACCTTGGCTCGCTATCCAACTTGCTCTAGCTCAAACCGAAGGGGGCGCGACCGGCCAGACCGTTGATTACGGCAGGGTGTGGTTCGATTTAGGAAAGGCGCCGACGCAGGTGACTCTCATTCGCTTTCGAGCTAATCTGGCACTGGTAATTCCTATACTGCCGGTGGGTGTCCCGATTTTCGGCCAGACGCTATTTGCTTGTAAAACGGTGCTATCGGTGAATATAGCTCAATTGATTGACAGAAAGACCCTTTTCGAACTCTGGAACCGGATCGATTCTGGCGTGCTCTTGTTCAACCGGGTCAATCGCCTCACTCCGCGCATGACCTATCTGCTTGCGACACTAATGCTGTCCGCAATCGGTGCCGCCGATTACCTCACGAGCGTTGAGCTGATGTTGTCGCCGTTCTACGCTGTGCCGTGCTTGCTGGTGGACTGGCGCATCGGACGCGCGCCCGCACTAATCTACGGCCTTGTCGCCTCTTACATCCAGTGGCTGATCGGAACGTTTGGAGGGCATCCCTACACGAGCGACCTCTATTTCTACTGGGATATCGCGCTCAATCTGATCTTCTACGGTGTACTCATCTGGATCGTGGCCAAGCTCCGGGTGGCGCTAGAGTTGGAGCGCGTTCTAACCCGCACCGATTTCCTCACACGGCTTGGCAACAAAACGGCTCTCCTGGAGAGCCTAAACAGCGAGATTCAGCGCTGTCGCAGGTATGGCCATGTGCTTACGGTCGCGACGGTCGGTCTCGACGACTTCAAGTCCTTAATCGCCGCCCAGGGCTATAGCGTCGGAGACTGGGTCCTTTCGGCAGTGGCTGATGTCCTCGCCCGTGAATTTAGACAGACCGACGTGCTTGCGCGGACGGGCGACGCTGAATTCACCCTGCTCCTCATCGAGACGCCGTCCGAGGCCTCGGCCGTGAAGCTCAAAAAGGTAGCACGCAAACTTTCGAACCTCGTGTTGCAGCGTGGCTGGCCGATCACTTTCAGGGTCGCGTGCGCAGTATTTGAGCGCCCGTCTCAATCTGTCGAAGAAATCCAGCGTGAGGTCCGGTATCTTATGGACGAACTGAACCGCAGCGACAAAAATCAACTGGCGCACCGGGTCTGGTCGGCCGACGACTTGCGTTCGCCTGCCGTTCCCGTAGTCGGTGCATCAAATTAGCCTTGCCGCCGAGCGCCCTTATCAAGGACCGGGTATTCGGTTGGCGGGCGTTGACTAAGACGCGAGCGACGCAGACGGCGAAGGCGTCAGCCTTGGGGCTTCGGTCTGGAATTCAGCGCGGTTTGCCAGGGACGTCCCGGCGCGGGACTGCACCGCACCTTCGACGAAACGGCTAATCACGGAGCGCAGTCCGGCACCGCCGACCGCCGCGTTGTCCTCGTGCCTGCCTGCAGGAACGGCAACAAAGCCGCGTGCGACAGGCGTTGCCTCGTAGAGCGCCTTACCCATTTTGAAGGGAACGATCTCATCGGCGGTGCCGTGGATGTACAGCACAGGCAGCCGGAGGTGAGCCACCTTGGCAATGGAATCGAAGCGCTGATTAAGAAACAGGTTCACGGGGAGCAGGGCATAGCGCGCCTCGAGCCTGGCCATGTCGTAGATGGAAGTAAAGCTGCTTTCCACCATCAGACCGGCGGCTTCCGGATGGCGCAGCGCGAGCTCAATGGCTATCGCGCCGCCCAGCGAGTGACCGTAGATGAACAGATTCGCGGGATTCATTCCCTGCTCGTGGACCAGATAATCCCAGGCGGTTTGGGCGTCCTGGTAGACCCCAGCTTCGGATGGGAAACCTCCTCCGCTTGCGCCATAGCCGCGATAGTCAAGCATGAACACCGAATAGCCCAGCTCGCGCAAAGGCGCGATTCCGTCGATGCTGGTGCTGACATTGCCGTCGTTGCCGTGCAGGTAGAGCACCACCTTGGCGCGGGGATTGGCCGCGGGGATCCACCAACCGCGCAGCATTTGCCCTGGTTTGCCCGCGATGGCCATACCCACGTCGTGCACCGGGAAGGAGTAGTCGGCCGGCGTCGCGTACAGCGTGCGATCCGGCTCGAACACGAGGCGGCGCTGTGCCCTGTAAAGCCCAAAACATGCGGCGCTACAGCCCAATGCAAGAGCGACGGTTGCGGTTAGCATATTCCGCCACCACGTGGCTGTTGGCTACCCGGCAACGATTTAAGTGATGCTGTGGTCGATGCTGTGTTCATTGTTCTTTCATATCAGCAAACCTCATGCCATACAACGCCTTGAGGCCCTGAGCCGTGCAGAGGAAATGAGGAAAACTGCACAGCTTATGGAACGGCGGGTAACACTCTGAAGGGCAACGCCGGTCGCGAAAGTCGCAGGCGTCAGAGGTTGATGCCGAGCCCCAGATAGAAGAGGGGCGCCTGCTCGTGCTCGACGATCGGACTATGTGCGGCGGCACTGCCTAGCCGGGTTGCGTTTGCGCCGAACATCAGTGCATTGCGCTTGGTCCAATTGTACTGACCGGTGATCCACAGCGTGATATTGGTGGCCGCGGCGGGCTGATAGAGAGCGCGCGTCGCCGTGACCTCGGAGGGCCTCACGCCGAAGTAATAGTTCACGACCTTCGAGTCCAGGCGGGATAGCTCGATCGTCCCGGACACATCCCAGCGGCTGTCGTTGATGAACGGCCTGTTGAACAAGACATCGGCGTACCCGCCGCGGCTGGCCTCGCTGAGATCGAAAAAGTAGCCGAGGCTCAGTGCGCCGAGGTCGCCTTGCCAGTCAAACGTAGGGCCGCCGGAAAGGCTGCCCCTTCGCGTCGCCATGCCCGCGAGCCTCGCCCCGTCGCTGGCGTGAAAGCCGAGGCGTGGCTCGAATGAAAGGCTGACGCCTTTCTTCTTGTCCTCGCTGCCCCACACATACGCGCCGGCACGATAGAGGTTGACGAAGAACCAGTCGTCGTAGGTTACGTAGGCGATGGGCAGGGGGAGCGCCTGTAGGTTCTTGCCGCCGACATATTTCGGAACAACGACCGGCCCGGCGCCCAGAGTGCCGGACCAGCCCGAGCCCGTTGAGGGGGCCTGCGCTCGTGCTCCCGCCGGCAACAGCGATGCGAGCGCGAGGAAGGCGCAGAGCAGACTTCGGCGCCGGTCAGTCAGCACGGATCTCCGCTATCATGGACTCTCTATCCTCTGTAGGCCCATGTTGCTGAGGCCATTCCTAGGGGTCATTCTCGTCTGGTGCGGTCCGGCTTGGGGCCAGGCTTCGACCCCGGTAGGTCTGTGGCAGACCGTCAGCGACCGCACGGGTCAACCCGACGGCTTGGTGCGCATCGTGGAGGTCGACGGGGAGTACATCGGCACAGTGGTCGCCGTGTATTCTCCACCAGCGCCGGATGCGCATCCCCTGTGCGAGCTGTGTCAAGGGGACCTGAAGGACAAGCCCGTTGTTGGGATGAATATCCTGCGCGGCGTGCGGCAAGCCGGAGACACCTATTCGACCGGCGAGATATTAGACCCCGACGAAGGCCAGGTCTACAAGTGCCGCATCGCGCTGCTCGACGACGGGCGCAAACTCGAAATTCGCGGCTACATCGGCATACCGCTCTTCGGTCGGTCCCAGACCTGGATTCGCAAGGAGTGATTCGCCGGTGCTCGCGCGAGTAGATTACGGCGAGATAGTTTCGTTGTGAACCGCGATGGTGGCATCTTCCGTAAGCGGACCCGACCACACGATGACCTTGCCGTGCTTGTCCTCGATCCGTGAGCATTGGACACTGAAATCGTGATACGCGCCGTCGGCAAGTCGCAGTCTGACGCTGACCTCTTGGCGGGCGCCAGTTTTTTCCACCTGACGGGATAACGCTTGGACAAGCGCAGCATCATTCGGATGCATGGCCTTGGTCCAGCTGTCGCCGTCCAAGGAGCCAGGCGGCATGCCGGTGATTTCGCAGAGTTTTACATTGAAGTAGTCGGTTTTTCGGCCTGATCGCCGCATGCTCCAAATATGCGGGATGGTCGCCGCGAGCATGTCGACCCTCTCGGCATTGGCGCTGGCCGACTTTCTCGCTTCGGACAGGCTGGCGAGAATTTCCTCAAGCCTTTTGTTCCGGTACTTCGTCTCCAGCATGAGTATGTGCGCCTCGTATTTGGATCGCTGCAGCCATTCGACGAGAAAAAGCATCACAAGCGTGTTCAGCAGGTACACGACGATTGCACCGAAATCTTCAGCATCGGGCTCGCCAAAAGACTCATAGGGCTGCACAAAAAAATAAAACCCGAGCAGGAGTCCCGCTACCGCGACGAAGAGCGCTCGCCAGATTCCTGCATAAGCGCAGACGAGAACGGCTGCGATCGTGAAAAAGACAAAGCGGTAGTGTTCACCCAGGTATTGATGGAGCGAATAACGCACGGCAAAGGCAGTTGCGAGCGCCCCAAGGGCTATAAGCAGCGGGGACCACCCCTCCGGCGTCCATTTCCCGGCATTTTTCATCGCCCAGAGTCCCGCGAATTCGAGTTTGTCAGCATGTTGAAAGTTTCCCACAGTAGTATGCACTTCCCTGTGCGCAGGGCTCTACCGATAATTTAGAAGAGCGCACAGGAGCTTTGCTGGGTCCTTTGCCAGTCTACTTTACCGAGTGGGGAAATCCAACATCGAAGCAGAACACGCCGCCCTGCTGATTCACGGTCTGTCGGGCAGTCCGCTGGAAATGCAATACCTGGCCAAAGGTCTGCGGCAGGCCGGGTTCGCTACGTTGGTGCCGCATTTCAAGGGCTACGGATTCGGCGAGCGCTCCGACCCGTTCGCGACTGGAAGGTGGACGGAATGGCGCACCCAGGCCCTCGAGCATTTCGACGGACTGGCGCGCAACTACCAGAGTGTCTGCGTCTCCGGGTTGTGCGTCGGCGCCGTGCTCGCTCTCGATCTGGCTGCCGAACGTCCGGGCCAAGTGGCCGCGCTGTCGCTGCTTGCCACCACGCTCGCCTATGACGGCTGGAGCATCCCCTGGTACTACTTTCTTGCGCCGCTCGCCTACCACACGCCGCTGCGACACTGGTACTCGTACCGCGAGCGGCACCCGTACGGTGTAAAGAACGAGTCTCTGCGCAAGTGGATTGCGCGCGAAATGTCGGAGAAAACGACGTCGATCGCAGGCGCCTCGAGCCTGCCGATGACGGCCGTCTACGAGGCAAAGAAGCTCATCCGCCACGTGAGAGGGGCGATATCGAGCGTCAACGCGCCGGCGCTCGTGATCCACGCAAAGGAAGACGACGTAGCCAGCCTCAGGAGCGCCGAGTTCGTCCTGGAGAACATCGGATCCAAGGATGTCCATTTCGTGCTGCTGCATGACAGTTACCATATCGTGACTCTGGACAACGAGAAGGAGGTCGTTGCGGACGAAACGGTCCGCTTCTTTTGCGACCGAATCCGGAAAACCGCAAATGCATCAATGGCGGGCGGGGCTCTCCGGGATGCAGCAAACAAGTCGACGGCGGCCGGATAAGTTATGGACACTCTAACCACAGTGCAGCAATTGATTGCCGCCGAGGCCGACCTGAAGCCCGAGGATCTTCCCCCCGGGCGTCCGCTCGAAGAGCTCGGCGTCGACTCGCTTTCGGTTCTCATGGTCGCGTTCAAGATCGAAGACACGTTCGGGATCAAGATGCCCGACGAGCGCGTGCCGTTCCGAACCTTGCAGGACATAGCCGATCTCGTGGATCGCCTCGTAGCAGAGCAGTCCCCGAACCGAAGTAGCACGAAGTGAATTCGCGCCGCGTGGTGGTTACCGGCATGGGAGTGGTGAGCCCGGTCGGCAATGACTGCGGCACGTTCTTCGACAATCTTCTCGCCGGTCGATCGGGAATTCGCAGGCTATCGGCGAGCTTCGCGGGCCGGCTCACCGCCAATGTCGGCGGCGAGGTCGACTATGATCCGGCCACACGCTTCAGCAAGGCCAAGCTCGGTCTGCTCGACCGTTTCAGCCAGTTCGCACTCGAGGCGTCTGCTCAAGCAATTCAGGATTCAGGCCTTGAGTTCGATGAGGTCCTGAAGGGTCGCACCGGGGTGTTTGTCGGGACCGGTTTGGGAGGCGCGTGCACTATTGAGAGCGGTTACGAAGAGCTATTCCTCCAGAACAAGGAGCGGTTCGCTCCGTATATCGTCCCTCGTGCAATGAACAACGCCGCGGCGGGACACATTTCGATCGATTACGGCCTGCGCGGTCCGAACGTGACCTATTCGACGGCGTGCTCTTCGTCGGCGGTCGCCATCGGCGAGGCCTGCCGGACGATCCGGCACGGCTACGCCGACGCCGCGATCGCCGGCGGCGCCGAGTCGCTGCTGACCCTCGGCACGATCAGGGCTTGGGAAGCGTTGCGCACCCTCGCCGTCACCGACACGGATGATCCTGCAGCTTCGTGCCGACCGTTTTCCAAAGATCGCACGGGCCTCGTTCTCGCGGAGGGCGCCGGCATGGTGGTGCTGGAAAGCCTCGAGCACGCGCTGCACCGCGGCGCAGGCATCCACGCCGAGCTCATCGGCTATGGAGCCGGGAGCGATGCGGCGCATCTCACCCGGCCCGGTCTCGAGGGTCAGGTCGAGGTCATGCGGCAGGCGCTGGCCGACGCGGGCATTGCTGCGGATGAAGTGGATTACGTCAACGCTCATGGCACCGCGACGGTCGCGGGCGACGTGATCGAGACTGCAGCCATCAAGCGGGTGTTCGGTACCGCCACCGGTATCCCGGTCAGCTCCACCAAGTCGATGCACGGCCATCTGATGGGTGCGACCGGTGCCGTGGAATTCATCGCTTCCGTCCTGGCGATAAAGCACCGCGCAGTGCCCCCCACCGCCAACCTGCGTGTCGCCGACCCGGAGTGCGATCTTGATTACGTTCCCAACCGTGGGCGCAAAGACGTGGGAGTACGTACCGCCTTGTCCAATTCGTTCGCTTTCGGCGGCAGCAACGCGGTCCTGATTGCCCGCGCGTTCGGCGAGTAGTCCGATCTGGGTAGTCGAGTTCGACTCAGGGCGGTCGTTCCTGCTCACGGATATCCCCGGAGCCCTGGGTTCAGGCCCCGATCGGTGAGCCACCCCGGTACGGAAATAGGGCACCCGGTCATACCCGCATCGGACTTGCACCCGATCAGGGAGAATTGCTCGCTCTCGTCACCGGGCCGGCTGCCCTTCCAAATCAGCTGCCAGCCGCCTTGCAGGGGGACGCGCCGGTCTTCGGCCGTGCCTTGAAGGAGGATGAAGCCGCATCGGGTATCGGAGACCTCGCGCCTCTCCGAGACAATCCCGGTCACGTACTGCAGCATCGCCCGCTCGTGTTCACCGAGGTTCTGGCTGGCGAGGCAGCCATGGTCAACCGGCAGGGCGCTCTGCATGGACGTAAACATCCCGCGGTAGCTCTTTGCGGTGTCGATCCACGGCAACCACAGTGTTGCGAGCAGACCCCAAACCAGCGTGATTCCAGCCGTCCAGCTCAGCAGCGGGCGGATTTCCCATCCCTTCAGTCCGGGCAGGAGCAGGGCCCAGGCCAAAGTCAGCGCCACGGCCACGGCAAAGGCGAATCCTTGGAACGCCGGCTTGAAATCCATGGGCAAGTAGGGAGCCACCCAGGACCATTCGGGCGGATGCCCTTGGAACATCATCTCCATCCAGCCCCACCATAGCCCGAGGGCGAGCAGGCCGAACGCGACGCGGCACAGCCAGTCGAGCGTCGTAGCGACGCGCTGCGGAAGCAGGTTCGCGCCGCCCGCCGCAAGCACCGACAGAGGCACCAGGACCGGCAACGCATACTGCGCACCCGCGGACGCAGAGGCGCCGAGGACTGCAAGCATCACGATAGCGGCAAGCACCGGCAGTTGCAGGGCCGGCTGTTTCAATGCTTCCGGCCCGAGCTTCCACGCGCTCCACAGCGCCAGGGGCAGCGCCGGCCAGGCAAACCACGGCAAAGTCAGCGTGTAATACCAGGGCTCGGACTCCGCCCCCAGATGGGCGAATCCGAAATAGCGCCCGAAGTTGTTGATCCAGAGCCATTGCATGAAGAGTTCTGGCGAGCGTTGGTAGAGAGCAAACGGCCAGATGATCAGCCAGGGCAGCGCGGCAACGAGGGCGATCGCCAGGCAGCGCACATAGTCGCGCGTGCGCCAAGAGCCGAACAATGCGGGCAGGGATGCGGCCACGCAACCCATCATGCCGGGGGCGATCAGCCCCTTGGACATGAAGCCGATTCCCACGCCGGTGCCGAGGGCGAGACCCGCCCAGGCAGGGCGGGTCCGGCTCAGCGCGAGTCCATAGTACGACAGCGCGAATCCGGTGAGCAGGGCGACGTCGGTGTACATCAAGTGCGAATCGACCAGCCCTCCGATACAACCGAGGAACGCTAGCACCGCGACGAGGCCGCGTCCCTCGCCCCATGTTGCCCGCGCCGACATCCCGACCAGCACCAGGGTCGCTGCTGCATAAATTCCCGAGGTGAGGCGCGCCGCATCGTGCAGCGGCAGCCAGGAAGAAAACAGCGTGGCCACACTGGCGGCGCTAATGTAGAACAGCGGGGGCTTTTCCATGAACGGCTCCCCCGCGAGCACCGGAACGATCCAATCGCCGCCGCCCCAAATGTGGTAGATGATTCCGAAGCTGTACGCTTCGTTGGGTTTCCACGGATCATGCCCGACCAATCCCGGCACCACATAGGCAATGCCGAGGAGCAGCATGAAAAGGAGCGTCGGTTGCCGCAGCGGAGTCAAGGCGCCTGGGTCCTGTGCGCCAGATCATGCGGCCCTTCAACTTGCGGCGGGCTGACAAGAGGGTTTCATCCCGCCGTCTGTGCGCGCGAAGCCGCGCTGCAGCCCGTGGGCACGACTCCGCGGCCAGCCGCTACCATACGGAAATGCTGCGCAACACTCCCGATTCCTGGGGCGCCCCGGCCAAGCTGTTTCACTGGTTGATGGCGGCGCTGATCCTCGCGCAGATCGCGCTCGGGGTGATGGCGGCGAGCTGGCGGGTGTCGCCGACGAAGCTCGAGCTTTTTTTCTGGCACAAATCGACCGGTATGCTGATCCTCGCGCTCGTCGCGCTGCGCCTCGTTTGGCGGCTTGCCAATCCCGCGCCTTTGCTGCCCCCCGGCATGGCTCCCTGGGAGCGCGCCGCCGCGCACCTGAGCCACCTGCTTCTCTACGCGCTGATGATCGCCATGCCCGTGACCGGCTGGATGGTCAACTCCGCCTCCAACGTTCCGTTCCGGATTTTCTGGCTGATCCCGCTGCCTGCGATCGTGGCGCCGGACGAGCCCACCGCCGACCTCTTCGCGAAGGTGCACGGGGGGCTCGCCGCGCTGCTTGCGCTCGTGCTGGTCGCGCACATCGGCGCGGCGCTGCGGCATCACTTCATCAAGCGCGATGCCGTGCTCGAGCGAATGCTTCCCGGCACTTGGAGAACGCCATGAAGAGAATCGTCCCTTTGCTCGGGCTGTGCGGCTTCTTGGCCTTCGCGCCGCGCCCAGCTCAGGGCGCGGACTGGAAAATGGATCCGGCCGGCAGCAAGCTCGAGTTCATTGCCACCTTCGAGAAGGCTCCGGCACCGGGAGAGTTCAGGGAGTTCCACGCGCGCCTGCGCTTCGACCCGGACAAACCTGCGGGGAGCCGTCTCGATGTCACCGTCAAGATCACGAGCGCCGACATGAACGTCGCGGACGTGAACAAGGAAATCCGCGGCAGGGACTGGTTCGACTACGCAGCCTTTCCGCAGGCCGAGTTCCGCTCGACCGACCTGCGCCGCATCGAAGGCAATCGTTACGTGGCGCGCGGCACGCTGCTCTTGAAAGGCGTGAAGCAGGCGGTCGAGGTGCCGTTCAGCTGGACGGCTTCCGCCGACGGCGCCGTGATGGAAGGCGAGCTCACGGTGAAGCGCGGCGCATTCGGCATCGGCACGGGCGAGTGGGAGGCGACCGATGTCATCGGAGCCGACGTGAAAGTGAAATTCAGGGTAAGGCTGCGCAAGGCCGGCTGAGATGCGCGCGAAAGCTCTTCGCGTCGCGGCGGCGCTTTTAGCGACGATGCTCGCGGGCTGCGCGCCGCTCCTGCGCGAGGCGGCGCAGGCGCCTGCTGCACCGCCGGCGGATTTTCCGGAAGCCTACTACCGGGAAGCCGCAGCGCAGGGGAGGCCCGTGTTCCGAGTCGACTCCCGCGAGTCGCTCGTGGTGATCGAAGTGCGACGCTCGGGCTCGCTTGCGCGCCTGGGGCACGACCACGTCATCGCCAGCCGCGAGGTCGTCGGCTACGTCGCGCCGCACGAAGGCCGCGCCGACCTGTATGTCGCGCTCGCACGCCTGGCAGTGGACGAGCCGGCGCTGCGCGCCGAGGCCGGCTTCGACACCCAGCCCAGCGAGTCCGACATCGAAGGAACGCGCGCCAACATGCTTGAAAGGGTTCTGGAAGCGGAGAAGTTTCCGTTCGCGCTCATCGGAATCGCGGGCGCCCACGCGAAAGAGGAAAAAGCGACGATCGCAGTCGCGATCACCCTGCACGGCCGCACGCGCACCCTGCGGGTTCCGGCGGAGATCGAGGCCGACGCGGAGAAAATGAGCGTGACCGGGCGGCTCTCGTTCGACCAGACCGATTTCGGCATCACGCCGTATGCGCTCCTGGGCGGCGCCATCGCGGTGAAGAACGGCGTCGAGCTGCGTTTCCGCATCCGCGCGCGACGCCTGCCCGGAGCGGGGTAGTCGGGAGGATAGGATTCCCTACGCCGCGCTCACCGTCAGAGCCCGCGGCCGGCTGACGCGCCGACTCTCCGGGAAAAGAAAAAGGCGTCCCGACGATTGTGCCTGCATGCCCGTGATAAAGTAACGCGGCGTGCTACTCGTGGGGGAAAATGGGAGACGACGAGCATGAAAAGGTACTCGGGTGATGACGCCCTGCGCGCGCCGGTCGCCCCTGCGATCTTCGCGCTCGCATTCGCGATCATGAGCGGCGGCTTGAGCCAAGCTTCGGCGCGGCAAACAACCACCGTCGTGCTCGGCACGGCGACGCCGGGCGGCGGCTTCCAGGTATACGGCGCGGCGTATTCAGCGGTTCTGAACGAAATGGACGCGACGCTCGCAATCGAGCAGCGCAGCACCAAGGGCAGCACCGAGAACGCGCCGCTCCTCGCCGAGGGCAGGATCGACATCGGCCTGGCGACCGGGGAAGTCACCCACGAGGCGCTTGCAGGAATCGGCCGCCCACCCGCGAACCTGAAGATCATCAACGCGATGTATCCGAACTCGGGCATGTTCATGGTGCGCGGGGACAGCCCGTACCGCACCATCGCCGACCTGAGGGGCAAGTCCATCGCCTGGGGCGCGAGCGGCTCGGGATTCGTGGTGCTCGCGCGGTATGTGTTCGACGGGCTGGGCCTGGACATCGACAAGGACTTCTCGCCGATCTATCTGGCGAGCGCGGGCGACGGACCTAAGATGGTGCTCGATGGCCGTGCCGCCGCGCAATGGGGCGGAGGCGTGGGCTGGCCGGGTTTCGTCGCGATATCGGGCGGGCCGGCGGGAGCGCGCTTTATCACCCCTACTGCGGAGGAGCTGAAGCGCGTCCTTGCGAAATATCCCTTCATCAAGCCGATCACGCTGCCCGCGGGCAGCTACCAGGGCCAGAGCGCGCCGGTCGCGGCGCTCGGCTCCTGGTCTCTCGTGCTCGCGCGGCCGGGGCTGCCCGGCGAGGCCGCATACAAGCTCGCGCGCGCCCTGCACAAGGGCGAAGCCGCGCTCGGCGCCAAGCTCGAGCAGGCGAAGGAATCCACGCTCGCCAACACGCTCGCTGCGGCGCCACGGCAGGACCTGATCCATTCGGGCGTGCTGAAATACATGCGCGAAGCGGGGATTCTCAAATAGGGGGAAATCATGAATTCGATCGCCAGATTTTCCGCCGCCGCAATTCTCTGCGCGGCCGGCGCCGCCATCGCGCAGGACTACCCGACGAAGCCGATCCGGGTCATCGTCCCACTCACGCCCGGCTCGGGCGCCGACATCGCCGGCCGCATCGTGGCGAAGTACCTGGGTGACGCGCTCAAGCAGCCGGTGCTGGTGGAGAACCGCCCCGGCGCGGGCGGCATCATCGGCACGCAGGCGATGCTGAACGCCGACGCCGACGGCTACACGCTGATGGTGCAGTCGGCCTCGCACGCGGCGAACCCCGCCATCTACAAGAACCTGCCTTACGATCCGCTGAAGGACATCGTCGACGTCGCGCTCATCGGCAACACGCCCTACGTGATGATCGCGGCGAAAGGCGGCGCCTACCCGACGTTGCGATCGTTGATCGACGCCGCCAAGGCAAAGCCTGGCGAGATTCCCTTCGCGTCCGCGGGCGTAGGGACCTCCACGCACATGGCGGCGGAATACGTCTCACAGGTTGCCGGCATAAAAATGCTGCACATCCCCTACAAGGGCTCGCCCGAGGCGATCCAGGACACGATCGCGGGACGCACTTCGTTCTACATGGCGCCGCTCGACGCCTCGATCGGCCACCTGAAGGAAGGCAAGATCACGCCGTTCGGGGTCTCCACCGCGCAGCGGTCCCCGGTCGTGCCGGACATTCCCACGCTGGCCGAGCAGGGCTTGACGAACTACAACCTGTCGCTGTGGTTCGGCATGTGGACGCGGGCCGGAACGCCGCCTGCCACCGTCCAGAAGCTGAACGCCCAGGTGAACGCGATCCTGCAAGGGAAGGAAGTGCGCGAGCAGTTCGGCAGGATAGGCATCACGTCCGTGCCGATGAAGCCCGACGAGTTCGGCAAGTTCGTGCGCGAGCAGATGGTCGTTTTCCGGAATATCGCCAAGCAGGCGAATATCCAGCCGCAGTGAGCTAGGACGGGTCGGGGCGCGATCGCCACTGAACGAGCAGCGCGAGGCAGGATGCGCTCGCTGCGATGGCGCACACCGCGAGCCACCCCGAGTGCGCGAGCGCGGTGCTCGCGAGAAATGCCCCGGTCGCGTTGCCGCCCCAGATGTGCGCCCCGAACACGGTGTTGAAGCGGCTGCGCGCGTCCGGTGCGATCGAGGTGATGAGGGTCTGGTTGGCCACGAGCGCTGCGCGCAGGCCGCAGTCGAGGAGCACCGCGCCGGCGATCACGGCTCCGGTCCACAGCGGCGCGAACCCGAATACGAGATACGCCGCGAGCACCAGGCCCACGCCGGCGGTGACGACGGGAAAGGCGCCGAGGCGGTCGGTCCAGCGGCCCGCGGGCCGCGCGAGGAGCAGGCCCGCCGCTCCGGGAATCGCTATCATGCCCGTTTGCGCCGGCCCGAATCCGTGGAGCTGGGCGAGCATCAGCGCGGCGGTCGCCCAGAAGCCGCCGTAGGAAATACCCAGGAGGAACTGGATCGCCGAAGCGCGGCGCAGCGTCGCGTTCGCGCGCAGCAGCGCGAAGAGCGAGGCGATGAGCGCGCCGTAGCCGAGCTGCGTACGCGGCCGGGTGTGCGGCAGACGCAAAACGAGCGCGGGCGCGAGCGCCGCGAGCATCGCGGCGGCGATCAGGTAGACCCAGCGCCAGCCGATGTACGAAGCCGCGAACCCACCCGCGAGCCGCGCGAACAGGATGCCCAGAAACAGGCACGCGAGTATCGTCCCGAGAACGCGGCCGCGCGACTCGGGCGGTGCAAGCTCCGCCGCGAGGGGAATTATGAGCTGCGGAAAGCACGCCGAGACGCCCACCGCGAACGCCGCGCCGGCGAGCAGCGCGAGCGAAGGCGCCGCGGCCATGGCGAGGAGCCCCACGATCAGCAGCGAGAGCTCCGCGAGGATCAGGCGCCGCTTGTCGAAGCGGTCGCCGAGCGGAACGAAGAAGATCGTGCCGAGCAGAAAGCCGCCGAAGGAGAGGGTAGCGACCCATCCCGCCGCCGCCGGATCGGCGCCGAACTCTGCTGCGAAGGCCGCGAGCATCGGCGTCTGGTAATGGATCGTTCCGGCCCCGGCGAACACCGAGACCGTGAACAGGACCATCAGGCCCCGGCCGAGCGGGTGCGGAGAAATCACGACTTCCTCGATGATGAACCTCGGCGCATGATATCCGGAACCCCGCGTACGCCGCCGCCTCGCCCCGGATAGAATTCTGCTTTTCCCGCAGTCGCCTGAAGGAGGCACCGTGAGCCCGCTCGTTCGACGTCTCTGCACCACCGCTTTTCTCGCGAGCGCCCTGCCGGGTCCCGCCGCCGCGCAGCCGGTGGAACCCGTGCTCGCGCTCGCAAAAAAGGAGCGCCAGCCGCTCCTCGACACGCTGAAGGAGCTCGTCTCGATCGAGACCGGGAGCCGCGACCTCGAGGGCCTGGATCGCGGCGCCAAGCTGATCGCCGCGCGCCTGTCGGCGCTGGGCGGCAAGGTCGAGCTCGTGGATACGAGCGAAGGGGCGTACCGCATGGAGGACACGCCGGCGAAGATCGGGAAGGTCGTCCTCGCGCGCTTCGAGGGCAAGGGAACGAAGAAGATCCTGCTGCTTGCGCACATGGACACGGTGTATCTGCGCGGAATGCTCGCGAAGCAGCCCTTCCGCGTCGAGGGCGACCGCGCCTACGGCCTGGGGATCGCCGACGACAAGAACGGGGTCGCGCTGATCCTGCACGTGCTCGCGATGCTGAAGGCGATGGACTTCCGCGGCTACGGCCTGGTGACGGTGCTCGTCAACGCCGACGAGGAAATGAGCTCGCCCGGCTCGCGCCACCTCCTGACGCGCCTCGGGGCGGAGCACGACGCCGTATTCTCCTGCGAGGCCTCGCGCGTCGACAGCGACAAGCTCGCGCTCGCGACGGCGGGAATCGCCTCGGTGATCCTCACGGTGAAGGGCCGCGCATCGCACGCAGGCTCCGCGCCGGAGCTCGGCCGCAACGCCCTCTACGAGCTCGCGCACCAGATGCTCCAGACGCGCGACCTTTCGAATCCGGCGACGGGTCTCAAGATGAACTGGACCCTCGCGAGCGGCGGGAGCGTCCGCAACGCAATCCCGGCCGAGGCGAGCGCGACCGCGGACGTGCGCGTGCTGCGCGTGTCGGACTACGACGGCATCGAGCGGGCAGTCCGCGAGCGCATCAGGAACAAGCTCATCCCCGACACGCAGGTCGAGATGACGTTCGAGCGCCGCCGCCCGCCGCTCGAGGCGACGCCCGCGTCGCGCGCGCTCGGCGAGCACGCGCTGCGTATCTACGCCGAGATCGGAAAAAAACTGGTGGTCGACGCGGTTGCCGAAGGCGGCGGCACCGACGCCGCTTTCGCGTCGCTGAACACGAAAGCGCCAGTCATCGAGCGCTTCGGCTTGCAGGGCTTCGGCGCGCACTCGAACGACGCCGAGTACGTCGCGGTCGATTCGATCGAGCCGCGCCTCTACCTGCTCGCGCGCATGATCATGGACGCGTCGCAGGGCAAGGACCGGCAGTGAGCGAATCGCGGCGCGGGACGACGCGAGCTCGGATCGGCTGCGCGTTCGCGCTGGTTCTGGCGTGGAGCGGCGTGTTCGCGCAGGCCTCGCGCGTGCCGGGGCGCATGCTCGTCGGATATCCCCTCGGAGGTGCGGTGGACGTGCTCGGGCGGCTTTTCGCCGAGCCCATGAGCGAGGCGGTCGGGCGGCCGGTCGTGGTGGAGAACCGGCCCGGCGCGGTCGGACAGATCGCCGCCGAGGCCCTGAAAGCCGCGGCGCCCGACGGCAACACGCTGATGGTCGCGCCGGATGCGACCATCGTCATCCGCCCGCAGACGCTGTCGAAGCCGCCGTTCGATCCGCTCGCCGACTTTGCGCCCGTCGCGCACGCGGGCAACTGGGCCTTCGCCCTAGCAATCCACGCCGGCCTGCCGGCGAAGACTCTCGCCGATTACGCGAGCTGGGTGAAGGCCGATTCGGCGCGCGCGAACTTCGCGTCGTCGGGCGCGGGCGGCTCGACGCACTTCTTCGGCATGCTGCTCGGGGAGGCGCTGGGCGTGCCTTTGCGCCAGGTGTCCTACAAGGGCGCGGGGCCCGCGATTCTCGACGTCGTCGCCGGGCACGTTCCCGCGACGATCCAACCGCTCGGCACCCTGCTCGCCCAGGCAAGAGCGGGCAAGATCGCCGTGCTCGCGATGTCGGGGAAGGCGCGCTCGCCGAGCGCGGCCGACGTCCCGACCTTTGCCGAGCTGGGCTATTCTTCGCTCTCCATGGAGGCCTGGTTCGGTATTTTCGCGCCCGCGGGCACGCCTGCCGGAACGGTGGCGAAATTAAACGGCGCGTTCGTGCAAGCGATGCGCGCGAGCGCCGTCCGGGACAAAATGCGTAACCTCGACCTGGAGGTGCACGAGATGAGCCCTGCGGAATTCGCGGGCGTCGTAAGGGCCGACTACGGGCGCTGGGGACCGATCATCCGCGCATCGGGCTTCAGCGGCGACAACTGAGCGGAGCAGTTCTCCAGTGGTCATCCGCAGGAAAAATCGCGAAATGGATACAGGTCGTGAAGACGTCCGGGTTCCGCGCGGAATGAGCTCTCTTGCCGCGGTCGACGGCGTGAAACTCCATTGCGAGGAGCGCGGCGGGGGTCCGGCGGTCCTGTTCGTGCACGAGTACGGGGGTTCCTGCCGCAGCTTCGACACGCAGGTCGAGGCCTTTCGCGCCCGGCACCGTTGCGTGGTCTTCAACGCGCGCGGTTATCCGCCCTCGGAGGTGCCCGCGTCGGTCGGCTCCTATTCGCAGTATCACGCGGCCGCCGACATCGGCGCGGTCCTCGACGGGCTGGCGATCCAGCGAGCGCATCTTGTCGGCGTGTCGATGGGGGCGGCCGCTGCCCTGCAGTTCGCGCTCAAGGAGCCTGAGCGCGTGCTCTCGGCGACGCTGGTCGGCATCGGCAGCGGTTCCGACGATCCGGCGCTTTTTCGCCAGACAGCGGAGACGAACGCCAAGCAGATCGAATCGGGCGGGATGCGGGCGTTCGCCGAGCAGATGGGCCGGAATCCCAACCGCGTCCGCTTGATGGAGAAAAACCCGGCCGAGTTCCGCCGCTCGCTCGAGGAGCTCTCCAGGATGTCACCGGTCGGGCACGCCAACACGATGCGCGGCGTGCAGGCACGCCGGCCGCCGCTCTATGCGCACGAGAAGCGGCTCGCGACCCTGCAGGTGCGGACGCTCGTAGTCGTGGGAGACGAGGACGCGGGCTGCCGCAAGCCGAGCGAGTTTCTCGAGCGCGTGCTGCCCGACGCGCGCCTGGTCGTCGTTCCAAGGACCGGCCACGCGGTGAACCAGGAGGAGCCGGCCGAATTCAACCGCCTGTGCCTCGCGTTCATTGAAGCAGTGACGGTCGCGGGCGCGTAGCGTGGGCAGCGTCGCCATCGAGATCCGCGGTTCGGTCGCGGTCGTCAGCTTCGACAACGCCGCGCGCATGAACGCGATCGACGCGGGCGTCGCCGAAGGCCTCGCCGCCGCGGCAGGGGAGCTCAAGGCGCGCGGGGACGTCGGGGCCGTGGTGCTGCGCGGCGCGGGCGCGAAATCGTTCTGCTCCGGGATCGATCTCAAGTTCGTCGAGCAATTCCCCGAGCGCGCGGCGGGCTTCGCCGCGCTCGAGGAAAAAGTCGAGTCCTTCGCTCGCCACATGGCCGAGATTCCTTTCCCGACGATCGCCATGATCCACGGCCACTGCCACGGGGGCGGGGTACATCTCGCCGCAACGGCCGATTTCCGCCTGGGCGACGACGCGCTCAAGGTTTCGGTTCCGGCGGTCAGGAACAGGCTCTTCTATCCCGTATCGGCCCTCGAGCGCCTGGTCCTCATACTCGGAGAGACGCGCGCGAAGCGCCTGATGTACGAAGGCGAGACCCTGGACGCCGGAACGCTGCTCGCGTGGGGCTTTCTCGACCGCGTGTGTCCGAGAGCTGAACTGGAAAAGGAGACGCTGGCCTATGCCGCGAAGCTCGCTGCGCAACCGCGCGAGGTGATCGCCGTCTATCAGGAGATTTTCCGCGCGCTCAGGCGGGGCGACGCCGGCAGAGCGAGCGAGCTGCGCGCTCAGGCGAAAGCGCGGAGAGAACCATGGATCTGAAGCTTGCCGGACGCACGGTGCTCGTCACCGGCGCGTCGAAGGGGATCGGACTTGCGATCGCGCAGTGGTTCGCGCGCGAAGGCTGCAACCTGCGCCTCGCCGCGCGCTCGAGAGAACTGCTCGAGCGGGAAGCCGCGGCGATCCGCAAGAACTCCCGCGTCGAGGTGCAGGTTTTTCCCGTCGACCTTTCGCGGGAGGAGGGCAGGAAGCGCCTGACCGGCGCCTGTCCCGAGGTCGACGTCCTCGTGAACAACGCCGGCGACATTCCGGCGGGCTCGATCGACGAGCTCGACGATACGGCCTGGCGCGCCGGCTGGGACCTGAAAGTCTTCGGCTACATCGGGCTGACGCGGCACTATCTCGCGAAGATGAAGCCGCGCCGCAGCGGCGTCGTCATCAACATCATCGGCACCGCGGGCGAGCGCCCGATTCCCGCGTACGTCGCGGGATCGATGGGAAACGCGAGCCTCATGTCACTCACAACCGCGCTCGGCGCCGCGAGCCCGGAATACGGCGTGCGCGTGCTGGGTGTCAATCCGGGGCCCGTGCTCACCGACCGCGTCGTCAAGATTTCCAGGAAGCGCGCGCAGCAGATGTTCGGCGACGAGGAGCGCTATCCCGAGCTGCTGAAGAAAAATCCGTTCGGGCGGCCGGCGAGCGTGGACGAGGTCGCCGCCACCGTCGTGTTTCTCGCCTCCGACCTCTGCTCGTATACGAGCGGAACCATCGTCACGATCGACGGAGGCTTTTCCAAGCGCGCGGCGGTGTAGCGCGCTTTCCGATTGCGCTACTCGGTTCCGTACTTGGTTTCGACCTGCACGCCGATTTCCTTCAGGAACGGCGTCGGCAGGATTCCTCCGGCACAGACGATCACGACATCGTTCTTGAGCCTGATTTTCTTGCCGCCGTGATCGAGCGCGACGGTCTCGGCGCCGATTTCCTCGACGTTCGACGAGAGCAGCACCTTCAGCTTGCCACCCGCCTCGGCCTTTTGCACCTGTTCGCGGTTCTTCTGCTTCACGCGCGAGAACGCCTCGCTGCGATACGAGAGCGTGACGCTCGTGCCGCGCTCTTGAGCGCAGGCAATCGCAGCCTCGAGCGCGGAATCGCCCCCGCCGACGACGAGCACGTGCTGTCCGAGGTATTGCTCGGGATCGATGAGGTGATAGACCACCTTTGGCTGTTCCTCCCCATTGACGCCGAGCTTACGCGGCGTGCCGCGCCTTCCCATCGCGAGCAGGATCGAGCGCGTCCGGTACTCCTGCCTGGAGGTTCGGACGACGAAGCCGTGGCCCTCCGGTTTCACGGTTTCCATGCGCTCGAAGAAATTGATTTTGAGGCCGGTCTGTTTGACCACGCCCTTCCAGAATTCCAGTAGCTTTTCCTTGCTCACTTCGCCGAATTTCATCTTGCCGATGATCGGCAATTGCACCGGCGCGGTCATCACGATCTTGTTGCGCGGATAGTGGTAGACGGTCCCGCCGAAGGAATCTTCCTGTTCGACCGTCACGGACTTGAGGTTCTTCTCCTTCGCGGCGAGCGACGCGGAAATCCCGGCCGGCCCCGCGCCGATGATCACCACGTCATAGGGAAAGGCGCTTCCTTTCAGTTTCGCGATTGATTCCAGCGCCTGGCGTCCCTGTTCGACGGCCTTGCGGATGAGCCCCATGCCGCCGAGCTCTCCGGCGATGAATATGCCCGGAACGTTGGTCTCGAAATTCGGCTTGACCTGAGGAATATCCATTCCGCGCTTGGACGTGCCGAACACGAGCCGAATCGCGTCGTGCGGGCACGCCGCCATGCAGGCGCCGTGACCGATGCAAGCGCCCGCGTTCACGAGCTGCGCCTTGCCGCCGATGATGCCGATCGCGTTCTCGGGGCAGGCGGCGACGCAGGCCATGGAGTCGAGGCAGCGGCTGGGATCGATGACCGGGTGCAGCGACGCGGGCTCGTTGAGCCCCGACTCGATCGCTTGCGTCAGGCGAGCCGTGCTTTTGCGTTCGTTCCTGCGGCGCCGCGCGACGTGCCACGCAAAGAAGATCAGGAACGGCACGCCGTACAACAGCATGGCGGTGGCGTTGGAGCTGAGAGCGTCGGGCATGGACGACAAACGCAGTCTTGATCGAGAGGTCTGCGTTTCGACAAAAGAGAACCCTACAGCGCCCTCGGTATTTCCTCCCGGTAATTTTTCACGACCGGCAGGATTTCGTCGAGGAAGCTCGACAAGTTGTCATGACAACGGCATGTCCGCGCGATGACAATGTCATCTGAGCGGCTCTTCTCACAGGTCATCCGTACGATGAGCAACGACTTATCGCCTGCCGCCGACTCATACAGCAGCGAGCGTCGCAGCGGTGTTGAGCGCCGCGCGGCCGCGCGCGCGTCCCCGGATGCCGAGCGTCGCGACGGTGCACGCCCCTTGTCGGCGGCGTCGATCTGGCTGGTCGCGCTCGTGCTCACCTGCGGCGCCTGGGTCGCGGGGCGGTTCAATCTGTATACGCCTGGCTCGGACTTCGGATACTACATGGGGCTCGTCGGTTCGATCCTCATGGCGCTCCTGCTGCTCTATCCGCTGCGCAAGCGCGTTCACTTCCTGCAGCGGGCGGGCGAGCTGCGCCAATGGTTCAAGCTGCACATGTTCCTGGGAATCGCCGGGCCGGTGCTGGTCATTTATCACTCGACCCTCAAGCTCGGCTCGCTCAACGCGGCGGTTGCCTTCTACAGCATGTTGCTCGTGGCCGGCAGCGGCATCATCGGACGCTTCATCTACACGAAGATCCACCACGGCCTCTACGGCCGTCAGACCACGCTGCGGGAGCGCCAGGAGCGCCTCGGACTGTCGGGCGAATCGCTCAAATCAAAGTTCCATTTCGCGCCGCTGATCGAGGAGCGCCTCAAGACTCTGGAGGCTTATGCCGCGGATGAGCGGGGGTTTCTGGGTGTCGGGCGGTTGGTCGCCGTCACCGTGCGGGTGCGTTGGGTGTACTGGAAGAGCATGCGGGAAGTGAGGCGCATTCTCGCGCATGCCGCCGTGCAGCGCGGCTGGGAACCGCGGGAACAGGTTCGTCGAATCCGAGTCGCCCGGCGCGTATTGAAGGGATACCTCAGAGAATTGCAGGAGGTTGCGCAGTTTCGGTCGTATGAGCGCCTGTTCTCCCTCTGGCACGTTCTGCACGTTCCTTTCGTCTTCATGCTGGTGTTCAGCGCGATCGTCCATGTGGTTTACGTGCACATGTACTGAGAGCGGTCATGCCAAGACGACGGATGGTCGCTGCATGGCTCCTCTTCATGCTCGCTTCGGGCGCGTCCGCGCAGAGCCTTGAGACGGCAGTCATGCCCGGCCAGGTTATACAAGGGCACGCCAAGCTCGAGGCCGAGTGCAAGAACTGCCACGTGCGGTTCAACCGCTCGAAACAAACCGGGTTGTGCGTCGATTGCCACAAGGACGTCGGGCGGGATATTTCCGGGCGGCGTGGCTTCCACGGGCGGCTTGCAGAGAAGGAATGCCGCACTTGCCATACGGATCACAAGGGACGAAGCGCGGACATCGCGCCGATCAAGGCCGGCACGTTCGACCATCGGCAGACCGACTTTGCGTTGAACGGTGCCCACGCGTCGCCGAAGGTCGAGTGTCGGGCCTGCCACGTGCTGTCCGGGAAATACCGCGAGGCGCCGTCGGACTGCTACGGTTGCCACAAGAAGGACGACAAGCACAAGGGCAAGCTCGGCAAGGCGTGCGCCGACTGCCACGGCGAGAACAACTGGCAGCAGACCCGCTTCGACCACAGCAAGACCCGGTTTCCGCTGAGGAACGGCCACGCGGACGTTGCCTGCGATTCGTGCCACAAGACGAAGGACTTCAAAGGCGCGCCGCTCGCGTGCGTCGCGTGTCACCAGAAGGACGATCAGCGCAAAGGCCATCAGGGCAAGTTCGGGCAAAGCTGCGAGTCCTGCCACTCGGACAGGAACTGGAAAACGACCAAGTTCAACCACGACCGCGATACTCAATACCCTCTCAAGGGCAAGCATCAGCTCGCCACATGCGAGTCCTGCCACACGGGGATCCTTTACCAGCAGAAGCTTCAGACGGCCTGCATTGCCTGCCACAGGAAAGACGACCAGAAGAAGAACGCGCACCAGGGCCGCTTCGGCGAGAAGTGCGAAAGCTGCCACAGCGAGCGGAGCTGGGCTAGCTCGACTTTCGATCACGACCGTCAAACGAAGTACCCGCTCAGGGGCAAGCACGCTCAGGTCAGATGCGCCGCCTGCCATAGCGGGATTCTCTACAAGGAAACGCTGAGCGCGACCTGCCTCTCCTGTCACCAGAAAGACGACAAGCACAAGGGCCAGCTCGGTCCGAAATGCGAGTCCTGCCACAACGAAGCGAGCTGGCGGCAGACGCGCTTCGATCACGGCCTGACGCGCTTTCCGCTTCTCGGCAAGCACGCCGGCGTCAAGTGCCAGGATTGTCACACGACCCCTCAGTACAAGGACGCCAAGACGGACTGCTACTCGTGCCACCGCAAGGACGACAAGCACAAGCTCCGACTCGGGACGCAGTGCGAGGAGTGCCACAACGCACGCAGCTGGACGCAATGGGATTTCGATCACAACAAGCGCACGAAATTCATCCTCGACGGCAAGCACGTGGGCCTCGACTGCCTCGCCTGCCACAAGTTCCCGGTTCGCGGACGCGCGGTCATCGCCACCACCTGCGTCAGCTGCCACGAGGATGTCGACGCACACCGTGGCGGCTTCGGGCGGCTCTGCGAGGCCTGCCATCTCACGAGTTCATTCAAGACCCTCAAGCCCGGGAGCGCCGGGCGTCCGTTTCGCTGAAAGGAAAATCGCCATGAACACGATGCGCATAGCTCGCTTCGTACTCCCCGCACTCATCGGCGTCATTGCGATCGCGGCCGCGGTGCGAGCCGGCCCTTCGGTTGCGCAGCAAAAAGGCCGCGTCACTTACGACCACTTGCGCACGAAATTTCCGCTGACCGGCGCTCACGCGAATACGCCCTGCGAAACCTGCCACGTCGGCGGACGCATGGCGGGCACGCCGACCCAGTGCGCCTTCTGCCACCGCCCGGGCAGCGGCATCGCCGTCACGGTGATGCCCGTCCGGCACGTTCAGACCGCCGAAGCCTGCGATGTCTGCCATCGCTCCGCGGCCACATGGACCGGAGCCCGCTTCTCGCACGTCACGGTGACGCCGGGCACGTGCTTCTCGTGCCACAACGGCAGCACGGCCAGCGGCAAGCCGAGTGGTCACATCATGACCACTGCGCCCTGTGATACGTGCCATCGCACCGCTGCATGGATCCCCGCGGCCTTCAACCATGCGAGCGTTGCTCCCGGGAGCTGCGCCACCTGCCACGGGGTCACCGCGACTGGAAAACCCGCCGGTCACGTGGTCACGACGGCTTCCTGCGATGCGTGTCACCGCACGACCGCGTGGATTCCGGTGACGGCATTCAATCACGCCGGAGTGATGCCGGGAACCTGCGCGACCTGTCACTTTCCGGGCGGACCGGGCCTCGCCAAGCCGGCCAACCACATCCCCTACGAGTCCCAGCTGCTTGCCGGCTCAAGCCTGGGCTGCGACTCCTGCCACAAGAGCACGGCCAGTTTCACGACCGAGACCATGAACCACAACAACAGCACCGGTAGCGGCGCGGGCTGGTGCAAGGGCTGCCATTTGAGCGGCACGAGCTACCTGGGGAACATGCAGAAGAAATCGCTGACCCATCAAAAAGCCACCGGGGTCACGGACTGTTCCCAGTCCGGCTGCCACAGGCCCCTGGGCACTCAAGGCTCCACCTACCGGAGTTGGTAGGGCGCACCGCAAGCCGAACGGTCATGCGTCGCATCGTGTGCGTGGTTCTCGCCGCGATTCCGATCGCCGCCTCGCTGCATGCTCCGCTGGCGCCAGCCGAGGTCATCGACGACATCGCAATCGAGCGGCACGGGTCCGGGGCGAGGGTCCGGCTGCGTCTGACCGGTCCGCTGCACTACATCCGCGACTACGCTTCCGCGGACGGCGAAACGGTCAACGTGACGCTGCAGGCCCTGGCGCCGGAGACCTTTGCGCGGGGGGCGTTCTTCGACGAAGTCAGGCTGTCGCCGCGGGATCCAGCCGTGCCGCGGTTCGCGGTGAGGGTGAGCCTGGATCCGCGCTGCGATCCTGCACCCAATCCGGTTTGCGTGCTGATCCGTTTCGAGCGCCCGGTCCGCTGTCGAGTCCGGCTGGGCGAGGATCGCCGCAGTCTGCTGCTCGCCGTTGCTTCCAGAGGGGAGGAGGGTCCCCCGCGAAAAGTCAGGGAAAAACCCTGACGCGAACGGCGCATCGGGAACCCTGACATGCTCGCGCGCGGTCTTCTGCCGCCGCTCGTCGCGCTTGCCCTCGCGCTGCCGCTGCCCGCGGCGCGGGCGCAGGCGCCGGCCGATCTCTACGTGGTCGCGCTGGCGAGGGTGGCGACGATCGCGCAGCGGCCGGCGACCCCGCTGCCCGCCGCCTTCCGCGGCAAATCGCTTTACTGGAGGGTCCTGAGGTCGGAGAAATCAGCCAGCTATCAGCTGTGCCTCGGCTTCTTCGGCACGCGCGCGGAAGCGGAAGGGGCGAGACGGCAGCTCGCCAGGAGCTTCGCCGATGCCCGCGTGATTCCGGTC